>ENA-UOOK01001351-UOOK01001351.1-fermentation-metagenome-genome-assembly--contig:-NODE-1351-length-32218-cov-4.195971_pt1 | contig 32218 bp, 30 predicted proteins | sample MGYA00245777_ERZ724023 | MGnify/ENA primary metagenome ERZ724023 (study PRJEB28704, sample SAMN03018312) | fermentation metagenome | biome: anthropogenic terrestrial biome; feature: soil; material...
CGACACTTTGCGCTCCATCATGGTATAATAGCCGCAAGACGGCTATGATACCGGCTTCGCCAATTTATAAAATATACCACAACGGCGCGTTGCGCCTGTGGTATAATAAAAAGAAAAAGCGGACCAAGATAAAGGGGACTCAATATGTTGAATGAATTTTCCAGAACCGAGCTTCTGCTCGGCGCGCAGGGAATCGAAAATCTGCACCGGGCGAAGGTTGCCGTGTTCGGCATCGGCGGCGTGGGCGGATATACGGCGGAAGCGCTCGCGCGCAGCGGGGTCGGATGCATCGCCCTGTTTGACGACGACAGGATCTGCCTGACCAATATCAACCGCCAGATCATCGCGACCCGCAAAACCGTGGGCCGAAAAAAAGTGGAAGTCATGCAAGAGCGGATCCTCGAGATCAATCCGAAGGCCCAGGTCGAGGCCCACGAGCAGTTTTACGGGCCGGAGACCGCCGACGAAATCGACCTTTCCGCTTACGATTATCTGGTGGATGCCGTCGACACCATTTCCTGCAAGCTGCTGCTGATCGAGCGCGCAAAGGCGGCCGGCGTCCCGATCATCAGCTGCATGGGCGCGGGCAACAAGCTGGACCCGACCAGATTCGAGGTGGCGGACATCTATCAGACTTCGGTCTGCCCCATGGCGCGGGTCATGCGCAACGAGCTGCGCAAAAGAAACGTCAAATCGCTGAAGGTGGTTTATTCCAAAGAGCCGCCGCTCACCCCGATCGACGACGACGCGAACAGCTGCAAATACCACTGCATCTGTCCGCCCGGCACAAGGCGCAAGTGTACCATCCGCCGTCAGGTCCCGGGGAGCAACGCGTTCGTGCCCCCCGTCGCGGGCCTGATTCTGGCGGCCGAGGTCGTCCGGGATCTCGCCGGGGCGGCGGAAAGAGGAGAGGAAGAGGCATGATTAAAACCCCCGCGCACCGGTTATGCTAAGGACGCGGGGTGATGACAGATGCGAAAAAGAGTGGCCGCGTTTTTCGCGGTTTTTATGCTCCTGATGTTTCTGATGCTGATGAATGTTTACGGGGTCTCCACGGGGGCGAAGCTTGCCGAGACGACCGACCGGCAGAGTACTTATATCCTGACCGTCGCGCGCGGCAGAGGAACGGTTTACGATGACAAAATGCGCCCGCTGACCGGGACGCAGAAGGAATATGTGGGGGCGGTCGTCCCGACGGTGGAGGCGGCCTCCGCCCTTGCGGATGCGCTTCCCAAAGAGAAAATGAGCCAGGTGTATCCGCTTCTGACCAAGGGAAAGCCGTTTGCGGTGAAGCTCCCGTCGTATGTCGCCGCCAACGGCGTCGATACGTTCGAGGTGGACCGCAGGTATTCCCAGAATCAGCTTGCCGCGAACGTCATCGGCTATCTGGATGGCAGCGGAAAGGGCGTGGCCGGCATTGAAAAGGCGTATCAGAACGAGCTTTCGGCCGCGAGCGGGGAAATCTCGGTCTACTACCGGGTCGACGCGGTCAACCGTGTGCTTCAGGGGGAAAAGAGCAAGGTCGTGGACACCTATGCCAAAAAGAACAGCGGGGTCGTTCTGACGATCGATTCGGAAATTCAGAAGCTTGCCGAACAGGCGGCGAAAAAGCACCTGAAAAAAGGCGCGGTCGTCGTCACCGAGGTTCCCGGCGGGGAGATCCGGGCGCTCGTCAGCGTGCCGTCCTTTTCGCCGGATGACGTCGCCTCCGCGCTGAAAAACGCGGATTCCCCGCTGCTGAACCGCGCGCTTTCCGCCTATAACGTGGGTTCCGTCTTTAAGCTCGTGTCCGCCGCCACGGCGCTGGAAAACGGGGTCTCGCCGGACACGAAGTTCGAATGCACCGGCGGCATCAACGTCGGGGGCGGGGTGTTCCACTGCTTCAACGGCGAAAAGCACGGCGTCCTGAATATGCAGGAGGCCATCGCAAAATCCTGCAATACGTATTTTATCCGGCTGATGCAGCAGGTCCCGAACGAATCCTTTCTGGAAATGGCGGGCTCGCTCGGATTCGGCAAGGCGTTCCAGTTCGCGCCGGGCTACAGCTCCGCCGCCGGAACCCTGCCGAAGCTCTCCGAACTGATGATCCCGCGGGCGCTTGCCAATTTTTCTTTCGGCCAGGGCTCCCTGACGGCGACGCCGGTGCAGATTTCCGGCCTGATCAACGCGATCGCCGCGAAAGGGGAGTATGTGCAGCCGTATCTCGTCAAGGGGCTTGTCGATGAAAACGGAAACGAAACGCAGACCGCCGCAAAGCAGCAGCCCAAACAGGTGATGTCGCAGTCCACCGCGGCTCTGCTGCGCCAGTTCATGGCGGCCTCCGTCGATCACGGCACCAGCCAGAAGGGAAAGCCGGATGCGGGCGGGGCGGGCGCGAAGACCGGAACGGCGCAGACGGGCGAAATCGTCGGCGGCAGAGAAATCGTCCAGGCGTGGTACGCCGGATTTTATCCGCTTGAGGAGCCGCGCTACTCCATCGTCGTCCTGGCCGAGGACGGCGAAGGCGGCGGAAGCACCTGTGCGCCGGTCTTCAAGGAAATCACATCCGGTCTGCTGTCAAAAATGAATTGACAAAAAGCTGGGCCCATTGTATAATTTATCCGTATGAATAGGAAAAAAGCGTTAATGGGAAAAAACCGCCCGCATCCGTCTGCGACAGAGAGGAAATCCCGGCTCCCGAAAGGCTGCCGCGGCTGAAAGGTTTCCGCGGATTCGGCGGGCGGCCGGCCAATCCCGCAGCTCCGGGCGTCGAGTTCCGGCGTTTTTCCGCGTTAAGGAAGCACGAGCGGCGCGATTCGCGCAATTTGGGTGGTACCACGGACTTCTTCCGTCCCATTGAGGATGGCAGAGGTCTATTTTTTTGGAGGGCCCGATTTTTGAACCGCCGCATTTTTTTCAGACAGGAGATTTTAGACTGATGCAATGGACGGGACTGAACGAAATCCGCGAGAAATATCTGTCTTTTTTTGAATCCAAGGGCCATTTGAGGCTGCCGAGCTTCTCCCTGATCCCGAAGGGAGACAACAGCCTTCTGCTGATCAATTCCGGCATGGCGCCCATGAAGAAATATTTCACCGGGGAGGTGACCCCGCCGCGCAAGCGGGTGACCACCTGTCAGAAATGCATCCGCACGCCGGATATCGACCGGGTGGGTATCACCGACCGGCACGGCACCTTTTTCGAGATGCTGGGCAACTTTTCGTTCGGCGATTATTTCAAGCACGAGGCGACCGCGTGGGCGTGGGAGTTCTGCACGAAGGTGATGGAGCTTCCGGTCGACCGGCTGTGGGTGACGATCTATCAGGATGACGACGAGGCCTTCGATATCTGGACGAAAGAGGTCGGGGTGGACCCCTCGCGCATCGTGCGCCTCGGCAAAGAGGACAATTTCTGGGAGCACGGAACCGGCCCCTGCGGCCCCTGCTCCGAAATCTATTTCGACCGCGGCGAGCAGTACGGATGCGGCAAGCCCACCTGCGGCGTCGGCTGCGACTGTGACCGGTACGTCGAATTCTGGAACTTGGTGTTCACCCAGTTCGACAGCGACGGAAAGGGCGGCTATGCGCCGCTGGACCACCCCAATATCGATACCGGCATGGGGCTGGAGCGCCTCGCGTGCATTATGCAGGGCGTGGACAATCTTTTCCTGGTGGACACCGTCCAGAACATCATGAAGCGCGTCTGCCAGATCGCGGGCGTCAAATACGGCGACGACCCCCAAAAGGACGTTTCGCTGCGCGTGATCACGGATCACATCCGCAGCACCACGTTCATGATCGGCGACGGGGTGCTGCCCTCGAACGAAGGGCGCGGCTACGTCCTTCGCCGCCTTCTGCGCAGGGCCGCGCGCCACGGCAGGCTGCTCGGGATCACCGACGGCTTCCTTCCGCAGGTGGCGGATGCCGTGATCCATGAGAACCGCGGCGTGTACCCCGAGCTGGAAGAAAAACGCGACATGATCCTCAAGCTGATCGGCGTGGAGGAAGAGAGCTTCGCCCGCACCATCGACCAGGGGCTCCAGCTTCTGAACAGCCTGATCGCCTCAACCGAAAGCAAGGTGTTTTCGGGCGCCGACGCGTTCCGCCTGAGCGACACCTACGGCTTCCCGATCGACCTGACCAAGGAGATCGCAGCCGAGCACGGCCTGACGGTGGATGAAGAGGAATTCCGGCGCCTGATGCTCGAGCAGAAGGAACGCGCCCGCGCTGCGCGGAAAAGAACGGACACGGATGCCTGGGCGGGGGACGCCGCCCTGATGGAAGGGATTCCGCAGACGGAATTCCTCGGCTACCGGCAGCTCGAATCCGACGCCCGGGTGCTCGCGCTGTTCCGCGGCGGCGAGCGCGTGGAGCAGGCGGGAGCCGGGGACGAGGTCACGGTGGTGCTCGGCCGCACGCCGTTCTATGCGGAAAGCGGCGGCCAGGCGGGCGATACCGGAACGATCGAATCCGGCGATGCGCTGCTGCAGGTGACGGATACCGTGAAGAACCACGGCGGCGTTTTCCTGCACCGTGCGTCCGTTTCGGCCGGCTCCATCCGCGCGGGTGAGACCGTCCGTGCGGCGGTCGATCGCGACCGCCGTCACGCCGTGATGCGCAACCATACGGCGGCCCATCTTCTTCAGGCCGCTTTGCGGCAGGTGCTGGGCAGCCATGTGGAACAGGCGGGCCAGTCCGTCAGCGACGAGCACGTCCGGTTCGATTTCACCCATTTTTCGGCGATGACGCCCGAAGAGATCGCAAAGGTGGAGAACATCGTCAACCGCGTGATTTTGGATGGCGTTCCCGTCGAAACCCGTGAAATGCCGCTGGAGGAAGCGAAAAAGCAGGGCGCGATGGCGCTGTTCGGCGAAAAATACGGCGAGACCGTGCGCGTCGTCAGCGCCGGGGATTTCTCAAAGGAGCTGTGCGGCGGAACGCATGTCGACAACACCGCGAAGATCGGCCTGTTCAAAATCGTCTCCGAAGGCTCCGCCGCGGCCGGCGTGCGCCGCATCGAAGGGGTGACCGGGTTCGGCGTGCTGAGCCTGCTCGACAGCTCGCTCGGCGCGGTGCGGGAGACCGCTTCCGTCCTGCGGCTGAACAACCCGGCGGATGTGGTCCATAAGACCCGCCAGCTGATGGAGGAGCTCCGCGAAAAGGAACGGGAGATCGAGTCGCTCAACTCGCGCCTCGCTTCCGTACGCATCAGCAGCATGCTCGAAAATGCGCGCAGCGTCGGCGGGGTCCGCGTCGTCACCGCCTTGTTCTCCTCAACCGGCGGCGAGGCGCTGCGCGCCATGTGCGACAGGGTGCGGGAGGAAGCGCCCGACGCCGTTGCCGTCCTGGCCGGGACGGAGAACGGCAAGGCGGTCATCGCGGCCGCGGCCGGCAAAGAAGCGCTGGCAAAGGGCGTCCACGCCGGCCGCCTTGCCGGCGGGGTGGCGAAGCTCGCCGGCGGAAACGGAGGCGGAAAGCCGGATCTTGCCATGGCGGGCGCGAAAAACCTCGGCAAACTGGAAGAAGCTCTTGCATCGGCGGAAAAGCTGGTGTCGGAGATGCTGAAATAAAAAGGGGGAATTTTGTTGGACTGTGTTTTCTGTAAAATAGCGCACGGGGAAATCCCGAGCAAAAAAGCGTATGAAGACGATCAGGTCTTTGCTTTTTACGATCTGGATCCCCAGGCGCCGGTTCATATCCTCATCGTTCCAAAGGAGCACATCGCTTCCACGATGGACCTCACGCCGGAAAACAGCGCGATCGTCGCCCATATTTTTGAGGTCGCGGTGAAGCTCGCGAAGGAACTGCATCTGGAGAAAGGCTTCCGCGTGGTCAACAACTGCGGGGAAGAGGGCGGCCAGACCGTCATGCACCTTCACTTTCACCTGCTCGGCGGCCGTTCCATGAAGTGGCCTCCGGGCTGACCGTCATTCGAACCCTATTTTTAACAAGAAAGGTCTGTATCTACTTTGGCGGAAACTTATAAGATAACGATCGCCGGCTGTGAGCGCGAGCTCCCCATCTGCCCCATTGACGAGCATCTGGACATCGCGGGCTTCGTCATGTTCGGGGATGTGGAAATTACGGAAAAAGCGGCTGTGGAGCTTTTGAAAAAATGCCCGGAGCACGATGTGGTGATTACGGCGGAAACCAAAGGGATTCCGCTCTGCTATGAAATGGCCCGCCGCGGATGCCGGCGCTATGTGGTGGCGCGCAAAAGCGTCAAGGCCTACATGCGCAACTGCATCCACGTCGAGGTCAAATCCATTACGACCGACCATGTGCAGACTCTGTATCTTTCTGAGGATGACTACAGGGGCCTGAGCGGAAAGCGCGTCCTGATCGTGGACGACGTGATCAGCACCGGCGAATCGCTCGCGGCCATCGAAAGCCTTGTCCGGCAGTTCGGCGGCAACATCGTCGGCCGGGCCTGCGTGCTCGCCGAGGGCGACGCCGCAAAGCGCACCGACATCGTCTATCTGGAGCCGCTGCCCCTGTTCCCGAAATGAGGAAATGAAATGGGAAGATGCAGCGTTCCGGTTGGGACTGCCCGGCGGAATATCCTCTGCCTGTGTCTCGGGGAGATAACCGCCTGATCGTTCCATTTGGAAATGCTGTGTAAAATAAGCGTACGAAATTCTGGGAGGAGTTTTGATGCGGCCGTTTTCGTTGGTAGGTCTCTGTTATCTGCTGACCCTTGCGGCCGCCGTTTATTTCGGCGCGGCCCCGTCGCTTCTGCTGGGCAGCGCCTGCCTTGCCGTGTTCTGCCTGCTGATTCTGTGGAAAAGGACGGAGCGGATGCGCATCCTTCAGGCGGCGGCGCTCACCTGCGCGCTGGCGTTCGGCGCGTTTTCCGCCTGCGCGCGGGCACAGGTGCTTCCTTCGGAAAAGCTGGATGGGCGCGACGCGGTGATGACGGGAACGGTGTGCGAGCTTCCCGCGCGTTCCTACGGTAAGTTTTACTACGTCGTGCGGGTGGAGAGCATCTCCCTTCCCGGCGCGCCCCGGGTGGAAAAGGTGCGCCTTTCCTCGCAGAACGCGCTGAATGCCGACTGCTACGGAACGATCACGGGCCGGGTGCATTTTTATACGCCCAGCGGGGAGGACGGCTTTTCATCCCGCTCCTATTACGCTTCCAAGGGGATCACGCTGTTCGCCTACCTGTATGAATACGAAAACGTGCGGACGTCGCCCGCACGGGAAAAGCCCCCTTACTATTACGCGCTGATGCTGCGCCGCAGTATGACGGATTCGCTTTACCGCCTGCTCCCGCCGGAGCAGGCGGGGCTCGCTGCGGGAATTTTGCTGGGGGATACCGGCGGGATCTCGGATGAGGTGAAATCCGACTTTAAAACGGTCGGGATCTCGCACATCCTTTCGGTGTCCGGCCTTCACATGGCGGCCATGGCGCAGTTCTTTCTGCTGCTGTTCGGTTTGCTGCGCGTGCCGCGGCGCCTTTCCGCGGGGATGACCATGGCCGGCGTCGTGTCGTTCATGGCTGTCACGGGCTTCGCGCCGTCGGTTCTGCGCAGCGGGATCATGTGCCTGATCTTTCTGCTCGGCACGGTGCTGGACCGGCAGGCCGATTCCCTGAATTCCCTCGGGATCGCCGCCCTGCTGATCGGCGTGGCGAACCCGTTCGCCGCGGCGGACCTCGGCCTTCTTCTTTCGTTTTCGGCCACGCTCGGCATGATCCTCTGCTCGGGAAGGCTGACTGCTTTTCTGCGCGCGCGGTACGAGGGGATAAAGCGCGGGCGCGCCGTGCTGGATGCCGCGAATTCCGCTGTCTCCACCACGGTTTCCGCAACCGCTTTCACCCTGCCGGTCGTGGTGCTGTCGTTCGGCACGGTTTCGCTGATCTCCCCGGCCGCGAACCTGCTGGAGGTTTTCCCGTCCTCGCTCCTGATGGCCTTTTCCGCGGCTGCGGCGCTCTGTTATCTGGTGGGGCTGCGTTTCCTCGCCCTGCCGCTCGCGCTTTTCTCCGGCCTGCTGGCAAACTGGATGAGCGCCTGCGCCCGGATGCTCGCCCGCATCCCATGGGCGAGCGTCTCGGCCTCCTACGGCTTCGTGCGGCTCTGGCTTGCCGCCGTTCTGGTCCTGTGCGCGCTGGCGCTGGCGTGGAAAAAATCGCCGCCCGCGCGGGTGCTCTCCCTGCTTTCCGCCGTCGTGCTGCTGTGCGGGATCTTTTCCTATCAGCTTTCCATGCGCCGCGTGACCCGCGTCGCGGTGCTGGACGCGGGAGATGGGATTTCCGTCGCGCTGACCCACGCGGGGCGCGGCGCGCTGATCGGGTGCGGGGGATATTCCTCCGCGCCGGCGCGCTCGTATCTGAACGGGCAGAATATCACGGTGCTGGATTACCTTCAGACGACCGGGTACGGCCCGCAGGAGGACCGCCTCGCCGCCGACTGCGCGGAGCTTTTCCGGCCGCGCGGCCTTCTGTTCTGGAACGGAGGGGATGAGAACGCCTTTCTGGGAAAAAAGCTGACGCTTGCCGGAACGGTTTACCGGTATGAGAAAGAAGCCCGCGTTTCCCTGTGGGGGAACGTGTCGGTTTTCCAGTATTCGGACGGCACCCGGGCCTATACGGGCCTGACGGTCAACGGGGTGCGGATTCTTCTGTGCTCCTCCGGATGCGACGCCGCCGCCCTTCCGGAAGAATGGAAGAGGGCGGATTTCGTGGTGACGGATGACCCGCCGCGCGGCGCTTCGGCGCTTCAGCCGTTCGTGACCGTGCTCTCCATGGGGGAGGATTCGGCGCAGCAAAACCTTGCCGCGCTGGACCGCCTGGGCGTTGCGTCCTGCGCGACGGGCGGCGCGGGCAACCTGCTGATCGATATTATGCCGGATGGAACGATAACACTGAGGAGGAATTTCTGATGCCGGAACTGACCGAGGCCGAACTGAAAAAAGAGATCGAGAGATCCCCATTGAACAGCCTGTATTTCCTTTACGGGGAGGAAAAGTACCTGATCTCGTTTTATGCGGAAAAGCTGAGAAAGAAGGTGGTGGGTGACCATCCGCTCGACTTCAATCTGCAGCGCTTTTCCGGGGACAACTGCTCGGTCGACCAGTTTGCCGCGGCGGTGGAGGCGCTGCCGGTCATGGCGCAGCGCAAATGCGTCGCGGTGAGCGACCTGAACGTCGAAACGATGCCGCCGCGGGAGCTTTCCAAGCTGTACGAGCTTCTGGAATCCATTCCGGAAAGCACGGTGCTCGTGATTTTTCAGCCGTCGCTGACCTTTGACGCGAAAAAATCCGCGGCGTGGAAAAAATTCCTGGCGGCGGTCAAAAAATCCGGGAGCTGCGTCCTGATGAAGCAGAGGGAAAACGCCGAGCTGGAACGGATGCTCTGCGCCTGCGCCGAAAAGCGCTCCTGCTCGCTTTCCCGGCAGAACGCCGCCCGTATCGTCTCCCTGTGCGGCAGGGATCTTCAGACCCTGCTCCGGGAGATGGAGAAGCTCTGCGCCTACACGGGGGAAGGGGAGATCAGCCGCGAGGCCATCGGGGCCGTCGTGGTCCCGAATATGGAGACGACCGTGTTCCTTCTTTCCAAGGCCCTGGTTTCGGCGGAATACGAGAGGGCCTACGGCCTGCTGGACCAGCTGTTCCGCCAAAGGGAGGAGCCGGTCGCGGTGCTGGCCGTGCTCGCTTCCGCCTATGTGGATATGTACCGGGTGCGCGCCGCCGTTCAAAGCGGAATGAGCGCCATGGAGCCCGCAAAGCATTTTTCTTACCGGGGCAGGGAATTCCGACTGAAAAACGCGGAGCGCGACGGGAAAAGGCTTTCGACGCAGATGCTGCGGCAGAGCCTCGATCTTCTGCTGGAAACCGACCTTTGCCTGAAAGGCTCCCGCACGGATGACCGCATCCTGCTGGAAGAGCTGATCGCGAAGCTTCTGATGATCGCGGAAAAGGAGCGGATGAATTGATCAAGGTAAAAGAAGCCGTGATCGTCGAGGGAAAGTATGACAAGATCAAGCTTTCCTCGATCATCGACGGCCTGATTATCGAAACGCACGGGTTCCGGATTTTCAGCGACAAAAAGCAGATGGAGTTCATCCGCCGCATGGCGGACACCCGTGGGATTCTGATCCTGACGGACAGCGATTCCGCGGGATTTCTGATCCGCCATTACCTTTCCGCCTGCATCGACCCGGCGAAGATCCGCCACGCGTACATCCCGGATATCCTGGGCAGGGAGAAGCGCAAAAAAGGGCCTTCCAGCGAGGGAAAGCTGGGGGTGGAAGGAATCCCAAAGGAACGGCTGATCGAAGCCCTCCGGCGCGCCGGCGTGGGGGAGTCCTCCCCCGAACCGGAGCAGCCCCCGAAAAGGCAGGTCACAAAAGCGGACCTTTACGCCGACGGCCTGACCGGGGCGCAGGACAGCGCCCAAAAAAGGAAGCTGCTGCTCCGCGCGCTCGACCTGCCGGAGCACCTTTCGGCGAACGCGCTTTTGCAGGTGCTGAACGGCATCATGAATTTCGAAGAGTACCGCGAAACGGTGGAGACGCTTTTCCAAAAAACGGAGTGACAAGGATTCTTGGCGGAAATGGTCCGGCTTATTTTTTAAGGTATCCAAAGGGCATATGTCCGGGGAAAAAGGAATATATTACCAGAACTTTAATATCCTGTAAACAGTCTGTTAAAGCGTGGGGATAGACTTGAATATAGACTTGTTTTTGAGTAATATATAAACAGAAATTAATACTTGTGATAAATGAGAATATTACAATATTGTTATATATTATAAAAATTTATTTAAAATACTTGAAATTATGGTAAATTATGTTAAGATATAGATAGAAATAAAAAGAAAGGGGTGATTCCAATGTGCAATGTTAGAGCATTCCATGTCGGCAACTCGTGGGAAGATGATGTTGCATCGGATGCGATAAAAAAGGAGAACTAAAATGAAAAAGATAGCGCGTTCATTGATCAGCTGTGTATGTGCCTGTGCGTTATTGACGGTACCCGTGGTCAATACGGCGTTTGCCGCCCAGCATTCCACTCAGGGCATCCATTACTATACGATGAATCAAAAAGCTTACGAACAGATGACGGACGTCGAGCTGATCCAGAAAATGAAGGACATGGGTCTTTCCGATAAAGACATCGATTACATCATGCAGCTGGAGTATGCCAGAAGAAGAGCGGCACCGTCGATGGTTTTAAATGGATTCCCATCGAATCCAAAAATTGGAGATTACCATACTGAAACATATCACATCTATTTTACTTCAGTGTCAACTACTCTTTCGGGTGTTATTGGTGCATTGGTTGGCGGCGGAGTAGGGGCAGGGATTGCAATGGCTTTTGCGCAAGGCATTTTGAATAATTGGCTGGAAAATCAAGATGCCAAGGGCGTTGATGTATCAATTGAATATTACTATGGGCCGGACAATAATGGCTCAATTGGCTGGACTCCAGGCTATACCAGTTGGTCGCTTTTCTATTAATTAAATATTGGTAAATTAGGAGTGATTCGCTTGAATCAGGAAGGCAGAAAAAAGTGGTACGAACTGATCCTTTTCGTAATTTTATGTCTTGTACTTGAGTTTGTATTTGAGGTATTCATGTTCTATCAGCGGATAGCCCTGTCCTCCCAGATTATGTTGATTGTTTCAGTAATATTAGTTGTGCTGGTGATAGCTTGTATTTATTACCTGCGTAAAAAGTATCCGGAAATAACCAATAAAGTGTTGTACAGGGATAAAAAGTTTCTTAGCCTTTTCTGCGGTATGTTGCTTTTAGCTGTGATAATGGTCATAGCCAGAATACTCCGGTAATAAAGTGACATACATTAAGGACGAATGGCTTGTAAAAATGATGAATGCCGAACTGGTTCAAGAGGAAAGAGATGAAAATTCCGAGAAAAGATACCATGACATGTATCAGTTCATAACCTAGTCGCAGTACCTGCCGGCGGAAAGCCGCCGGCAGGTACTGTTGTACCTGGAATGGTGTTATCGAATTTTTTATCTGATCTTTCTGTTTCAATTAGTGGCTTGGTTCAAAGAGACGCTCAGGGTATTTTATCCCGCGTTTTATCGCACCTTTTTTCCGTATCCGCTGATTCTTATTTTAGTTATCATAGGCATTCTTTTTCTTGTTGCTATACTTGGCTACTTTTATTATTTAAAAAAGAAGAAAGTTACAATTCCTGCCACAAATATCACTATATTCAGAACCAAAAGGAATAAATACTTCTTGTCTTTAAAAAGTTCTTTCTGGTAAGAACCGTTGTAAAGTTAGCATTTAAGAATCTCTAGTAAGTACCATACATTAAAGAGCAAAATGGCTGATAAATCTGCTTTTCTGGTGTTTCTGGTGATAGGATAAAGGGAGGCGTTATTTCATTGCATAAAAAAGCTGCTTTGGGGATTCTCGTCGCGGTAATTGCGGCGGCAATTTTAGCCGGCCTTTTTTTCATGGATCATTCGCCGGATGTCCCGTCCGTGTCGCAGGCCATTGAAGAGGAATCGGATGTCATATCGCTGGTCGAAAAATTTGGCGATGTGCTGAAAAAGGTCTCGCTCTCGGCGCCCGATGATGTCGTGGCGAAGGAAATCAAAGAAAATTATGCGGATTTTGTCACGCCGGAACTTTTGACAAAGTGGCAGTCCGATCCGCAGAGCGCGCCGGGGAGGATGCTTTCCAGCCCCTGGCCCGACCGGATTGATGTGAAAAGCGTCGAAGCGGATGGGAACGGCGGCTATGTGGTTTCCGGAGAGATCATAGAAGTTACGAGCACGGAGCTGCAGAACAGCGGCGCCGCGGCAAAAAAACGAGTGACCCTCGGAGTCATAAGAAAAGAGAACCGATGGCTGATCTCCAGCGTTGAGGCTGCGAAGCAATATGAATAGAGAAACGGTTAAGATTGTTGGCAGGATAATAGGGGTTCTGGTGGCGGTTTTGCTGTTGACCAATCCGCCAAGATCAAAATTTAATAACGCGGTTTTCGAGGGTGGTACTCCAAACAGCATCACCAGTGATCAACAAAAAATGAACCAAATCATAGAAGTGAACGGGAAGCTTATCACGATGAGAATGCTCCGCGCGTCAAACGAAGAAATTATTTTTTGTATGCAGTCTATGAGGTTAAAAATAAACGAACAGGAAACTTTTCAGATTTTGGGGATATTAGGCATTTTTCGATTGGTACACTGGTAAAAGCATGATCTGAACGGGGCGATCAAATGAATCAATCAGCCAAATATTATATTGCGGCGCTGATTGTCAGCGCTTTCAACTTTATTTTTTGTCTTTCCTTTATTGCCGCTGTTTTAATTTCCAGGGAAATGAGCTGGAAATTATATGGCGCGGCGATGGGCTCTTCTATCATTCTTTGGATATTGACAGGACTGGTGACAAAAAATTTCTCACCCGAAGAAATTCAAAAAAAACTGTCGGGCGGGCCCGTTTACCGCATCCTATATTTTATCGATGCAAAACTCAAACGGGTTCTGTTCTGGCTGATACCTATCGTGTTGGCGTATTTATTAATTTCCGAAAATGTAATGTAAAATTTTTTGCGGGGGTTGTTTGCTTGAATCAGGAAGGCAGAAGAAAGTGGTACGGGGTTGTTATTTTCGTAATCCTATGGCTTGTACTTGATTGGGCAGTCGACATATTGGAGTTTTATCAGATCATATCCACGCCTCCTTATTTTATGATGGCTGTTGCTATAATTGTGGGCGTGCTGGTATTTCCCTACCTGTATTACCTGCATAAAAAATATCCGGAATTGACTCAGAAAGAGCTGCACAAGGATAAAAATCTGCGGATTTTTATGTATATTTTGCCGCTTTATTTTTTTGCCAGGGCAATCTTGTCCGCGATTTTTCAATAACTGTAATCAAAAACAAAGAAGGGGGCGGGGATAAACATAGATGACTGCGTACGATAAATTGGCGGAAATAATAACCGGGAGAAAAGCGTCCTGGATTCTGCTGTTGATATTTAATCTATATTTGGCGCTTGCTTATCTGGACTTCACTGGTCCCGAACTGACAGACTTTACTGTTTTGATCATCTATTTTTTCTTAATTATTATTATGAGTGGTAGAATCAAGATTAACAAGAAAAAATCTCTGCCCTATTATTTGGATCTCATTGTTTTAATAACAGCTCTTATTTTGATCATTTTCCCCTATATTTTCCCTGACGATTGGTCCTCTGTTTTTGCTGGCAAGCGGCTGCTTTATACACATCCCGCTTATCTTGCTTTGATTATGATAGAAGCCGCTCTCTTCAGAAATGTTATCCATTCATATGTATAAAAAATACGGACTGCTGCCGTAATAGAGAGATTGCTGTTTTATGTGCTGCCCAGTAAGAAAGTGCGTATTGAGGCCGCCGATTCGGCGGCCTCAATACGCACTTATCTAAATCCACGCACAGTTTAGGCAATCAACTATTTCGAATTCTGATCGTTGTAATGATTCAATGCCCTCATCATCTTAAACCCGACGATGATAATGACAAGATCGGTGAAAATTCTCAAACAGGACTCGATTCCTGTAATGGCAGGCAGCCACATAAAAGCGGTCACTCGTTTCACTCCCTTTCGTCACGGTTATCCGTATCTATAAAAAATGCCGGCAGTCAGCATAACGGCCGTTAGAACCGGAGATATCCCAATTTTGAATTCCTACAGGGGGATTTTTTATCAGTATAGCAGTATGATGGGTGAAAATACAAGATCAATTTGGCAAGATCAATCAGTTTTGTATTTTGTGCACCAGCCAAATGTCAGCCGGAGCTGTTCAAAATGAAAAGCAGGCGGAATTTTTCAGATTCCCGCAGGAAGATAAAAATCGCTGCAAACCCGGTCAAAATCCGGGTTTGCAGCGATTTTGTCATCCGCGGAAAAATCGGGCGGAGCGTTTTTACCGGAACCACATTTCGTTTTCCATTGTCAGCTGGGCCGCGGCCATGCAGACTGTGAAGAACGCGAGCGCGATAATGATCACGACGGAGCCCGCGTCGTACCGCATCTGCCCTTCTTTGTTCAGGGCGTAGGCGATGAGGATTTCGATTCCCAAAAGGATCAGGACAAGCGGCCAAAGGGAAGCGATCAGGCGGATGGTAATGGCGGGGACCGCCAGGCGGAGCAGGAAAAGGGCTCCGAAAATAACCATGGAAACACCGGCCGTTAGGGTTCCGACCCGACGATTTTTAATCACGATTTTCCAGCTCCTTCTTTTTGCCGAGGATCAGCCGGGTGCCGATCCATATGATGATAATGCCCAGAAATATCTGTGGGAAAACGGAAACGATATCGGAAAACAGATTTGCGATTTCCGGCCGCAGCAGGGGATAAAATCTGGAAACCAGCTTGCTGAAAATCAGGTAAACCCCGAAGAACAAAAGCAGGATCCCGCAGTAAAGGCTGCCGCGCCCGGAGAGCTTCCCGTTCATCTGGGAAAAGCTTTCCGTTTTGAAAAGATAGTGGTCTTCCAGTTTGGAAAACTCCTGATCGTCGGCCCACGCGATATTGATGCTGTCAAAGAAGGAATAAAACCACAGTACGGGCAGCACATACAGAAGGGGACCTATCCCGAGCCAGGAGGAAAGAAAAATAATCAGGAAAAACAAGGACATCAGAGAAACGCCGCGTTTCATGAAGCCCATGAACATATGACCCGCGCCGGGGAGAAGGGAAAAAAGAACGGTTAACGCTTTATTTTGTTTTTTCAGCATTCTGAAAAACCTCCATATCGAGTAATTGCTGGGAAAAATCCCGCAGATGTGTGTTGAGATGCTCAACCGCAGAGAAGCCCGGGGCCTTGATTTTCGCAAACGGACTTTCGGGGCCTGCAAGCGTCCCCCAGGTGCTGGAAAAAATAAGGAAAAGCGCGGCGCATGCGGCGAGGGCGACGCGGAAGGAGAAACGGAACAATTCGGCCTTGTTTTCCCCGACACGGGAAATCCGGTTCCGGATTTCTTCTTCAAAGCCCGCCGGGATTGCTGCGGGCGGCTTTGCTTCGATTGCTTTTGCCAGGGCGAGGGCGCATCGTTCACAGCCCGCAGCGTGCTGCGCAACTGCCATCCGTTCCTTCCGCTTCAGCGAGCCGGCGGCGAAATCCCGAAGCGCCGCCTGCGTCACATGGCCGTCCTGATCAATCGGGTTCATATCCCTGTTCCTCCTTCCATAAGACTTTTAACAGCTTTTTGGCGCGGTAAAGCCGTGTTTCCAGCGTCCTTGGGCTTTGACCGGTTTCTTCTGCCAGTTGGGAAAGCTTTTTTCCTTCGCAAAAATAACATTGCGCCACACTCCGGTAGGGCTCCTTTAATCTCCCGCACAGCTTTCGGACAAGGAATTCCGACGAACTGATTTCGGTCTGCTCTTCCGGGGTCCTGTCCGTGTCGGCGAGCAAAGCCATGTCGTCGTCCGATAAGTACAGATTTTTGTATGCCGGGCTTTTGAGGTAATCCCTGCATTTGTTGACGGCGATTGCCGTCAGCCAGGCTTTTGGATTTTTCCCGTCGAACCTTCCGAAATTTCGATAGGCGGAGAGAAATGTCTCCTGTGCCAGGTCCTCCGCGTCGAAATAATTTTTCGTCATGGTCAGACAGATGGTGATGATCAGGCTCTTGTATTGTGTCACATAGCGTTCAAACTGCTGTGCCTTGATATGCATCACCATCCCTTTCCCGTCCCTAATCATTATAACGATTTGCCGGAGAAAAACACTTCAAAACGGTTTAAATTCAATTTCCGATTTGATAGAAGAAAAAGCGCCTTTCGGCATCCGGCCGGGAAACCGTTCGTTTTGCCGGCCCGCCGGATACGGGAGCTGCACGGAAAGATATCGTTCTATATTCCTGCCTTATAATGATTTACTTTATCGGAATATTATTGTATATTATTTACAAAGGGCTTTGCGGATCATATGCAAAGCCGTTTTATGGCCGATGCCTTTTCGTACGATCATTGGGATTACGGCGCGGAAAAGGCCGCCGGTCCACTGTGAATTTATCTTGGGGGAATATTATGTACCGCGTTTTTCTGGTGGAGGATGAACAGCTGATCCGGGAAGGGATCAGGCAGCTGGTGGAGTGGGAGGAATACGGCTTCAAGTTTGTCGGGGAAGCTTCCGACGGCGAACTGGCCTGGCCTTTGATCCAAAAAAAGAAGCCGGACATCGTCATCACGGATATCCGGATGCCTTTTATGGATGGGCTGTCCCTCAGCAGGCTGATCAAGAAAGAGTTTCCGGACACGATCATCATCATTTTAAGCGGCTACGACGATTTCAGCTATGCGAAAGAGGCGATCGAGATCGGCGTCAACCAATATCTTCTGAAACCGCTTTCCAAGGATCAGCTGGTCGGCGTTTTACAGGAGGTCAAAAAGAAAAAGGATGAAATGACGCGGCTGGAGCAGTACCATGCCCAGTTCAGCAAAGAGATCCAGGAATATCTCTCCTCGTCGCGCCGCTCCCTTTTCGATCTGCTGGTTTCGGGGAAGGCTCCGGTCTCCCGGATTCTGGACAGGGCGGAAAAAATAGGGATCGACCTTTCCGCCGTGTCGTACAACATCGTCCTGCTGATGCTGGAGGAGGACCCCCTTCACGACAGCTACACCTCCTCGTCGGCCGATATCCAGGAAAAAATCGAGAGAAGCTTCTCGGAAAATGAAAACATCATCCTTTTCAGCGCGGGGATCGATCTGACCGCTTTCTTCCTCAAAGCGGAGAAGGACAGAATCGAGGAGATCACCGGTGCCTGCGTGAAAAAGCTGGAATCGATCTGCGGTGCGGCGGAGCAGTCCGCCCGCTGGGCGGTGACGGCCGGCGATCCGGTTGCCCGTCTCAGCAGCATTCCCGAATGTTACCATGCCGCCCGCAAAACGCTTTTCCGGCGGCTTTTTTCCGTCAAGGGGAGCGGGGAATCGCCTTTGGAGGATCAGCGGCTCTTTCCAAGACCTTCCGATCCCCTGCTGGATTTCGATCCCAACGATCTGGATGCCAGCAAAACGGACCAGCAGATCATCAGGAAGTTTCTGACAAACGGCAAGCTGGACGACGTCGATGCGTTTACGGAAGAATATTTTAAAAGCTTCGGGCCGACCGGAATCAGCTCCACCCTGTTCCGGCATTATATCCTGTTGAACATCCAGTTTACCGTCAGCGCCTTCTGGGAGAGTCTGGGGAAAGAAAAATTTACGTTTGCCGGACATCCCGGCCTTCAGCAGGAGCTGAAAAAAGCGGTCGCCTCTCTGGATGGAGCCGAAAGCTATGTTTCCGCGCTCTTGAAGGAAATCATCCGTTACCGGGACAACGTGGTTACCAACCGCTACCACGAGATGATGTCGGAAGTCCTTCTTTACATCGGCGAACACTATTCCGACCCGGAGATCGGCCTGAACATGGTGGCAAAGGTGGCCAACGTCAGCGCCACGCATTTCAGCGCGGTGTTCAGCCAGCAGACCGGGAAGACGTTTGTGGAATACCTGACGGAAGTCCGGATGAAAAAAGCAAAGGAGCTGCTGCGCTGCACCAATAAAAGCAGCAGCTCCATCGCCCGGGAGGTGGGGTATAACGACCCCCACTACTTCAGCTTTTTGTTCAAAAAGGTGAATGGCGTTTCTCCCCGGGATTACCGAAACGGAAAGTGAGAAAAGCCATGATACCGATCCATTTCAATCCATTCCGCAGAAAAAACACACCGGACATGCTCAAAAAGCAGATCAAAAAATTACTGATGGGAATGATGATCGGGTTCCTTGTGATCATCGCGTTCCTGTTTTTCATGCTGGTGCTTTTCAACCGCGAATACAAGGATTCCCTTCAGAACGCCAATACCGCGGCGGGCTTTAACAACGAGTTCAAGAAAAAGCTGGATCTGGACATGTATTACTATGTCGTGGGGCCCAGACAGGATCAGAAGCTCCCTCTGGAAGAGGTGGACAAAGCCGAGAAAGTCCTGCAGCGCCTGATGAAAACCACAGTGCAGTCGGACAACCGGTGGCGCATCAAGTCCATGCTGAACCTGTGCGGCCGCCTGCGGGAGTGCATGATAGCGATCTCCACCACCCACGGCTACGACGCCCGCATGGAGCAGCTGGAAAACAACATCTATATCATCACCTCGCTGATCGAAACCTATATGCACGATTACATCTATAACGAGATCAAGTTGCTGTCCGCGCTTCAGCAGGAAATCAATCACCGCGTTTTTGTCATGATCGTCGTCACGGTCATCGTCTCCATCAGCATGATCCTGCTGATCCTGCTTTACGCTCTGCGCTTTACCCGGCATATCACAAAACCCATCGACCAGCTTTGCGAAAAGGCGAAAAATCTGGGGAACGGGCAGTTCCATGTGGAGCCCGTTCAGACAAGCAACGTGGAGATCAAAACGCTGGACGACGGCTTTAACGAGATGGCGGGCAGAATCCAGTCCCTGCTGAACCGCATCAAAACGGAGCAGATGATCCTGCGGCGGACCGAGCTGGAGCTTTTGCAGGCGCAGATCAATCCCCATTTCCTGTACAATACCTTTGACTCCATCATCTGGCTCGCGGAGACCCAGCGGAACAAAGAGGTCATTCAGATGGTCACCAGCCTTTCCGGCTTTTTCCGCAATTCCCTGAGCAAGGGGAAGGATGTGATCACGATAGAGACCGAAAAAAAGCAGGTCTGCAGCTATCTGGAAATTCAGAAGATCCGGTACAGCGATATTCTGGATTACGAGATCGATATTCCCCCTTCGCTCCTGTCCTGCTCCATTCCCAAGCTCACCCTTCAGCCTCTGGTGGAAAACGCCATTTACCATGGGATCAAGTATAAGCGCGCCAAAGGGAAAATCCTGATCCGCGGCAGGGAGGACGGCGGGGATATCGTGATTTCCGTCGAGGACGACGGGATCGGGATGACCGAAGAGCAGCTCCGGACGCTGCGCGAGAAAATCGATACGAACTCCTCTGCGGGCTTCGGGCTTTCCAATGTGCAGAAGCGGCTCCGGCTGTATTGCGGGGAACCGTACGGCCTGTCGTTTGAAAGCACGAAAAATCAGGGGACAACCGTGCTGGTACGCATTCCGAAACAGAATCAACTTCCATCGTAAAAAAATGAACTTTATTTTTAATTTTGAGGCCGGGCTTTAAAAAGTAGAACAAAACGCATAAAAAACTCCATGGCTTTCCCATTTGTCTTTCAGTATAATGAAACCAGAGGCAACAAAGGCCGCCTTGCAGCAGTTCCATTGCAGCAGTTCCATTTTGAACTGCGGGACGAAAGGTACTTCTCCGCCGCAGGGGGAAAAGTACGGAATCGGCCTGCCGTTCCACTGGAAGTGCCGGAGTTTTTCAACATGATGGGAGGAGAAGTACATGAAAAAGTTAATGTCCGTTCTGTTGGCTGTGGTAATGTCGCTGAGCCTTGCGGCCTGCGGCGGGGGTGCGGCTGGCAGCGGGAGCGAAAGCTCGGGCGCGGGTGCGAACACCGGCAGCGGCGGAGGGTCGAGCGACCTGATCGTCGTGGGCTTTTCCCAGGTGGGCGCCGAGTCCGACTGGCGCACGGCCAACACGAAATCCATGAAGGATACCTTTGTGGAATCCAAGGGCTACAAACTTATTTTCGACGACGCGCAGCAGAAGCAGGAAAACCAGATCACGGCCATCCGCAACTTCATCCAGCAGGAAGTGGACTATATCGTTCTTGCGCCGGTGACGGAAACAGGCTGGGATACCGTTTTGCAGGAGGCCAAGGACGCGGGTATTCCGGTCATTATCGTGGACCGTATGATCGACGTTTCGGATGACAGCCTGTTTACCTGCTGGGTCGGCTCCGATTTCCGCAAAGAAGGCGACAAAGCCGTTGCCTGGATGGAAAAGCAGCTGAAGGATAAGGATAAGGATAAGGTGAACATCGTCCACCTTCAGGGCACCATCGGCTCTTCCGCGCAGATCGGCCGCACCGAGGGCCTGGAAGCGGGGGTCAAAGCCAATCAGAACTGGAAGCTGGTCGCTCAGCAGACCGGAGAGTTCACGCAGGCCAAAGGCCAGGAGGTCATGGAAAGCATCCTCAAGCAGAACGACGATATCGATGTCGTCTATTGTGAAAACGACAATATGGCCTTCGGAGCCATCGACGCCATTGAAGCCGCCGGCAAGAAGGCCGGGAAAGACGGCGATATCACCGTTATCTCGTTCGACTCCACCAAGGCGGGCCTCAAGGCCACTTTGGAAGGGAAAATCAACTACAACGTGGAATGCAATCCGCTGCACGGCCCCAGGGTTGAGGCGATCATCAAAGAGATGGAAGCCGGGAAAACCCCTGAGAAGCTGGCCTATGTAGATGAAACCACTTTCGACACAGCCACCATTACCCAGGATGTCATTGATAAAAGGGCCTATTGATCCTGTGTGATGGAATAGAAGTTTTGTGTGGTGCGGAGCATCCGGAACAACGTCTCCGGACGCCCGCGCCTATTTTATACCGTTTCATGGATTCCGAAAGCAGGTGACTATCGATGGAAGAAACAATTATTTTAGCAATGCGCGGAATAACAAAGCTGTTTCAGGGGGTAAAGGCGCTTAAAAATGTAGATTTTACGTTGCGCAAAGGGGAAATCCACGCTCTGATGGGAGAAAACGGCGCGGGAAAATCCACGCTGATCAAGGTGCTGACCGGCGTATATCCGATGGACGGCGGCGAGATCCATCTCGGCGGAAAGAAACAGGCGGTGACCATCCGCTCCCCGCAGGAGGCGCAGCGCAGGGGCATCAGCACGGTGTATCAGGAGATCAACCTGTGCCCGAACCTGAGCGTGGCGGAAAACCTTTTTATCGACCGGGAGCCGCGCAGGTTCGGCATGATCGACTGGAAAAAGATGAACCAGCGTTCCGGCGCCCTGCTGAAAAGCCTCGACATCGGGGTGGAGCCGACGCGCCAGCTGGGGGACTGTTCCATTGCCGTTCAGCAGATGATCGCCATCGCGCGGGCGGTGGATATGCAGTGCAGGGTGCTGATTCTGGATGAGCCGACTTCCTCTCTGGATGACGATGAGGTGGAAAAGTTGTTTCAGCTGATGCGGCGCCTGAAGGAACAGGGCGTGGGGATCATCTTCGTCACTCATTTTCTGGAGCAGGTGTACGCCGTCTGCGACCGGATCACGGTGCTGCGCAACGGCGAGCTGGTAGGGGAATACCCGACCGCCGAGCTGCCCCGGCTGAAACTGGTGGCCAAAATGATGGGCAAGGATTTCGACGATCTCGCCGAGATCGAATCCCTGAAAGAAGTCAAGAAGGAACACGAAGGCGAAACTCCTTTTCTGGAGGCGGAAGGCCTCTCCAGCCGGTACATCAAGCCGTTCAGCCTGCGGATCCATAAGGGCGAGGTTATGGGTTTCACCGGGCTGCTCGGCTCCGGCCGCAGCGAGCTGGTGCGCACCATCTACGGCGCGGATAAGCCGGTCGCGGGCACGCTGAAGCTGAACGGCAGGCCGGTCAGGATCGACGCGCCGCTGAACGCGATGATGAAGGGCATGGCGTATCTGCCCGAGGACCGCAAACGGGACGGCATTTTTGCCGACCTGTCCGTCCGGGAAAACATCATCATCGCGCTTCAGGCAAAACGCGGGCCTTTCCGTCCGATGAAGCGCAAAGAGATGCAGGAATCCGCAGACAGGTATATCGATCTGCTGCAGATCAAAACCGCCGGCCGGGAGATCCCCGTCAGAAGCCTTTCCGGAGGCAATCAGCAAAAGGTCGTGATCGCCCGCTGGCTGCTCACCGACCCGGAGTTCCTGATTCTGGATGAGCCGACCCGGGGAATCGATATCGGAACCAAGACGGAAATCCAGAAGCTGATTTTACAGCTGGCGGAAAAGGGGATGAGCATCGCCTTCATTTCTTCCGAAATAGAAGAGATGCTGCGCACCTGTTCGCATATGGTCGTCATGCGCGACCGTCAGATCGTCGGGGAGCTGACGGGGGACGACCTGACACAGGATAAGATCATGCATGTCATCGCGGGAGGTGAGGCGGCAAATGGCTAGTCAAAAGGCGTCCTTATTCAAAAGAATCACAAAGCACCATCTCTTTTTCCCTCTCGTCTGTCTGGCTGTCGTGCTTTTGGCAAACGTGATCAAAACGCCCGACTTTTTTGTGGTGTCCATCAACGGCGGCGTGCTGTACGGCTATGTGGTGGATGTCGTCAACCGGGCTTCCGAGCTCGTGATCCTGGCGATCGGCATGACGCTCGTGTCGGCGGCTTCCGGCGGCCAGGACATCAGCGTCGGCGCCGTCATGGCGGTGGCGGCGGCCGTCTGCTGCGAGATCCTTTCGGGGGGAGCGGTATCGACAAGCGCTTTTCAGAATCCCCTGATCCTGGCGGTTCTGGCCGCGCTGCTCGTGTCGGCGCTGTGCGGGGCTTTCAACGGTGTTCTGGTCGCCAGGCTGAAGATTCAGCCGATGGTTGCCACCCTGATTTTGTTTACCGCCGGCAGGGGGATCGCCCAGCTCATCACAAAAGGGCAGATTACTTATGTCCGCGTGGAATCCTATAAGATCGCGGGCGGCTATATTCCCGGATGCCCCATTCCGACCCCCATCTTTTTCGCGGCCGGAACGGTGGCGCTCGTCATGCTGGTGATGAAATTCACCACGCTGAAGCTGTATGTGGAGGGCGTCGGGATCAACAGCAGCGCCGCGCGGATCGTGGGGCTGAACTCCGTGCGCATCCAATTCGTCACCTATGTCATCTGCGGCCTGCTGGCGGGCGTCGCCGGGCTTATCGCTTCCAGCCGGATCTATTCGGCGGATGCCAACAACATCGGCCTGTATCTGGAAATGGACGCCATTCTGGCGGTGGCCCTGGGCGGGAACCTTCTGAGCGGCGGAAAATTCAGCCTGATGGGCTCCGTGATCGGCGCTTATACCATACAGGCTTTGACCACCACTTTGTACGCGATGAACATTTCGTCCGACCAGCTTCCGGTTTACAAGGCGGTCGTCGTGGTGATTATCGTGGTGCTGCAGAGCCCGAAATTCAACCAGTATTTCCGTTCTTTCCGGGAGAAGCTGCATCCGGGGAATTCTGTGAGCAGAAAGGAGGAGCCATCGTCATGAAAAAGAAAAAACAGCTCAGCGACACCTCTTTTCTGTTGATGGTGACAGTAGGGCTTTTCATTCTGATGTATGCGGCGGGGATGATCGTCTTCGCGGACAAAGGCTTCGCAAAGCCCCAGATGTTCCTGAACCTCTTTATTTCCAATGCGGGCCTGATCGTCATTTCCTGCGGGCTTACGCTCGTGATGATCACCGGGGGGATCGATATTTCGGTCGGGTCCGTCACGGGGCTGGTCGCCATGGCTTCCGCCTACCAGATGGAGGTGAACGGGTCCGGCGCGTATACGGCCCTGGCCCTGTCCCTCCTGATCGGCCTGGCGTTCGGCGTCGTTCAGGGGTATCTGATCGCCTATCTGGATATCCAGCCGTTTATCATCACCCTGGCCGGGCTGTTCTTCGGCAGGGGCATGACGGCGGTGATCAGCAAAGAGATGATCTCGGTCAAAAACGAGACGTTCCTTGCGTGGGCGAAATACAAGATTTATCTTCCCGTCGGCACGACCAATAAAAGGGGCGTGTTCCAGCCCGCCTACATCTACCCGACCGTTATCGTCGCGCTGCTGGTTCTGATCGCCGTGGCCGTCATGCTGAAATACACCAGATTCGGCCGCAGGCTCTACGCGCTCGGCGGAAACCAGCAGAGCGCGCTGATGATGGGGCTGAACGTGCGCAGGACCAAGTTCTATGCTTATACCTTAAACGGCTTTCTGGTCGGGCTGGGAGGGTTTCTTTTCTTCCTCAACAGCTGCGCCGGTTTTGTGGAGCAGGCGAAAGGACTGGAAATGGACGCGATCTCCGCATCCGTGATCGGCGGCACGCTGCTGTCCGGCGGTGTCGGGAACCCGGTCGGAACGCTGTTCGGCGTCTTGATCAAGGGGGCGATCTCCAGCCTGATCACCACCCAGGGCACGCTGTCCAGCTGGTGGGTGCGCATCGCCCTTTCCTCTCTGCTCTGCTTCTTCATCGTCCTGCAGAGCGTGATCGCGTCGAGGAAGAAAAAAAGCATGTAGCGGCTTCCATTTAGTATTGAGAATATGCCGGGTTTGAGGTATGATATCAATATAACAAAGGCGCGGCAAGGCGGCGCAGGACAATATTGTTTATCATAATAGGTGGGAGGATTTGCAATGGCACAGACTGCTTTCGGCGGGGAATTGTCCCCCCAAAGCTCCATCACACAGGGCCGTACGGCCCTTGGAATCGAACTCGGCTCCACGCGGATCAAAGCGGTCCTGATCGGGCCGGATTACGCTCCGCTCGCTTCCGGCGGCTTCGACTGGGAAAACCGTCTGGTGGACGGCATCTGGACCTACGGCTTGGATGACGTGTGGAAAGGGGTTCAGGCCGGCTTCCGTAGCCTGGCTGCACAGGTGCGGGAGCGGTACGGCGTGCCCCTCTCCCGGGTCGGCTCTCTGGGGATATCCGCAATGATGCACGGCTATCTGGCGTTCGACAAAAAGGGGAATCAGCTGGTTCCCTTCCGTACCTGGCGCAACACGGTCACCGGCCAGGCGGCCGGGCTGCTGACGGAGGAATTCCGGTTCAATGTTCCCCAGCGGTGGAGCGTCGCCCATTTATATCAGGCGATCCTGAACGGGGAAAAGCATGTGAAAGACGTCGCCTTTCTGACCACGCTTTCCGGATACGTGCACTGGAAGCTGACGGGCGAAAAGGTGCTGGGCGTGGGGGACGCTTCCGGAATGTTCCCCATCGACAGCAGCCGCAGCGATTACGACGCCGGCATGATGGAAAAATTCCAGGATCTGGTGGCCGGCTATGGGTTCGGATGGCATCTGAAGGACATTCTGCCCCGCGTCCTGAGCGCGGGCGAACCTGCGGGGCGGCTTACCCGGGAGGGCGCCCTCCTGCTGGACCCGAGCGGCAGCCTGGAAGCGGGCGTCCCCCTCTGCCCGCCGGAAGGGGATGCCGGAACCGGGATGGCGGCGACCAACAGCGTGGCCGAGCAGACGGGAAATGTTTCGGCCGGCACCTCCATCTTCGCGATGATCGTCCTGGAAAAGCCGCTTTCCCGGGTCTATCCCGAAATCGACATGGTGACCACCCCCGCCGGAAAGCCGACGGCCATGGTGCACTGCAACAACTGCACATCCGACCTGGATGCCTGGGTGAAGCTTTTTTCCCAGGGGCTGGAATCGCTCGGCGTCAGAAAAAGCAAGGCCGAGGTTTACGACCTTTTTTACAACAGGGCGCTGGCGGGAGAGCCGGACTGCGGGGGGCTGCTTTCCTATAATTATTATTCCGGCGAGCCGATCACCGGCCTGAAAGAGGGGCGGCCGCTGTTTGTCCGCACCCCGGAAAGCAGGATGAGCTTTGAGAACTTTGCGCGCTCCCTGATCTTTTCGACCATCGCCACCCTCAGGATCGGGATGGATATCTTATCCGAGGAGCGGATCCATATCAAAATGCTTCTGGGGCACGGCGGCCTGTTTAAGACGAAGAAGGTCGGGCAGTCCCTGATGGCTGCGGCGCTGAAGGTGCCCGTGGCGGTCATGGAGACGGCCGGGGAAGGGGGCGCCTGGGGAATCGCGCTTCTGGCCGCGTATCTTCGGGAAAAGGAACAGGGGGAGACCCTGGAATCCTATCTGTCGCAAAAGGTTTTCTCTCGGATCGAAAGCGCCGTGACGGCGCCGGAACCGAAGGATGTCAAAGGCTTTGAGGACTTCATGAAGAATTACAGGGCGGGGCTTGCCGCAGAGCGGGCCGCCGTCGAAAACATAAACTAACCAGAGAAAAGAGGTTTTGACTGATGAAGCTGAAGGAGTACCGGTTCTGGTTCGTGGTCGGGAGCCAGTTCCTATACGGCCCCGAAACGTTGGCCAGGGTGGAAGAGGATGCCAGAAAGATCGTGGACGGGCTCAACAAAAGCGGGGACCTTCCCTGCGAAGTCGTCTACAAGGATATTATGAAGACCAGCGACGAGATCGTGACGGTCGTGCGGGAAGCAAACTATGCCAGCGCCTGCGCCGGAATCATCACGTTCTGCCACACGTTCAGCCCATCCAAAATGTGGATCAACGGGCTGAACCTCCTGCAGAAGCCGTGGCTCCATTTCCATACCCAGTTCAACAGGACGATCCCCAACGAGGCCATCGACATGGATTATATGAACCTGCACCAGAGCGCCCACGGCGACCGCGAGCACGGGTTCATCGGCGCCCGGATGCGGATCCCGAGGAAAATCGTGGTGGGCTATTGGGAGGACGCGGATGTACGGCAGAAAATCGGCAGATGGATGCGCGCCGCCGTCGGCGTGCAGGAAAGCCGTAATTTGAAGGTCATGCGCTTCGGCGACAATATGCGCAATGTCGCGGTCACCGAGGGCGACAAGGTGGAGGCGCAGATCAAGCTGGGCTGGCAGGTGAACACCTGGCCGGTCGGCGAGCTGGCGGAGCTCATCGGGTCCGTCACGGACGCCGAGGCGGATGCGCTGATGAAAGAATATGCGCAAAAATACGTGATTTCCACCGGCGACCTGGATGCCGTGCGGTACCAGGCAAAAGAGGAGATCGCTCTGAAGCGGATGCTGGACCGCGAGGGCTGCACCGCCTTCTCGAATACCTTCGAGGACCTGTACGGCATGCGGCAGCTGCCGGGCCTCGCCACCCAGCGCCTGATGGAGCAGGGCTACGGATACGGCGGAGAGGGCGACTGGAAGGCCTCCGCCATGACCCGCATCATCAAGGTGATGGGGGAAGGCCTTGGCGGCGGCACCACCTTTATGGAGGACTACTCCTATGACCTGACCGTCGGGAAAGAACTTTCCATGGGCGCCCATATGTTGGAAGTCTGCCCCAGCGTGGCCGCGCAGAAGCCGCGGATCGAAGTCCATCCGCTTGGAATCGGCGGAAAAGAGCCCCCGGCCCGCCTGGTTTTCGAAGGGCACGCCGGGAAAGGGGTCGTCGCCTGCCTGGTGGACATGGGCGGGCGCCTGCGCCTGATCGTTCAGGATATCGAGTGCATCAAGCCCACTCAGACGATGCCGAACCTTCCGGTGGCCCGCGTGATGTGGAAGCCCATGCCGGACCTGAAAACAGGCGCGGAATGCTGGATCATGGCCGGCGGGGCGCATCACACCACGCTGAGCTATGACGTGACGGCCGAACAGCTGCGGGACTTTGCGCGCATGATGGATATCGAGTTCGTACATATCGCGGAAAATACCATTCCGGAAGAGTTCGAGCAGAACCTGCTGCTTTCGGATCTTGTCTGGAAAGCGAGAGAAAAATAAAAAAGACAGCGCCCAATTTCCAAGGAGGAAAGTTATGCTGGAAGAACTGAAGCAAAAGGTATATGAGGCAAATCAGATGCTGCCGGCCCACCGTCTGGTGACGTTTACCTGGGGAAATGTCAGCGGGGTCGACCGGGAAAAAGGCTTGATGGTGATCAAGCCGAGCGGCGTGGATTACGAGAAGATGAAGCCCGGGGACATGGTCGTGATGAAGCTGGATACCGGCGAGGTCGTGGAGGGAGGCCTGCGTCCTTCCTCAGATGCGCCCACCCATCTGGAGCTGTACCGGAACTTCGGGGACATCGGCGGGATCGTTCATACGCACAGCAGGTGGGCGACGATCTTCGCCCAGGCGAAGCGGGGAATCCCCCCTCTCGGCACGACCCACGGAGATTATTTCTACGGCGAGATCCCCTGCACCCGCATGATGACGAAAGAGGAGATCCGGGGAAAGTACGAGCTGGAAACCGGGAAAGTGATCGTCGAGACGTTCGCGGGGAAAAATCCGAACGATATGCCCGGCGTGCTGGTGGCGAGCCACGGCCCCTTCGCGTGGGGAACCTCTCCGATGAATGCCGTGCACAATGCCGTGGTGCTGGAGGAAGTCGCCTTTATGGCGTGGCACAGCCTGGTTCTGGAACCGGACCTCCCCGTGATGCAGCGGGAGCTGCTGGATAAGCATTATCTGCGCAAGCACGGACCGGACGCCTATTATGGGCAAAAGGGCGGCAGCCATCCATAACGGAGCGGCCTGCAAAAATCTTAAATTAAAAAGCCGGGATTTCAGTAACGTCAGTACTGAAATCCCGGCTTTTGCTTGTCTTATTCCTGCTCGCCCTGCCTGTTCTCGTCGCTCACCCGCAGCATCCGGTAGCCGATGCCGATATGGGTCTGGATGTATTCGGGCCGTGAGGGATTTTTTTCGATTTTCTTTCTCAGGGTCGCCATAAAGACGCGCAGCGCGGAAACGTCGCTGGAATAGTCGCCCCAGATCTCATGCAGGATAAAGTTGTGGGTGAGGACCTTGCCGACGTTCTTGGCCAGAAGGCAGAGCAGCTTATACTCGATCGGGGTCAGGTGGATTTCTTTTCCGCCCATAAAGACGCTCCCCGCCGCGTAATCGATTTTCAGCTCCCCGTTGAGAAAAACCGTGGCGTTCCTCCTCAGCTTTTCGCTGTCGTACCGGACGCGGCGGAGGCTCACCCGCAGCCTTGCCAGAAGCTCGTCGACGCTGAAGGGCTTCGTCAGATAATCGTCCGCGCCGGCGTCCAGCGCGTCTATTTTATCCTTGTCCTCGCTGCGGGCGCTGACGACAATGATGGGGGTGTTCGACCATGTCCGCACCTTCCGGATGATATCCACCCCGTCCATGTCCGGCAGGCCCAGGTCCAGAATGATGACATCCGGCTGCTTGGAGACGGCCTCGAAAATCGACGCTTCGCCCGTTTCGGCCGCGTGATAAAGGTATCCCTGTGTTTCCAGGGTGGTGGTAATCAGTTTTCGGATGGCCTTGTCATCCTCCACAACGAGGATCAACGGCTTATTCATGAACATTCACCTCTGCTGCTTCCAAAGTAAAGCCAAAAACGGTGCCTTTCGGCACGTTGTCCCTGACATAGATGCTCCCCCCGTGCGCGTGAAGGATCGACCGGCACAGATAAAGCCCCAGGCCGAGCCCGCGCCGGTCATCCCCCCGGGGGTTTCCGGCGGTATAGAACATGTCGAACAGTTTCGATTTCGCTTCGTCCGGGATCCCGGGGCCGTCGTCCGCAATTTCCACCCGCACGGATTTCCCATCCCTTTTTGCCGTGATGGTGATGTGCGAGCCGGGCTGGGTGTATTTGATCGCGTTGTTGACGATGTTGATGACGACCTGAATCATCAGCCGGGAATCCATCTTCGCCATCAGAAGCTCGTCCTCCAGCACGGTCTCGATTTTATGCTCCGCGCTGTTCCGGTTGATGTGGCGGAGCGCCTCCGCGATGATGTCCTCGAGAAGCTCCGGCTGCAAATTCAAACGGATCTTTCCGTTCTCGATCCGGGTGATGGAAAGCAGGTTTTCCACCAGGCTGATCAGCCACATGGAGTCGTCGTAAATATCGACGTAGATGCCTTTTTTCTGCTCTTTGCTCAGCACTTCGGAATTGCGCATGAGAATGCCCGCGTTTCCGGAGATGCTCGTGAGCGGTGTCCGCAGATCATGGGAGATCGTCCGCAGCAGGTTGGCGCGGAGCTGCTCCTGCTGCATCTGCATGGAGATTTGCTTCTGCGTTTCGTTCAGCCTCTCTTTTTCGAGCGCCAGCGCGCATTCCCCCAGCGTGGCGATCGTCAGGTTCTTCTCGAACGCTTCCAAAGGGGCCTCCCGGTCCATGACGACCGCCGCCACGGCGAGCACCGTGTCGCCCCCGCGCACCGCCAGATACAGGCATTTGGCGGCGGACAGGGTGTTGGTCGTGGCGCCCGCGTGCTTGTCGTTTTTGTAGACCCACTCGGCCACCGCGCGTTCATCCGTCCCGAGATAATCCTGTGGGACCGGCGCGGAAGCTTCCTTCGGAAAAACCAGCGGATGCGACAGCGTATTCTGCCGCGCGGGATAGAAAATCACCGTCCTGTCCAGCAGCTTCACCATCTGGCGCGCCGTTTCCCGCAGAATTTCCGTCTGGTCCTTCGCCTGCTGCAGTTTCCGACTCGTCTCCAGAAGCACCTCTGTGCGGTAGGCCTTCTGCGCCGACTGGCGGGCCTGCTTTTTGACCCGCCCGGTCAGCGTGCTGGTGATGAAGGCGGCGGCCAGCATGACCAGAAACGTGATCGGGTAGCCGGAGGCATACGTTTCCAGGGACAGGCGTGGATTGATAAAAATGAAGTCGAACACGATGACGCTCAGAATCGACGACACCGTGCTGTACACCCAGCTGGTTGTAAACACGGCGTTCAGCAGGACGCCGAGAATATATACCGTAACGATATTCGCCTCGTTGAAGCCAAGGGAGGCAAACCAAAGCGCGATCATCGTGCAGAGCGCCAGAATCCCGGCGGATTTCGCGATGTCCGGCCAGGACAGGCGCGGCGGCGCCGAGAATTTCGGCCTCCTGACATAGGAGGACGACTGCGTGTCTGGAATGATGTAAATGTCCAGATTGGGCGCGAGCACGGTCAGCCGGTCGACGAAATTCGCTCTGGCGGACCACCTGGTCCCCCGGTTGGAACGCCCCATGACGATCTTTGAAACGCGGCTTACTTTGGCGTACTCCGCGATCTGTTCGGGAATGTCCTCTCCGAACACCGTGGCGATCTGGGCGCCGAGCTGCTCGGCCAGCCTTAAGTTCTTTCTCAGGGCCGCCCGGTTTTTCCCTTCCAGCTCCCGTGTCCCCGGCGTTTCCACGAACAGCGCCGTGAAGGCACCGTGAAAGGCGTCCGACATTCTCGCTGCCGCGCGGACGACCTTCGCGTTGGAGGGGGCGGACGACAGGCAGACTAAGATATGCTCGTTTCCATAGGCGGGAGGGGCCTCCTGGTCCGGCGCGGCGTCATGCGGCTTCGCCGCGGCCCGGCCGACCCGGTCCGCGGTGAAGCGCAGTGCGATTTCCCGCAGCGCGGTCAGCTTTTCCTTCGTGAAGAAAGGCAGCAGCCTTTGCTTCTCCTGATTCTCGCGGTATATTTTTCCCTTTTCGAGCCGTTCGATCAGGCGGCCCGGCTCGATATCCACCAGCTCCACCTGATCCGCCTGGTCGAATATGCTGTCCGGGATGCGTTCCTGCATGGAAACGCCAGTGATGGAAGCGACAATGTCGTTCAGGCTCTCGATATGCTGAACGTTGACCGTCGTGCATACGCTGATTCCCGCCTGCAAAAGCTCTTCGATGTCCTGATATCTGTTTTTATGGCGGCAGCCCTGCGCGTTGATGTGGG
>ENA-UOOK01001354-UOOK01001354.1-fermentation-metagenome-genome-assembly--contig:-NODE-1354-length-32172-cov-12.045147_pt1 | contig 32172 bp, 41 predicted proteins | sample MGYA00245777_ERZ724023 | MGnify/ENA primary metagenome ERZ724023 (study PRJEB28704, sample SAMN03018312) | fermentation metagenome | biome: anthropogenic terrestrial biome; feature: soil...
TTTCGGCTGGGTTAGGATACATTGTTACTATTACTTTATTGCCTTCGATGTCTTCAAGGGAGTTAGTTGTTGTAAAGGTTTGTTCTATGCCATATGCTGTTCCTTCGGTGTTAGTGATAAAGGCTTTGTAATAATAAGTTGTTGCTGGTGTTAAACTCTGAGCTGTTGCATTAAGAGCTGTTAGTCCTTCTGTATAAACAATTGGAAGCTCTACTACACCTGCACCTTCTCTTTCTGGGTTAGCTGTGGTAGAATAGATAAAACCTGTTTCTATATTGGCTACTACGTCATTACCTGTGCTTACTATTGTTCCAACAAGGTCTGCACTTGTACCTCCTATATTTATTGCATCATCGGTTGTAACTTCTCCTAATTGTATAGGTGTTGGAAGGGTTGTAAAGGTTAGAATTGCTCCTTCAACGGTGTCGGTTGCTGTCATTGCAAATGCTTTAAATTCATAAGAGGTTAAGGCTGTTAGACCTGTTAGGGAAGATGTTATTGAAGTTCCTGTTACTAATAAATTTGTCCATGATGCAGCTCCTACTTCTCTCCAATCAAAGCCTTGTGATATGATAGTTTCTGTTCCTTCGGTTATAGTTCCATAAATTATTGCAGATACATCTGTTATTGCTGATGAGGAATCTGTTACAACTGTTGGAGGAACTATTGCTAAGGTTGTAAATGTTTGAGTTGAGCCATAAGTTGTGCCTGTGGCTGTCGTAGCATATGCTTTAATTTCATAAGCTGTATTTGGTGTTAAAATAGTTAAGTTATAAGTTAAAGTTGCTCCAGTTACTGCTTGAGTTGTCCAATTGGTTGCAGAAGTTTCTTTCCACTCAAAACCTTGGGCTGTGATAGTTTCACTTCCTGCTGTTATTGTTCCATCTAAGGTTGCAGTGGTTTGAGTAAATGTTGTTACTGGTGAAGTTACAACTGTTGGAGGATTAACTGTGGTGAAAGTTAAAGTTGTTCCATAGGTTGTATCTATTGAAGTCATTGCATAAGCTCTAACTTCATAAGTAATATCAGCTGTTAAATTAATTAAGTTGTAAGTTAAAGTTGCTCCTATTACTGCTTGATTTGTCCAAGTGGTAGCAGTAGCTACTCTCCATTCAAAACCTTGCTCTAAGATAGTTTCACTGCCTTCGGTTATAGTTCCATTTAGTGTTGCTGTGGTTTGAGTAATTGCTGTTACTGGTGAAGTTACAACTGTTGGAGGATTAACTGTAATGAAAGCTAATGTTTGTCCATAGGTTGTATCTATTGTTGTCATTGCATAAGCTCTAACTTCATAGTTAGTATTTGCTGTTAAGCCTGTTAAGTTATAAGTTAGAGTTGCTCCGGTTACTGCTTGATTTATCCAAGTGGTTGCAGAAGTTTCTTTCCATTCAAAACCTTGAGCTGTGATTGTTTCACTTCCTGCGGTAATTGTTCCATCTAAGGTTGCTGAAGTTTGAGTAATTGCTGTTACTGGTGATGTTACAACTGTTGGAGGATTAACTGTGGTGAAAGTTATAGTTGCTCCATAGGTTGTATCAGCTGATGTTCTAGCATAAGCTTTAACCTCATAACTTGTATTTGCTGTTAAGCCTGCTAAATTATATGTAAGAGTTGTTCCTGTTACAGGTTGCATTGTCCAAGTGGTTGCAGTAGCTTCTTTCCATGCAAATCCCTTTGCTAAAATTGTTCTTGTGCCTGCTGTAAATGTTCCATTAAGTGTTGCGGTAGTTTGAGTAATTGCCGTTACTGGTGAAGTTACAACTGTTGGAGGTGTATGTTCGGTTTGGAATTGCAATGGAACCCATTCTGAATAATGATTAACTCCACAAACTGCTCTAACATAAACGGTATTATTTGTACCTGGTGTTAAGTCTGTCAATTGGTATGAAGCATTAGTAACCTCAACTGGTGTCCCTGTTAAGCCAAGTCTTACTTCCCATGTTGTTTCATTTTCACCAGCTGTCCATTCTATATCGGCAGTAGTTTGACTAATATTTGAAGCTGTAAGAGCAGTTGGGTCTAAACATGCAATTTCTAAATGTAAATCATCTATTGTTAAATACCATGGTGTGCCGTTTGCTTTAGCAAAAATACCAATATTATAAGTTCCGCTTGTTGGTACTGTGAAAATACCAGAGTATTTTTCATAAGTTGTATTGGTAATACCTGTGGTGATTGGGGTTCCTATTGCAGAAACTACGGTTGTTGTATCTACATCATTGTATAAGCTTGCTGAAAGTTCTTGCCATCCAGAAGAACCATTTGCAACATAATAGAATGAAAACTTATAATTAACCCCAGCTGTTAAATCAAATTCAGGAGTAAATAATCTATTCCAACATCCATAAACGAAATAAGCATAATTATTCCCTGTTCTTGCAAAACGATTATTACTTGCTGAACCAATACTAGTAGTTAATTTAGATGCAGTTGCTCCCATTTTAACAAAACAAGTTGGTAGATTTCCAGCAGCTCCAATATTTTCAAAACTTTCTTCCCATGGTAATTCTGTAATTGCTCCACATGCAGTACTGAAATGACTTGTAACAGCCATACTGTAATCAGTTGGTGAACATTCCGCAGTGATTCTCACTTGATAGAGTGAAGAATGATCTAATGGAGATAGGATAAAGGCTGAATTTGTAGTCGCAGTTTGGGAAAGCCATGTTGTTCCATCTAAAGAGTATTCAACTAACCAAGAAGTGGCTGTACCATTTTCTGTCCAAGATAGGGTTGCACTTGATGCGGTTGTTGTATCTATTACAATATTTGATACAGATGCACAAGTTTGTGGTATAATAGAAATATTATCTATTGCAACAGGAGGTTGTGTCCCACTACTTCCATCATTTCTCCAAACAAAAACTAATCTTTGCATTGAATTTTGATATTGTGAAGCAGGTAGTAGTAATGATCTTGTCTGCCAATCTGCTTGTAGATTTAATCTATTAATAATCTCTGATCCTCCAACAGGAAATTCTGTTTCTGGAACAGATTGATCAATTGGAAGAGTGTAAACTCTTAAATAATCATAACTCGATTCTCCACCACCCATCCAATCGAATGAAAGAGTATATTCAGCAGCAGGAGAGGTTCCAAAATCTATTAAAGCTGAAGCGTATGCATAGGTTTGAGAACTCCTATAATATCTATGAGTTAATCCTAATGAATCACTAATATAAAGAGCATTTCCTGTTTCTTCTGGATGATTTATTACTGAACCAATAAACCATTTATTAGTATCAGGATTAGTAAATGTCCATTCGCTAATATTACTTAAATCATTGAAGTTTTGTATATATGGAAGAGTTTGTACAGGTTCAATATTTGGTATAATAACACTATCCAATTGAGACCATGCTCCTCCACAAGCTTGACGTACAGAAACAAAATATTTGCTACCTGAGGTTAAGCTATTTATTATGTAAGGAACTTCTGATGCTGATGCAATTGGAATTATGGTTGCAGTGCTTGGGTCAAAACTTGCTGCATCATCAGCTGTACCATAAGCTAACTCCCAAGTTCCTCCTTCCTCAGCATTATCAGTTGAAAAGTTTACCTTCATTGAAGTAAAAGTAAGAGCAGTTGCATCAACATTATATACTTCTGGGCATAAAGGGATTTCGTTAATAGAAAAATTATCTATATACATATAATTATCACCATTAGAAACTGTACTTTCTGCATATATTCCTATTTTACATATTCCTGTATATGGTTGTTGTGATGAGTCTAAAAGTTTTATGGTTATATGAGTTGCAGATGGTCCAAAATTAGAATAATTTTTATCTAAATCACTATCTCCATCATACCAAATTGTTGCATTTGCTGATGACCATGTTAATCCATTATCTAAAGAAACTACAACAGCAAACTTATCGTCTGGTGCAGCCTCAGGAGTAGATGTAGGAGCTCCACTATAAGCAGACAAAGCAACATCCATTTCAACTTGGTATTGGGTAGTTCCATCTCCTAAATCTAATGAAGGAGAGATAACCCAATTTTTAAAAGAAGTTCCGTAAACATTAGCTCTTAAAACAGTATCTAAAACATTGGAATGTGCCCATCCACTTGTTGATGGAGAAAGTGTTGAATCTAATAAACCACTCATTCTAGTCCAACATGTTGGTTCTGTAAAAATGGATGATTGGAAGTTTTCAGTATATGGGAGTGTGGCAGGAGTACAATTTGTTCTAAATGTTATAGGAAGAGTTGGATCAGAAAAAGTTCCATCACCACAATCTGTTCTCATATAAACACTATATCTTGTATTTGGAATAAGGGTAGTTAATGTATGCGGAGAGGCAGTTGCTTGAATTGTTTCAATAGTATTAGTTGATAGGTTTTCTAAGATTATTTCCCAAGCATTATCAGTAGTATTTGCTGCCTCCCAAGTTAAATTTGCTTGATCATATCCAACATTTGATACAACTAAATCTGTTGGAGGAAAACATGTTGGTAATGCACTTATTTTTACTTCATCTACAAATACATCTCCATTTGCAATTTTCTTTCTAACAAATGCCAAGCGATAATCTCCAATCAATGAACTAAGATTAACTTCAATTTCTGAATATGTGGTTGTAAGTAATGTATCGAATGAAGCAATTAATTCAAAATTACCATTAGACCCATTCCAATCTTCAGATGAAACATCCATCGCATAAAGCAAAAGATCTGGAGTGTAGGAATTTGATTCTTTCTTAGTCCAAAAATTCAATCTTTCTCCTCCTGTAAGAGTTAGAATTGGAGTAATTAGCCAATCATTATTATTATATGTGGTGGTGGTGGTGGTTGCTGAGTAATATCCATCAAAATAAGCCGCCTTACTACCATATTTTGCTGTGCTTGTTGTTTTCCAATAATACGTTGAAGTGTTTAAAGAGTCTGCATTTAGCCAACAATAAGGAGCCACCTTATTACCTGGAGCAACTGCAGTGGTTGTCCAACTATTTTCAAATCCTTCAATCCAAGGGAAACTTGTTATGGCTCCACAGGCTGTTGTAAATATCCCCACAGAAGTCCAAGAGCTTGAATCAGCACCTGGATTACAAACCGCTTTTACTCTAACATTATATGCAGTAGATGGGTTAAGTCCTGTTATGGTGTAGAAAGTATCTTGAATTGCGGAAATAGATGTTGCATTACTCCAATAAGCTTCAGTGGATAGTTTATATTGTAATAAGTACCCTTCTGTCCATGTGGCAGGATTAAGAGTTGGGTTCCATTTTACTAATGCAGATGAAGTGGTAATATCAGATACCGCTAACGATGATGGAGCAGGACAACTTAGTGTAGTCGTAAAACTGGAAACACTCCACATGCTTTCATCTGAACCTAATACACAATTAGCTTTAACTCTATAATCATAAGTAGTGTTTTGATTCAATCCTTGAATTTGATAAGAGTTTGTTGTAAGGTTTGGAATAGATGTAGCTAATGCCCAATCTGATTGTGAAGCAGGCTTATATTCTAATGTATAATTTACTGCACTTGTAAGATTCCATGAAACATCAGTTGATGAATATGAAGTATTAGAAGCTGATAATCCATTAGGAGCAGGACATGTTGTAACAAGAATATTACCTACATGTATATCATTATCTCCATTTGACACAGTAGATTCTACGTAAAAAGCAATTTTGATTTGTCCTGTATAGGCTGACAAATCAATAGAAATATTCTGTGCTACAGTAGGAATATTATTGAATACTCTTGTAGAACCAGCATTATCCCAAATGGTTGCATTTACTTGTTGCCAAGTTGCACCAGTATCAGTCGAGATAATAACCATAAACTTATCATCAAGTCTTGTTCCTGATGCTGCAGAAGCACTAGCAAAAGCAGTATGAGCTAAATCAAAAGTTAATGAATAATTACCACCACTTCCTAAATCAATAGTTGGAGTAACCAACCAATATTTACAAGTAGTTCCATAAACATTAACCTTTGGGTGAGGATTTGTTATACCATTACCAGTAGCTACTCTTGACCAACCAGAGGTTGATGCAGCTGGCGCAGTTCCTGAAAAGGCTGCTGAAGCCAACCCATTTAATCTTGACCACCCTGTAGGTGGAAATGTAGAGCTAGAAAAACTTTCATTTAAGAGAGTTTGCGACCAACCTTGAATAGCAAACATTATTGTTGCTATCATTAAAAATAATAATCGTTTCATAAAAAACTATTTTAAATTAATAAATTATTTTATCCCTCTTTAATAGAGACCATTAAACATGCAAAGTTATAATTTAAAATCTGAGAAATACAAATATTTATTGTAAAAATTTATATTTTTTAACTATCGCACACAAAATATAATATAATTGATTGATTTTCCTATTATTAATCTAAACTAAATAAATGCATTAAACGTAATCAAAAGATAAATTACTAGAATCAAGAGATAATTTTCAATAATCAAAAGATAAATTTATGAAACAAAGATATATTAACCTTATTCAAAATTTGTATTAATAAAAAAAACGTTGTCCTATTTCTTATGAACAACGTTTTTAAATTATATAAGTAATTACTGTACTTATTCTGGTTTTGTTTCTGTATTTTCAGATGTGGTTTCTTCTACATTAGGGATTTCTTCTGTTGCTTGTGTAGGTAAAGCCTCTACCTCCGGTTCTGATTGAACCACATCAACAACATCTGCTTTCTTTGCTCTTCCTCTACGTGTTGTTTTTGCTTTCGGTGCTTTTGCTTCTCTTAACAGATTTTCATTATAATCTACTAATTCCATCATTACCATTTCTGCTCCATCTCCTAAGCGACGTCCTATTTTTAGTATTCTTGTGTAGCCTCCATTTCTTGTTGCAACCTTAACAGAAACTTCTCTAAATAGCTCTGTTACGGCTTCCTTGTTTTGAAGATAACTAAATACTATACGGCGTTGGTGTGTGGAGTCTGTTTTTGATTTTGTTATCAATGGTTCTACATATCCTCTTAACGCTCTTGCTTTGGCTAATGTAGTTTCTATTCTCTTATGTAATATCAAAGAAGCTGCCATATTAGATAACATTGCTGCTCTATGTGCTTGAGTTCTTGATAATTTATTTATTTTGCAACCGTGTCTCATTTTTCTTATTCTTTATCTAATTTATATTTCACAATACTAATTCCGAATTCTAACCCTTTTGATTTTACAAGGTTTTCTAATTCTGCCAATGATTTTCTTCCAAAGTTACGGAACTTTAATAAATCAGCTTTATTGTATGCAACTAATTCTCCAAGTGTTTCTACTTCTGCGGCTTTCAAACAATTTAATGCTCTAACTGATAAGTCTAAATCTGTTAGTTTTGTTTTTAATATTTGACGAACATGTAATGTGGTTTCGTCAAACTCCTCAGTTAAAGGTTTAATCTCAGCTTGAATTGAAATCTTTTCATCAGAGAAGAGCATAAAGTGCTGTATAAGGATTGAAGCAGCTTCGGTTAATGCATCTTTTGGAGTTATGGAACCATCAGTATCTATTTCAAATATTAACTTATCATAATCAGTTTTTTGTTCAACGCGAAAGTTTTCAACATCATATTTCACATTCTTTATTGGAGTGTGAATGGAGTCTATTGATATTGTATTTATTATATCGTTAGGCTTTTTATTCTCTTCAGCAGGAACATAACCTCTGCCTTTTTCTATACAGAGTTCAATATTTAATTTAACTTCTGGCTCCATTCTACATATTTCAAAGTCTGTATTGATAATTTGAAAATTATTCAAATGCTTGTTAATATCTCCTGCCTTAAAAACATTCTTCCCTGTGAAAGTAAAATTAATTATCTCACTTTCCTCATCTTCAATTAGACGCTTGAAACGGAGTTCTTTTAAATTTAATATTATTTCTGTCATATCTTCAATTACTCCTGGTATTGTTGCAAATTCATGCTCAACACCTTCTATTCTTATGGAAGTAATTGCAAAACCTTCTAAGGATGATATCAATATTCTTCGCAAAGCGTTACCTATTGTTATTCCATAGCCAGGTTCAAGCGGACGAAATTCAAACTTTCCGTGAAAATCATCCGACTCTATCATTATAACCTTGTCAGGTTGCTGAAAAGCTAATATGGCCATTTTATTTTTGTTTTAAATCTTATTTAGAATACAATTCAACTATTAATTGTTCATTGATATTTTCAGGAATATCTGAACGTTCTGGATAGTTCATAAACTTTCCACTCAATTGAGCTTTATCAAAATCTAACCATGAATAACGATTAACTGTTCCTTCTAAGGAGTCTGTAATTATTTCTAATGATTTTGAACGTTCACGAACTCCTACTGTATCACCTGGTTTTAGCATATATGAGGGAATATTTACTAATTCTCCATTTACTAAAATATGACGATGTGATACTAATTGACGAGCTTGATTTCTTGTTTTTGCAATTCCTAAACGATAAACAACGTTGTCAAGACGAGATTCTATTAGTTGTAATAATACAACACCTGTAATTCCTCTCTTACTTGCAGCTTTTTCAAATATATTACGGAATTGTCTTTCTAGTATTCCATAAGTGTATTTGGCTTTTTGTTTTTCGTTTAACTGAATTCCGTATTCGGATTGTTTAGCTCTACGTTTGTTTTGTCCATGTTGTCCTGGACTATAATTCTTTCTGTCAAGAGTTTTGTCAGCACCAAATATTGGTTCTCTAAATCTTCTTGCTATTTTGGTTTTTGGACCAGTATATCTTGCCATAACTATTTCTTCTTTTTAATCAAATTAAATAACTATACACGTCTTCTTTTTGGAGGACGACATCCATTATGAGGTACTGGCGTTACATCCATTATCTCCATAACTTCTATTCCACATGTGTTAATTGCTCTGATAGCAGATTCGCGTCCTGCTCCTGGTCCTTTAACAAATACTTTTACTTTTCTTAGTCCGTAGTCAAATGCTGCTTTTGCGCAATCTTCTGCTGCCATTTGAGAAGCATAGGGTGTATTCTTCTTGCTTCCTCTAAATCCCATTTTACCAGCAGATGACCATGAAATTACTTGCCCTGCATTATTGGTTAACGAAACTATGCAATTGTTGAATGATGCAAAAATAAACGCCTTGCCTTGTGGCTCTACTTTTACTACTCTTTTTTTCGTTGGTTTAGAACTTTTTGCCATACTTGTTCTTGTTTCTTATTTTTTTAAGTTCATAAATAACAGATGCTCCAAAAATACTAAATGAGGTAATCCACATCTGTTTTAGTAATTTAATATTACTTAGTTGCTTTTTTCTTATTTGCAACTGTTTTCTTTCTTCCTTTACGTGTACGAGCATTATTCTTTGTGCTTTGTCCACGAAGAGGTAATCCTATACGATGACGAATACCACGATAGCATCCTATATCCATTAGTCGTTTGATATTCATTTGAACTTCTGAACGCAATGCTCCTTCAACTTTCACTTCATCATTAATGATTGTTCTAATAGAGTTTTGTTCGTCATCAGTCCATTCACTTACCTTTTTATCTTCACTTATTCCAGCTTTTGCTAAAATTTGAGAAGCAGTACTTCTACCTATACCAAAGATATATGTTAAACCTATTACTCCTCTTTTATTTTTAGGTAAGTCTATACCTGCAATTCTTGCCATAAACTTTATATATTATTTAGTTTTATTAATTACCCTTGTCTTTGTTTAAATTTTGGATTCTTCTTATTTATAACATAAACCACTCCTTTTCTACGTACAACAATGCACTCTGGAGATCTTTTCTTTACTGATGTTCTAACTTTCATGGTCGGTAAAATGTTTATTTATTATTTTTCTTTTTATATTTTTATTTATGTCTGTATGATATTCTTCCTTTTGTTAAATCGTAAGGAGACATCTCAACTTGCACCTTGTCACCTGGTAATATTTTAATATAGTGCATTCTCATCTTCCCAGAAATATGTGCAATTATAACATGTCCATTTTCTAATTCAACTTTGAACATTGCATTTCCTAAAGATTCAATTACTATTCCATCTAATTGTATGGATGCTTGTTTAGCCATATTAAACTAATACTAAGTTATTATTTTGTTTTATTATTTCTTCTATCTCAAAAAAGCTTGAAAGAATATCTGGTCCATTTTCAGTTATTGCAACATCATGTTCATAATGTGCTGCAATTGACAAGTCTCTTGTTCTACATGTCCAACCATCTTTTTCAAACACAACAGCTCTATCTTTCATTGTTATCATTGGCTCTATTGCAATGACCATTCCTTCTTTAAATTTTATTCCTGTTCCTTTCTTTCCAAAGTTTGGCACCTCTGGGCTCTCATGCATTTTTCTTCCTACTCCGTGTCCACATAATTCTCTCACAATTCCATACCCCTTATTCTCACAATAATCTTGTATTTCAGAACTTAAATCCCCTATTCTATTTCCAAGTTTGCATTTTTTTATTCCTAAATACAATGACTCCTTTGTTACTTTCATTAACCTCATTGCTTCTTCTGATACCCCTTCTAATGCGAAAGTATATGCAGAATCTCCAACCCATCCATTTAGTAGAGTTCCACAATCAATAGATACTACATCTGCTTCTTTTAATTCTCTCTTGTTTGGTATCCCATGAACAACAACTTCATTAATTGAAATACATAAGGATGCTGGATAACCATAATATCCTTTAAATGCTGGTGTTGCTCCATTATCTCTGATAAACTCTTCTGCTATTTTGTCTAAATTATTTGTAGTAACTCCTGCTTTTATGTTTTTTGCAACTTCTGCCAAAGTCTTGCCTACCAATAAAGCACTCTTTCTTATTTCTTCTATCTCGCTTTCAGTTCTTTTGTTTATCATTATTTTTTCAAAGATCATTTGAACTTACTTACATTTGAGTTCTTCCTTTAATTCTTCCTGATTTAGTTAAACCATCATAATGTCTCATCAGTAAATGGCTTTCTATTTGTTGAAGCGTATCCAATACTACTCCAACCATAATCAATAGAGATGTTCCTCCGTAGAACTGTGCAAACTGTGAATTAACTCCGAATAAACTGACAAATGCTGGTAAGATTGCTACTACAGCAAGAAATATTGATCCCGGTAAAGTTATTTTTGATAGTACGTTGTCAAAAAACTCTTCTGTTCTTTTCCCAGGTTTTATACCAGGAATAAAACCTCCATTCTTTTTCATGTCATCTGCCATTTGTTTAGGATTAATTGCAATTGCGGTATAAAAATACGTAAAGGCAATAATAATAATTGCAAAAATTAAATTATACCAAAATCCATTAAAATTTGATAGTGCAGCTTTTACTCCTTGTAAACTTTCAGAGTCAGAGAATCCAAACAAGGTAACAGGTATGAACATTATTGCCTGAGCAAAAATTATTGGCATAACTCCTGCTGCATTTACTTTTATTGGAATGTATTGACGAGCTCCACCATATTGTTTGTTTCCTACAATTCTTTTTGCATATTGTACTGGTATTCTTCTTGTTCCTTGAACTAAAAGAATACAAAGCATAATAACAATTAAAAGAACTATCAATTCAACAAATAAAACAACTAATTGGCCTCCCCCTGTTTCTTCTAATCTTGAAGCAAATTCTGCAAATAAAGCGAAAGGTAAGCGAGCTACAATACCAACCATAATTAATAATGATATACCATTACCTATTCCTTTATCCGTTATCTTTTCTCCTAACCACATAACAAACAAAGTTCCTGAAGTCAACATTAGTGATATTGGTAATGCCCAATTAAAGAAGTTTAAACTATCACTACCTGTTATGCTATAAATTGTGGCTCCTTGAAGTTGATGTCTTAAATTTGCTAAGTATGCAAAAGCTTGGAATAAGGTTACTATAACAGTTAAAAATCGTGTAATTTGATTTATCTTATTTCTTCCACTTTCACCCTCTTTCTGCATTTTAGAAAAATAAGGAACAACCATAGCTAATAATTGCATTATAATTGATGCGGTTATATATGGCATTATTCCTAATGCAAAAATGGAAGCATTTGAAAAAGCACCACCAGAGAACATATTCAATAATCCAAGGACTCCATCTTGCGTTTGAGCTTGCAAATTAGATAAATCTCCTGGGTTTATTCCTGGTAGCACAACAAATGAACCTATCCTATAAATCAAAACAAGAGATAATGTATATAATATTCTTGTTCTAAGGTCCTTTATGTTCCAAATATTTTTTAGTGTATTGATAAATCTTTTCATTATTTTTAGATTATTGTTATAGTCCCACCTTGAGCTTCAATTGCAGTTTTAGCTGTAGATGAAAATGCATGAGCTGAAACGTTTATCTTAGCCTTTAATTCTCCTCTTCCTAATACTTTAACTTTATCCTTCATAGAAATTAAACCATTTTCTTTTAATACATCAATGGTTATGTCTATTATATTTTTTTCTTCTGCTAAATTATTTAAAGTATCTAAATTAATTGCAGAATATTCTATTCTATTAATGTTTTTGAAGCCAAATTTTGGCAAACGTCTATATAATGGCATTTGACCACCTTCAAAACCTATCTTACGAGAATATCCTGATCTTGATTTCGCTCCCTTATGTCCACGTGTTGATGTACCACCTCTCCCAGAGCCTTGACCTCTACCGATTCTTTTGCGATTTTTTGTTGAGCCTTCTGCAGGTTTAAGATTACTTAAATCCATGATTATTTGTTTTTAAATTGTTTACTTATTAAATTTCTTCAACTTTAATTAGATGACTTACTTTCGTTATCATTCCCTGAATTTGAGGAGTTAACTCATGCTCTTTTTGTTGATTAATCTTTGTCAATCCCAAAGATTCCAAAGTTCGTTTCTGGCGAAGCGTTCTTCCTATTGCACTCTTTACTTGTGTTACTCTTACTTTCATTGTCTTTAAATTTTTATCCATTAAAAACTCTATCCATTTCAATACCTCTCAATTTTGCTATTGTATAAGGATCTCTTAATTGAATTAGTGCATTTATTGTAGCCTTAACAACACTATGAGGATTTGATGAACCTTTAGATTTTGCTAATACGTCTTTTATCCCAACGGTTTCCAAAACAGCACGCATTGCTCCACCAGCAATAACTCCTGTTCCTGGTGCAGCAGGTTTTATAAATACTTGTGCTCCGCTATATTTCCCGATTTGTTCATGAGGAATGGTTCCTTTTAGAACAGGGACTTTAATGAGATTTTTCTTAGCATCATCTACTCCTTTTGAAATAGCAGCTGTTACTTCTTTTGCTTTTCCTAAACCATATCCAACAACTCCGTTTTCATTTCCAACTACAACGATAGCAGAAAAACTAAACGTTCTACCCCCTTTGGTTACTTTTGTAACTCTATTAACACTTACAAGACGATCCTTAAATTCAATCTCGCTAGATTTTACTCTTTTTACATTTATGTCTGTCATACTTTATTAGAATTTTAAGCCGCCTTCGCGAGCTGAGTCTGCTAATGATTTTACTCTTCCATGATATAAATAACCATTTCTATCAAATACTACTGAACTAATTCCTGCAGATATAGCACGCTCAGCTACTAATTTACCTACTGATTTAGCTACGTCTGTTTTAGTTCCTTCTTTGACAAAAGATTTTTCCATTGATGAAGCAGATGCAAGCGTTTTACTATTCACATCATCAATCAATTGAACATATATTTCTTTATTGCTTCTAAAAACTGTTAAACGGGGTTTTTCAGATGTTCCGTTAATTTTTTTACGGATTCCCATTTTCAATTTTAATCTTCTTATTTCTTTATTATTTGCCATCCTAATTTATCGGATTATGTTATTTACTAAATTACTTAGCAGCCGCCTTACCAGCTTTTCTACGAACAACTTCACCTTGAAAACGAATACCTTTTCCTTTATATGGTTCAGGTTTACGCAAAGAACGTATCTTTGATGCTACTTGCCCCAAAAGTTGTTTATCATAACTTGTCATTATAATCAACGGATTCTTTCCTTTTTCAGTTATAGTTTCTACTTTTATTTCATTAGGTAATTCAAAAAATATGTTATGTGAATATCCTAATGCTAACTCTAATACTTGACCATTAGCCTGTGCTTTATATCCAACTCCTATAACTTCTTGTACGGACTTAAATCCTTCTGACACTCCTTTAACCATATTATAGACTAATGATCTATACAAACCATGCATTGCCTTATGGCGTTTTTGGTCAGATTCTCTTTCTAAAATTAAAGTATTGTTTTCTACTTTTAAAGTTATACAAGGGTCAACATTTTGAGTTAATGTCCCAAGGGCACCTTTCACTGTAATGACATTATTGTCATTAACTGAAACTTCAACTCCCTTTGGAAGGCTTATTGGTAATTTACCTATTCTTGACATCTATATTTCTCCTTTATTTTTATTAGCTAATATAACAAATTACTTCTCCACCAACATTTAAAGCTCTTGCTTCTTTATCTGTCATCAAACCTTTAGAAGTTGAAATTATTGCAATTCCTAAACCATTCAATACACGCGGAAGTTCTGCTACTCCAACATATTTTCTTAAACCTGGACTACTTGCTCTTGTCAGTTTAGACATTGCACACTCTTTTGTCATCGGGTGATATTTTAATGCAATTTTAATTGTTTTAGGAAAAACATCATCCTCAAATTTATAGTTTAAAATATATCCTTTATCAAAAAGTATTTTAGTTATTTCTTTTTTTAACTTAGAAGCAGGAATTTCAACAACTTTATGTTTTGCTAATGATGCATTTCTTATACGAGTCAAATAATCTGCAATTGGATCTGTTAACATCTCTATATTATTTATTTATTTTGCTTTAACTTTATTTTATTACCAGCTTGCTTTCTTTACACCAGGAATTAATCCTGCTAATGCCATTTCTCTAAAATTAATTCTAGAAATCCCAAATTGTCTCATATAACCTTTTGGACGTCCTGTTAATTTACATCTATTATGTAATCTTACAGGAGAAGCATTCTTTGGCAACTTTTGGAGTCCTTCATAATCTCCAGCTTCTAATAATGCAGCTCTCTTTGCAGCATATTTAGCAACCATTTTTTCTCTTTTACGCTCTCTCGCTTTTATTGATTCTTTTGCCATATTATTAACTGTTTTGATTTTTAAAAGGGAATCCAAATGCTTTCAGTAATGATAATGCTTCTTTGTCAGTATCAGCTGTAGTTACAAATGTAATATCCATTCCTTGAATATGATTAATTTTATCAATGTCTATTTCTGGGAATATAATCTGTTCAGTTATCCCAAATGTATAATTACCTCTTCCATCAAACCCTTTATCACTAATTCCTCTGAAATCTCTAATACGTGGAATAGATGCAGAAATTAGTCTATCTAAAAATTCGTACATTTTATCCCCTCTTAGTGTTACTCTAACACCAACTGGCATTCCTTTTCTCAATTTAAAATTAGATATATCCTTTTTAGATTTTGTAGCAACTGCTTTTTGACCTGCTATTGTAGTCATTTCCTCAATGCCTTGATCAATAACTTTCTTATCTGTAATTGCTGTCTTACCTAGCCCTTGATTTAAAGATATCTTCAATAAACGAGGAACCTGCATTACGGTTTTATAACTATATTCTTTTGTTAGTGCAGAAATAATGTCTTCTTTATATTTCTGCTTTAATCTCGGTGTGTATGACATTACTTAATTACCTCCCCTGTTTTTTTTGAATAACGAACTAATTTATTAGTTTTTTCATCTAATTTTCTTCCTATTCTTGTTGCATTTCCTTTAGAATCTACAACCATTAGGTTAGAAATATGGATGGATGCCTCCTTTTCAATAATTCCACCTTGAGTATTTTTTGAACTTGGCTTAGAATGTTTCTTAACCTTATTAACTCCTTCAACTATTGCTCGGCATTTCTTAGGATAAACCACAAGAACCCTTCCCGAACTACCCTTAGAGTCTCCTGCAATTACCTTTACAATATCACCTTTTTTAATGTGCAATTTCATATCTATAATGTTTTTTGCTTTTTATAATACCTCAGGTGCTAATGAGACAATCTTCATAAATTGTTTCTCACGCAACTCTCTTGCTACTGGTCCAAAAATACGAGTTCCTCTTAATTCATCGTTTGCACTTAAGAGTACACAAGCATTATCGTCAAAACGTATATATGAACCATCTTGGCGTCTTATTTCTTTTTTAGTTCTAACAACAACAGCCTTAGAAACAATACCTTTTTTAACATTACCTGAAGGAATGGCATCCTTAACTGTAACAACTATCTTATCTCCAATTGAAGCATACCTTCTTTTTGTTCCTCCGAGCACTCTTATGCAGAGTACACTCTTAGCTCCACTATTGTCAGCGACAACTAATCTTGATTCTTGTTGTACCATCTTATTTAGCTCTTTCTATTATTTCTATCAATCTCCAACATTTATTTTTACTTAATGGTCTTGTTTCCATTATTCTTACAACATCACCGATATTGCACTCATTCTTCTCGTCATGAGCCATAAACTTGGAACTCTTCTTTACAAATTTCCCGTACTTAGGATGCTTTACTTTACGCTCAACGAATACACGAATAGTTTTATCCATTTTATTACTGATAACAAGACCTACTCTTTCTTTTCTTAAATTTCTTTCCATTTAATTTTAAATTTTTAGGTTTTAGTTATATTTTGACAGATTTAGAATCTAATTCTCTCTTTCTTAATTCTGTCATTATTCGTGCTATGTCTCTTTTTGCTTCCTTTATTTTATTTGGATTCTCTAAAGGAGTAACAGCATGATTAATTTTCATTTTATTCAACTGCATTTTATCAGCAGCTAATCTTTCTTGTAACTCTGCCGTAGAGAGTTCTTTTATTACATTGTTTTTCATATTCTTCTATTATTATACTTCCTCAACGTAATCTCTTCTAACCACAAACTTTGTTGTAACAGGTAATTTTTGAGCAGCTAAACGCAATGCTTCTTTTGCTATTTCCAAAGGCACACCTTCGGCTTCAAACAAAACAGTTCCTGGCATTATTCTTGCAACAAAATATTCAGGAGCCCCTTTACCTTTACCCATACGAACTTCGTTTGGTTTTTTAGTAATTGGCTTATCTGGGAAAATACGTATCCAGATTTGTCCTTCACGTTTCATATAACGAGTTACTGCTTGACGAGCTGCCTCAATTTGACGACCTGTTATAAAAGATGTTTCCATTGATTTTATTCCAAAGCTTCCAAAAGCTAACTCATGACCACGAAAAGCAAAACCTTTAATTCTACCTTTTTGTTGTTTTCTATATTTTGTCTTTTTAGGTTGTAACATTATCGCACAATATTTGACTTATTAACTAATCTATTATTTTTTTCTACGTGGGCGTTGATTCATAGACGAAGGTCGTTGAGCACCACTACGTCCTCCTTCTTTTACAGTTCCTCCAATAGTAGAAGGAACTAATTCACGTTTACCATAAACAATCCCTTTACATATCCATACTTTCACTCCTATACGTCCATAAGTAGTATGAGCTTCTGCCTGAGCATAGTCAATATCAGCTCTTAATGTGTGTAGTGGAGTTCTTCCTTCTTTATAATGCTCTCTTCTTGCCATTTCTGCTCCACCGATACGACCAGAAACTGAAACTTTAATTCCCTCAGCACCAACTCTCATTGTGGAAGTTATGGCAGTTTTTATCGCTTTACGATAAGAAATACGACCTTCAATTTGACGAGCAACCGTTGCTGCAACTAAAACAGCATCTAATTCTGGACGTTTTACCTCTGAGATATTTATTTGAATATCTTTATTAGTAAGTTTCTTTAATTCTTCTTTTAACTTATCAACCTCTTGACCTGCCTTACCTATGATTAATCCTGGTCTTGCAGTATTAATAGTAACGGTTACGAGTTTTAAAGTTCTTTCAATATATATTTTAGAAATACCAGCTTTAGAAAGACGTGCATTAAGATATTTTCTTATTTTATCATCTTCAACTAATTTTTCTTCAAATCTTTTTCCTCCATACCAATTAGAGTCCCATCCTCTGATGATTCCTAACCTATTGCCTATTGGATTTGCTTTTTGTCCCATCCTTATTTATATAATTTACTATTTGTACAAATTATTAATTTTCAGTATTAGTCTTTTCTGTTGCAGTATTTTTCTCTTCAACCTTACTTCCTAATATAAGTGTTATGTGATTAGAACGCTTTTTAATTCTATAACCAAGACCACGAGGAGCTGTACGAAGACGTTTTAACTGTCTTGCTTCATCAACGTTGATTTGTTTTATATATAACGAACTATCTTCAACTCTTTTACCCTCATTTTTCATTTGCCAATTAGCAATAGCTGAAAGTAATAATTTTCGTAATTTAGGAGCAGATTCTCTTTGGCTATATTGTAAAATACCTAATGCTTTATTAACATCTAATCCTCTAATAGCATCTGCCATTAATCTAGTCTTTTGAGGAGAAGTTGGATTATTATTCAACTTTGCAATATAAAGAGTTTTTCTCACTTCTTTACGTGCCTCAGCACTATTATGTTTTCTTGATCCCATTTTCTCGGAGAATTTTTATTATTTCTTACCTTTATCTTTTTGTCCTGCGTGTCCTCGAAAAATTCTTGTTGGAGCAAACTCACCTAGTTTGTGCCCTACCATATTTTCGGTTATATAAACAGGAATAAATTTATTTCCGTTATGTACAGCTATCGTTTGACCTACGAAATCAGGTGAAATCATAGATGCTCTTGACCAAGTTTTAATTGTAGCCTTTTTGTTTTGCTCTTGTGCTGCTAAAACTTTTTTCTCTAACTTATAATGAATATAAGGTCCTTTTTTTAACGAACGACTCATTTCTTATCTATGATTTTAATTATTTCTTACGTTTTTCAATAATATATTTATTAGAATGCTTCTTAGGAGCTCTTGTTTTGTAACCTCTTGAAGGAATTCCTTTTCTTGAACGAGGTTGTCCTCCAGTAGCACGACCTTCTCCTCCACCCATTGGGTGATCAACAGGATTCATCACCACACCTCTTGTACGAGGACGTCTTCCAAGCCAACGAGATCTTCCTGCTTTACCAGAAACTTCTAAGTTATGTTCAATGTTAGAAACCATACCTACTGTTGCTCTACATGCTTGAAGAATCATTCTTGTTTCACCCGAAGGCATTTTAACAACTGCATACTTTCCATCACGAGACATCAGCTGAGCATAAGAACCTGCACTTCTTGCCATCTTTGCTCCTTGCCCCGGATACAATTCAATATTATGAATTATTGTACCAAATGGAATTTCACTTAATAATAATGTATTGCCAATTTCTGGGGCAACTCCAATACCTGACATAATTGTCTGACCAACTTTCAAGCCATGAGGAGAAACTATATAACGTTTTTCACCATCAGCATAGCAAACCAATGCTATACGAGCAGTTCTGTTTGGATCATATTCAATTGTTTTTACAACAGCTGGAATATTATCTTTTTCTCTACGAAAGTCAATTAAACGATATAATCTTTTATGACCACCTCCAATATAACGCATGGTCATCTTTCCTTGATTGTTTCTTCCTCCGCTCTTTTTTCCACCATAAACTAAGCTCTTTTCAGGTTTAGAAGCAGTAACTTCATCAAAGGTACTTGCAACTTTAAATCTTTGCCCTGGTGTTGTCGGTTTTAATTTTCTTAAAGCCATCTATCTCTATTCTTAAATATTGCTATAAAAATCTATTGTTTCACCTGCTGCTAACATCACGATAGCTTTTTTGTATGCAGATGTTTTTCCTTGAATAAATCCAGCTTTTGTATAGCGAGATTTATTCTTTCCATTATAGTTCATAGTATTTACTCTATCAACCTTTACATTATATAAAGACTCCACAGCCTTTTTTATTTCTATTTTATTTGCGCGTTTATCAACTATAAAGCCAAAACGATTAGAGAATTTCTCCGTTGTTTTAGTCATTTTTTCTGTAATAATCGGTTTTACTATGATTTCCATTTTTATCTTCTTAATAATGTTAATTATTCTTCATATTTTTAAGAATTAGCTAATATATTTTCTAATTCTTTTATTGATGTTTCAGAAAAAATCACATTGTTTGCACGCAATACTTCGTATGTATTGACTGATTTTGCGTCAGTTACGCTTACATTACTAATATTACGAGCCGACAAAATTACAAAATTATCTTGGTTATTCAACACAAAGAGTGATTTTTTTTCACCTAATTTCAAATCTCCTATGACTTTTATCATATTTTTGGTCTTTGGAGTATCAAAATTGAAATCTTCAACTATGATCAATTTTTCTTCTTTAACCTTGTAAGATAAAGCTGAAACCCTCGCTAAACGCTTAACCTTTTTATTCAATTTAAAAGAATAATCTCTCGGTTTTGGACCAAAAGCTCTACCTCCTCCAACAATTGTTGGACTATTTGTGTCCCCTGCTCTTGCTCCACCTGTTCCTTTTTGACGTTTTAATTTCTTCGTAGAACCTGAAACCTCTGAACGTTCTTTTGACTTATGAGTTCCTTGACGTTTATTTGCAAGAAATTGCTTTACGTCTAACCAAATTGCATGATCGTTTGGTTCAACTCCTAATAATGAATCACTAACAGTAATTGTTCTACCAGTGTCATTTCCATTTATATTATAAACTCTTAGCTCCATCTCTCAAGTTTTAAAATTGAACCCTTTGGACCTGGAACAGATCCTTTAACTAATACTAAATTCTTTTCTTCTATTACTTTGAGAATTTCCAAGTTTTGAATCTTAACTCTCTTACCTCCAGTTCTACCTGCCATTCTTAAACCTTTAAATAATCTTGAAGGATAAGAAGATGCACCTACAGAACCTGGGGCACGTAATCTGTCATGTTGTCCGTGAGTTTTATCTCCAACGCCACTAAATCCATGACGTTTAACAACACCTTGAAAACCTTTTCCTTTTGAAATTCCAACAATATCAACATATTCACCTTCTGTAAAAACATTACATGTTAAAATTTCTCCAAAGTTTTTTTTATGACCTTCTTCAAAACGAGTAAACTCATGTATGTGTCTTTTAGGAGTTGTACTTGACTTTGCAAAGTGACCTTTCATAGGTTTTGTACAATTTTTCTCCTTCATCTCTTCAAAAGACAACTGAATGGCACTATAACCATCTCTCTCAAGAGTCAAAATTTGTGTTACTACACAAGGACCAGCTTCTATGATTGTGCACGGCTGCTGTTTGCCGGAGGCATCAAATATACTGGTCATTCCGATTTTTTTACCAATTAAACCTGACATTTTTAGTTTTTGTTTTTATTAATAAATCAGCATGCACTTTGCATAGGCTGACGTTTAACAATTATATCTTTACGATGACTCTGTTAAACTTTTATTTCCACTTCAACTCCACTTGGAAGCTCTAATTTCATTAAAGCATCTATTGTTTTAGCAGAAGTGCTGTAAATATCCAACAATCTCTTATAAGAACTCAATTCAAATTGTTCTCTTGCTTTCTTATTAACGAAAGTGGCACGATTAACTGTAAATATTTTCTTGTTGGTTGGAAGTGGAATTGGACCATTTACAACTGCACCTGTTAGTTTTACAGTTTTAACGATTTTCTCAGCAGATTTGTCCACCAAGTTATGATCGTATGATTTTAATTTAATTCTAATTCTTTGACTCACGTTATTTTGTCTTTATATTAGTTTATTTCAATCTTTTTATTTCTTCAATACTGATTCAACAACATCTTTTGGAGCTTCTGAATAGTGTGAAAATTCCATTGTTGAATTTGCACGACCAGAAGTAATTGTTCTAAGAGATGTTACATAACCAAACATTTGAGAAAGTGGAACCTTTGCTTTAACCGCTTGAATTCCTATTTTAGCAGTAATACTTTCAAGTATTGCTCTTCTTCTATTTAAATCGCCTGTAACCATACCTAAATATGTATCAGGAGTTGTTACTTCCAAAGACATTATTGGTTCAAGTAAAACAGGCTTTGCTTTTCTTGCTGCTTCTTTAAAGGCAATCTTAGCACAAAGTTCAAATGATAAAGCATCAGAGTCAACAGCATGATAAGAACCATCTATTAGAGTAATTTTCATGCTTTCAAGAGGGTAACCTCCTAAAACACCATTTATCATCGATTGTTTAAATCCTTTTTCAATTGCAGGGATAAATTCTTTTGGAATATTACCTCCTTTAACTTCATTAATAAATTGAAGGCCTTTAAAGTTTTCATCTGCTGGCTCAATGCGGAATTGTATATCTGCAAATTTACCACGACCACCTGTTTGCTTCTTATAAACTTCTTTATGCTCACAAGAAGAAGTTAGAGCCTCTTTATAAGCAACTTGTGGTGCACCTTGATTACATTCAACATTAAATTCTCTACGGATACGTTCCATTATAATATCTAAATGTAATTCACCCATACCTTGCATAATGGTTTGGCCAGAAGCCTCGTCAGTATTTATTTTTAAAGTTGGGTCTTCTTCCGCAAGTTTAAGTAATGCATTGTTGAATTTATCAACATCTGCTTGTTGTTTAGGTTCTATTGCTATTGAGATAACGGGCTCTGGGAAAGTCATAGATTCCAAAATAATTGGATGTTTTTCATCGCAAAGAGTGTTACCTGTCTTTATATCCTTAAATCCAACAGCAGCACCAATATCTCCTGCCTCTATTCTATCAAGAGGGTTTTGTTTATTGGCATGCATTTGCATAATACGAGATATACGCTCTTTTTTATCTGTTGATGCATTATAAACGTAAGAACCTGCGTCTAATGATCCAGAATAAACACGGAAGAAACAAATTCTTCCAACATAAGGGTCAGTAGCTATTTTGAAAGCCAAAGCCGAAAACGGAGCTTTTGGATCAACCTTTCTTACTTCTTCATTTTCTGTTTTAGGGTTAATACCTACAACTTCTGGAACATCTATTGGACTTGGAAGAAATGCAGCAACTGCATCAATTAGATTCTGAATCCCTTTATTCTTGAAAGAAGCTCCACAAAGAACGGGAGTAATTTTCATTGCACAAGTTGCTTTGCGAATATGATAAATCATTTCTTCTTCAGTAATTGAATTCTCATCGTCAATATACTTCATTAAAAGAGTGTCATCTTCCTCAGCAACTCCTTCAATAAGAGTTTTTCTATATTTTGCAGCTATTTCTTTTAAATCATCTGGCATTGGAATCTCGTATGTCTTAGTTCCATTAGAAGACTCATCATACATCAATGCCTTATTAGAAATCAAATCAATAACACCCTTAAACATATCTTCTTGTCCAATTGGTATTTGCAAAGGAACAGGAGATGCTCCTAAGCGTTCTTTGATTTGCCCAACTACATTAAAAAAGTCTGCTCCAGCACGATCCATTTTATTAATGAATGCAATACGAGGAACATTATATTTATCGGCTTGACGCCATACAGTTTCACTTTGTGGTTCAACACCACCCACAGCACAGAATAAAGCGACAGCACCATCTAATACACGAAGCGAACGCTCAACTTCAACAGTAAAATCAACGTGCCCTGGAGTATCTATAATATTAATCTTATATTGATTATTATTATAATTCCAAAATACTGTGGTTGCAGCAGAAGTAATAGTGATACCACGTTCTTGCTCTTGAGCCATCCAATCCATAGTAGCAGAACCTTCATGCGTCTCCCCTAACTTATGGTTCTTTCCTGTAAAAAACAAGATACGCTCGGTAGTTGTTGTCTTACCGGCGTCTATATGAGCCATAATTCCTATATTCCTTGTAAATTTTAAGTCTGCCATTTAGTTTCCTTCTTCCTACTATTATATATTAGAATCTAAAATGAGAGAATGCCTTATTAGCTTCTGCCATTCTGTGAATATCCTCTTTCTTTTTAAACGCTGAACCCTCTTCCTTAGATGCTGCAATTATTTCACTTGCTAAACAAAGAGCCATTGTTTTTTCATTTCTTTTTCTTGCGAAACCAATCAAACTCTTCATCCCCATTGATTGCTTTCTTTCTGGACGTATTTCTGAAGGGATTTGGAATGTTGCACCACCAATCCTACGAGAGCGAACCTCTACATTTGGAGTTACATTAGCTAATGCTTTCTTCCATATTTCCAAACCATCTTCTTTTGTACGTTCACTTACAACATCTATTGCATCATAGAATATATTGTAAGCTGTTGTTTTTTTACCTTTCAGCATTATATTGTTTACGAATTTTGTTACCATAATTTCGTTAAACTTTGGATCTGGAAGGATAATTCTTTTTTTTGGTCTTGCTTTTCTCATATTTGCAGTAAAGCTATATTATTATATTGTATTACTTAATTTATTTATTTTGCTGCCTTAGGACGTTTAGTTCCATATTTGGAACGTCTTTGGTTTCTACCATCAACACCAGCAGTATCTAACGCTCCGCGAATGATGTGATAACGAACACCTGGTAAATCCTTAACACGACCACCTCTAATCATTACGATAGAGTGCTCTTGAAGATTATGACCCTCTCCTGGAATATATGCGTTCACTTCCTTTTGGTTTGTCAAACGAACTCTTGCAACCTTTCTCATTGCAGAATTCGGTTTTTTTGGAGTAGTGGTATAAACTCTTGTGCAAACACCCCTACGTTGAGGACATGAATCCAGTGCAGGAGACTTACTATTATACTCTAAACTTTTACGTCCTTTACGAACTAATTGTTGAATTGTTGGCATATCTTAATTTAAAATTAATATATATTTTTATTTCCTTGCTAAATTTTGGGCTGCAAAGGTATTACTATTATTTTAAATACACAACAACTTATAGAAAAATTCATCTATTTAATTTGTTTTGTATTAAAAAAACCTCAAAAATAAACGTTCAAAATAAATCATAGCCACTTGATTATTATTTGAATTTCACCCTCTTTGTGCTCAACCCAATTACCCTTGTAGAATTTAAGAGTAAAACAACACATAAAAAGTCGTTACCTAATTTTTGGGAGTGCAAAAGTACAAAAAATAATAATACCACCAAATATTTTTATCTTTTTTTTATTTTTTGTTACTTTTTGTTGCACGATTCAATAAAAGTTCGTTTCTTTGCCAAACAAAAAATAGAAAAAACTATGGAAAACAGAAAATTTGAATGCCAACCTTGCGGATATATTTACGATCCTGCGATAGGTGATCCTGACAGTGGAATTAAACCAGGAACCCCATTTAGTGAACTTCCTGATGATTGGGTATGCCCATTATGTGGAGCATATAAAGAAGATTTTGAACCAATTGACTAATTAGAGTTCCCACTTGGGACAAATGAAAAAGGCTGCTAAGAAATTAGTTCAGCCTTTTTTTCATTCTTAGAAAGAGGATTCTTCTTAGTATAAGCAAAAAACTCAATCCATATAACCCAAATTAAGAATACAACTACATAATGAAAAGGCCGCCCTATCCAGTCGTGAATAAATTGATACTTATCAGAATGATAGAGCAGGACACCTGTTAAACCAAATATTCTTACAATATTGAAAAAAAGTACAACAATACTTGCACAAAGAAAATACACCATTCTCTTCCATAGTTTATTTGGAACAATCAACATAATCATAAATAATTGTAATAACTGTTTAATTCCAGAACAACTATCAACTACTTCCATTGTGCAAATGGTGGTATTATTAGAATCGAAAAATCGTAGGCAAGAAGAAGCAACCTCAAAATCAGTAGCGAAGAAAAATTCTGATAAAAGAGCAGTTCCTTTTAAGGCAATAAGAGTAAAAAAATCATAAATATCTTTTGTCCAAGAGCCAAACAACCATAAGTTCATATTCGTTTCCCAATAAAGAAAATGAAATAGAATTGTTACCACAGCAAAGAGAAGAAAATCCTTAACAATTGGATTGTTTTTAATAAATTGCTTTATTCTTTTTCTCTTTACCATACATTAATATATATATAAATTATTTTTCTTTTCGTTGTGTAGGATTTTTCTGATAGGCTTTGAAATATTTTTCAATAGGCTTTGAAATTATTTTCAATAGCTATTGAAATATTTTTCAATAAGCGTTAGGATTTTTCTTTACCAGCGTTAGATTTTTTTTAAACGGCATTAGGATGATTTTCAATAAGCGTTGATATTATTTTTAACGCCATTAGAAATATTTCTGATAAGCATTAGGATATTATATACATACTCTTAGGTTTACCTTCTAAACTTATAGGTTATTGTGCCTTTTTGTTGCATTGGGGCATTTGGGGCTGCTGAGAATTTGGAACGCATTGCTGCATTCTCACAATGACGCCAAAGAGAACGATTATCTATTGTTGTTCCTCTTGCACCTGCAACTGCTCTATCTACGTTACCTTCTGGATTTACCCAAATGGTTACTACTATGGAACCTACGTCATCTGTCTTTGAAGGAGGAAGCCCTAAATTCTTGGAACCTCGTCCTGCTAATGAGAATGTATGTCCTGAACCTGTGCCATCAAAGCCTGTTCCTCCACCTCCATCGTTACCGTCTCCTTGTCCATCTCCCTTTCCGTCTCCTTGCCCCGAGCCTGTATTCTTTACTTTCCCTCTTTGGAATAATGCATTAGGGTTTATGGTTTCTTCTTTTGAAGTTTGTGCGGTTTCTTGGGTAGATGGTTTGGAAGAAGGTTTAGTTGTTGGTTTTGTAGTTAGAGCTACATCGTCAGTTGTTTGAGAAGCATAGTCTTCTGCTGCTTCTGAAATATCGTGGATTGGATTTGAAGCATCACTTCCTCCCAATTCTCCCATCATTGCATTCCCTGAGTCTTCTAAACTACCCAAGTCCATTTCCACTCCTATCTCTGCTGGTGGTGGGTCTGGGTATTTCAAGCCCATTGAAACCAAAATTAATAAAAGTATTGAGTGAAATAGCAATGTTACTACCACACTTATTATTGTTCTTTTATTATTCTTTTCTTTGAGTTCCATTTATTTTGTGGCTTCTGTTGCAAGGATTACTTTATGTTTCTGTCCTGTGGAGGCATTTATTTTGTTTACGGCATCTATTACTGTAACTACGTATTGTACAGGTACGGTTTTGTCTGTATGTAATTTGATGGTTGCTTCTTGCACATTTGCTATATAGTTTGCTATTGTGGGTGCAAGCTCCGACTCTGGGGTTGGTTGGTTTTCTACAAAGAACTGGTAGTTTGTGTCTATTGCTACGGTTACATTTTGTTTTGCCATAGTCTGTCCTGAGGTACTTTTAGGCAAAAGGACTTTTATTGCATTTGGACTAATTAGTGTTGAAGTAAGCATAAAGAAAATAAGTAACAAGAACACCAAGTCGCTCATTGATGCCGAATTAAAATTTGGGTCTATTTTATTTCTTGTTTCAATCATAGTTTAGGGAATTAAGCTGGTTCGTGCAATAGGTCCATAAACTCCATTGTTCTTGCTTCTAATAAGAACACTATTTTATTTATCTTGCTTACTAATATACTATATAAGAAATTGCATATAATACCTACTATCAAACCTCCAACTGTTGTTATCATTGCTTCGTAAATACCTCCTGAGAGCACTTGAATATCTATGTTATTTCCTGCGGCAGCCATATCAAAGAAAGCTCTAACCATCCCTGTTACTGTTCCTAAGAAACCTAAGCTTGGTCCTAAGGCTGCAATTGTTCCAACCATTGATACTCCATTTTCTAATCGTGCTATTTCGAGCTTTCCTACGTTTTCTACCGCTTGATTTATGTCGTTTAGTGGCCTTCCTATTCTTGACAAGCCTTTATCTAACATTCTTCCTATTGGGGTATTATTACTTTTTGTTAGTGATTTTGCTCCTTCAAGGTCGCCTTTATGGATAAAGGTCTTAATGTTATTTATAAAATTCTTATCATCTTTGGCTGCTTTGTTTAGAGCTAAATATCTATCAACAAATATATAGACTGCAATTATGGAAAGAATGGCCAGCACAATCATTATCCAACCTCCCTTAACGGCAAGGTCAATAATATTCATTGTTTTTTCTGTTTGAACAATTTCGGAGCTTGTTTGAACTATTGCAGAAGCTCCTTCTTGGACTTGTAAAATAATGTTTGTAAACATGTATTAGTTGCTTTTTATTAATTTAAAATTATCTTTTCTATTTGAACACTTGAATTTGTAAATATCTTAATCAAAAACAATCCTTTTGATTGGTCTATTAAGCTATATGTTTGAGGTAATTGGTTTGAGGAATAAATCAATTTACCCAATGCCGAATAGATTTCTATCTTGGTTATCTCCTCTGGATGCTCTGTTTTAAAGTTTATGGTTTCATCCGTTGGATTAGGATAGATAATAACCTTTTCGTTATTCTTAGTTATATCGTCTTCTATGCTGTTTATGATTGTATTAAAGTAATAATCGTCAGACCAATCCCCTAATAAATCTCCACACAAAGCTCGTATCCTTACCTTGTATTGAGTTTGAGGCGTAAGACCTACTAATGGTATAAGAGGAGTATTATTAACTATGGTTCCTGTTGCAGGGAAATTATCAGTAGATTTTGCAAAAAGAACCTCCCATTTTGACTGCGACATTGCACCAGGGTTCCAAGCTATCTTTGCAGATGAATGCTTTATATCTGTAACATAAATATCTCCAATAGGGGCACAAGGGTAAGGCATTGTAGTAAATGTTTTAATGATTGACCATTCACTAACCTCATTTGTATCACAATAAGCTCTAACAAAGACAGAATATGACCTTCCTCCAACAAGTCCTGTTAATTCAACAGTATCATTATCAATATTTATAATAGTTCCTTCACCAGGAGTATGACCAGCAAAACCATACTCAACCTGCCATTCTAATTGAGTGTAATGACCAGGAGCAAAATTTAATCTTGCAGTTGTTATTTTTATACTATCAATATAGACATCTGTTGGAACAAAACCACATGCAGAAAGAGTTTTGAAATGGGTTGTATCAGAATAAATCGTGTCGTTTACATTCTTATTTATATATCTGAATATAGAATAGCTTCTTATTTTGTATTGCTGCCCTGATAAAAGATTAGCTACATTTGAAGTCCATCTGTGAGGGAAATTTGAAAAGCTTGCTGCTATGTGGGACTTAGTTGCATTATCTAAGGTTGGCATAGGTTCTGTTGTAGAATAAACAAAACCCTTAGAATAAAAAACATTACCATCATTTTTCTCTGATACGATTCCCTTAAACGTGGCTGAATCTATTTTAATATTGGTTATTGAATCCACCGCACAAACAGGAGGATTTGGCATAGGAATATTCACAACCATCTGATTTGAAAAAACAGTATCATTTCCTCCAGAAGTTTTCCGAACAAATGCTCTTATATAATATGTTTTCCCAGAAGTCATATAAAGATAAAGTGTATTTGGGTCATAAGTAAAAGGAACATTTTCGGTACAATTTGTACTAACCTGCCTCCATTTCACACCTGTGGTAACCCTATTAGGCATAGGGAGTGTGTCGTAGATGAAACCCACGCCAGAAACAGTCCATCCTCCTTTATTAGTAACAACTGCGGTCATTTTTACCTTATAGAAAGTTGTATCGGTAAGCGAAACCATATTTATTGTTGGTTGAGCAACGACTTTATTTATATTTATTATGCAAAACAATAAGCATAATATTAAAAGAAACCTCTTCATAGTTCTGAATAATTATGAATTAATATATATATCTTTCCAGACGGCAAATGTACGCAAAAATTTGAAATAAAAGGAATATTTTTACATATTTCCTAATTGAACTTGATTTATTTTTTAATGGAACCGGATTTTTTTGATGTGGAATCCGAATTTATTAAAGTGGAACCTGAGCGTTTTTTAATGGAACCTGAGCATTTTTTAATGGAACATGAGCGTTTTTTAATGGAACCTAATTTTGCTCACATTCCAGAAAAAAACGCTCAGGTTCCATTAAAAATAAACCATATTTTGTTTGGCGGTATTTATTTGGCAATAAGCCATTTACAAACAAAGTTTAGGCCTCATAAAAAGGAAAAACATATATTTTAACCTCAAAAAAAGCCTTTAAACGAACCCAGAAGCGTTTTTTAATGGAACTTAAATTAAAATAGGTTCCATTTAAATAATTCTAAAGTTCCACTTAAATGATAAATATTAGACGATTTTTCTGTCAATAAAGAGGTGAATTTCCCAAACTATCCAATTCAGAAAAATGGTTGAAAATCCCTTGTTCGTAAGAATAAATTCTGCACAAGGGAACTTGATTTTAATTTTTTCTTTCTTGATTTCATTTTCTTAAAACTTGATTTCAAATTTTTAGAATCAAACTTCAAAAACATTGTAGTTAATGTTTATAAGAATTATTTCAGCTTTTCTAAGAGTGAAATGGATTGTTTCAAGAGTAAAATAGTGATATTATCTGTTAATTTTAATTATTGTAAATCAATATTTTCATAAATAAATATCAAAAAAAATAATTAAAAATTTGCTACTTTAAGAAATGGTTGTATCTTTGCAACGCTTTTTTAAGGAAGCAAAACATTCCTCCTTAGCTCAGTTGGTTAGAGCACATGACTGTTAATCATGGGGTCTTTGGTTCAAGTCCAAAAGGGGGAGCAAGGAGAGTAAGAGTTTACTCTCCTTTTTTTTATATATTATTTTCTCATTTGCGTACAAGTTATTAACTTTGCCAAATTAAACAAATAAGTAAAAATCTGATGAAAAACTTTGTTGAGGAGCTTTCTTGGAGAGGTATGATACATAATGTAATGCCAGGAACCGAAGCACAACTGCAAAAAGAAGTAACAACGGGATATGTTGGGTTTGACCCAACTGCTGACTCTTTGCATATAGGACATTTGGTGAGTGTTATGATGCTAACACATTTACAAAGGTGTGGACATCGCCCTCTTGTGATTTTGGGAGGAGCAACAGGAATGATTGGAGACCCTTCCTTTAAGAGCGAAGAAAGAAAACTTCTAACAATAGATGAAATAAAGCATAATCAGTCTTGTATTAAGAAGCAATTATCTAAATTTATAGACTTTGATACGGTATCTGTCAATAAGGCTGAGATTTTAAACAATTACGATTGGACAAAGGATTGGACTTTTCTTGATTTTATTCGTGATATAGGAAAGCATATTACGGTAAATTATATGATGGCAAAGGATAGCGTCAAGAAAAGGTTGGAAACCGGGTTATCCTTTACCGAGTTTTCATATCAACTCCTTCAAGGCTACGACTTCAAGTATCTTTACGAAAACTATAATTGCAGATTGCAGATGGGAGGTTCTGACCAATGGGGAAATATTACAACAGGAACAGAATTAATTCGCCGTATGCTACAAGGGGAAGCCTTTGCTCTAACCTGTCCTTTAATTACCAAAGCCGATGGAGGTAAGTTTGGAAAGACTGAGAAAGGGAATATATGGCTTGATGCAGAAAAGACTACGCCTTATGCTTTCTATCAGTTTTGGCTTAATTGTTCTGATGAGGATGCAGAGAAATTCGTTAAAATCTTCACTCTATTTACCAAAGAAGAGGTAGAAGATATGATTAAATCTCATAAAAAAGAACCTCACCTAAGAGAACTCCAGAAAGCACTTGCAAAAGACATAACCATTAGAGTTCACGGAGAGAAAGAATACATTTCAGCATTAGAAGCCTCCGAAATTCTCTTTGGGAAAGGCACAACCCAAACCCTACAACATTTAGATGAAAAGACTCTTTTATCTGTTTTTGAAGGAGTGCCGATGTTTGAAATGGGGAAAGAAGGTCTTAATGAGGGAATAAATATTATTGACTTAGTTTCTGATAGGACAAGTATTTTTTCTTCTAAATCAGAAGCACGACGTACCTTAAAAGAGAACGCTCTGTCGCTAAACAAAACAAAAATTAACGAAGACTATATCTGCACAAGCTCCGATTTATTAAATGATAAGTATATCCTAATTCAGAAGGGGAAAAAGAACTATTATTTAATATTGTTGAAACAATAAGTTTTAGACCTTTGCCATAGGGCAGGAGCTTATATTTACAAGGTTCTATTTTTTTGAAGATTAAAGAAAGGCATAAAAAAAGCAGTCTCAGGAATTCTTGGGACTGCTAATTTGTTTTAAAACCAGATAATCTGGAATTAATTACATAGCTGGAGTTTCAGCTGGAGTTTGAGTTGGAGTTTCAACTACTTCTTCCATTACTGGTATTTCAGTTGCAGTGTCAGTTGGAGTTTCAGTTTTTCCACCACATGCTGCAAAAACGCTAGCAACAGCTA
>ENA-UOOK01001356-UOOK01001356.1-fermentation-metagenome-genome-assembly--contig:-NODE-1356-length-32152-cov-11.676543_pt1 | contig 32152 bp, 27 predicted proteins | sample MGYA00245777_ERZ724023 | MGnify/ENA primary metagenome ERZ724023 (study PRJEB28704, sample SAMN03018312) | fermentation metagenome | biome: anthropogenic terrestrial biome; feature: soil...
ATATGGATGCAGCTACAACACCTATTAATATGGAAGTGCGTGCACCATACAGTATCCCGCTGAATATATCCCTGCCAAGCCCATCTGTTCCAAGTATATAATTATTAGATGGCGGACTTACCATATCATCATTTAATTCAAAAGGGTCGTGTGTAGCAATTAGTGGTGCAAATATAGCCAGCAAAATTATCAGGGCTAACAATATAATACCTGCTTTCAGCTGCTTTACATTGTTTATAGAGGAGATTATTTTTTTAATTTTCATTTTAAAATTGCCTGATTTATTCATTTTTGCAATCCTTTCTATCTCAATCATATCTTATTCTTGGGTCGATAATGGCATAAACAACATCAACAACTATCATACAGACAGCTATGGAAACCGACAGCAAAAGATATATTCCCATAAGAAGCGGATAATCCCTTTTTGATATTGCTGTCATCATCAATCTGCCCATGCCAGGCCATGCAAATACGATTTCAATAATAGCAACGCCTGATATCACATAAGCCAGATTAATCCCAAATACCGTTACTGTAGGAAGTATGGCATTTTTAAACACATATTTGTTAAATATTCTGTTTTCTTTCATACCCGCTGCCCTGAACGTTGTTATAAAATCCTCTGACATTGTTTGGATTACTGAAGATCTTGCTATCCGAAAATAATATGGTATCTGAATCAGGGTCACTGTTGTGAGAGGAAGTACCAAGTGCCATAGGATATCAATGACCTTAGCTATCCCTTCGCTTTGAGTTCTTAAATCTACCATCCCGGCTGTTGGAAAAACTTTCAGCTTTGATGCAAATATAAGGATAAGCATAAGCCCCAGCCAGAAATTTGGGGTTGAATCAAACAAATAAGACAGACCGTTCATAACAATATCAAACTTAGACCCCCTTTTTCTTGCTGCTAATATGCCTAATGCTGTCCCGATTACCAAAGCAAGTATTATGCTTGTCAATGCCAAAAGCAGCGTAGGACCCACTTTCTCAAGTATCAATTTACCTACGGGCTCGTTGCTCATAATGGAATATCCCAAATCTCCTTTTAATAATGTTTTTATATAATGGATAAACTGGACATATATCGGTTTATCCAACCCATACTTTTTCGTTAATGTATCAATCATTTCCTGCGATGGATTATCCTTTCCAGCCAAAAGGTTTATGGGATTCCCAGGAGCCAGATGAATCAGCGAAAAATTAATGATTAATGAAACTAAAATTACAAGAATTCCTGTTAGTACTCTTTTTCTAAGATATCTCGCCATTATATTTCTCCTTATAAAAATATATTGATTATCCTTGAAATCAATTCTAGTACAATAGCCTAAAAGCTTACTGTTGAAAGCGATTTCTCTAATTAAGTTAAATCTCCTACTTCATTTATTTTAACAACTATGGACAGAAGCAACTACTATGGTAATCATTCTATATATTCTTCAAAAGGTCTTTTAATGTCTCTAAATTCATCAACCTTTTCTCTGTAATGCTCATATAAATAATTAATCATAAAATAAATAAAGCTTATGACAGGTGAAGTATCTATTATCCCTGATCTTTCATTTCTGCTTAAATTAAATACCAGCGAATAATCGGACAAATCTTTAAGCGGATTAATAGCGCTGTCTGTTATTGTAATAACAGTGCTGTTGTTATTTTTAACTGTCTCTGTTAGTTCCTTTGTATATTTGTAGTGAGGTGCAAACGATACTACAATGGTTGCGGAATCTTCATCTATATCATCAAAAGTATACAAATTCTCATACATAAGTTTTGAAAAATATACTCTGCTTCTAATGCTATCAAGAAGATGTAGCAGTTCGGAAGCTGTACCGAAGGAATCCATGTAGCCTATTATTAGAACTCTTTTTTTGTTCATTAAAACATCACAAATTTCTTCGAATTGTTCAAAATCAATGTTTTTATAGGCTTTTCTAAATTGTAATATCTGCTTTTGTATCCAGTCATCCATTTCCATATCAGATAATTCGTTCATAAAAAAAGCTTTATTGATATCTATATCATTATTGTGCATATTATTAACCACACTTTTTTCCATTTCCCTGCGCATATGTGTAAAGCTTTCGAAACCTAATGCATATGAAAATCTGATAACCGTAACCTCGCTTACAGAAACCTTTTTACTTAATTCAGCCGCTGTATCAAATATAACGTTTTCAAAATTATCAATTATATACTTTGCTATCTTTTTATGAGACTTCGTCAATGTTTCATATTTCCCCTTAACTAAGTTAATAAAATCCATCTAACACCTCCTAATGAATAATTTAATTCATTATTGTATGTATTGTATTTTTTTATTCATAATTTTATATTATCATTTTTTTTGACTTTGTCAATATATATTTACAAAATGTTGTGATTATACTGAAAATAGACAATATGCTCATTATGCTTGAAATACTATCAAATACTTGACGAATTACTACTTTCATAGAAATAATATTTATTAGAGACAAATAGTTATTGACTTATGGAATTTGGGGTAAATTTATTATATATCAAGAAAAGGAGGTAATAAGATGGAATATTTAAAAGTTGAATTTCCTGGCGGACTGAGAGTTGATGCAAAGTTAAGAGGGCATACCATATGTACTGATCAGCCGAAAACATCTGGTGGAGAGGATAGTGCCCCTTCACCTTTTGAACTTTTTCTCGGATCAATCGCAACTTGTGCAGGAGTTTTTGCGCTATCATTTTGTAATAATAAAAACATCTCAACCGATGGAATGAATATTTCCATGGAACTTGAAAATGATAGGATCACTGGTTTAGTAAAGAAAGTATACTTAAATCTACAGTTACCTGAAGGTTTCCCTAAAAAGTATGAATCCGCAATAATTAAATCCATGGAACTATGCAGTGTAAAAAAGCACCTTCAAAATCCTCCGGAATTTGAAATAACAGCAAATTAAGAAAAACACGGTACTCATAATCCTCTAAGTACCGTGTTTTTGTCCATAATCATAATTCGGCTGGTCACTGTCTTACAGACTCCCCTTCTAATGAAGGTAAGTGTATTATCTTTTATTGATCATTTCAACCAGCATTTTGTTTGCCAATTGTGGATTTGCCTTACCCTTGGAGGCCTTCATTATTTGACCTACTAAAAATCCCAGAGCACGATCCTTCCCATTTTTATAATCTATTATTGATTGCTCGTTTTCGTCTAGGATCTTTTCGATTAATGATAATAGCTCGCCTTCATCGCTAATTTGAATCAATCCTTGTTCTTTAACAATTACTTCCGGAGCTTTACCAGTATCAAACATTTCCTTAAGTACTTTCTTTCCGGTATTATTATTTATCCTTCCATCCTTCACCAATTTCAATAAATCGGCAAGATCTTTTGATGAAATTTTTAAATCTTCAATTTCCAGCTCATCATCCTTAAGCCTTCTTAAAACATCGCCCATTATCCAATTGCTAACAAGTTTACTGTCATTTATGTATTTAACAGTATCTTCAAACAATGAAGCTAACTCTTTAGTCTGTGTTAGGACTCCTGCGTCATAAGATGAAAGCTCATATTCCTTTATAAATCTATCCTTCTTATCATGAGGCAGTTCGGGAAGAGATTCCCTAATTCTATCTATTTCTTCTTCAGTTAATGAGACAGGAGGGATATCTCCATCAAATGCAAATCTATAGTCTGCTGCTCCAAATTTTCGCCTCATTAGAATGGTTTCACCTTTAGATTCATCCCATCTTCTAGTTTCTCTTTCAGTGTTATTACCTTCTTCTAACAAAGTAATATGTCTCTTTTCCTCAAATTCTATAGCCTTTACTACACCCTTAAATGAATTAAGGTTTTTAATTTCGCTTATATTTGACTTTTTACCGGATTCCATATTTACTACATTGATATTAACATCACATCTCAGTGAACCCTCTTCCATTTTTACATTGGATACTCCAATATATTTCAATGTCGCCCTTAGTTTATCCAGAAAAAGTCTGGCTTCTTCTGCAGAACTCATATCCGGTTTTGTAACTATTTCAATCAAAGGTACTCCACACCTGTTAAAATCAAGCAGTGTACTACTTTCGTCTGTGTGAAGCTGTTTTCCTGTATCCTCTTCTATATGAATTCTTTCAAGATTTATCTTCTTTGTTTCTTCTTCAAGTTCAATCTCTACATATCCTCCATCGCATAATGGAAGATCTGCTTGGGAAATTTGATATCCTTTTACTAAATCAGGATAAAAATAATTTTTTCTGTCCATACGAACTAAATTGGATATCTTACTATTAAAAGCAATACCAGCTTTTATCCCAAATTCCAGAGCTTCTTTATCTAACACCGGTAATGCTCCGGGCAAACCTAAGCAGACAGGACAAACTAAAGTATTAGCTTCAGCACCATATTCATTAGCACAATTACAGAAAACCTTGTGCTTAGTTGCCAGTTCAACATGAATTTCGAGACCAACAATTGTTTTGTAACCCATTATAGCACCGCCCTTTCATAGCCTAAAGCGGCTTTAATTATATTTTTTTCCATAAATCTATCACCCGTTATTTGAAGCCCAACAGGTAGTCCATCAACTTTACCCATTGGAATTGACATTGAACAAAGACCTGCAATATTTATAGGTACTGTATATAAATCGGATTTATACATTTCAACAGGATCATTTATTATAGAATTAAACTCAAAAGGCAACATTGTTGATGTCAATGATAAAATAATATCATGATCTATAAAGGCATTATCATAGTCTTGCTTTATAAGTGTTCTAACCTTTAATGCTTTCTTATAATGTTCCTCCGCATATCCGGCACTGAGGGAATAAGTACCTATCATTATTCTTCTTTTTACTTCTTCCCCAAACCCCTCTGTTCTTGAATTAGTATATAATTCATCCAATGTCTTATAGTCCTCTGCTCTATGACCATATCTGATTCCATCGAACCTGGCAAGATTTGAACTTACCTCAGATGTCATTATAATATAATAGGTTTCAAGAGCATATTTCAGATGAGGTATTGATACAAAATCTATCTTGGCTCCTTGCCTTTCAAATACCTTAACAGCCTCATCGAACAGCACTTGAATTTTCTTATTAGATACTCCCATTTCAGCATATTCCTTAGGCAATGCCACCTTCAAACCTTCTAATAAATTGATGCTTTCGTTATCATCATCACCTATAAAAACGCCCGAATTTGATCTTCTTGAGGATGTGGAGTCCCTTCTGTCATGACCGGCAATAGCATTGAGCATTAAAACCGCATCTTTTACATCCCTTCCAAATACGCCTACCTGATCCAAAGTATTCGCCATTGACACAACACCGTATCTAGAAATCATTCCATAGGTTGGTTTTAATCCTACAACTCCACAATAGCTTGCAGGTTGTCTTACAGAGCCTCCAGTGTCTGTCCCTAAGGCCAAAGGCACCTCATTAGAACATACTGCCGCTGCCGATCCGCCTGATGAACCTCCCGGTACACGACTTGGATCTACCGGATTTTTTGTAGTTCCAAAGTATGATGTTTCAGTAGAGCCCCCCATGGCAAATTCATCCATATTTGTTTTGCCAATAATTATACCATCACTCTTCTTAATCTTTTCAATAACAGTTGCATCATATGGAGGAATAAAATTCTCCAGCATCTTTGAAGCACAGGTTGTTCTCATTCCCTTGGTAACGATATTGTCCTTTATCCCAATAGGTACCCCTGCCAATACACCTACATTTTCATTATTTCTTAGCTTTTTGTCAACTGCATCAGCAGCTTTTAAAGCCTCTTCTTTGTTCAGTGTAATAAAGGCATTGATATTAGGCTCAATTTCTTCAATTCTTTTTATATGAGCTTCTACAATATCCTTACTTGAAATTTCTTTATTTAAAAGTTTTTCTTTCATTTCCCAAGCTTTAAGACTTGTTATATCCACATTATCACCCCTTCTATTCCACTACCTTTATGATTTTAAAATATCCGTATTGCTGCTCTACAGTATTTTGAAGTACCTCTTCTCTTAAAAGAGTTTCATTTTCTTCATAATCTTTTAACTCTCCTGCTTCATCACTAACCATAAAGGTTGGCTCTACATCTTCTGTATTTACTTCCTTTATAGTATCAACAAATCCAATTACCTGGGCAAATTTCTCCGTGAACATATCAATTTCTTCTTCCGGAAACTTTAGCATCGCAATATCTGCAATATATAGCACATCATCTTTTGTTATCATCTTAAAAATCCTCCTTTCTTAAATTAACAGCTGATAATTATTTAGGTCTAGCCTTCGATGTCAAATCCGATATTTTTCACTTTTAACTCTTAGCTACTCAATATGTCTTTTAGTTCTTCTTCCCTAATTATCCTTATCCCCAGTTCTACAGCTTTATCATATTTTGATCCGGGGTCAACACCTACTATTACAAAGTCCGTTTTCTTGCTTACAGAGCCTGATACCTTGCCGCCAAACTTCTCAATTTTTTCTTTTATGTCATTTCTCGTTAAGCCTTCTATAGTACCGGTTATAACTACCGTCTTGCCGGTAAAGATAGATTCCTCAGTCTTTACCTCTTCGTAATAAGGTTTCACACCTTCGCTTAATAATTTGTTTAATGATGATAATATCTTTTCGTCATGGAAAAATTCCAATATGCTTTCAGCAATAATACCCCCTATATCTCCGATATCAATAAGCTCTTCATATTTTGCATTCATTATATTGTCCAAAGACTTAAAATGATTTGCTAAATCATTTGCAGTTTTTATACCTACATTTGGAATTCCCAATGCATATATAAATGATGCTAATGTAACATTTTTACTTCTTTCAATTGCATCTAACAAATTTTTTGTTTTCTTATCTTTAAATCCCTCAAGATTTATTAAATCCTCATACTTTAATTCGTAAAGTTCCGGTAAATCCATCAAATCCAATTCTTCAAGAAATTTTTCTGCAGTCTTTTCACTAAACCCTTCTATATTCATCGCATCTCTACTTGAAAAATGAACTAATCGGGAAACTAATTGAGGCTTACAAGACAGAGAATTGGGGCAGAATATATGAACGCCATTGTGATATAATTCGCTGTTGCAAGCCGGACAATGAGTCGGTTTTTCTATTTCATAGGTTTCCTCATCGGTCTCCAAGGTTCCTAAGATTTCAGGTATTACATCGTTTGATCTTCTAATCAGAACTCTGGAATTTATTCTAACACCTTTTCTTATTATATCATCATAATTATTCAGAGTAGCCCTTTTAACTGTCACTCCCCCGATTTCAACTGGTTCAAGTATAGCAGACGGCGTCACCTTAGCTGTTCTTCCAACATTCCATTGAACGGCTAACAGCTTTGTACTTACTTCTTCCGCCTCAAATTTGTATGCAATCGCCCACCGCGGAAATTTGTTTGTATATCCCAATACCTCTCTGGTATGCAAATCATTTATTTTAATTACCATACCGTCAGTTAAGATATCCAAATCTCCCCTATGGTCCTTGATTGCTTCAATTTCTCCTATTAAATCATCAATAGAGTCAAAGCTTTTAAAAAATGGAAAAACAGGTAATCTATTTTCCCTTAAGAAATCTATCATCTCCAAATGGGTTTCAAATCTCTTCCCCTCAATATATCCTATATTATAAAAATAAGCTGTTAAATTTCTTTTTTTAGTTTCACCGGTATCAAGGTTCCTCAATGCTCCTGCTGCTGCATTCCTTGCGTTTTTCAAAGGTTCTATAGCATCCAGATTATACTTTCTTAGAGCTGACAGCGGCATAAGTCCTTCCCCTTGTATTTCAATGGTATTGGGAAAATTGATTTTCATAGGTATGGATTTAATAGTCTTGATTTGTTCCAAAATGCCCTCTCCAATTAATCCATTGCCTCTAGTTGCTCCTTGAACCAACTCACCATTATTATAAGTAAGATTTATCGTAAGACCATCAAATTTATATTCTAAAATATATTTTGGATTCGGCAATTTATCTGTATTATTTTGATTATAATCATCAATTGTCTTTCTTACCCTAATATCCCAATTTCTCAAATCACCATAGGACTGACTTTTACCAAGACTCCACAGTCTTCCCAAATGGACATGTTTTTCAAATTTTTCTAATATATGTCCGCCTACCCTTTGTGTAGGTGAGTAATTCAAAATATAGCCGGTTTCATTTTCAAGACTTACCAGTTCATCATAAAGTACATCATATTCCTTATCGCTTACTTTAGGGTTATCCAAAGTATAATAATTATAGTTTAAATCATCAATTATATCGATAAGTTCCTTGATCCTTTCTTCCTTTAACATAACAGCCCTCCTATATTACCTCAATCGGTGCTATGGATTGTAACAATCGCTTAAGACCATCATTGTCGAATGCAATAACAAGCTCCCTATCTCCGTCTCTTTCCTTTATCTGTACTACAGTACCTACTCCCCATTTTTTATGTTTCACTTTCGACCCTATTTCTATACTTACATCAGATATATTTCTTTTAACAGGTTTAATTGGAATAAAATTGTTAATATCGTAATCTACGATATTGAGTAAATTTTCTTCCTTTGGTCTTTCTTCTTTATTATTTCCTAGTACATTAAAAATTTTATTTGTTTCCGTTTTCTCAATTGTATCTCCCATCTCATCTATAAATCTAGAAGGAATTGTATAGCTTGTACTGCCATATATAGTCCTTTTCTCTGCACTTGTAATGTATAAAACTTCTTTGGCTCTGGTCAAAGCAACATAACAAAGTCGTCTTTCTTCTTCCATATCATCATCACTGTCAAAGGATCTGGATATAGGAAATAATCCTTCTTCCATCCCAACCAAAAATACTACCGGAAATTCCAGTCCTTTAGCGCTATGAACTGTCATCAACGAAATCAAATTATCATCTTCAACTGTTTTGTCAACATCTGAAAGCAATGATACAGATGCCAAAAAATCTTCCATATCGGATTCCGGATTTTTTTCTTCAAATGTCAATGCAACAGATAAAAAATCTCTTATATTTTCTATTCTAGTACGAGATTCTACTGTATCATCTTTTTCTAAATCAGCAACATATCCCGATGAATTGATTACATCCTCAATAAAATCTTTTAGACCCATTATTTCCATTTTCGCCATTAAACCATTCATCAATTCAACAAAAGGTTTAACACTATTTTTAGCTCTTTGGGATAAGCTATTTACGCTATCAATGTCTAATAGAACTCCATAAATTGAGTCGTTCGTTTCAATTGCATAATCCTGTATCTTAGCTAAAGTAGCATCTCCTATACCTCTCTTTGGAGTGTTTATAATCCGCCTTAAGGAAATATTGTCATTTGGATTTTGGATGAATTTAAGATAAGCAAGTGTATCTTTTACTTCCTTTCTATCATAGAACTTCAACCCACCAACGAGCTTATAGGGAAGTCTTTCATTGACAAAAGCCTCCTCAAAGATTCTAGACTGGACGTTGGTTCTGTAAAGAATTGCGATATCTGAAAGCTTATATCCTTTAAATACAAGTTCATGTATCTTTCTTGACACATAATAAGCTTCTTCTTCCGAGTATTCCAATCGTTCATAAAGTACTGATCTGCCTTCATCCTTGGCTGTCCATAGATTTTTATCTTTTCTGCTGCTATTATTTTTAATAACGGAATTTGCAACATTTAATATACTTTGTGTAGAACGGTAATTTTGCTCCAATAATACGACTTTTGCTCCTGGAAAATCCTTCTCAAAGTCCAATATATTTGTGATATCTGCATGTCTCCACGAATAAATGCTCTGGTCAGAATCCCCAACTACGCAAATATTTTTAAATCTCTCTGATAATAATTTAACCAATCTATATTGAATCTTATTGGTGTCTTGATATTCATCTACAAATATATATTTAAACTTTCTTTGATAATAATCTAATATCCCGGGATTTAACTCAAATAGTTCAACCGCTTTTATCAATAAATCATCAAAATCCAATGCGTTGTATTCCTTTAGCTTGTTTTGATATAATTGATAAAGTTCTCCTACATTTCTTTCCCTAAAATCTTTATAGTTTACATTTATATACTCGTCCGGGTCGACTTGGGAATCCTTAAAAGAACTTATCCTAGACAATATTGTTGACTCTTTATAATTTTCTTTATTTAGATTTCTTTCTTTGATGCATTCTCTGATCAAGGTTACCTGATCATCTCTATCATAGATTGTAAAGCTTCTATCATAACCTATCTTATCGATATTCCTTCTCAAAATTCTAACACATATTGAGTGGAAAGTACCCATCCACATATCATCTACACTTGTTTTAAGAAGGCTTGCAACTCTTGTCTTCATTTCATTTGCCGCTTTGTTTGTAAATGTTATAGCTAATATATTTCCCGGAAATATATTCATCCCTTTTATTAGATACGCTATTTTATGTGTAACAACTTTTGTTTTTCCAGAACCTGCCCCTGCCATAATAAGCAAAGGTCCTTCTGTATGAAGAACCGCCTCCTTCTGCCGATCGTTTAGTCCTGCTAAAAAATCCATAATGTCCCCCTTCCTAAACTTATCTCTTACCTATTAATTATATAGTATTGGAGAGATAATTCCAAATAAAAAATAAAACCAGTCATAACTAGTTTTTTAGTATGACTGGGTATTCACCTTTCTGCCCCCAATGCCTTGAAAATATGCTTATTATCGCTTAAATCTCTGTTAATTGAAACAACCCGAACTGATTCTTTAATATGTAGTGATAGGCTATGTCCTAGATATAATTGATAAAGTGAATAACTTGATATATAATCTAATACAAATATAAATTGAAAGAAATTTATAAGAGGGAGTAAATTTATGTATATTTATTTTATTGCATATGGATTGTAACAACTCATAAGAGGTCCTCCTTAAAAGATATTTTATTTTAGATTTTAGTAGTATTTAAAAGGAGGAATATTAAGTATGAAGAGAAGATTAGCAAACAATGAACTGTTTGATTATCTAATAAATATATCAAATGAAAAGTTTGAGGGATGGGATTTTTCATATATAGAAAGAACCGGAAGAATGCAGGAGTTCCCACTGTCTTGGAATTATAGAAATAAAGTAATGAGGGAAAAATACGGAATTTTTTCCTTACTTGATATGGGTACAGGCGGGGGAGAATTTTTATCCACTTTAAGTCCACTCCCTAAATATACTTGCGCTACAGAAGGATATGAGCCTAATATATCTATTGCAAGGAATAGATTGGAACCTTTAGGTGTAAAAATATATAAAGTTGAAGATGATGAAGAACTGGCATTTAATAATGAAACTTTTGAACTCATACTAAATAAACATGAATCCTATTCACCTAAAGAGGTTAGAAGAATTTTAAAGAATAAGGGCATATTTATTACTCAGCAGGTTGGCGGACTAAATGATAAGGAATTAAATGAGATTTTGGGAGCTTCTGAATTTGAATTTATTGATTGGAATTTAAAGGTAGCTATCGCTGAATTAGAAGAGATAGGCTTAAATATATTTGAACAAAGGGAAGATTTGGTAAAAACAAGATTCTACGACATAGGAGCTATTGTATATTATTTGAAGGCCATACCATGGCAAGTACCGGATTTTGCAATAGAAAAATATTTTGACAAATTGTTAAAAATTCATGATATGATTGAAAAATTAGGTTATATTGATTTCACATGCCATAGGTTTTTCATTATAGCTAGTAAAGAATAGATTATAAAAAGGAAGTGGGTGATTATATGCAAAATATACAAAAATGGATTGAAAAAATTCCGGTAATGGAAGATATTGTTGATTTAAAACCAACAGTTTGGATCAATCCTAACAAAAAAACAGATAAAGAAGCTTGGGAAAATATTGATTTTACTGAGAATGATATCTATGAAGCAGATCAAAGATTGAGAAGATTTGCACCTTTATTAACAGAGTATTTTGAGGATACTGAGGAATCAAATGGAATAATAGAATCTCCTTTGAGAAAAATTGAAAAAATGGAACCTTTGTTAAAGGAAACTAGCGATATAAAGGGAAATTTATTTCTAAAAATGGATTCTCATTTAGCAATAGCCGGCTCTATTAAAGCACGCGGTGGTATTTATGAGGTTTTATATCATGCAGAAAAATTGGCATTAGAGAACAGTTTAATTACACTAAAAGACGATTATAGTGAATTAGCAAATGAAAAAAATCGGGAATTTTTTTCAAAATACACTATTCAAGTTGGATCTACCGGAAATTTAGGTCTTTCTATTGGCATTACGTCAGCTGCCTTAGGATTTAATGTAGTTGTTCATATGTCCTCCGACGCTAAACAGTGGAAAAAAGATCTTTTACGTTCAAAGGGAGCAACAGTTGTCGAATATGACGGTGACTTTACAAAAGCAGTAGAACAAGGAAGGATACAATCAGCGAAAGATCCAAACAGTTATTTTGTCGATGACGAAAACTCTGTTACTTTGTTCATGGGATATGCTGTTGCAGCTTTAAGAATAAAAAAGCAGATGGAGGATTTGAATATTAAAGCGGATAAAGATCATCCTGTGTTCTTCTATATTCCATGTGGTGTTGGTGGTTCTCCCGGCGGTGTAACCTTCGGATTAAAAAAAGTCTTTGGAGACAATGCACATGTTTTCTTTGTTGAGCCAACTCATGCACCAAGTATGTTAATTGGAATGGCAACAGGTCTAAATGATAAGGTAAGCGTTCAGGATTTTGGCATCGATGGAAAAACCGAAGCAGATGGTCTGGCTGTAGGAACACCTTCGAGATTTGTAGGTACCATAATGGATACATTGTTAAGCGGCATATTTACCATTGAAGACAAAGAACTGTTTAATTACATGAGAAAATTGAATAAATCTGAAGGAATTCAAATAGAGCCTTCAGCTTGTGCAGCATTTGAAGGAGTAGTCAAGTTATTTGAATATGAATCAGCAAAGAATTATTTAGATAAGTACGATTTAATGGATAAATTAGATAATTCGACTCATATTGCTTGGGCAACGGGCGGTAATTTAGTACCGAAAGAAGTTATGAATACTTATTTAGAAACTTATCTATAATCATTTTATCATCTGAAAATAACTTAATGTATAAAAGGTCATTGAAAACAATGACCTTTTATACAACAACATTTATTAAATAAATTTCCTTTCACTGATAACAGCTTCATAATCCTTGATTTTTATTTTATCACCAATTTTTAAAGCATCCTTTTTTGCTAAAATGTATCCAACGTTTTTGTCCAGCACATAGCTATAATTAAATTTGGATAATCTTCCTATTTCCTCTCCATCTACAATAATAGGATCTCCCGGACCTCCTAAATCTTTTGCATTAAGATGAACATCGTCTTGGTCCATGGTAAATCCAAGCATTTCTCGAGCAGGACCATTTTCCTTTACTTTCAAAAGAGCTTCTTTCCCGATAAAATCCTTATCCCAATCTATTCCGGAATCCAACCCGACTTCTATGGGATTGGTATGAAGAAGATCTCTTAAATAGTAAAATCCGGCTTCTGTAGGTAATGTCCATGCCATAATTTGGAATTCAGTAACTTCTTTTGCTCCAAGTGGCTCACCATGTTTTTTAAGCTCTGCTTCTATTTTCCCGATTTCTTCTGAAGGAAAATAAATTTCATAACCGAATTTTTCTCCGGTAAATCCTCCATAATTAATCTTTACAGGGATTCCATCAATTTTATTATCTTTTATACTGAAAAACTTCTGATCATCTATGTTTTCTTCAACCATTGAATTAATCAATTCTTTTGCTTTAGGTCCTTGGACAGCATACATATGATATTTTTTTGTTATATTAGTATATTGCACTTCATATTCTCCCTTATGCTGATCCAGCCAAGGCTTTAACTTATTCATAAAAAGCGTGGATATCCAAAATTTTTCTTCACCTAATCTAAATACTACTACATCGTCAATTATCTCTGCATTGTCGTTAAGCATGGTAGTATATCTGTCTCTTCCAACTTTTAAATTTGCAATTGGATTTGCATATATCTTGTCAAGAAAGATTGCACTGTCTCTGCCTGTTACCTCCATTAAATGATGAGTCCATAAATACCACCCGGCAGTTTTCCTAACAGCCATATGTTCCGTACGTTTCATATTATCATATTTATATATATTTTTATTGGTCATGATTTCACTCCTTCCTATTTAAACACAAAATCTTAACAGAATTTATCGATTTTCTTTGCTATCTTAATGCGCAGTTTATCAGCCGGAGTATCGTTAGGCTCCTCCCATAAAGACCACTCAGCGCTTACTAAAGTCTTAGTCATCCCATACCACATATATACAAAAGCATCAACGGCCCTTGGTGTATTGAATGTAAGTCTATTTCGATCAATTACATAAATAACCTCTTCATTATTGAAGGCTTCGATTTCATAATCAACTAGCATACATTGCAGAAACATTTCAATATGCGCGCCCATAATACGTCCATCATCAATATCCCTTGGTACGCCAAGCCAATTTCTTAAACCTTCTTTTGCATAAAATTCTCCAAACGCAGCCTTGCCGGATGCTTCAAAAACACATCTAAGTATATGATTTACAAATTTTTCATCGAATTTTTTCTCCGCTATTAATTGCTCAATTGCAGGGAAAATATAGGTAGTTGCAGCAGTAGCCGGCTGTTTATATACACTGCTTGCATCTCTTTCCCAACATGTTCCGTTGCAGAAAGTGTTATTGCACTCTTCACGGAAAACTTGGGATTCTTTAACCATATCTTCTTCCGGTGTATACCTTATTTGATCTTCAGTGGCTATCGGACCAAAGCTTTCCCAAATTTCATGTTCGGGCATAGGATATTTGTCTCGACTCTCAGCTACAATACGGCAATGCGGATCCCCGCACCCTTTGGCCTCAACCATGCAATACTCCAGCTTGGTTCCGGGCTGTAAATGTGTTGCCTGTCCATCTGCAGTTCCCTGCAAGGATTGTGTAGTAGCACGGCACAAATCGGAGCCTACGATATCCCAGTCACAGACATCCAATTCTTTCTCAACACGATATGTTCCAAAATCATTAACCCTTCCGCACATCAATAGAGCATCATCACCTGCATCTCCCGTTAATCCGCCGCCAAAATTGCCCCTGAAAAATGGATGCGAATTTTGTTCATCCATTGCATATGGCCCGTATTGACTGGTAAAGACTTGATACAATCTTTTGTATGCATTATCACTCATAAGTGTTGCTCTCTCCTTATAATCCGGAACCAATATACGAAGTGCTTGGAGAGCTGACGCACTAAAAACTGCATTATATCGAGCAGAATAGTGAATAGCATCTCGATAAGAAACTAATTTCCCCCAAGGAGATCTTGCAGCAGGATTATCAGGAAGCACACCTGACCCAACTTCTCTGGGAATTCTTTCATCAACTTTTTTACTCATAATATCTCTCCTTTCAAAATAATAAATTTAACCATTTAAAACCCCTATTTACATTTATAAAAAATATCTATATAGCTCCCCATCCACCATCTACCAGTAATACTGCACCGCTAACAAATTTTGCTTCATCACTTACAAGGAAAAGTGCTGCATTTGCAATATTTTCCGCTTCACCAACGGCAATTTGACATTTAAGCAAATTTTGGATTCGGCCATATCCATTGGGATTAATAGAAGTCATGGTGCTTCCGATTTCTGTACTTATACCACCGGGTGCAATTGCATTGCATCTGATTTTATCCGGTGCATACATCATAGCTGTATTTGTTGTCAATGCAATCACAGCGGCTTTAGAAGCCACATAAGATGCTCCTGCACTATTGAATCTATACCCGCCTATAGATGCTATGTTTACAATCGCCCCTTCTGTACCTGATTTTTTAAATACATTCACAGCTTTTCTCATGGCGCACATAGGTCCATAGGTATTGACAGCCATCAATCTTTCATACATTTCATCTGTTAAATCTCCGACACCCGACATATCATCCATGATGCCGGCATTATTAATCAAAATATCAAATTTACCAAATTGTTTTACCGCAAAGTCGATCATTGCCTCATTGGTTTCCCGCTTTGAAATATCTCCTACATAGCTAACAAACTTACCGGGTACATCCTTTAATTCTGTTTCCAACGCTTTAAGCCTTTCTTCTCTCCTTGCGACTGCAATTACATTAGCTCCTTCTTGGGCAAAAAGGGTTGCAATCGCTTTCCCCATGCCTGAAGAAGCACCTGTTACAACAACTGACTTGCCAGATAGACGTTCCATATTATTCCTCCCCATTTTTAAATTTTATTAATAATGCACAGGAAAAAATCCCTTCTGTTGATTAAATTATACTATATATAATTATGTGGGATATAGTCTAAATAGTCAGATTATTTATCGGGTTTGGTATACATTTTGTAGACTTTTCAACTATCTGCACAAAAAATATATACAATTTCAACATTTTATTATATAATAATTAATTAATATATTTTTTAAATGTGAAAATATTATAAATTTGAGGGTGTATCACATGAAATTAAATCTTGATATCATTGCTGAAAACTTATCAAAGTCTTATCATATAACGCGTTTGGGGTCAAATGATTTCCGTTGTTTCTATAAACGCCCATTTCTTTATGAGAAAGATTGCGTTTTTGAAAAAGAGCGCATCTATATTGCACCTATTGAATCCTTTAAGCATTTATTTGTCACTAAAGAAATCATTTGCCCTAAAGACATTGCTTTTGTATTCATAGGTGATTATCAATTTGATGAGATATTTACCTCCGTAGATATCCAGATTTTATTTATAGACAATGCTCCAAATTTTATTTCCGTATTTCATGACATACAAAAAATATTTGATAAGTATGATGCTTGGGACTGTTCACTACGGGATGAGTTGGAAAACAGTAATGATATCGATCTTGAAAAAATGTTAAATATGGGAACAGAAATGCTGGAGAACCCTATGTGCGTAACAAATCAAAATTTACAAGTATTATTTGATTCTTATTATTATTTAAAAGAAGACGAACAAGGACAAGCTACTACTACAGAAGGTAAGCGTCATCTATCAATTGATTATTCTATTAAGGTAAAAGAAGTATGTAAAAAAGAACAAAAAATTAAAGCACCATATATTTCCTCTATTCGTATGGAATATCGCGCTTATTGTTTCAATCTTTATCCTCTGGGATATTTTGCCGGATGCATTGCCGTTTCCGAATCAAATAGGGCATTTCGTGACAGTGATTTTGTTATTGCAGACCACTTTTTCGTTTATTTCCAAAAAGCTTTTTTAAAACATTTAAGATATTATCATCCTAAAAAATCTACTTTTGAATTGGCCTTACGTAAAGCATTAAACAAGGAGCCCCTTAATAAAGAAGCGCAAAGGGAATTATCCCCAATGCCCGGAGAATGCTGGGTTTGTTTCAAATTAGAAGAAGTTAATCAAGAGTATATGCCAAAACAGTATATGGCGTCATTACTTAATGCGTTAATGCCCAACATTGTAACCTCCATTCTTTATCATGACACTATAAAAGGCATAATCAGAATATCTGAGAGCCAGGATAATAAGGCTGCAGAAGTTATTGATATGTTCAAATCTCTGTTAAAGCAAATGAACTATGTGGCCGGAATCAGCAGCCCATTTACAGACATACTCCAAATTAATGATTATGTTGACCAAGCTGATTACGCTCTTCACAGAGTTACTGAAAGCAATTGTAAAGACACGATTTATTCCTTTCAGGATCATATTTTGGAATATATGTTGTCTCAATGCATAAAGGATATATCTCTTCCTAATCTATATCCACATGGATTACAGGCTTTAATCGAATATGATAAAAAGAAGCAATCAGACTATGTTAAAACTCTGGATATCTATTTACAAAATGAGATGAATGCAACCAAAACTGCCGAAGCCTTATATTTACACCGAAGCAGCGTTTTGAAACGACTAAAGAAAATTGAAAACCAGTTTGGTATTGATTTGTCCGATTCCAATACCAGACTACATTTGCTAATTTGCCTAAAGCTTTTGAAGATATCTAATAATTAAATTTTAGGCTTATTGCACATCCTAAATTATGCCCCCACTACACCGGGTCATACAAAAAGAATCGCATTACATAACAGATTTCATTATCCGATATTTCCACGCAATATTTATTGCATAAAAATATAAAACACTCCTTAATAGTATTATAGCAATATAGATTTTCATCTATAAATTCATCTTTATCGGGGTATTCAAAAGGAACTTCCCCGCTCTTTAGCTTGCTTATCATAAAAGCAATATGCAAGATTATTCCGATGGTTTTTTCACTTTTTAATTTAATGGAAAGTTCGTTTTCTACTCTGCCTAAAAAATAGCTTATATCATTATAAAGTACCTCTCCATCAAGATTCGGGATATTTTCTTTAAGAATCATCGGCATTTTTATTAAAGTAGTTTTTATATTTATGCTTTCCTGTATTTCATCCATAACATTCATATTTATTACATCATACATATTATACTGTTTAATATCTATATCAAATGAAAATGAAGAAACAATAAATAATATTTCCTTTTCTTCGCGTATTTCATTAATCCTTTGCTTAAAATATTTTTTATCCAAACAATTGAGTGGTATTATTTCAAATATCTCCTTATCGTATTTAAGGTTGTTATCCAAAAAGCTCTTAATCGCTATAGCCCCTCCTTCTCCACTCAAGCATGATACAATAATTGCCACCTTCGCTTTATTTTTTTCTTCTCCTGCCAATGACTTATTCATCTCAAAATATGAATTTACAGCTAAAACCGATTTATAGATTTCATTTAAGGAAAGACCAATCAGCGCTTTCCTCGCAGCTTCCAGTGTATGCAAAGTTGAAACAAGAGGAACTGCTTTCATTGAAACATCAAATTCTTTTTCTATAGTATCCGCAAAAGTAGTAAGGGAGCCCATGTCCACGAGCAAAATATAATTCTTAATCTCCTTATTTTCCGACACGAATTTTCTCAATTCATCCAAAACTTTTAAAGGACTTAAATCTAAGGGTGCATTTATTGCATGAACACATGGCTCCTCCAAAAGTTTATTTACAACATCAGCCATTGATGTAGCAGTTGAATCTCCGTGAGCAATAAGTATAACCTTAACCTTATTGTTTCCGTTCTTAATATGATCTTCAGGAAGAAGAAAAATGGTCAAATAAGCTGCCTCATCTTCGGCTATTTCATGATGTACATAATTTTCTATAATAGCCTTTGCCTTTAAAGCTATTTCAAACTCTTTAGGATACAATTCTTTGATTTTATTTAGCTGAGGATTGGTAATGGATTTATTGTTATAAACTCTATTGATTAAAGTATCTATATGCAAAACCAAACACGTATAGGTATTGCCGCTAAAATTCCTTCCAAGTTCAGTAGCCATATAATAAATAACCCTATCAATTAGATTAAAGTCTTCTTCTCCTATAATGCTCAATAAATTCTTTTTATTTATTTCTTCAGAAACTCCGTTGATGTGTTTCTGAAAATATGACGATATGTCTTTGCCTAAAATGTTTTCTATGGCTATATCCGATATTCCTTGAGATTTTAACCTCTCTAACTTTTGTTCTACAATTTTATATACTCCGTTATCTTCATTCTCAAACTGCTCTTGATTATGATCTATAGTGCTTGAAAACTTAAAAAACTCTATTTCCTCCCCTACCAGCTTATTCCAAAGTGCCCTGTGCTCTTTTTCTTTATAAAGACCTTCTTTTATATATAAAGGTAGATTACCGTTTCTAATTCTCACATCAGGCTTTATATTTGTAAGAAATTCTGAGTAAGCTTTAGCACACACAAGCTGAACATCGCTTTTTAATTGTCCTACATTATTGGGGCAGTCATATGATAAAAATGCCCTCATTGTATTCAACGATACATATATTTCTCTATTTAATCTAAGGCTTTCCTGCTTAAAAAAGCTCTTAATCAGATAAAGCCTTTCTTCCAGAGTTCTTTCCTTTAGAGAAGGAATTTTTATTATTATGGGGATTCTCCTTATAAAAGTTCTTAACAATGTGGAATTTGGATTCTCCGTAGTAGCTGAAATTATAAGTACATCGGATTTTCTTGTCTCCGAATCCCCAATTCGTCTGAAATATCCTGTATCTAAAAATGTAAAAAGTATTTCTTGCCCCTCAGGAGGAAGCCTATGAAGTTCATCTAGGAAAAGAACGCCTCCGTTGGCTTTTTCTATAAGTCCGACCCTATCAACTTCAGCGCCGGTAAAAGCTCCTTTTTTAACTCCAAAGAGCTGGGAAGTAAGCAAATTTGGATTATTGCTATAATCTGCACAATTAAAGACTACAAAGGGAGAATCTTTTTTTCTTATGCTCATTTCTTTAGAATACTCATACATCATTGAAGCAAACATTGATTTTCCAGTTCCCGTATCTCCCAAAAGCATTGAAGGCAGCCCCTTGGGCGGATACAAAATAGCAGCTTTCATCTGTTCTACTACTTTTTTCAAACTTATATTATTCTTAACCAATTGATCGAGTTTACCCTCTTTTTTAGCTGCAGTCTTACTTTTGGCAACAAAAAATAAAACAGGTCTTCCTGAAGATTTATATAATTTCCCTTCTCTTACCAGATTGTTTAACTCATGGCTTACATTAGCCCTGCTCATATTTACAAGAGAGGATATCGTTTTAGTATCAATGCCTCTTTCATCTCCGATTTCTAAAACTTTATTATATATCATGTCTTTTTTAGCCACGAATTGATCCCCCTTTCTAATCTAAAAATCATATCCAATACATAAAACTTCATCTTAAAAAGATTATATCATAGTTTTATCCTTCCATAATGTGTTTAATTCACTTAAACGCTAGTTGTTTAAGTGTTTAGAATGTCAAACACTAGTATATTTAATCAAGCATTATTTTTTAATATATATTTAAACCTGCAAATGCAATATATGCACAACAAATAAATTAAAATTAGTGTTTGGTACAAAAAATGCATTTAAATCTTAATAGATAAACATAGAAAAATATTTTTATTAATTTGTCTTAGATTAAAATTCACATAATGGAGGAATTGTCTATGGAAAAAAAAGCTAATTCTGTTGAGGCTAAATTCAACGAAGAATATATATTCAAATTAATAAGTCTCTCCGGTGATGCCAGAAGTAACATATATGGAGCATTTGAATCGGTTAGAGACAATGAGTATGAAAAAGCAGAAAAATATTTAAAAAGAGCTGACGAATATATCATAGAAGCTCATAATCTGCAAACCGATTCCATTCAAAAAGAAGCTCAAGGAATCTATATGGAAATAAATCTATTGACTATTCATGCTCAAGATCATCTGATGACCACCCTTCTAGCCAAGGATATGATCAAATACATGATAGATATGCAAAAAGAAATCAATGAACTGAAGAAAAACAGCAAAGAGAAGTAACGCTAACAAGATGGCGCAGTTATTATGAATTCAGAAAGGGGGTGAATCAATGAAAAGAATTGCTTTGTTTTGTTCTGCAGGAATGTCAACAAGTCTGTTGGTAACTAAAATGCAAGAAGCAGCAAAAAAAAAGGGACTGGACGTATCAATTGAAGCCTTTCCTGAAGTTAAAATGGAAAAGCTTATAGATGACTTGGATCTGGTGCTTCTAGGTCCGCAAATAAGGTATGCATATAAAAGAGCCCAAAAATTATGTGCCGAAAAAGGAATTCCGGTAGATGTAATCAGCTCCGTAGACTATGGTATGGTAGATGGGGAAAAAGTACTGGAAAAGGCAATGAAAATGATGGAAAAATAAATATAAGGAGGATTAGTTATGAGCAAAAAGATGGAATCATTTGAGAACAAATTAATGCCAGTGGCAGATAAATTAGCAAACAACCGATATTTACTCGCAGTACGTGACGGATTCATGCTGACTATGCCTTTACTTATAATCGGTTCCATATTTATGTTACTTGCTTATTTGCCTATTAATGGATACGATGCATTTATGGCAAGAACATTTGGAGAAAATTGGATGAGTTTCTTTTCAGTAGCCTACAATACAACCATGTCCGTAATGACAATATTTGTAATACTAGGTATCTCGGGAAGCTTATCGGATTATTATAAATTAGAAAAGCTAAATACTGCAGTTATATCTCTTGTAGCATTTTTTGTATTGACGCCTTTTGTTACAAGTTTTACGCCGGAGGGAATGAATGAGTCATTTAACGTTACAGGTATAATCCCAACGGAATGGATGGGTACAAAAGGGTTATTTGTAGGAATTCTTGCAGCTATACTTTCAACTGAAATAGTAAGATGGGTAATTAAAAAAGGATGGGTAATCAAAATGCCGGCAGGAGTTCCTTCTGCAGTCGGAAAGGCTTTTTCATCTTTAATTCCGGCTACAATTACTATAATAGTTTTCGATATAATAAGATTAATATTCACATTTACTCCTTTTGGAACAATACACAATTTCATATATACCATTTTACAACTACCTCTTACGTCTTTAGGAGACACTTTGGGCGCTGCCTTGATTGCTAATTTCTTTGTAGGACTATTTTGGATATTTGGAATAGTAGGTGCGGACATCGTACAATCTGTAATGAATCCAATTTGGATAGCCTTAGCGGCAGATAATCTTGCTGCATATCAAGCCGGAAGTGAACTTCCTCATATTATAACCCAGCAATTTAATCAGATATATTTGTGGATGGGAGGAGGAGGCGCAACATTGGGATTGTGCATTGCAATACTGCTTGTATGTAAATCAGAACAATGCAAAAAACTCGGTAGGCTTTCAATTTTCCCGGGGATATTCAATATAAATGAGCCTTTAATGTTTGGATTGCCTATAGTTTTAAATCCAATGATGTTAATTCCGTTTATAATAACTCCCTTAGCATTATGTCTATTATGCTATGGTTCAATGGCTATAGGACTTGTCCCTAAACCAAACGGTATATTGGTTCCGTGGACAACACCTCCGATAATAGGCGGTTTCCTTGTCGGAGGTATAAGGGGAGCCTTATTGCAACTTGTAGGATTGATTGTATCATTCTTTATTTATCTACCTTTTATAAAGACTGTTGATAAACAATATCTTGAACAAGAAAAATCCTATAAGACAGCTCCCCAAAAATAAATTAAAATAATTAGCATTCAGGTGACTTTCGCACAGTCACCTGAATGTCTTTTAAAAGATTAACGAGAATTAATCTTATGTTTTATTATAACTAAAATCTCGCTTTTTGTCGAATTAAAAAAATGGAGGAATTATTATGAAAAAAATCGGATTTTCCGTATATCCTGCTCATGTAAAATTGGATGAAAACTTAAAATATATTGATAAAGCGGCTAAATACGGATTTATGAGAGTATTCACATGCCTTCTTTCCGTTAAAGGAGATAAGGAAAAAATACTTGACGAATTTAAAAAAACAGTAGCTAATGCCAACAAATACAAAATGGAGGTTATAGCGGATATAAATCCTGAGGTATTTAATTATCTGGAAATAAGCTATGATGACTTAAGTATCTTTAAAGATATGGGACTTTATGGGATAAGGTTGGACAATGGATTCACAGGAATGGAAGAGTCCATAATGACTTTTAATAAATTTGGATTGAAAATAGAATTAAATATGAGTGCAGGAACAAAATATGTGGATAACATATTCAGCTTTCAACCTAATTCGGAGAATATTCTGGGATGCCACAATTTTTATCCTCACAGATATTCTGGTATAGGATACGATCATTTTATGAGATGTAATGAGCAGTTCAAAAAATACAATATAAGAACGGCCGCATTTGTCTCATCGAAAAATGCCGATTATGGGCCATGGCCTGTAAGTGAAGGATTGTGTACATTGGAAGAGCATAGAAACCTTCCTATAGAAGTTCAGGCAAAGCATTTGTTTGCTACAGATTTAATTGATGATGTAATAATTGCAAATGCATTTGCCTCTGACGAAGAATTAAAAGCTTTAAGCAGTATTGATCCATATATGCTTAGCCTAAAAATTGAAATGGAAAATAGAATCCCTGATGCTCAAAGAGACATGATTTTTAACAATATTCATTTCAATAGGGGAGATATATCCGAATATATGATAAGATCCAGCAGATATAGAGTATCACCGGATACTCCCGGCTTTGAGCCCTTTAATACAAGAGCCGTCAAAAGAGGAGATATAACAATAGATAATTCTCTTTATCAAAATTACACAGGGGAGCTTCACATTGCATTAAAAAATATGGACAACGACGGAAAGACAAATGTAGTAGGACATATACCGGAAGAAGAAATATTCCTGATTGATTATATAAAGCCATGGCAAAAGTTTAAATTTAACCTTTAAGGATAAATTAGTATAAAGTATATTAATTATGCTATTAAAGTGATATCATAATTATATAATTATGATAGGAGGGTCTTAAATGATCATTAAACCATCAACAGCTTTACGAAATGACTATAATAGCATATCCAACTTAGTGCGTGAAAGTGCAGAACCTATTTATATCACAAAAAATGGTGAAGGTGATATGATAGTTATGAACATCGATGCATTTGAAAAGCGCGAAAGGTTATTAGAATTAAAAGAAAAATTATTAATAGCCGAAGAGCAAAGAATAAAGGGAGAAAAAACTTTACCATTAAATGATGTCCATAAAGAACTTAAGGATAAAATAAATGAAAAAATATGATGTGGAATTTTTACCTATAGCTGCTAAAGACCTTGATGACATTTTTGACTATATTCTATTAGATAGTCCAAATGAGGCTATCGCTATGCTAGAAAAGATAATGACTAGATTGGAGAAGTTAGAGGACTTTCCCTTACTAGGTAAACAGTTGATTCATAAATCTTTAAATTACTATAATTTTAGGATGATTATAGTAGAGCCATATATCATTTTCTATAGGTTTATCGATGATATAGTCTATATTTATAGAATACTTCATGGAGCTTGTGATTATATAGAGGCACTTAACCCAAGTGATGACTAACTTAGATATGGATAAGGTAAAAAGGTTACTGGGATTAGTAGTCCCAGTAACCTTATTCATCCAATTTTATTGCTCCGGATTTTATAAGAGCATATTTCGCACTAATTGGTCCAATAAGCTCATATAAAACAGAGGATGAAAGTATTATCGATAACAACATATTGCCAATTTCCACCGGAAGAATTCGCTGTGCTAAAAATGCCAGGCCTATGGAGACGCCTGCCTGTGGAATAAGCGCTACCCCTAAATAGTTTCTAATATTCTTTTCAGCCTTAACAAATTCACACCCTAAGAAAGCGCCTATATATTTCCCGACTATTCTTATAATAAAATATACAACTCCTATTAATCCTAGAGTTGACAACGAATTTATATCCAATTTTGTGCCTGATAATATGAAAAAAAGTGCCAGTATCGGAGGCGTAAAATTGTTCATCTGACTATACAGCTCTTTATCATCTGTAATGCTAATATAGGTTGACCCAAATAGCATACAAGCTAACAACGGCGATATATCAAATATGGAGCACAAACCTGATATCCCCAGTAAAATTGTAATAGTTAATATTAAACGATTTTCATAACTTCTCTTTTCAGTAAGCAACTTACTTAACAAAATACCACATAAAAATCCAATTACCAAAGCTAAAATATTATATAAGATTGGTATCGCAGCCGCAATAAATGAATTGGTATTTCCATCTACATTAAAAAAAACTGTTATTATGCTAAATACCAGCAGCGACACCACATCGTCTAATGCTACTATTTGTATTAAGGAGTTGACAAAATTTCCACTTGCTTTATATTGATTTATAGTCATGATTGTACTTGCCGGAGCTGTAGCTATAGCTATAGCACCTAGCAGCAAGGAAAATTTCCAGCCCAAATGAAAGACATAATTCATAGTCAAAGCTATCATTATACCGGGAATTAGTGATTCAAATAGAGTTATCAAAACAATCTGATACCCCGTTTCTTTAAATACTTTTTTAGTTAAAAATTTACCTACATCAAAAGCGATAAAAGAAAGTGCTATATCCCCTATAAAACTCATTTTATCTGCCAATTCTTGTGTTATAATATTGAGGAAATAAGGCCCTACAATAATACCTGCAATTATATAACCAGTTACATTTGGTAAAGAAAGCATCTTTGTAAGACGCGTCAATATAAATCCGGCTGTAAACATCACTGATAAAGAAATCAATGTTACAGAAACACTATTTAATTGAAATTGGTTTAAATCTAAAGCCATAATATCACTACCTTATATTTAATTTTGAAATTTAAAAATTATCTAAATAATTTTAAATATGATATCATAGTATGATAAAAGGTGTATAAAGTAAAATTATAATTTTTTTGACCATAATAAAAATTCTGAATGGATGTGATTATATATGATGGATCCAAAATTAGAAACACTCCTTAAAGTTACTGAAACATTAAATTTTAGTAGAGCGGCAAAACAATTATCTTTAACCCAACCTGCTGTCAGTCATCATATCAATAAGTTAGAGGAAGAGTTAGGATATAAAATATTTATACGAAAAAAAGGGGAACTCAAGTTAACATCAGAAGGAGAGATTGTTGTTATGTATGCTAAACGCATCAAATCCCTATATGATAAAATGCAGCAAAGCCTATCGGATGAAAATTCTAAAATTACAAAATTAACGGTCGGCATCACACATACTGCCGAAAGCAATTATATAGCTGAGGTTTTAGCAAAATATTCAAGCCAAAATAAGGGAGTTACCATAACGATTATTTCTGAAGCCTCAAAAATTCTTTATAATATGCTGCTAAATTATGAGATTGATCTGGCAATAGTAGAGGGTACCATGAAGAATCCAAATATAAATTCTCTCTTACTCGATACGGATTATCTTGTTCTTGTAGTTTCAAATAATAACCATCTGATAAAGAAAAAAATAGTGACTTTAGATGACCTAAAAAAAGAAAATATGATATTGCGTTTGCCTAGTTCAGGAACAAGTAATTTATTTATTTCGCATTTAGAAAGCCTTAATATGTCAATCGATGAATTCAATGTTATATTGGAAGTTGACAATATCGCTACTATAAAGGATTTGATACGTAGAGATTTTGGAGTCTCCATACTTGCACGAAGTGCATGTCTGAACGAACTTAGAAAGGGAAAGATTACCATCCTGCCTATTGAAAACTTAAGCATGCCAAGACAAATAAATATACTATACAATAAGGATTTTAAACACACTGATACATTGAAATCCATAGTGCAAATTTACAATGATACTGTTAAATTATATAAATAAAGAAAAATAAAGCATCCCCATTCTTAACTTAATTAAAGAATACGAGATGCTAATGTTTATCCTATCATATTATGGATATTTGATAACATATTTGTTATAGGCGGTATTACTTGTTTCTTTCTGGATACGACTCCCGGAGCAAAGAAAGAATGATTCTCCAATGTCTTATCAAATGCTTCTGCAATTAAATCCTTATTATGGCCTACTACTACCATTTCAGAGGATTGGTCAAATATATCCGTAAGCATCAAAATAAATACGGAATAATCATATTCTTTTGCTCTCTCTTCCATCAACTTCAACAGGTCATCCTTCATTTCCCCTAAACTATCCGGGTCCATGGTATATACTTGAGCAATACCTATTTTATCTCCGCCAACTGTGAATAATTTTAAATCCTGTGCAAGTATCTCTTGAGGAGTTTTCCCTACAAGAGATGTCCCTGCTTTAAACATTTCTATGGCAAATTTGTCAATATCCAGATCTGCTATTCTTGCTAATCTTTCCAGCATTATCTTATCTACATTTGTAGATGTAGGTGATTTGAATAGAAGGGTATCTGATATAATAGCAGCTGCCAAAATGCCTGCGGTTTTTTTAGATGGTCTTCTTCCATTCTCAAACATAATAGAAGCAATTATGGTTGAAGTGCTGCCAACAGGTTCATTTCTAAAATATATAGGATTACCCGTAAATACGTCTGCTACTCTGTGATGGTCTATTATCTCTAATATTTCACATTCTTCTAATCCATCTACTGATTGGCTTCTTTCATTATGGTCAACTAATATGACCTTCTTTTTCATACTGGAGATCAAATGATATCTTGATATCAGTCCTATCACCTTGTTTTCATTGTTTAAAACCGGATAGGATCTATACCTTGTTTGGGACATCTTAACCTTTACATCATCTACCAAATCATCAAGTGCAAACAACACTAAATCTTCTTTTGTCATTGCATAATTAAGAGGTATAGATTGTGTTATGAGCCTTGAGGTAGTAAATGTATCGTATGGAGTTGAGATTACTGTAATCCCTTTTTCCTCACCAATCTTTATCAAGTCCTCATCAATTTGCGAGTTTCCTGTTACTATCAATAGAGATATATTGCTGTTTACAGCTATTTCTTGAACATCTCTTCTATCGCCGCATATTGCTATATCGTTGTCCTCAATGAAATCCGTTATTGAATCTGGTTCCATTGCCAAAACCAGAACTTTGCCTGTAAACGGTCTGATTTCTTCAGGCATAATAATGGGATTCGCTGATAATGTATCTATTATATTATCAATTGTCGTGCCGGATTTTCCAAGTATAGCATTGTCCCAAACATCTATATAGGATTGAATAATATCCGAAATCGTAGCAATCCCTACTATTTGGTCATTTTCATCTGCAACCGGCAGACTATGCAAATTATTTGTGTCCATTAGATTAAGTGCCATCCGAAGTGATATATCAGAGCTAACCGGCGGTATTATATCAAAATCTAAATCCTCTACACTTTGCCTTACGGTCTCTATAAGATCTGGTGCTTCAACCCCAAAATAATCCAATATAAATTTAGTTTCCCTATTTAATTCTCCCAGTCTTACCGGTATAGCATTTACTTCTCCGGTTCCGTTTTTATATTCAGCATATGCTATTGCTGCACATATGGAATCGGAATCCGGATTTTTATGTCCCGTTATATACACTGTATCCTTCATTTTATTCCTCCCAACAATCATTGTACGGATATTATACCACAATATCTTTAACTTTAGAAAAAAATATAAGGGCATTTACGCCCCTATAGCTTGTTGTGTTACAATTCAAAATCTATTTTGTTTATTAAAGATACAGAGTCGTATGCCTCTACTTTCAATTATAAATCGTGAATCATGAATTATCAATCATTTTATATCTGAATTTACACCACTTAATATAACCATTACAGTAGATTTGAAATCATCCTCATTTGATGAAATTATATGCAATTTGACATTGTAATTGTTCTTTTTGCCATTAAATTCGTATGCATTTATCTTTTCATGGGATTTTATATCATCATCATCGCTAAATAGCAATTCGTAATGATCATATAGTTCCCGAGGATCTGTATTTGAATAATAATATACTTGATAATAATCCTCCCCTGCGAAAATCCCACGTTCGACCCTATCAACTGCGTATAAAGGAACTATGTCCTCCGGAAAATCCTCCGGTGTTGTTTTACTCAACATAGGCTCAGGTTTTGAATCCCCGCTATTTACTATATCTTTATCTTCTTTTTTCTCAGGCTTAGTAGTTTGAGGAGTACAGCCTACAACTAATGATAAGACTAATATTATAAGTAAAATAGAATTAAACTTTTTCATTGTATCCTCCTTAATTTCTTAATACTTATATTATTTAATATTAGTCTTAATTTTATCCAGTAGTTACATTTTAATCTCCATTATTGTATCTTTATTTTTCTTCACATTTCCACTGCTCTTGGAAATTTCTTTTATTTTGTTCATATTGGTTATCAGTATTGGAGTTATTGTAGATTTAGCATTTTTACCTATATAATCTAAATCCACCTCCAATAATTTATCTCCGCAATACACCCTGTCGCCTTGTGATACAAAGCTTTTAAAACCATTACCATTTAATACTACTGTATCAATTCCAATATGAATTAATATTTCTAATCCTTCATTTGTTTCAATCCCTATAGCATGTTTTGTCGGAAAAATCTGAACTATTTTCCCATCACATGGTGACAATATTTCATTATCAGATGGTTTTATTGCTAACCCATCCCCGATCATTTTACTCGCAAAGACCTCATCCGGAACATCCTCCAGCTCTATTATTTCTCCAGTCATTGGTGCCAATAGTTTAACGTTTATTTCCTTTTTAAATAGATTTAACATTTATGTCCTCCTATCTATTTACAGACTTTATTTCTGTAAGTATATTTTTACCTTTATAGTTAAAATTATCTTTATCTAAATTTTTTTCAATATCACAATCTCTTTTATTATACCCTCCTTTACTGAATTTTTGAACTCAAAAAACTAAATACTATTATATTTAATTTTTTCAACTCAAAATAAATAATCTTAAAAATCGGGTGGGTTTCCCCACCCGGCTTTCATTTAACTTAAATTTTTTGCTTTCCTCATCTTTTCTATTTCATCTGCAACAAATTGAACTTGATGTCCAACGATTACATACAAGCTCTTCACCCAATACCACTGATATTTGCTACCTCAAAATAAAATACTGAATTTAATGCATGATGCAATCCCAGTATTACTATTGGCACCAACCTTTTACCACTGAAAAAACCAGTGCATCCATGAGTTTGACATAACTAAATCTATTATACATAGCTGCAGACAACCATCTGAAAGCTTTAAGAAAAGTCGATTTTTTGACAAAATACAGTTTCACAATAATTTCCACATAATGGGTTCATTTCTTATTTGACTCGGTAACATTACGCTTCATCAATTTTTTTGTTTCATTTATTCTCTCAATATGAAATGCTAAATACCCTAATTCATCATCCGGTACATCTACATTCTTCTCTTTTTTTATATATTCGCCTATCTTTCCGGCTACGGCAAACGAGTATTTAAATTGCTCCTTAATACTGTCCAAAAGTGGATTTTCTATGTATTTTTTCTCATCAAGTCTTTGTATTGACAATCTAAGATGGTTTATCAATCGCGTATATATTAAGTCCCCATTATCAATAGTAACGGATAGTTCATTTTCAATTAACTCGATAATATCCTTAATGAGTTTTGTATCCTTTAAGGTTTCATTTACTTTTTTATTTTGTCTTGCAGAATGAAAATGAAGAGTAATAAATCCAATTTCCGATTCAGAAATCTCTACATCGAGCCGGTCCTTAATAATTTCAGCTGCCATCAATCCAACCCTAAATTCTTCCGAGTATAAGGCTTTTATTTCATATATAAACGGATTTGATATTTCCATTCCCATTTTAATTCTATCAAGGGCAAAACCAATATGATCTGTTAATGCTATATGAATATGGGAATTTAATCGCCCCAAGTTTTCCTCTGCTAAGGCTATGATTTCTTCACTTACACCCAATACATTGCTATTCATCTGACTTATCAGTTGAAAATATTCGGTTTTGGTCTTTTCATCATATGCAATGAAGGACTTTTCTATATCACTTTCTGATAAAATGACTTTTTTCCCATCCTTTTTGCCAAAGCCTATGCCTTTGCCAACCAGAACAAGTTCCTGATTCGAATTTTTATCAGTTACCAAGATAACATTATTATTAAACACTTTTGAAATTCTATATTTCCTATCCATTGTCATACCCCCAAAGGAAAATATTTAAAAAGGCATAAACCTATATATGATAATACAATTCCATATATAGGTTTATGCCTGATTGTCATCAGTAACACACCTTTTCCGGATAATGTTAACTCTGATGTTTTATATTATTCATGTTAAGGATAAGATTAACATATAAATTGGCGATATGTCAACAGTCTATTTTTTGCTCTTAAAATCAAAAATATCAACATATAATCACTTTGTTACAATACTTCCTTTATCTGCTTCAAATATTATACCTGCGTTTCTTCTTGCAACAGTAGCAATTCTAATTACTGCCTTTGTATGTTCCAGTAGTTCATAACATGTTTCATATTCTTGCTCCTCATAAATCCTTTTAAATTCGACTATTTCGTAATACAATATGTTCTCTTTGTCCTGAATATCATATCTTTCTGTTTTCCCATCATTCAATATTAATCTAAAGCCAGCACATCCATTCGAACCTTTCTCAACATAAATAT
>ENA-UOOK01001357-UOOK01001357.1-fermentation-metagenome-genome-assembly--contig:-NODE-1357-length-32145-cov-43.556840_pt1 | contig 32145 bp, 18 predicted proteins | sample MGYA00245777_ERZ724023 | MGnify/ENA primary metagenome ERZ724023 (study PRJEB28704, sample SAMN03018312) | fermentation metagenome | biome: anthropogenic terrestrial biome; feature: soil...
CTTTTTTAATTCCGTTTTAACAGCCAGATATCACAGATTTTAGAATGTTGCCGCCGATGAGTCCAAAAAAGTGAGACTACCGGGGTGAACGCATTCGATAGAGCTTTAAAACTTTGGTAAAAATATCGGTATTCTCGTATATGCCGGCAAATTCGGCAGCGCCCGCACCGTAGGCAAAGACGGGAACCATCACTGCAGTATGCCTTTTTGTACCATAATTGGCTTCCACTTCTCCGGTCGACAGGTCACCTCCTGTAAGCGACAGGCCTCCTGTCTCATGGTCCGCGGTAATAACGACAAGCGTATTGGGGTCCTGGTCGGCATAATCGAAAGCCACTTTGATAGCCCGATCGAAATCCAACATTTCATTGATTGTAGCCTCCTTATCATTCGTATGGCAAGCCCAATCGATTTGGGAACCTTCCACCATCAGACAAAATCCTTTTTCATTGTTTTTCAGAAGATTGATAGCCGTCTGTACACTTTCGGGAAGGAATTCCCCCCTTTCCGGATAGGGAGCCGGATGTTCGTCCGCTACCAAACCCGCCAGTTTTCCTGAGCCGACTTTCTTGATATCGTCCAAGTTGAAAGCGATCTGAAAACCTTTGACGGAGAGTTTATCGAGCAGATTCTCCTTGTCAGAGCGACTATCGAAGTATTTCTTTCCTCCTCCAATAAAAACCGAAAGATCAGAATTCACAAAATCGACCGCAATCTCCTCTTCCATATCACGCCTAGGCTGATGTGCGACAAATGAAGCGGGCGTAGCATGGGTGACAGCACAACTCACCACAATCCCAGTGGACAACCCGTTTTCCGCCGCATACGTCAGCATTGATTTAACCGGACTCCCATCGGGGTCGACACCAATGGCGCCATTCTTCGTTTTGGTTCCACATGCGATGGCAGTACCTCCCGCAGCCGAATCTGTCACATAATTGCTTGCGGAGTAGGTCTTCGAGAAGCCTATAAATTGACTCTTTTCGAGGAAGAGTGTTCCCTTATTTGCCGTCAATCCCGCATACACCTGACTGACACCCATGCCATCTCCGATCATCACAATAACGTTCTTTACGCGCGGGGCTGCCTTTTCTTCGATCTTATTACGTGTAGATGCACATTGTGCAAAGAATACCGATAAAACGATAAGAAGCAATAATTGAATTTTTTTCATATTACAAATATTTAAAACTTAACGAATGATTCCAGTAGCGTGTTGTCAAAGAATTTTTATAAGCCAGATATCACAAATCTTGGAATATTGACGCCAGTTCAGGTGAGACTCTTCCGGTTCATCGAATGAAACCTCCAGCTTACCGTCCTGAAAGAATCTTCTATCTATGGGGAACTCTTTGAATTCCTCCAGCTCCTTATTATAGAGGGTAGGGGATATACGCTCTCCATCCACCCTGAGCAACGCATCGCCGTATCCGGCGGTACGGATCAGGTAACGCGCTTTGGGATCAAGATCCTCGTACAGGAGTTTCGGGAAGTTCTGGAATAACTGGGTAGACAGCCTCTTACGACTCATTCCGCCGTCCCACCAGGCCACATCGGCAGCATCATAGACTGTTGTTTTTACCCGCGGACTCCGGCTGATATCCGATATGTTATCGTAATAACTTCCCTTTCCGGGATTTTCCCATCGGGCGATCACCTCTAAAGCGGCCAGCTTTTCGGCTTCGGTTTCCATTTGTCCGATCTTTTCAAACCGGTCGGACAACCACCAGCGGTTGTTCAGCGGATAGTCCGCGAAATCGAGCACACAGCCTCGTTCAGCGCCGCTGGCCTGATATTTCTCCACGCTTGTCTGCAAACCTACCGATTTATACAACGCGTCGCAATAATCATCGATCTTCTTTCTCAACGAAGGGGCAATATTTACCCGGTCGGCCTCGTTCACTTTCTCCAAAGCCTGTTTCATCGCCCCGGCAGCACCCATTTCGGAGACCTTCCCGAGCAATTTACCGGCTTCCCGCTCCAACCTTTGTTCGAATAACTTCCGCCTTTTGGTATAAGTGTCATAATAAGCGCGGAGCAACAGCATCTGCCATCGCCAGTCACTTTGTAGGCGGGGATAGGCCTCTTCAAGCTGCCGCCAGCGCAGGAAAGTCATCTCTATCCCCCCGTTTACCTCTATGGGGCCGTCCCAGTTGCGTTCCAATCCCAGTATGGCGTCCGTTACCCGATCATCGGGTTTGGCGCCAAAGAAGAACCGTACATATTGCTCCGTGATACCGGCGGCATCTTCCTCCATACTCCATCCTTTGCGGCTCCATACGAACTTGTTCAGATCGTCATGCGCTCCGTCGGAGTAGGTGAGGAAACCATCGGTGAAAGGGGCATACCGGTCGTGTAACTCCGCGTAATAAAACGGTTGCGGGTTGACCGGCTCCCGGCCCAAGGTAAGGGCGAACGCCTGATCCCAGCGGAGGGTGGGGTAGAGGCAGCGGACAGTATGGGTAATATCGGGGTAATGGCGGTGCATATACTTCCCGGGTAACCGGTAGCGCGTGTCAGACAGGGAAGGGCTACCCGGACCGCTTACCACTCCCCGCAACCAATCCGGATTTTCTGTCTCCAGATAATGGTAAAAATAATCGATCTGCTCATCGCTGAAACCCTGCAATGAAACCCAAACTCCTGCACGGGGATGGTACTTTTCCAGCTCGGTGGCAATCGCTTTCAGGAAAGGCATCACATGCCGCGGATGATTATCCCCGGGATCACCGCCCGGCACAAAGACATGGCTCAGATGCGGACATTGCCTGTAGTAATCGCTGTGCTTCTTCACTTCGGCCCTGAACAGGTTTTCATCCGACAGATCCACGTTGGCCGGTGTCCATACCCAATAATCAATGCCATAATTCCTGCATACGGTGCTTATATGCCGGTTCATCTCTTCCTTGGAGAGTTTCATGTGGGGACTGGGCGTATTGTCAAAAGGAATCGTCTCTATACAGTTTGTCCCGAAAATAGCCAACTCGCGGATATATTGCTCATACTGCTCCTTTGTCCATGCATCGTAGGAATTGGCGGTATTGCGATAACCCAACTGATGTCCCCGGATGGGATAATCCGGTGCGCTTTGTACGGCGTTTGAAGAATCGAACAGGATCTGCTTGTTGGCAAGCAAAGATGTGCGCAGCAGGTGTCCCGCGGCAAACAAAACCCCGCGCTCATCGGCTCCGACAAGCCAGATAACCGGCCGGGGGGCGTCCTCTTGCACCACCACGCTGAATGATTCGGCTTGCAGGGGAAGTTTTGTCTTTTCAGGAAGCGTGTCAGGAAGCGCCTTGCCGTTCAATATCCCATCCGAAGAGAGAGCCAAAGCGATGACCGGCGAACCGCCCCAGGCGTCGGTAACACCTAAAGGAATGCCCGTACGCCTGTGGATCTCTTCCTGCAAGAGCTGAATGATGGTCTCCTTCACGGGAGATTTGATGGAAGGCGACACAAGCAACCTGCTGCCGGAAAGATCGATCTCACCGGCAAAAACGGTGGAGGAAATGCACAATAAAACAAGGCAGATTTTCAACGCCGCATTCCCTTTATTCATGATCTCAAGTCTGTACATGGCGACCAGTCTGTTATTTTTTTATCCGTTCCACATTTATTCCCTGTATGATTACCGAAGGTTCGGATGGCGCGTCAGCCAGGCTACAGCGAGCCCTAATCGTTCTGGTGTCATCATTCACCAAAGACACATAATTATCGCTCCAATATACCGGAAGTACGGGATTTTCCGTTTGATTGTCCACTAATAGTAACTCTATGCCGAATGCGATATTTTTACTCGTATTGTCCAGATTCACCTCCACCACCCATTCGTCGTCCTCTTTGTACACTTTCTTTGTGACACTCACCTGAGGCTGAGGCAGGTCATTCAATTCGTGAAAATCGGCATATCGCTTCTGGGGAGTGTAAAACCAATAGTATTGATCCCAATCCATCTGGTCTTCCTGACCCGACAACCAATAAAAATTGTCGGCAACCAGCTTATGCTGACTGTCGTGCAAGGTCAAATTCAGGAAATAAGTCCCTTTTTTATCGGACAGCTCCGGTAACTCCGTAAAAACAACGGATGAGTTCTCTTGCACGGACAACTTTTTCCCCTGTTCGAATAGTACTTTAGACTGACTGTCATATAACGTAGCCCTTACAGTATGATCGGTTATATCTCCCAATATATCGTTGGCGACATATATTTTCCTGTCATGGTAATTGTAAATGATATTGACCGGCTGACACGCTTTCTTTGTACCGAAGTATGCGCCGGTAGGCATTAAATACCAATCGTAAAGCTGCCAGTAAAATTCCGGCCAGGCTGAATTCAACTGCCATTGCACCACTCCCGTTGCTACCGGACGGTTTACAACGAATGCCTCGAACATCGGCCGGATGGCTTCATAATTCGCCCATTGTGCCTTCATGGCCAGTTCTTCCAGATCCCCGGCGGTGCCGTATCTTTTGTTTAACGCATTCAGGTAGACTTTCACACTGTTGAAGTCCTTCCGTCCCGAGTGATAATCCCACATCTCGTTCAATGGCGGCCAAAGATATTCTTCGGGGATCATTTTCCTGATACTGCTTATCGGGGGTATTTGCGGTCCGGGACCTGTTTCTGTATTGAACCCGAAAGCGCCCCCCAGTTTTTTATCTTCGAACCAATAGACGGGAGGGACGTATTCATAAGGGCCGTTCATCTTCATCCCCGTTACTCCAGAGAGCTCGCTGGTAAAATCACCGGCAGAAACCAATAACGAACGGCTTTTGTCATATCTCTCCATTGTCTCGGCGTATTTCTTTTCCAATGAGGGTTTAGGCATGGCATCGCTGCCCACCGCCCAGACAAAAATAGAGGGGTGGTTACGCAGCCACAACAGCTGATCCCTGAACATATCCGATAACAATTGTTCTTCTTCAGGAGTGATTTTCACGCCATATTTATCGACCCCTTCATTGATGGGAATATTCTCATCCTCTTCCGGAACCTCCATCTCCAGACCGAGGTAATCGGGCCATTCCCATTGACAGCTCCATCCGACCATCAGCAGGATACCGTTTTCGTCGCAGAGGTCATATATCTCCCGGCCCGTCCCCCAGAAGCCTTCAAACCGGAGAGAATTAAGGTTCATCTCCTTTACGTAGCGTATCTGCGCCCTGTTACTACGGGTGTTATCACGAAGAAAGAGGTCGTCTACCCAACCGGCGCTCTTGATCAGCACTTCCCTTCCGTTTACTTTATATCCCCGTACGTTTTGTTCATTGAGATAGGTATCTATGGTACGGATACCGAAGCGGACCGTCGCCGTGTCGCAGAGCGTATTCCCCTCTTTCAGCGACAGATGCATGGTGTACATTTCCGGATTTCCCAGTCCATTTGGCCACCAGAGACGGGGATTCTTTATGGTCAACTCTTTGAATTTCTCAGGGCCAAGTTCGGCCAGAAAGGTCTTACCCGGCTCCACGGTAAATGTCTGACTGACCACACTGTTTTTTATCCTGGCTTCCAGGGTCATTTTTTTTGGCTCAGAATGATGATTGGTCAGTTCTGCCGAAATGGACAGGGTGGCTTCATCCAATGTTTGGGTGTTAAGATGGGTTGTCACAAAAGGGCGGTCTATTGAAGCCTTTCCACTCCGCTTGATCCTTACCGGCCGGTACACACCCATGTTATGGTCGGGTGGGACAGGCGCCCAGTCGACAAACCCCATATAGAAATCACCCGGCTGCGGAGGCGATATCTCGATAGCCAGATTATTTCCCGATTCCAAAGCGATAGAGGTGATATCGCAGGCGAACTGCCGGAAGGCTCCGAAAGCACTGTCTGCCGAAAGGATCAGGTGGCCGTTGAGCCATACATTGGCGCTATAATTGATGCCGTCCAGCAGCAACTTCGTCTGTTCTTTCTCCGAATCGAACCCTGTCAGGTCGAAAGAGGTCCGGTACCACCACGGTTTTTTGAACTGCTCAACCGGTATCTCTTCCAGATTCATACCCAAAAAGGGGTCTTCGTATATGCCTGCATTGCATAATGCCCCCAACACCGTGGCGGGTAAAGATGTTTGTATCCAGTTATCCGTCACCGGAGAGACAGATAATGCCGCTCCATCCTGATCCAATCCCTCAGCAGAATGGATATACCAGTTATCGGTCAGGATAAGCTCTTCAATCGTGCTTTTTTGTATGCAGGATAACAGTAAGAAAACGCCTGCTAATGGTATGATAATATAACTGATTTTCATATGACTATATCTCTTTCTATTTATTCATTTGGCATAGTTGTATCAGAAATAGCCTCCGTCAGAAGATTTGTCGCACCTTCCTGCTTTTTGAGCATGAACTTGTCGTATAACCTCCCCGTAGCGGTATACGCCTCATAGGTCAGCTCGCCGGAATTTATACGGATAATCTGGTATAGCTGTATTTTCTCGGCGGACCGGTGCATCCATTCCTGCTTGTCGAGATGGTATAGTTTCGGTCCACTGACGGAGACAATATATGCAGTCCCTTCGGAATGGGTGCGGGCATAGGTATGATCATGCCCCGTCAAGACCAGGTCGACTTTAAATTCGTCGAACAAAGGTTTCCACAAACTGCGTAATTCCGGGTTATCACGACCTGCTTTTGGAGAAAATATCGGGTGGTGAAAGGTAACGATTGTCCATTTCTGCGGATTATGGGAAAGCAAATCCCGTAACCATTGCTCCTGCTCTTCTTGTTTCTCATTCGAATTGAGTGAAATGATCCGCACTCCCTGGTAATCGATATAATAACAACTCTCTTTTACTCCCTCGGGGCCATTCTGGGGGAAAGTGAACTGAGGCTGCCAGAAGCTGCTTAAACGTGGTGAAACGGATTCAGCGTGGTGGTCACGAGAATACTCATGATTTCCGGGAGTGGCAATTATCGGCACAGAAGCATTCACCCATCCGGGAGCATTGAACCATTCACCCCATTGTTCATCATTTTCGGCCCTGTTAATGAGGTCTCCCGCGTGAAGCGTGAATGCCGCATAGGGAGCATGTCGAAAGGCCTGATGAAAGACACGTGACCAATAAGTTTTAATATCTGCCTGCGCATCGCCGAAGTAAATAAATGAAAAGGGTTCCGGGTTGGAGGAAGCAGTCCTGAAATGAAACCATTCAGTCCATACATCCCCATCTCCTACCCGATATGCATAAGTGGTTCCGGGGACCAGTCCCGTGAAGTTCACACTATGGTAACAGACCTCTCCACCCAGTTCACTGCTAAATGGTGTGGTTGTCGCTTCTATCTCAGTAGGCCTGATATCCTGTCCATTCTCTTCTGCCACGGCAATCTGTGCCAGCGCGCGTTGCACGGAGCGACCCGTCCTCCAGGTGACAGCCTGGGAGTTGGACGGATTCCCCGCCCAGGTCAGTACAACTCTGTCGGGATAAGGAGACGCCGCAATAAAAGAAGATGCAATGAAGAAGAATAGAGTGACAGAGAGAGTCTGTATCGTGGAATAAAGTCTGTTGTAGCGCATCTCTTTCATGTTTGATTATTTATTTCTTGAGTGAAAACTGATCTATGATCGTACCGTCAAATCGTTTGGATATAAAATCGAGGGTATTGTTATCGATACGGATAACCTGGAACAATCCTCCCTTATTGGCATACACTTCATTATACTTTTCGGATGGCGGTTCAGGTTTGCGCGGCTCAACCACTACCGAAGAGAGATAGATCGTTCCATTTTTTGCATCGGTTACTACCTCCCCATTATTAATCGGATAGGAGCGGAAATATTGATGTACATGTCCGGACAGCACCAGATCGACATGATATTGGTCGAACAGTGAACACCATGATCTGCGTATTTCCAGGTAGGAGTTATCCTCCACATAAGGTGGAAAGTGGGTGACAACTATTTTCCATTTCTCTTTGGTCTGTCTGAGTTCTTCTTCCAGCCAGCAGGCAATCTTTTCTATATCGCCCGTAGCATCAATCATAAAAAAACGTGCATCCCCGTAAGAGAAGGCATAATTACGCTCCGGGGACAAACTGCATGCATTGTCCTTAGGCAACATAAACAGTTGTGTATAGAGCGTAGGCGGCAGGCCATCCTGGCTGTCGTGGTTGCCCAGAGTGGGAACAAAAGAGAATCGGGGAAAAACATCCCTTCCGGAATGTAGGTATTTATCCCATAGGTCCCTGAACAGCCCGGTATTTACATGGTCTCCCGAATGTACCAGGAATGCGGCATCCGGCACTTCTTTCACTGCCTGTTTCAACACCGTTTCCACGATATCGTCGTTATGGGTATCACCCAGATGGATAAAGCTGAATGACGATTTTTCCCCGGGTGCTGTACGGAATGTATAAACCGGACTCTCTTTCCCGCTATCCGAATTATATATCTGATAACTATATTCATTATCAGGCTGTAAACCTGTAATATTTACTTCCCAATGTTTTACAACGGGGTTGTTGTGGATATACTTATCGCTAAGCAGTTGTTGTGAAGCCGGTGCCTCCGAGAATTCCTGCTTATCACTCTCTTTACTCCTATAACGAATCGTCATTTTATCGACCGAAGTATCGGTTCTCCACTGGATCGCCTGTGTAGTAGCCGGGTCATCACACCAGGTCAGTACAATCTGGTCCGCTTCAGGTGATGCTGGATAGGCTGTCTCCCGGAAAGAATTCAATATGGCGGCTTCACGTGCACGTCCCCGTATAGTGGTAAAGAGAATATGCCCTTCAAGCTCTTCGGGTAGCTGTTCGATCACCAATTCATCCCAGTCGTTATAGGTATAAGCTCCTTTTTCCATCGGGGTCACTATCCATCTGGCGGGGGAATGATGTAAAATTTTTGGCATCTGATTTCCGGCAACCGGACCGATCGTCACAAAATAGACCACCCGGTGCAGGTCAAATCCGTTGATCCCGAGGTTAATCTCTCCGGCAGGAAACTCCTTTTGCCATACTTCATAGTCGTAATTTTCGTTGGATACCGACATATCGGTCTTGTGGAATCCCTTTTCCTCCAGCCAGAAAGGAACGATTTCCTGCCCTTTATGACGCATTACCGACACCAGGGCAGGATTATCAACTGTAAAACGCCAATGATCATTGGCGAAGATCTCTTTTTCCTCTTCAGTGATCATTCCCAATAGTTGCTGATGGGTCAACCCATTCAATTTCCCTGCCGGAATTTCAGAAATAATCCGTTCCAACAGTGCATCCCTCGCCTGTTCGATCACAGAAGGGAGTGGGGGAGTAACAGGTAACTCTTCCAGGAGTTGGCGCAATTCTCTATATACAAGTGGAGCGGTCTCGGGACCGAGCGAATTCTGTTCACCGTAGTAAGCCTTGTCCCGGTATACATACGGCTCCTTCACATCCCACTGGCTTTTGGGAATTATATATCCGACCTCGTCATTGGCAAGACCGATGCCAAAACGGAACTCTCCCTGCATCAGGTCACGCAGAGGTGGCGTTTCCAGGGGATCGACCGGAAAATCCCGGCCGGGAAGGGCTACTACCCCTCCGTTCAATATCTCCGGATAGAGTTCTCCGGGGAAAGTGATAAAACCGGCCGGCCCGATGCTCCAGGCAGCAGCTTCGGTACGCTTTTTCATCCATCCGGTCATATCCGCATCCATTATCCCGATAGCGGCAGCAAGGAGGAACAGCTTATTTTTCAGGGGAATTTCGAACGTCTTCGCACGTAGGTTGATGCCTGCTTCTCTCACTTCAACAGCCTCTTCCTGCATCGTACGGAGTATGATCAATCCAAGGGTATCTCCCTGGGCACGTATCTTATCGAACGACGGCTCTACATACACCGTATCGCGGAACGGATCATGTACCTCCATGCTGGCATGGGTAGTCATTAATCCACCCAGTGCCCCGTTTACATAAAGGGCAACGCCGCCGACCCCCTCTCTGACAAGGCTGTCTCCGTGATAGACTCCTTTCTCGACGGCTTCCCTCAGGTAGTGAGGAAAATCGGAGGAGATAAGCAGGTTTTTACTCCACAATGTTTCGGGATGGTTCGCCCATTGGATCAGTGTCCCAAGCGTTTGTGAGGTTTCGGCATCGGTGACCTGCATCATTCTGAGGCCTTCGTCAAAGACATAAGGTTCACGCGTGTCTTTCAGCGTCACCATCCCCTCCGTGAGGTTTTGGGAAAAACGGAAATGGGCAGGACGCAATGCATCCACGGCCTCCACGACAGATTGGGCCACCCTTTTCTTTATATACTCTTTCCACTCCTTGCCCACACCGCTCTTGAAGGGTGACTTACCCCAAAGTCCCAGCAGATCTGGGGCTTCGTGGGTGTGGGTGGATGTAATCACGAGATAGGTGATGCCTGCTTCTTCCGGCAGCATTTTCCGGATATCGATTACCATCGGGTGAAACATACCGATCACGTCCACTGTCACCACTGCAAGGCGGGTATTGCTATCATCCAGCACCATTGTCCGCGCCCACAAGTCGTCATGCACACCCTGTGCAGCAACCCGGTTTCCGAAACCGGCGATCCAGTAGGTATCGAATTTCCCGTTTCCGTTCAGATCCTCATAGGTATCTCCTTTCTTCGGCTCATAACGTGCATTGTTGTCCATATCGTTCCACGGTTCCATATACTCAGGCGTGATCGTAACCGCGGCAAAGCCGGCACGCATGACTCCCGGTTCCTTACTTTCGATTTTCAGGTCGATACTATATCCCGGATGACGGTCGCGCATATTGGTGTAACTGTAAATACAGGCCAGGAGAAGCAACACCAGCAACGAGATCCCTATGATTTTTATTTTTTTCATTTTTTTCTTTGCAATTCAAACAAGGGATGGTAACTGATAACAATGATACCCTCTTTTTCAATCAATTGCCTGAACCGGTCACTGGTAAAAAATTCCAATTCCTTTATGCGTTTGGGAGCAGAACCGGTGATCGCCCGTATCTCGTCCCCCTCTGTGGCCGCATGAATATAAATTTCCGTCACTCCGGGCTGTATATTTTTAATATACCCTGTCCAGAACTCCTCCAGATTTTCTGTTTTGTAGTTTTGCAGCTCCTCGTGAATAAAGTAATCGGGATGAATAATTCCTTTCTCCTTACAGATATCCCTGAAAGAAGGTGCTCCCATATTGTCCAGTGTGGATTGCGACGGCATACGCACCGGCAGGTTAAACTCTTCTGCCAATTGCAGGTAGACATACATATAATCCGGTGAGTACTGATAGGTTCCCATATGGGAGTCGATATGGGTGACCCGTACCCCTGCATCCAACGCCTTACGGATCTGCGCCCTCCCTTCAATCAAGGCTTCTTCGGTATTGGAGGCGTTGTACACCTCCCTCACACCTTTCCACATATAGCCCTGCCCGTCGTATAACCCCGGGACTTCATTGCGCGGCGCCACGGTTCCCCATCGGTAGTTCTTCCATTCCGAGGTCAATGTGAGGTGCACACCAAATCCTTTATCCGGATTTTCTTTCGCATACTTTACGATCTCATTCGACCAGGAACAGGGCATCATGATGGTAGCCGAGCTGATAAACCCGTTCTCCATCCCTTCAATCGTAGCGGTATTGGCAGCATGGCACATACCGGCATCGTCATTGTTGATAATTAGCAGTTTATCCGTTTTTTTATATCCCAAGCGTTCCGCCAGCGTTTGGGCGGGCAGGCTTCCTATAAAAAACAATAAACCCAGTATCAGAATTCCTCTCATCACTTTTGATCTATTTATTAATTAAGAAACTGTTTTGAATTTTACGAGTAATTATTCTACACTTATTTTTTCACTCTTTCATCTTGTTTTTTGCCCTTTTTTGCGCCTTCGAATTTTCATTTCTTTCAAGTAGCCCGCTACATTTCAATAAATGAAAATCCAAATCCATCAAAAAATTACTAAAAAACAATTGATGAAAAAAATCAAAACAGTTTCTAAAAATCAGCCATTACTCTACAAATACTTTTTTGTTGTCCGAGACAAAGGTCCGTGTACTGACCGTGTATTCGTCGCCATGAGGATCTTTATAGACCAGGTCCACATAAAAGGCTTGGAATCCTTTTTTCGGATATTGAATCCTGAGGTCGACAGCCGACCTGTTCTTGGCATTCAGCTGTATGTCGCTTTTGGTCCAGGTCGCTTTACGGAAATCCCTGCTGTCCGAGACCGATTTCCATAGAGTAGCCCCTACCAAGTTATCGGGAGAGGCTTTCACCTTCAGGTCAATATTTTTACCTTTCCCCGTCAGGCTCCACTCACAGGCAGGATAATCCGTCTTGTCCAGCATATGGGCGAAGAACGAACCGAGCGCTGCAAAAGCCTGCTTCTTATCTCCCAAACCGTGGCCTGCGTTGGGAACGTAATGCAACAGGTTATGCCCGGGAATATCGTTGATATAGTGTTTAATGGCGTCCACAACCCAATAAGGGTCATTTGTCCCCATAAAAATCATTTTGGGCATTGTCAGTTTTTCGCGGTAGGAATAAGGGTCTATCATCTGTACCACAGCGTTTCCAAATTCACTATGGATTGCCTGCGGGATCTCCAGTTTGACATAATCATTGATCTCTTCACTGTATTCACCGTATACCTGTTTCTGATAATCCAGGCTGGCCGGCATGTTCAGCATTTCAATCACCATGGGAGCGATGGCTTCCACACGTGGATCCTGAAGCGCCCCGGTAAGCCAGGTTGTCCATCCCCGCTTCGATGCCCCTGAAACCAGGAAACGGTTTACCTGCCGGTCCAATTGCCGCGCGGCAAATTCCTGCACCGCATCCATGGCCTTGTACGCCGTTTTCGTCATAGGAAAAAGCAATGGCCAGGAGTAATCTTTGTCTTTCCTGAACTCATTGAGCGTATGGGAGATCAACGCATCTTCTTTCAAGCCGCCATAAAGGGGTTGATTGGGCACCTGTTTCAATATACATACAAGGGCATTATTCCGGTTGGCCAGGGCCGAGAGGAACATGAACAAGGCATTATCCTCCTTCGAAAATTTGGGAATGCCGTCATTTACCGACCCTCCGTCAATAAACAGGAGTGCTCCGTCCTGTTTTACAGATTGCGGAACAAAGACAATGAGTTCATGCTTCCATAGCATCCCATGCCATTTCTGAGAGATGAACAGCAAGGAATAGACCTCCGTGTCATCGATTGGGTATCTGTTGCGCACTTCCCATCCCCACGTAGGATCATCGTTGCGGACATAGGCACCCAGTGCCGTTTCAGGCGTAATCGCTTGTTGGCCAAATCCAACAATAACGCAAAAATAGACAGTTAAAATAAACAGTAATCTCTTCATACGTTCAATTTTATTTTTTAGTTTTATAATGAATTACACACCATCACGTCATCGAATCACATCAAGGTAACGCGCCATCCAATAAGGCAACAGAAACTCATCGCCGGTAAGCTGCTGATGCGTGCCCCTTCCTCCGTCAATAATAAATTCGTTATTATTATGCCTGTTCAGCGGCCGTTCCCTTTTAGGGATAAGTTGGGTAGTTGTCTGCTCCCTGAAGTTGGTGCTGGCATCTTTCGGCAGAAATTCCAGGTCTTTCCGGTGTGAGTTTTTCACCACATAACGGCGACGGTCTTTTGGAAACCCTTGCAGATACCAGAGGGTGGATTCCAGATCGATATCACCCGATGTTCCATAGGCCAGCAGGTTCCAGAGTGCATTGCGTTCCGGTTTCTCAATCTCCCAATGATCGCGTATCATTTTCGCATATTCCCGCTTTAAGGTATCGTCAAACGCATAATGGTATAACACCCAATAGGTAAGGAATGCCATCTCATCATCAGAATGGTTCCAGTCCTCTCCCATAGTGATTCCCTGGTGCTGGAATCCCGGGGTAAAACGGATATTGCCCATCGGTATTTTCATATTATCCAGATATCCATGCTCTTCCATCATACGAAACGCCTCACTCTTATAGATCTCTTTTCCGGTGAGTTTATAGGCCAATTGCAACCCCGTGATGGTCAATGTGCTGTTCAACCTGCGGTCGAACTGGGTGGTGGCAAAAGAGTTCACATACTCGGGATTCCATCTGCCCCAGAGTGTGGGTTTACCATCATGATCGATAAAATAATAATCGTTGGCGATGATATGGGTCATGATAGCATCGAAATAGTCCGCCACCCGTTTTTTCTCTTCCGGCGTCTGCGCGACAAACTGGTCTATCACGGAAGTGACGAACAGATAACCCACGAACTCATCGGTGCTGGTGGTTCCCTTCCACCACCAGTTCTTGTCGGGGGCGGGTCTCCAGGGGATGGTGTCTCCGGCTATATAACCTGTCCGCTCGAATGTTCTTGCCGAAAATCCCTCTATGGGATGGATAGTCAGTAATCTTTCAAAAGCCTCGAATGATTCCCATACATACTCTTTGGCTTTCTCCTCTTTGGTGACGGCATAACGGAATGCCTGACTTCCCAGATAGAATGAGGTCCATAAACCGTCATTGTCATCATCGTCGAGGCGCAGGGTGGCAGGATCGTCCGGGTCGACCAACCGCGAAGCGGATGAGAAACCATAACGGAGATGATACTTGCGCAGGTTGTCCTGCAGAAACGCTGCTTTTTCAGCCAGTGTTTCCTGCTCAAACTGCACCTTGTTCAAACCGGCCGGGGTTAAAAAGTAAAGGTTTCCGTCGCTGTCCGCGGCCATATCTATGATCTTGTCCTGATCGAGCCAACGTTTGGAGGCGTAATAGTCGAACCCCCCGGGTTGTTTGACAAAAGCGCCCTGATCGGTTGCAAACCAATACTTTCCATCCACGGCCAACATCACGTTAATAAGGGGTACGGGAAGCTTATTGTTGTGAGATTCAACGATTTTTCCGCTCCGGTCAATCACGTAATAGCCATCCGTGGTACCCACGGCTATCTTATCCCCATTGAATGCCATTGCTGTCAGGTTTTTACCGGAATGGATCCTCACCCATTTGTCACGGTCAAGCCAATAGATGCCTGTGGCAGACAGATACCAAAATTGGTCATCCGACACATACACCCTGACCAGCCCATCATGAGGAAGACCCAACTCCCTGACCTTGGTGTTTCGGTTATACATCACACCCGTCCGCTCCCCTATCAACAAGACGTCATCCTTGCTGTTTACGGCCACGTGACTGTATTTGTTTTCAGGCAGCAGGCCGCATATTGCTCCGGCATATTTATTGGTAAGGAAACGGTCGGGATACAGATAATAGAGATAACCAGTCCCTTCCTGGACACAAATATCGACAGGATATTTATCTGCCAGGGAGGCGTACCGGAGATCCTTGGAAATGATTTCCCCCGGAAAATCTCGGAACAGGCCGGCATCGGTCAGTATAAAAACGCTGTTATCGCCGTCCAATACTAATTTCCTGAAGCGGACATCTTTCCATTTAGGAGATAATGTATACTTGATCGATACCGGAACCGTATAAGGTTGGTCCTTCACCGGCAGATTGACTGTTCCCGCAAAAGCAGATTTTATAAACAAGAGACATATCAACATGCCTATCTGGTTTAATTTCATACGATTATAATTTTAAAATAAGAATTAAGATCATTTCAAGTCTTTTGTTCCTGGTTCTACTTATCCTACCACGGCTTGCCGGTTCCTTGGAGAAGCCACATTTTCGACCATGCGCTGTTCTTGGATTGATCGGTACCCTGATACGGCGTTGCTTCCAGTCTTCCGATGGCTGCCTCGGCATTTACCCTGTTTTTATCGATCTCATCAGCGGTGTGATAATACCATCGGACAGGAATCACCGGGCGCATTGCCGCCGGACCTGTCTGCAAAGCGGGCAAGCCGGTCCTGCGCCAGTCGAACCAGGCCTCTTGTGCTGTACTCCAATGAGCTATCCATTTTTGTTCAATAATACTTTCCAGCCCGTCGTAAGATGCGTTCTCAATGTAATTGCCAAATTCAGCTTCCACTCCCCAGGCCCTGAACGATTCCCTCACACCGTCGGTATAATATCCGGCGGCAGCACCTGAAATCCATCCCCGGTATGCCGCTTCGGCAAGTATCAGATTGATTTCTGCAGCAGATATCAATCTCATCAGCACAAGGGGATCGGTTGTCTTCGTATACCGGTCGTTTAGATGGGAAGCATGGGGATTAACGGTTCCCTGTGAGCCATTGGCGATGTTCATATTGAAAATCTGCACCAACGGATGGGAAATGGTCACTCCCGCATATTCCGGGTTAAAATCCACCTTCATGCCATTGGCTTCAAAAGCGGTCACCTTATCCTGTGAAACTTCGCGGACCTTATGTGCGTCATCAATCTCAACGATACGATCGATCCCTGTCCCCGAAACCAGTTTCAGCGGGATTTCTATCTTATTGGCCCATACACCCAAGCGCGGATCATCGTAGTCCCTCATTATGTCCACCAATGTCTTTCCCATTTTCACCCGCATGTAGGCACCGTCGTCCGGCTTGGCATCGTAAACGATGTTTAACGGGTTGGAAACACTAGCTGACGTTCCGGGGAAGCTGATGTTCGCGTCGTCGCCGGCCACCCTGATCAACGGGTATTTGGCAGGATCTCCGGCAATTCTCTTGATCCCTTCTTCAGCAAATGCGGGTTCTTTGGCCTGTAATCTCATATAGTACCGTAACGCCAGTGAATTTGCAAATTTCTGCCATTTGGAGACATCGCCCCTGTACACCACATCTTGTTTGGGCACGATATTGCGATACTCATTCGCACTTTTCGACAAAAGCGTATTCGCTGTGTCCAGGTCGGCAAGGATGCCATGGTAAATCTCCTGTTGCGGATCGAAAACCGGCATAAAATGGGCTGATCCCTGTTCGGCCTTGAGAGCGCCTTTATAGGGGGCGTCTCCCCATATATCGGTGATCAGGCCGAAGACATACGCCCTCATGATCCGCGCCACACCCTCATGGAACTCATAATTATGCTCTACTGCCTTCCTGAAATACTCGTCATTGTTCATCAAAATGCTGTAAAAGCCGTTCCAGCTATGCGAAAGGGTATTCCAATCGTAATTGTTGTAACCTCCGAACCAGCCTGTCTGCTGCGTATGTTGCATAATTCCCGAAAAGGTACCGAAGCCGATATTATAAACAGTTTGTCCCACATTGGTTTCGACCGTGGGCAACAGGAAGTTTACATCCGCGATGGCGGGATCCACGCCGTTCGGATTGATATTCAGTTCATCCAGATCCCTGCAGGAAACGACCAATCCGAGGAGCAGCGTTAAAAAAAGATAAAACTGTCTTTTTAATGTATACATGACATTCTTTCGATTAAAAAGTAAAACTTAATTTAAACCCAACCGGAACAACCCAAGGTTCGGCGTTAAAACGTTCCACGCCTTGCTTGAAACTTCCGTTACCACTCGATTGATAGGCCCTTTCCGGATCTATTCCCATGCCGGCGCTTTTCGCCCAAAGCATGATGTTCCGGCTGTATACCGAAATGTTCAGATCTCTCATTTTCAGTTTTTGGGCTGTCTTGTCGGGAACCCTGTAGTTGAGCGCGATCTCTCTTAATTTAATGTAATCCGCGTCAAAAATATTGGCTTCTCCGATATCCCAGGGGTAGCTCATCGCATAGGGTCTGAATTCGGTACCCTCATTGCCAAGATTTTCCTTGATAAGTATAAAATTACCGTTATCGTCATACCGGCCATACACACCAGGAGCAAAAACCCCGTCGTAGGCCCCGATACCGGTATAAAATTCATTATAGTATCCACCGAAGTCGGGGGTAGGTCCACCGACCGGCCTTGGATTATTGGTATAAATCAACCTCTCGGCATTGGCTACCACCCAGTCACGAAGTCCCTGGCTCGGACCACCCCCCAATCCTTCGGGCGGCGTAACCAACTGGTTGAGCCAGGTATTCGACACGACCCCCTCGGTCAGGTACCGCCAGGTTTGGGACACATATTGTCCGCCCGACCGCCAGTCGAACGTCATGCTCAAAGTAAAATTCTTGTAGGTGATAGAGGTCTGGACTCCCATAATGAAATTGGGGTTGTAATTGCCCCCTTTGGAATAGTCGTCTTCAGACTGCCATTCGGCATCTTCGTCGTTCTCCGGTAACAGCGGATAGCCGTAATATTCAGAGTTTTTGTCGGTCACCCTCAAGATTTTCCGGGTATAAAGGTTACCGATCAACCCGTCCCTGCCCAGAGATTCATCTTTTGCATAAGCAACATTCCTCACCCTGGCTTCATTCCAGAATTCGACAAAATCAGTACCTTCCGACAGTTCCAGCAACCATGTCTTATTCTTCGTGAAATTCATATTCAGATCCCATCTCCAGTCTTTGGTTTCAATGGGTGTAAAGCCAAGCATCAATTCCACGCCTTTGCTTTGCAAGAGACCCGCATTGATCTTTATACTGTTGAACCCCGCAGATCCGGCCAGCGGCACGCTAAGAATCTGGTTTCGGTTATCCGCCCGGTACCAGGTCCCTTCGAACCGCAACCGGTTATTGAATATCTTCAGATCCATCCCCACTTCATAGGATTTCGACTCTTCGGGAAGAAGGATAGGATTTAGGAGGTTCCCCGGCTTTCCAAGACGGATGGCGTCACCCCATTGACCTGCATTATAATAGGTTGCATATAGGCTGTAAGGCGAAGTGTCGTTTCCTACTTGGGCAATGCCACCTCTTATCTTGAAAAGATTTACGTTCTTTCCCATATCGATTAAATTATTCAGCAGCAGGCTCAATGAGGCGGAAGGATAGAAATAGGATCTGTTTTCTGCAGGAAGCGTGCTGGCCCAGTCGTTTCTCGCCGTCAGATCAAGGTATACCATGTCCTTCCATCCCAGATTAGCCGTTGCATAAAGGCTGTTGATCGCTCTTTCGTAACGGGCATTGGAATAATTCAGTGAGCTGCTTTCAATATTCTGGATCGTATACAGATAGGGGATAATCAGTCCTGAGCCCGGTTTGGATGAGTTACTGACATTCGCCCAGTGGGAATAAAGAAGATTCCCTCCCGCAGAGGCTGCAAAGGAGAAGTCATTCCAATGGTTTTTATAGGTAGCCAGTACATCAGCGTTGGTTTCAGTGCTTTCGCTGGTAACGATACCATACGCTCCTTGATTGGGTTCACCGGTATATCCGGGATCTATCTTCGTTTCCCTTGTTTCGTCCGACTTGTTCAGCGCATATCTTCCCATAAGGCTCAATTGCGAGGTTATCTCCCAGGTAGCGGAAACATTCCCGATAAGCCTGTTCCTTTTAAAACTATTATTGATGCCGTATGCAAGGAAATATGGATTATTCCAGCCTTTCCCAATAGTAAGCACTTCGTTGCCTCCCAGTTTATAATCTTTCATCTTGCGGATATCCACATTGGGCGGTGTCCATGCAGCCCACTGCAGAGGATTGGCACCTCGTTCCTGCGTGGCCGGCCTGTTATCGGCCCAGTTCTGTGAGTAGTTGATATCGGTACTTACATTCAGCCCTTTTACTACTTCCGATGTGGCCGCAAGGGTCAGGTTATTCCTGTTAAGGTCCGAGTTGGGCACCAAACCTTTATTGGTCATATTGGATACGCCGAGCCGATAATTCACCCTGTCGCTGCTGCTTGATATCGCCACACTATTGGTAGTAGTGATGGCACTACCATTAATAAAATTCTTATAGTTATCGGGATAGGAAACCAATTCCGTAGGTACCGGAACACCGTTGGCATCGAGTGGTGCAAACGGCTGAACCTGCCAGTAACCCTTGTTCAGTTCCGGTCCTGCCCCAAGCTGTTCCGAAGGACTGTAAGGAGGAAGGATCCCTCCGGGAAAGGAGGTATCGGTATAACTCCTGGCACCAAAGCCAAAGCGGTTCTGCAGGTCCAGGTATTTTGACGGGATATCGAAAACGGTATTTGAAACCACTTCCACTTTCATTCCGCCTTTGCGATCCGATTTTTTCGTAGTGATAAGCACCACTCCGTTACCGGCACGTGTGCCATACAAGGCCGCTGCACTTGGGCCTTTGAGGATGGAAATGCTTTCGATACTTTCGGGATCGATATCCGAAATGGAATTCCCGTAGTCGACCAGATTGCCGCTGCCAAAACCTCCGACATTGTTTACGGAACTGCCCATCGGCACCCCATCGATCACGAACAAAGGCTGGTTATCGGTACTCATCGAGGTAGCCCCCCTAATGATCATGCTGACTGTAGATCCTGTACCTCCGGTGGAATTGATGGTCACCCCCGTTACTTTTCCCGCCATCGAAGTGAGTACGTTCTCATGGACCACTTTGGCAAGTTCTTCGGATCCAAGTTTCCCCACCGAATACCCAAGTGATTTTTCTTCACGACCGATACCGAGGGCTGTAACCACTACTTCACTCAGCGTTTCAGTACTCTCTTCCATGACAATGCTGATATTCGTACGGCCTACAACAGCTATCTGTTGTGTTATATACCCTATATAGGAAAAAACAAGTGTTGCATTGGACGGTACATTGATTGTGTAATTCCCCTCCATATCGGTCACAGTACCTTCGGCTGTTCCCTTTACGACGATGCTGACGCCGATAAGCGGCATGTCGTCGGTAGCTGATGTAACCGTACCCGTAACATTTACAATGTTTTGCCGGGTATCGGTTGTCTCTGCGTAGCCATTACCCATAAAGAGGATAAGTAAGGCAACAGAGATAATAACTGTATACAGTCCTTTATTTTGATCCTTTTGCAAATTTCTCATGTCTAAATTGTCTGAATAGGTTTTAATTAATTGCTTCGAATGTTAGAATTGCGGCAGAAGTACTTAAGGCAATCAAGGGGTTTTGACTGAATATAGCCTTGGGATCCAAAGTCATAAACATGACCAACCGCATGGTGTTGTTCGTGATCTCCTGCATAATTACTCTTCGGTGGAAATCCCTTATTCCGATGAATGCATTCGAGTTGGGAAAATCCAATGTCATCACATCCGGATAGGTCACCACAGGAATTCCGGGAGGTTGCGTGCCTGTAGCAAACTTCGTGATGGTAGGGACGGTGAAATCATCATTCTCATTCAATACAAATGTCGTGTTTTTATCAGGCGTGTAGGTTGACAAAGCGAAAAGATCGGCCCCTAACGCCGCTTTTCCACCTACTTTGGTAATTTGGGATGATCCCATCTGTTGCAAGATCATTGCATAAACAATACCACCGAAAGAGGTACCATCGGATGTGCTGTGTTTGTAACTACCGTCATAATAAAAAGTAAATTCGTCATTATAGGCTTCTTTGAGTCCCACATATACATCGAATGCTCCCTGGGGAAGTGACGGAATCTTGGGTGCAAGCAATGAAAAATTTGCATCTGAATTAACCAATTTGTCATTGACGGTATGCGACTGTGTCAACCTCCAGGTTTTGCCGTCATACCCTTCAGCCGTATGATCTCCTGTCAATAGGGCATAGGGAGTGAGCGCAACCGCCAAACTCACTTGCGCGGTTACTGAATTGCCAATCTTGTCTTTTGCCGTTAATTTTGCCAGGTAATACCCCCCCTCCCCATACACATGCACGGGATCTTTTTCGTTGCTGGTATTTCCGTCTCCAAAATTCCACTCCCAGCTTACCGCACTGTGGGTGAGCGCTGTGAATGCTGCCTGTTTCCCGTCTATACTGTGGAAAATCAAGGCAGAAAGCGGTAAGTCATCCCCTGTCTCTTCACTTGAACACGATGAGGAAAAAAAGGCCGTCATGCACAGAAAGAGAGAGGTTAAGTACAAAAAACGTGTTTTCATAAAAACTTCTTTACTGATCAATTTTGATTAACTTAAATTCGTTTTAATCCATTCGCCAATAACTACAATGCCGTTTCTACAGTATCACTCTCGGATTATTGTTAATCCAGGTTTATCCATCCTTTTCGGATCACTCACAGATCCTCATAATCTTTTCCAGGGCAGTTTTAACTTGCCCGTATTGCTGCCCGCTGAATTTTTTAAAAGGGGAAGCTATAAAACCGTTGCAAATTCCCAGTATCTCCAATGAACATTTCAATCCTTTCAGGTAACTGGAACCGTTTTCACCAACAGTATAAAGGGTAGAAGAGATATTCATTATTTTGGCCTGCAGGTTTCTTACCACCTCGATGTCATTTGCTACAGCAGCATGATACAAGTCCACGTACAACCGTGGAAAAATATTTGCTCCTCCGTTAACTCCTCCGTCAGCACCCAGCAAAACCATTTCGGCTGTCATTTCTTCCGGCCCCACAAATATTGAAAAATTTTCACAGTTACGCATCTCGTGTATAACCCTCTGGAGATAAGGCGCGTTACCCGAGCTGTCCTTAAACCCTACCACACGGGGATTTTCGGCTATTCTCTTTATCGTTTTGGGGTCAAAGCTTATCTTGGTGTTTACAGGCATATTGTACAGGTATAGCGGTAGATTTAACTGGGGTACCAGCGATTCATAGTATTCTGCCAATTCCGTCTGATCCATGACAAAATAAAACGGAGGGGTGGAAACTACTGCATCTGCACTGAAACTAGCTGCTGTTTCAGCCAACCGGATACTTTCCGTAATGGAAGTATCTGAAATACCGACCAGCAGGGGCACTCTTTTTCGTATCAACCTGCTCGACTGACGAATCATTTCAATTCGGAGATTGATGGCCAGGTTTGAGGCTTCTCCTGTTGTCCCCAAAATAAAAATGCCGTGTACACCACCCGATATCACGTGTTCAATCAATCTCTCCAAACCGGCAATATCCAGGGTGTTGTTGTCGATAAGCGGAGTTACAAGTGGGGTTACTATTCCCTGAACAATTTTTCTCATATGATTTAAATTATTTATTTTCAAATTATAAGCAAGACATTTACTCACTTCAGCATAACAGGAGTAAACCAGCCTTAGGCTCCTTTCATGTATCTAAACTTTTAGTTGTGTAAAAAATTGTTCGCATGAATTTAGAAACGATTTTGTGTTCCCGGCAATCCCTCGTGGAGATTAACTGCAATAAACGACATGACCGTAATAAAAAGTATCACTGCGACAAGCACCTTGAAGAGTTTCCGGGAGTCAACCTGTAACAAAGGATGTGATGAAAAAGGACTTCCCTGTATTCGTGTCAACATCAGTATCACAATTAAATTGACAACATAGAGGTGAATATTCAATGCTGCTTTTCCGCCCATCACTCCGTTGATGATGTATCCAAAAAGAATGTATACTGAGAAGTAGACGATAAAAACAAAACGTATGTCTCCTACATTGAACCCTGTATGGACTTTTTTCAACCTATATCCGATCAAAGCTGCCGATATAACCAAGATAATCAGTGAGGATATGCTGCTTATTTTGCCGGTCAGTTCAGGTTGCACAACCGCAGCTCCCGTTCTAAAACGCTCGATAACAGGATCAAACGAAAGAGATTGCTGAAATACAACGAAAGGTATAACCAGAAACACCAGCACAAATGCCACTCTGTTTTCCCATGCTTTAACCGGAGAAACGGTTTGGGGCCACACTGAGGTAAAAATACCGTAGGCAAGGGCAATCCCTCCAAAAAATCCGATACTGTACTCCATGACATTCCACATATTAAACGGAATCTCCGCGACCATTCCAACAATTTGTAGAAAGTTTCCGAAAGCAAAGCCAAACCCTGTGCCGATACCGGTAATCAACGATATCCTGGTCGTTGCCGGAAATCCCTTTCGGGCAGTGTACCACAAAAAAGCAAGCGCAGCTCCCAGGCAAATGGCCCAGGCTTCCGAACGGGGAGGGGTCATTAACCATTCGAGTTGTTGAATCAAGAGCCCGTAAACGATTAGTCCTCCCATGCCCATTTGAGCAAAAAGGACTCCCCACTCTACCTTTCTCTCTTTCGAGGATTCCAGGGAAAGCCCCGTCAAACCTCCCCCCAATACCCCAAACAGTGTTCCGATAGCAAACAGCATCGTCAATCCATATAAGGCATTTGGATAATTATTGCTCATACCGTAACCCACAACAAGACCGTAACTTATCATTCCTGTAATACCCCACCCGACAGATGCTGCAAGCACTGTCGGCAACATTTTGCTGTACCAGTCTTTACGCCTCGAAACCAAGATCAGGCCCAGAGTGGCTATGCCACCTGCCCATGCTGCTCCCTGCTCATGTCCAAAGTGACCGCGGACTGCCCACGCAGTCCCCAGCGTCATCCCAACCATCAGTATATGCAATGCTTGATTTTTATTCATTGTTCAATTCATTGTTTTCTTCTTATTCGTTCTGTCATCCAGCGCCTCTTCTTGTTATCTTTTTAATCGCAGAAGTGCTAAAACGATTCAGCTATGTGGCAAAAAAACAAAATGACTTCCGAACCCTTCAGGTACAAAAAAATAAAAATAATGTTACCAATCCTATACGTTTTTATTAAGAAAAAATTAAGTTTTATACGTTATCCATTTTGATGGATGAATGCTGTATAATCAGTTCCGGTTCGATAAACGTCTTGGAAAACTTACGGTTCTCCCCATATTTTATCTTATCTATCAAGGTATTAACCGCTTCCTCCGTAATCATATCAATCGGTTGCTTGATATACGTTATCGGAGAATAGTACAAGTCGAACAACTCACTACCATAGAATCCTACCACTGCCACATCGTCGGGAATCCGCTTATTCAATTTGTTTAAACTACGCAGGCCGGCTACCAACAAGGCATTTGTAATAAAAATTACGGCTTCCGCATTCTTTCTATTGACTAAATAATCAAGTGCTTTTTCAACTTCGGGAAGCGGATGATCAATATTTACGCTTTTCACGTTAACGTATTCGCCAAGCTCATGGTTATTCATGGTTTCCTTATACCCGAGAATACGGTCTCTGATGTTACTCAATCCAGATTTATAAGAGATTAACGCAATATTTCTGTACCCTTGTTCAATTAAATGCATCGTAGCCTGTTTAGTCGCATTGAAATTGTTCAGGCACGAATAACTTACCTCCAGTTCAGGGAAATACCTGTCGATAAGTACAACAGGAATATTTTTCTTGTGTAATTCGGCGATCATGCCTTCTGATCCCTCGCACGGAACGATGATTAATCCAGCAACACCCTTGTCAAGCATGACATCGATCAGTTGTCTGGTTTTTACTAAACTCTCATCGGAACTGCCGAAAATGACCTTGTAATTAATTTCGTTGGTTTTGTTTTCAATGATACGCGAAATCGTTGAGTAGAAAGGATTTGAAATATCCGTCACGATTAACCCGATGAGTTGAGAGTTACCGGTACGCAATCCTTTGGCAACCATATTGGGTGAATATTGTAACTCCCTGGCCGCTCGTTTTACCAAAGTAGCCGTCTCCTCGCTTATCCTGTATTGCTTGGCTTTTCCGTTTAAAACAGCTGAAACCAACGTTTTGGATACGCCGATGTGGTTGGCCAAATCCTTTAAGGAAACTCTATCTCTGGGCTTTTCATCCACAACAGTTATTGTTTTTCTCCACAAAAATATCTTGCTGTATCGAATCAGCAAAATATTTTAAGTTAAAAAACAACCTTTATGCTGTAAAACATATATCATCTGATTTTAGGGAAATGCCATTTACCTGGATACCTGAGTTAATCCGGAAAAATCATTGTAAATTTACTTCCACCTTTTTCCGATCTTACCACTATTTTCCCTTTGTGGCGCAACATTATTTGTCGGCAAATACTAAGACCTATGCCGGATCCGGTAGGTTTTGTAGAATAAAAGGGAATGAAAATTTTCTCCATGGCTTCGGATGAAATACCTTGACCGTTATCCGAAACCGAAATATGGATTTCGCCGCCTATCTTTTCGGCTTTTACCTCTATTTTAGATTTAGGTTGTGTAACGCAAGCTTCGTGGGCGTTTTTTAGCAGATTGAGCAACAATTGATCCGTCATGCCCTTGTCGGCCTTTAGAATAAGCTGATCGGGATAAACAGAATAGGCAAATTGAATACCGCCGGGACCAACCAGTTGTTGCATCGATTTGAGCATCGACTGCACGTGAATAGGCTGAACGGTAGGTTGCGGCAAGCGTGTAAGTTTGCGGTAATTTTCGATGAACGAAAGTAATCCTTTGCTACGTCGGTGGATGGTTTCCATCCCCTGTTTCATGATGCGATACGCTTCGGGATCGGTATCATCTGGCATTTTGCGTTCGTTGAGCGTTTCGGAAAGAGAAATAATGGGCGTGATACTGTTCATGATTTCGTGCGTGAGCACACTGATAAGTTTTTGCCACGCTTGTGACTCGGCTTCGTCCATCATGGCATCGTGCGTACGGGAACGAAAAATATCGAGTGCTTCGTTCATTTCTTGCGAAAGGAGATTGATCTCATCGTTAGCTCCAGAACTGACAAAGTGTGTAGAGAAGTCGGAATGACGAATACCTGCAATCAATTGTTCCATGCGACTGATCAGTTTTTTGCGATCTAAATACATTGAAACCGCAACCGCCACAATTGCAACCAATATTATTGCTGACGAGAAGATAAATCCTTTCAGGTAAATCCACGCTACAATCAACGATAACAACACAATCGTGGTGATTTTCAGGGAAAAGAGGTGCTTGGACTTGAACTTCATCGTTGTTTATATTTATCTATTTTCCGATATAAGGTAAATCTCGAAATACCCAGCAATTCTGCTGCTTGATTCATGTTTCCGTCCGCTTGTTCGAGGGCTTTTTCGATGGCTGATTGTTCCAGTTCTTCCAAATTCAGGTTCTCGGATTTCGTTTTTCGCACCGGCGCCGGTTTCAGCATAAAGTCATCGGCAGAAAGCGTATATCCCGATGCCAAAATCACAGCGCGTTCCATAGCGTGCTGCAATTCGCGCACGTTGCCCGGCCAGTTGTATGCGTTTAGTTTCCGCAACGCAGATGTAGAAATGCACCGGATGTCTTTCTTGTATTTTTTCGCGAAGCGATGTAAAAAGTGACCGGCAAGTAGTTCAATATCTTTTCCACGCTCACGCAATGGCGGAATATGCAACTCGATAGTATTGATGCGATAGAGCAAATCTTGCCGAAAATAGCTACGAGCAACCATTTCGTGAATATCGACATTTGTGGCGCAAAGCAAACGTACGTTTATGTGTATGGGAGAAGTGCCGCCAAGACGCATTATTTGTTGTTTTTCGATAGCTGTTAACAACTTCATTTGCGTTGCGGGCGTGAGATTTCCGATTTCGTCCAGAAAAAGTGTTCCGCCCGATGCAATTTCAAACCGTCCGGCTTTTTCCTTCTTAGCATCGGTAAACGCCCCTTTTTCGTATCCAAAAAGTTCGCTTTCGAACAGTGTTTCGGGAATAGCGCCTAAATCGATATGCACAAACGGCTTGCCGGCGCGTGGTGAGCAACAATAAAGCAGGTTGGCAATCAGGTCTTTCCCCGTTCCGTTTTCACCCAGGATCAGTATGTTGGCATCGGCATTTTTCAGTTTGTCGATGGTTTCAAACAAGGATTGCATTACTTGGCTTTCTCCGATAATTTCGGGAAACGAAAGGTTGCTCTCAAGAGCCGCCACTTGTTTTTTCAGTTGCGAAACTTCTGTACGTTTGCGGCGTAATTCCACAGCTGAAGCCACCGTTGCCAGTAATTTATCCTTTGCCCACGGCTTGGGAATAAAGTCGGTAGCTCCGGCTTTTATGGCTTGCACCGCTTTTTCGGTATCGGAATAAGCCGTTACGAAAATCACCACAGCATCGGGGTCTGTTTCTTTTATTTTTTCGAGCCAAAAGAATCCTTCTTGTCCGCTATCCGCATCTTTTGTGAAGTTCATATCGAGCAGAATCACATCGGGTGCGAACGTATCCATAAAATGCACGATACGTTCGGGTTGCGTTGTAACTTTCACCTTTTCCACGTGCGGCTGCAGCAGCAGATTGAGGGCGAAGAGGATGTCTTCGTTGTCGTCAACGATGAGTATTTTTCCTTGTTTGGTTGTCATGGTTGTTGAATTAAAAAACTTATCAAACATCTGTTTCATTCCACGGCACAATTTGTGCTACGGTACGGTTTTGCCTTTCGTTTCCGCCGTAAATCAATGTTTTTATGAGTTTCGTTTCTTTTGCGAGTGCAGCGTAATAATTTAATCCCTTAAACAAATCCGGCATAATGGTCTGTGTTGCTTTGATTTCTACAATTTCAGTTTGCTGCGATTTTTCGAGTACCATGTCCACCTCGTTGCCTTCCGAATCCCGCCAAAACCACGGCTCTATTTGTTTTTCATTTTTATGATGCAGACGCTTTACGTATTGCGAAATAATCATATTTTCAAACAATGTGCCCTTTATGGATTGATTTTCAATTTTCGATACGTCATTTATTTTTAGCAGATTACTTAATAACCCTGTGTCGTAGAAATAAAGCTTGGGAGATTTGACAATGCGTTTGCTGAAATTGTTGTAAAAGGGTCTCAGCAGAAAAATGATGTAACTGTTTTCTAATGCCGACAGCCACGCCTTTACTGTTGGCGACGAAATGCCACATTCTTTTGCCAAGTTGCTCATATTCAGCATCTGCCCTGCACGAGTTGCACACAATGTCAAAAACTTTTGGAAAAGGCTCATATCCTTGATGGCAATCAATTCGCTCACATCGCGCTGAATGTAGGTTTCGATGTAGTTCGGATAAAAATCCGAAGGCTTGATATTTCGGTCGTAAATAGCAGGGTAAAAACCTTTTTTCAAATATTCCGCGTATTCTGGTTGAAGTAGTTCCGCATTTGTCAATTCTTGAAAATCGAACGGAAAAAGCCGAAAAATGGCAACTCTACCCGCCAAACTTTGCGTGATGTTTTGCATCAGATGAAAGTTTTGCGAACCCGAAAAAATAAATTGTCCCATTATTCTGCTATCGTCAACAATGGATTGAATATATGAAAACAAATGCGGTACGCGCTGCACTTCATCAAAAATAACATATTTATCGTACTGGTTTAAAAAACTTTGCGGATCGGTTTCCGCAAAATTTCGCGTATCCGGATTTTCAAGGTTCACATACCTGTAATCCGAAAACATCTCTTTTAGCAACGTTGTTTTGCCTGATTGTCTTGGTCCCGTAAGTGCGATAATGGGATATTTTTCTGCAAGTTGTTTCATAGCACCTTCTATTTCCCGCTTAACCATCATAGTTTATTGTTTTTTAGATTGTTTTGGATGCAAAGATACTTAATATTTTAAAAATACAGGACTCTAACTTTAAATTTACAGGACTACAACTTTAAATTTGCAGGATTTGTTGTTTAAATTTACACAACTTTTACCCTAAACATTCATTAGACTTTAAACATTAAACTTAATTCCCACCACAAATGTAAACAATATATCTTTACGAAACTGTGCGAAATCGAACTCAATTTGTGCGATTCCACACTTTTTGCAAAAAACATTAAAATCGTAATAATCTAATTATCTTATACATACACCTTTGGTACAACTTTTGTTATTCGTTTTTTTATATGAAACAAATCATCGTCATTCTCTCCTTGTTTGCCTTCGGGCATTTGGCAGCAGCGCAAGACACACTGCGGCTCACATTGGACGAAGTGGTGGCGCTTGCCCGGAAGCAGTCGCCGCAGGCGGTGGCGGCACGCCATCAATACCGGGCGGCTTATTGGAATTGGCGGTCGTTCAAGGCCGATTACCTGCCCAGCCTGACGTTCTCGTCCAATTCGCAGCTCAACCGGTCCATCAGTCCGGTTACGCTGCCCGATGGAACCGATAGTTTTGTACACCGCAACCAATTGCTCAACGACGGCTCAATGACCATCAATCAAAATATTGCCCTGCTTGGAGGAAGCGTGTTCGTACAGAGCGGTTTGCAGCGATTGGATATTTTCCCCGAAAACCAATACTCGTTCAAATCCACGCCCGTGGTTATCGGATATTCGCAAAATCTGTTCGGCTACAACTACCTGAAATGGAACAAGCGAATTGAACCTGTGCGATATAGCACAGCACAAAAACAATACGCCGAAACGCTCGAATTAGTGGCTTCGGAGGCGGCAATGAAATTTTTTCAGTTGGCTACGGCGCAAAGCAATTTACGTTCGGCAAACTACAATTACGCCAATGCCGATACGCTGTTCAGCTATGCCAAAGGACGTTACGAAATAGGCACCATAACCGAAAACGAGATGCTGCAATTGGAAATCAATTACCTTTCGGAACAAACCAACCGCCTGAATGCCCGCATTGAAATGGACGACCGAATACAGAATTTGCGCAGTTTTCTGGGAATTACGGAGAATGTGGAAATCGTGGCCGAGGTGAGCAAAGCCGTTCCAAAATTTATCGTTCCCGTGGACGATGCGCTACAACTTGCCCGCCAAAACAGTCCCGATATGGAACTGCTTGCCTTGCAAAAACTTCAAAGCGAAAGTGCGGTGGCTTACGCCAAGGCTTCGCGCGGGTTTAAAGCCGATTTGTACATGCAGTTCGGCTTGTCGCAAACCGACCGCAGTTTTGCCAATGTCTATCGCAATCCGCTCAACCAGCAATTGGTGAGTCTGGGAATTCGCATCCCGATTTTGGATTGGGGCGTGGGACGCGGACGGGTGGAAGTGGCGAAGAGCAACCTCGAAAAAGTGAAAATAGACATCGCACAGGCACGTACCGACTTCGAAGCCAACGTGATAAAATTAGTGAAGCAGTTCAACCTGCAGGCCGATAAAGTGGGCATCGCGCAGAAAACATCGGTACGCGCCGCGCGCCGGAACGATGTAGCCTACCGGCTCTATCTGCTCGGGAAATCCACCGTTCTCGATCTGAATGCCGCCATTGCCGAAAAAGACCGTTCGCAACGCGATTACATCCGCGAACTGCAAAACTACTGGAGCCTCTATTACGGATTGCGGAGCATCACGGGATGGGATTTTGAGAAGAATAGTCCGATTTTGAATGTGTCAGTACAGAAAATAGAGTACAGATGTCAGAAGACGGAAGACAATTTTTATAGTTTAATTAAATAAAACAGGTACAGCAAAGCGTTGCTCTACTTCAAAAATTGAAATAATAATATAAGCGAAAATTGATCAGATCAAAAGAAATCGCCGCTCCAAAGCATCGACAAGAATTGTAACACGGGATAAATCTCCACATTGTTCATCCTTCGCGGATTTTTATCCAACGAAACAATAATCAGCCGGCAATCGGGAAATTCTTCCGAAAATGCCTTTAATCCCTTTGTGTGATGCGATTGCACTTCGTCGGATGATTTTATTTCAATGGCTGTTTCGGCATTGCCGATAATGGCGTCCACTTCGTAACCCGATGATGTGCGCCAATAGGACAAATTTTGCTGCGGCCTGAAATATCCGATGTAAGCAATGATTTCTTGCAGGATAAAATGCTCAAAAGCATGTCCGAATTCGGGTGAACCCGGGTTTATCTCAGTTCTTTTGAGCAGAAAATTGGCAATGCCCACATCGAAGTAGTAAAACTTGGGCGATTGGATAACGCGACGTTTCACGTTTCGGGTAAAAGCGGGAATGGTGTAACCTATCAGCGTTTCTTCCAAGATGGAAAAATACTCTTTCACCGTAGGTGCACTCACGCCGCATTCCGAAGCAATGTTGTTGTAATTGAGAACTTCGCCGTTGCTGAGTGCCGCCACTTCCATAAAACGGGAAAATGTGTTCAGGTTTCGGGTAAGTGCTTCGGCTTTTATTTCCTGTTGCAAATAATCGCCTACGTATGCGCGAAGTCGGTTTGCGGCATTTTCCACCAAATAGTGGCGCGGCAGCATGCCGTTATTGCAGGCTTTTATAAGGTCAAAATTGGGAGTTTCGCTACTTACAAACGGATACAACTGTTTCCGGACGGCTCTGCCGCCAAGCAAATTTACACCGCCTCGGCGTAATTTTCGTGCACTGGAGCCGCTCAGGATAAAACGAAGATTATGATTGCTTATCAGCCAATGCACTTCGTCGAGCAATGCCGGAACTTTCTGAATTTCGTCGATGATGACCAATTCGTTTTCAGATAACAAACTGAGTTCTTCGCGCAGGAGCGCGGGACGTCGATTGTAACGCTCGAAATCATCCGATTTTAGTAAATCGATGGTTCTTTTGTCGGGAAACGTCATTTTCAGCCAGGTGCTTTTTCCTGTTTGTCGCGCACCCCAAAGAAAAATGCTTTCGTTCTCTACATCCTGAATTGTTATTTTTC
>ENA-UOOK01001358-UOOK01001358.1-fermentation-metagenome-genome-assembly--contig:-NODE-1358-length-32142-cov-4.698538_pt1 | contig 32142 bp, 28 predicted proteins | sample MGYA00245777_ERZ724023 | MGnify/ENA primary metagenome ERZ724023 (study PRJEB28704, sample SAMN03018312) | fermentation metagenome | biome: anthropogenic terrestrial biome; feature: soil; material...
TGAGTCTTCTCCTACTTCAAATGTGTTGTAAACCATATCCTCCATACCTTCCGATAAAATAACGGGGATATGTACGCTCTCTCCTTTTGTACCAGGTTTTATGATAACATCGATGCCTGGCTTGTCTTTTTTCGTTATGATATCGATATTCGCCGTTGTATTACGTTCGACGCCCCGGCCATTTTTCCGAATATTGAATGCTCCGTGCGGCATCTCGTGCAGATCCGCAACCTCAGCTAACAGTTTTTTATCGATCGCATCCAGCAATTGCTTTTCCTCCTCTGCTGCAGCTCCGCCGACACATACAATCCGAGTCGAGGCGGCTGATTTCTCCAAGGACCTTTTCACGGTTGGTTATTTCGCTGACAGTTCCTTCGGCAACCATGATGACTTCATCGGCCAAATCAAGAATCCGCTCCTGGTGTGATATTATCAGGATAGTTGTATCATATTTCTTGTTCATCTTTTCGAATGTTTCCGTCAGCCTTTGCATGCTCCAGAGATCGATCCCCGCTTCAGGCTCGTCAAAGATGGCCAACTTCAAGTCACGGGCCAGAATCGTGGCGATTTCGATCCGCTTGACCTCTCCTCCGGAAAAGCTGGCATTGATTTCACGGTCCAAATAATCCTGAGCACACAGCCCGACATCATAAAGATAATCGCAAGTATCAACTGACGCCTTCTTCCCACCGGCAATCTCCAGAAGTTCACGTACCTTGATGCCTTTAAAACGGGCAGGTTGTTGAAATGCGTAACCGATGCCCATTCGTGCACGTTCGTAAAGCTCTTTGTGCGTTATGTCCACGCCATCCAACAAAATTTGGCCGCTCGTAGGCTGGTGAATTCCCATGATAGTCTTGGCCATTACGGATTTTCCGCCGCCGTTAGGCCCGGTCATTACATAGATTTTTTTATCATCCAAGGTGAAATTCACATCTTTTAATACTTGGATCTCACCCTCGTCGCCCTTTAATATCAGACCGATATTTTTAACTTCCAGCATTTTTATATTTCCCCCATATAATTTTTTTTGTCCTTGATTCAGTGTCTGTGCTGGTGGAGGTATCTTTTATATACAAGCAGTGTTTTGAGAAAGCGAAAATACGTCAAATCCCATTTCATCTTCGTTGCTATAAATGATAGAATATTCATTCATCGGCATTGGAAACGGTGTAAAGTGCAGCGATATTTCCTTTACGCATATCATATAGCAAACCAAATTTTGTTTGTATTCAATGATATATGATTTAACTGTTTATATCAAAATTTGTAACATAAAAGGAGACAATGTCATGAAAATAAATTTTACTTCATTTAAATCGGTCCTGATGATTTTTGCTTTGATCGAAGTAATGGTGGTCGGGGCATATCCTGCTATCTCTTCAGCTGAAGAGCGAGACCGTAACACCATAACCGTTCAGGGATCATCAAGTATCACCGTTTCCCCCACGATAGTATACGTCAGTATAGGGGTAACGACGTTCAACAAAAATGCGGCGTCAGCACAGAGCGAAAATGCCGTAAAGATGGACAGAGTGTATAAAACCCTGGCTTCGCTGGGGATAAAGAAAGACAAGATAAAGACAGTGAACTATAACATCAGCCCACGCTATGACTACAAAAACAATGTCGCCACCCTGGCAGGCTACAACGTGATAAACAGCATCCGCGTAACTGTGAATGATCTGAAGAAGGTAAGCGATGTCCTTGATATGACGGTAAAAGAGGGAGTCAACCAATCCAACTCGATATCATTCGGAGTAACCGATGAGGAGAGAGATAGGCTTTACCTTCAGGCCCTCTCACAGGCTGTTTCAAATGCAAAGGAAAAGGCAAACACGATAGCAGCAGCTGCAGGAATTGCCATCTCAAAGCCGGCAAACATAATCGAGGGTTCTTCTGCCCATTTCGTCCAGCCAAACTACAGGGCCATGGATATGGCGAAAATGGCATCGGAAACCGCCCCTACCCCAATTTCTGAAGGCGAGCTGACGATCGAAGCCAGTGTGACTGTTATTTATGATTACTGATAAGAACAGTTGTGAAGCCGCGGTGCCTGGCACCGCGTGAAACAATGGTGAAGCTGTTGTGAAGCAATCGTTTCAAAACCAGGATCACCCAATGAAAGGATGGCCCGCGCATTGTGCGGACCATCTTTGATGTCAGGAGCTTGATCTCCACTCTTTGATCGCGTCTATGAAGGCGTCCCCGTATTTTTCCAGTTTGACGCTGCCTACTCCGGGAACCTCAAGGAAAGCCTCTCTGTCTGACGGCAGTGTTTCGCACATCGCGGAAAGGGTCTTGTCAGAGAAGACAACATATGGGGGTACCCCCTCTGCTGCAGCCAGCTCTTTTCGCAGTGTTCGCAGAGAATCAAAAAGCTCTTCATTTACACTCTCTACTTGCTTGCGCTTCCGGATAGAAAGGGGCTTTTCAGCGCTTTCTTCGTGCTTTCGCATCAGAAGTTTTGTGTCGCTTTTCAGAAACTGTGTTGTCCTGCCGGTAAAAGAAAGTACGGGAAATTCTCCGTCCTCGATTTGCAGGAAGCCTTCGGCGGTCAGGAAGTTTACCATATTTCGTATAGCTTCAGCTTTGTATCCTTTCATGATCCCCCAGGTGGAGATCTTGTCAAAACCGAGGGACTTTATCTGGGCCTTCTGTGAACCTCGCAGCACATCTGTCAGGATCGCACTTCCAAACTTTCGTCCGCCTGTATGTTCGGCCATACGGTAGACAGAGGATATTATCTTTTTTGCCTCTGTAGTGATATCGACAAGGTCTGTCTGCGATGTGCAGCTACCGCAGGAACCGCAGGTTTCAGGCACATCCTCTTCACCGAAATAGTTCAATATCCATGATCTCAGACAGCCGGTCGTATGGCAGTAGTCAACCATTCCGCGAAGTTTAAGGTATGCTGCTTTTTTTGTCGCGGCATCCTCACTAAGCGATATAAAGTAACGCCCGGTCATTATGTCCTTTTCTCCGAAGAGCAGGATACAGTCCGCAGGCAAACCGTCGCGTCCTGCACGTCCGGCCTCCTGATAATAGGCATCCATAGTCGCGGGCATGTTGTAGTGGATCACATAGCGAACATTAGATTTGTCGATGCCCATTCCGAAAGCGTTGGTGGCAACTATGATCCCGACCTTGTCATATATAAAAGCTTCCTGGCTCTGCAGCCGTTCATCGCTGTCCAGGCCGGCATGATAACGTACTGCGCTTATGCCGCTTCGGCATATTTTATCGCGTACCGATTCAACTTCCTTACGCGTTGAACAGTAGACTATGCCGGAGACGTTTGGAAATTTTTTAACATACTCCAGCAGGTATTTTGTCTTGTCAGCCGGATGTTCAATCTGAAAAAAGAGGTTTTCTCGGTCAAATCCCGTCGTAACAGAAAAAGGGGATCTAAGTTCAAGCTGGCGGATAATATCTTCTCTGACCTCGGGAGTTGCAGTAGCAGTGAACGCAGTAACAACAGGACGCTGTCTCAGCGATGCGATAGCCGGTGCGATGTTCAGATAGGAAGGGCGGAAGTCATGTCCCCACTGGGAGACACAGTGTGCCTCGTCAACTACTATCAGGGCAATATCCAGTGAATGGAGAAATTCTATGAAGCCATTGTTCTCGAGGCGCTCCGGAGCTATATAAAGGAGTTTTATCTTTCCTTTGCTTACAAGGCGGAATATGGAGACCACTTCGTCCCATGCCATGGAGCTGTTTATCGAGGCTGCCTGCACCCCGCTCTGTCGAAGCGCATCGACCTGATCCTTCATAAGGGAGATAAGCGGGGATATGATTATGGAAACTCCTTTACTCAAAACGGCGGGGATCTGGTAACAGAGAGACTTCCCTGCCCCTGTAGGCATTATGGCCAGTGCGTCATTGCCCTTAAGGATGTTGTCAATGATCTCTTCCTGCCCGCGCCGGAAGGAGGTATAACCGAAAATATTTTTAAGCATGTCAATGGGCTGTGGCAAAACAAACATTCCTTTATGATCATTTGAATAATGAGTATAGCACTGAAAGAATATTAGACTCGAACTTGTAAGGATCCCTTACAAGTTCGAACCATCCAATGTTGCATCGGTTAAATAGTACTGATGTTTGTATTCTTTAAAGGTCCGCCTGATGAATAAGTTTAAAAGCATAGATCATAGCGTAATTTGTCGCTTTACGGCTAAAGGGCCGGTAAAGCTGGCCTTCTCCCCATTCCTTCATCATTCTGTGGTCGGGGTCATGAGTATCTTTCAATACGCTGAGAAATCTTTCATATCCCCCTATCCCGCCGACATCTTCAGGGGGGCACGCCCCTTTACCTTCTACTACTACAGGATGGCTTACTTTCCAATCTTCATAAATTGACTCAAAAGTAATACTGTGCTCCCACGAATCACCGAAATCATAGGTATATTGGAATGTTTTGACCTTCTTTAAATACGGATCGATTTCTGTGTTCCATGACTTCTTTACTTTCATTTTTGCAATTTTTTTTATATATTCGTCGGTCTCTCCCCGCTCGATCTGTCCTTGATTTTCTTTACACCAAACCTGCAAGTCGCAATAACCTTCTTCATCGCAGACTATCTTATGATTGAGATCCGGTATTTCGAATGAATAAAGATGATAATCCTGCCAACCCATTGCAAGTTGTATTGCCATGTGCAGTTTTTCAAAAGTCATTTCTGTCGGGATCACAACTCTTCTCCAGATAAGAGGTTCGGAATCTTTAAGTTCTATTTTGATTTCGTGTGCGCTCATTCTTTCACGCCCTTCCTGTGATTTTATAAAATAAATTTTGCAGTGTTTAGTCCTAAAACAACATCTAATTATTCAACACATAATAATTTCCCTTCATAAAAATCTATGACTGGCAACAAAAAAGTCAGATCAGCCAGGCTGGTACGTACCAGTTTTTTTTGTTGACAGGCAAAAGATCTGAGCAAAGACATACAACTGCGCCTGTGCCTATGTTCGTCCTTATGCGCCTTTCTCCGCTGGCTTCTTCCTCTTTCATTACAGGATCCAGTGCGTTGAAGTTTTTCGTTGCCTTAGACGGAAATGCGCTCTTTTTGATCTCGATAGGGAAGAGCGTATTGTTTTCATAAAGTATCAGATCTATCTCTTTATTATTACTGTCTCTGTAGTAATAAAGGGGTGGCCTTTTGCCATTATTGATGAAACTTTTATATATCTCTGAGACGACCCAGGTCTCAAAGAACTCCCCGCTCATCGCTCCTGCTTCAAGAGCCTCGACATCGTTCCATTTCGTGAGGTATGTGCACAGCCCTGTATCCATAAAATACATACGGGGAGATTTGACTACGCGCTTCAGCAAATTGTTGAAATATGGCTCTATAAGAACTACCAGCCCGGAAGTTACAAGCAGGGAAAGCCATTGTTTTGCTGTAGGTGCAGTTATACCACACTCTGATGCCATGGCATTGTAGTTAACTGTAGTCGCGGTCCTGGCAGCGGCTATACAGAGGAACTTGTAAAACGTCCCTTCGTCAGCTACCTGAGTAAGGTCTCTTATGTCCCGTTCCAGATATGTACCGATATAGGATTCGTAATACGTATCTCGCCTTACTTGTTGGTTTTCGTACAGACGGGGGAAGGATCCGCGGAATATGGAGCCGAATGTCTCCATCAGATCTATTTTTTTTGCTGAAGGGAGTCTTTTAAGAAGTTCCTCGGGATCTGTCGTAAAGCAGCCAAAGTGATTGTTGTTCAACTCGCTGTTTGAAAGTCCGAAGAGATTAAGGATACCTGCCCTGCCTGCCAGGCTCTCGCTTATGTTCTGCATCATGTGAAACATCTGTGAGCCGGTAAGCCAGAAATCACCGTTTACTTTATGCTCATCAGCGGACATTTTAATGTATGGCAAAAGCTCCGGGGCATATTGTATTTCGTCAATGATAAGAGGAGGCGTGAAGCGCTGGAAAAATAGAGCCGGATCGTTTACTGCGAGGTGCCTGTTTTTCGGGTCATCCAGACTCACATATTTCCTCTCTTTTTCAGCCAGGTGGCGAAGAAGTGTAGTTTTCCCGACCTGGCGGGGGCCTGTGATCAAAAGGACAGGATATGTACTGCTGACGTTGCGGACCGTATCTTCGATCGTTCTTGAAATGTACATAAACAGACCTCCAAACAATAAAAACTTATGCAAAAATAAAATGGTATTTTATTTTTGCATAAGTTTTTAGTTAAGTCAATCTAATGCCTGAGTTTATATCAAATATTATCATCTTTGGCGGCAACAAGGCATATAAAAAATTACAGTTGATCAAATTAACATACTATGCGGATATAAATATTTAACTTACTAGTGGGTTTTGCAACAGCCAGATCCGCGTTTCCGCGCGCAGAGTGAAACTGGCAAACAAAAACTTATGCAAAAGTAAAATGACATTTTACTTTTGCATAAGTTTTTGGGGTTATCCGGAACGGCTAGCCGGATGTGGGGCTTTTAATTTTGATAAATGTAACAGTCTGATTTTTTAAAGAAATTTTGTCTACCTGATAACCGTGATCAGGCAATTCCTTTTTGTAATTCAGGAAAGAGTGATCGATCGGAACTCCCGCAATTTTCCCGATTTCCTCAAAAGAAAGGATGAGGGTATCCCGCCCCTCATTCTTTATATGTTCCCAAAGCCGATCATATTTGCTGATTCAGATCACCTTCTCAAATTATTTGACGACTACAGGCTTTATCCCCCTTGGACCTTTAGAGATAAGCACTGCGGCTGCGGCGAGGACAGCCGGAAGAGACAATTCATGGGGAAATGCGACGTATCTCGACTCCCATATGGGCTTGTATTTTTCCTTGTATTCCCTTAGCCCCTGGAAGTTATAAAATACATTTCCGTACTCATATAACATTTCAGCGGTCCTGCCCCAAAGCGACCCGTGAGGACCTCCTCTCAGACCGGAAAGCGGAGCCATCCCAAGGTCGAAATAAGCGTATCCATCTTCTTTTGCCCACAAAATCAGACTCAGAAAGAGGAATTCCATCGTGTCCAAGGGAGCATTGTCCATATATCTCATCATGTCGGGCGAGACCTCATTTTTGTCTGCACTTGTCCAAAAATTTGCAAATGCCTGAATTTCCCCGTTGCGCTCAACCACTGCGATCTTAAAATTGCAAATGTACTCTTCGCTGAAAAAACCCAGGGAAAATCCCTTTTCATGTCCCTGCTTAGATTTGAGCCACTCTTCCGATATTTCCTTGAGCCTGGGAAGAACCGAGACTTTCTCCTCCTCAGAGAGGATACGGAATACTGATCCGTCCTTGGCCAGCTTTTTCAATGTATGCCTCTGTCCGTGCCATTCTGATCCCTTTTCAAAGGAGAGATCCGCAAGGGGCACCTTGGCGTTTTCTCCTATCTTTATCAGTGCTAGTCCCTGTTCTATGTAAAGTGGGAGATTCCTCTCGCTAACTTCGTAATAAACTGTTTTTCTTCCGTTTACCTCAGCCTTCTCCCTAAATGACCATGCCAGGTCGGAGAATTCTTCCCGGTCTCCCAGGGGATCTCCCATCACGAACCAGTACGGACCTTCTTCAGCAAAGAATATCATCGACCTTCCGGTCGGACTGAAGAAGAATGATTTGTCGCCTGTCAATGCAAGGAATGCGGATGCGTCGGGGGACGATATTGTAATATTAAACGCCTTTTCAATATCAATTCCGGTAGGAACCATTGGAATGTCAGGTTTCACCCTGAATAGTTTTAACAAAGGAAGAATTAGTGCCGCGGCAGAAAGCGTCACAGTTGCCCTCAAAAACCAGGGTGCCCTTCCGGAAAGAGCGAACTGAAGTATGCTGAGGCTTGAGTATTCCGAGTGTCTAAAGGAAAAATAGCCAAGCCATGCCGAAGAGGCCAGTACAACTGCCACGGGCAACAGCCTGTCAAATGATATTCCGGCTGAAAGAAGCCTGGAATCCCTGTCAAACTTTTTTCGCCCCGCGATGAGAGGCAGCATGATGATCACAAGTATCATAGCTTCTTCATAGTCCAGGCCTTTTAACAGAGAGAGGCCGATGCCCGCAGCCATCAGAGCAATTGTGAGCTGCCATGCGATGCGAAGCCTTCTCCTTATGCCCTGCGCGAGAAATAGGAGCAGAAATCCTGCCAGGCTGCTCAGGAAGTGTGATATCTCGATAATGTCCATCGGCACCAATTTATTCATCAGTGCAAGGCGATGTGCCAACCCAGGTGTTGATCCTGAAAAGAGCAGGACTGCTCCGGAGGCGAACACACCAACAGACAATATTGGAGGGTAGATCGCAATAAATCCTTTCCCAAAACTCAAAGCAGCACTTTTTACTTCCCTGCCTGCGGGATATAATTGCCGTCCCCCCATCAAAAGGGCTGAAAGGCAGAGAGGGAAAAGGTAATAGACTACTCTGTAGAGCAGAAGCGCACCTATCATCTCTGTCCCGGAGTACCACGGAGAAAGGGTCACCATAAGCGTAGAGTCCAGGACTCCAAGCCCGCCTGGAACCTGGCTCATCCCGCCAAGAAGCACTGAAATTACGTAGCATCCGGTGTAGTGGAAAATCGAGATGTCGCTGCCCGGGAGGAGTGAGAAGAGGACCATCGATGCACAAAAATAGTCGGCTCCGGATATCATGATCTGTGCTATGAAATATTTAAGAGGAGGCAGGGATATGTCTTCTCCCTTTACTTTTATGCTTTTCCCGGACCAGCTGAGCAACGCCGCAAAAAACACAAATAACAGGAGCAGGAATCCCGGGATCTTTCCCCATTCTTTCAGCAGCGGTATCCGGGCGATCGTGCCTGCAGGTTCGGAAAGTAAAAGTAGACCAAGTATCCCCGCAGATCCGAGACCAATCGTCAGATCACAGAAACCAAGGACTTTTGCAGTTTCCGAAACACTCAGCCCGTAAGCGCTGTATATGCCGTATCTCGCGGAACCCCCAGTCAGCACGGACATTCCCAGATTGAACGAAATGGCGTTGCTGACAAATGAGGCAAAGCCAATCTTTGCCCAGTGGAGTTTTTTCCCTATATATTTCAGTGCTAGGCCGTCATTGAGGGTTAGTATTGCATAGTTAACTGCGGTAAATAATAAGGCAAGCAGGAGCCTCCAGTAAGGGATATCAGCGACAGCTCCCCTTATCTCCGCAAAGCTGTACTGCGATATTTCCTTGTGAAGAAAATATACTGCAAAAGCTGTTATGGCAAGACCTATCAACTGCACGGCCCTTTTTTTGACAGGCAGATCCAAATCAAATCCTCCTTTGCGTTAAAAACAACAGTATCCGCACCTGCTGAATTGGCCACCTAAAATTTTTTAGGATCTCATACTTATATATTTTATCTTAATGATTTTTCACGTAAATATAGATCTGAATAAAAGAGTTCATGTCAGTGTGCGGCAGGGATGGGGCGGCGGAGCTTACCCCAAAAACAGCGAGTTCTTTTTAAAAATTTGCCCCGGTTCGGAAAGATATCGGTTGTTTTATGACAACAGGAGTATAATTCAGTGATGATAGGACCGTAAAAAAATCCGCAGCCATTCTTGACAACACAACTTTTAATTCTTGTTTACATAATAATTAATTTTAAAATTAATATATTATCAATTCAGCAAACTTATAACATCTATCTTTAATTATTACTTTAATAACTTTTATTAAGGGGCATTAACTATTTAAAGTTTATTGAGCAACTTTTAACTCCGATCCATAGAATATCATTACGAAGGAGGCATATTGCGCCAGGTAAAGATAACATATGATCAATATTAGGTAATTGGCGGCAGTCCGGCTGAGGAACGTCTCTTTTTATCCTGCATGCATCTGCAGGAGATATTTAATTGGAGGGATCAAGATGTTTTTTAAAAAAGACAGCGGGCTTAAAAGCGGCAACGAACTGACAAAAATGCGCACTCCACATACTTATGCGATCATCTTTTTTGTAGTGCTTTTCTGCTGGATGCTGACATTCATAGTTCCGGCAGGAAGGTTCACCGTCCATGACATCCAGTACAAGGGAGCCGCCGGGGAGACAAAGACACGCACGGTCCTGATGCCGGAGACTTTCAGGTACAGCTACAACCTTAACACTGAAAATCTCTCGGTAGAACTGAAAAAGCTTGCAGAGAATGCAGATGCCGCAAAAGAGGCCGGCATCGATCAGGCAGCGCTTCAGGAGTTTGTCGCAACCGATCCTGCAAAATGGAGCCAGTCTGACCTGAGTGATCTTGGCCTTAACGACGACGCACTCTACAAACTTTATGGAACTTCTATTTATGACACAAGCAAAAAGCTCCACAAGACTGCAAAAATTTGGGGCACGGATGATTTTTACGGATTCGGATTCCTTAACTACATATTTGAAGGACTTGTCACCGGAAGCAAGTATGGATCGGCTGTCGGGATCGTCGCGCTTATCCTTGTGGTTGGCGGTGCTTTCGGCATCATTATGAAGACCGGGGCTGTAGAGTCCGGAATTTATGCTTTCATCAGAAAGACAAAGGGCCTTGAGAGGCTGGCCCTGCCTCTTCTTTTCTTCCTTTTCTCGCTCGGCGGAGCTACATTCGGCATGTCAGAGGAAGTTATTCCATTCGCCATGATCATGGTCCCCTTTGTCATAGCACTTGGCTATGACTCCATCGTAGCTGTAACTGTGACGTTTGTGGCATCGCAGGTAGGAAATGCCGTTTCCTGGATGAGCCCCTTCAGCGTGGCGATCGCGCAGGGTATCGCTGACATACCTGTACTATCCGGAGCAAAGTTCAGGCTCATACTCTGGTGCATAGTGACGGCGCTTTCCGCAGGCTACATGATGCTATATGCGGAGAAAATAAGGAAGGACCCAAAACTCTCCGTCGTTTACAATTCTGACAGTTATTTCAGAGACAAGATAGAAAAGACGACGGAAGAGGAGATGCGCTTCACTCTGGGGCACAAGCTCATTCTCCTTGAAATGCTTGCAGTGCTGATTTGGATAATCTGGGGGGTCACTCAAAAGGAATACTACATCCCCGAGATAGCTTCTCAGTTCTTCGTGATGGGACTTGCAGCAGGCGTAACCGCAGTAATCTTCAAACTTAACAACATGGGAATAAATGAAATGGCATCAGCCTTCCAGGGCGGGGTGGCCGACCTTGCGGGAACCGCGGTGGTCGTAGGAATGGCAAAAGGCATACTCCTCGTCCTCGGTGGTGCAGATGCGACTGTGGCCTCAGCTCTGAACACCATACTCTACAGCATAGGAAATCTCCTAAAAGGAGTCCCTGCTTTCGTTACAGCCTGGTGCATGTACATCTTCCAGAGCCTTTTCAACCTCGTGGTCACATCAAACTCGGGACAGGCAGCGCTTACAATGCCGATCATGGCGCCGCTTTCGGATGTCGTGGGTGTCTCAAGACAGATAGCGGTACTTGCCTATCAGATGGGAGCAGGATTTGTCGACGCTTTTACTCCTGTATCCGCAAGCCTTATCGGTGTTCTCGGAGTCGCGCGCATAGACTGGTCGACCTGGGCAAAATTCCAGATCAAGATGCAGGGATTCTTCTTCCTTATGGGTACAGTGGCGATAATCATCGCAATTGCCATCAATTTCCAATGATCGGAATATGTAAAGGATCTCGGGGGTGAGTGTCGAAATGATCACGATAATCAGAAACGCAGAAGTTTACGCCCCGGAGCATCTGGGCAAAAAGGACGTTCTTCTGCTCGGAAGCAAGATAGCTGCAGTCGATGAACACGTCTCATTCAACATCAATGGCCCGGTGGAAGTTTCAGAGATAGATGCCGGAGGGAAAGCGCTTATCCCGGGATTCATAGATTCGCACTCCCATATTCAGGGAGGCGGCGGAGAGGGCGGTTTTTCTACCAGGACACCTGAAGCAGTCCTCACCGATTTCACAACAGCGGGCGTAACGACCGTAGTCGGCTGCCTCGGAACTGACGGAACAGCAAGGGACATGGTCTCCCTGCTTGCAAAGGCAAGAGGGCTGGAAGAGGAAGGCATCACAACATACATATACACCGGCTCATACAGGATCCCTGTAAAAACCATAACCGGAGAGATCATGAAGGACATAATGGTCATCGACAAGGTCATCGGCATCGGAGAGATAGCGATATCGGACCATCGCTCTTCTCAGCCTGCTTTTGAAGAGTTCGTCAGGGCCGTCTCGGATGCGCGTGTCGGAGGAATGCTTTCCGGCAAAGCAGGCATAATCAACGTCCATCTCGGGGACGGCAGAAGAAAGATCGACCTGATCAAGAGAGCGGTTAAAGAGACAGAGATACCGCTGGCACAGTTTTTGCCGACCCACATCAACCGGAATCAGGAGCTCTTCGAAGAATGCGTGGCCTATGCCAAAGAAGGGGGCTACATCGATTTTACCGGGAGCGATGATCCTGACTTCTGGGAAAAAACCGACGGGGAGGTCCGCTTCAGCAAAGGGTTAAAGAGATTGCTGGATGAGGGAGTCGGTCCGGATAATTTTACGATTTCGTCCGACGGTCAGGGCAGCCTTCCTATCTTCAACGAGAAAAAGGAGTACGTAGGGCTGGGAGTAGGCAAGTCGAGCTGCCTGATCAAAGCGATCAAAGAGTGCATTTTCAGAGAGAATATTCCTCTGGAGACGGCGATCAGGGCATTGACCTGCAATCCTGCCAAGATCCTGAAACTTAAGACAAAGGGAAGGATCATGGCCGGCATGGATGCCGATCTCTGTCTCCTTGACAGCAGCATCGACATCGACACTGTGATCGCCAAAGGCAAAGTTATGGTAAGCGGCAAAAAACCTCTGGTTTTCGGGACATTTGAAAAAGTAAGCAATTAGTCTCCTGACACGATCAGCTATCCAACATCATAAGGACGGCTTAGCAAGAGAGAAAGAGGCGAGGGGAGAGACAGATGCTCCTCGTCTCTTTCTACAATATCTGCACAGGCATCAAATTCATCTCCAACTAGTCTCCGAAGACATTGATAAGTCTGCCTGACCACATAAGCAATTTTTCTGACAGTTCCCTGAATGGATCTTTATCAATTGCGGGTCCATCAAAAAGGGATATAGACTCAGTAAGTTGCTTCTCTTCTTCAGGCAGCAGAGTGATCAGGTCTGATTTTTTTGGTATTAATAGACCTTACATTCCTAAGATGCGCGTATAATAGAAAAAGCTCTTTCACAGGAGGAATTTTAATGTCAAAATGCCGAAATTCAAAATTAATTACCGTGATCCTGCTAACAGCTTCCATTCTATTTACAGGTAACGCATTAGCGGCTGTTAATAAAACTTTCACCATATCAAAGAAGATCGAAATCTCTGACAAACGCATCCTTACTTTGACATTTAAAGGTTTGATTTTCGGTGAAACAGCCACGGGCGGATACAGGAATATTGAGGTGCATGAAGGAAACAAAAAGCATATCCAGACTATAAACATTGCGGAGGTAAACTCTTTCGGCGATGAGACTACGACCTCTCCCGAACCGGGGACCGGGAGCGACATAATAATTGAGGACATGGACTTTGACGGGATAAACGACTTCAGGATCATTGCGATGCTTCCTCCCGGGCCCAACATTCCCTACATCTGCTTCCTTTGGGACAAAAAATCGGGAAAGTTCGTCCACGCGGAATTCCTTGACGACATAACTTCGCCTGAGTTCGACAGCAAAACGAAGACCGTTACCTCAAGCAGCAGAGAAAGTGCAAACAAGTACAGGAAAGATGTCTACAAATATTCCGGCGGCAAGCTGGTCCTTGTGAAATCAGTCGTCAAGACGTATCAGTAAAAATATCCCGCCGTAAGACAGATGGCCTGAAAATGCTGAAGAAAATCAAAGGGAGCTGTGATCATGAGACCGGAAATCAAAAATGAACTCGATGAAAGAGCGAACGGCTGCCGTATAGGCCTTCTGGCCGTTACCAACGTTACGAATCCAAAAACAAGCGAGGCGCTGGAAAAGGCGAAATCTTTGCTTGAAGAGGAGCTAAGAGGGAAATACGCCCAAATAGAGAGGCAGGAACTCAGATCCCTCCACCCTATGTCCGTTTACGTCTCATATTATAAAAAATTCGGATATACATACCACGTTCTCCAGCAGGTCGAGTCCGTCGCAAAAGGGAAGAAGTCCATGAGCGTCTCAGGGCTCGTAAATTCAATGTTTATGGCTGAAATGAAAAACATGATCCTGACAGCGGGGCACGACCTCGCAAAGATCAGCGGAGCTGTTTCACTCAAAGTTGCAACAGGTCAAGAGTCTTACGTCTGCATGAACGGAAGGGAGACAAAGACGATCCAGGGCGATATCATGATCACTGACGATGAGTCCGTTCTCTCGAGCATTTTGCGGGGACCTGACGGCAGGACCTCGATAGACGAGGAAACGGAGCAGGTTTTGTACACGATATACGCCCCGACAGGGATAGATGAGAAAGAAATCATTTCTCATATGGATGATATCGAGTCTTACGTGCGCCTCTTCTCTCCCGGATCAAATCTTGAGCTTAAAACTGTGATATGATCCATTTTTAATTATCGGATGACCGGTCTTTCCACTGCTCAAACATTACAGTTTCACTTATGCCCTTTCTTTCTCTGCTGTGCCGGTCAGGACTGAGGAATCCGTCTGAGGGATACCCAAGCAGCAAAAGAGCGGTAGGCTCAATGTATTCGGGTATCCCGAATTCTTTTCTTATTATGACCGGATCAAAGAGTCCCACCATGACGCTTCCGATGTTGAGCTCCCTTGCTGCCAGCATCATATGATCACATATGATCCCGATATCAAGATCCCCCGAACATTTTCCGTCAAAGGGACGGATCAGCTGATCGCTTTTATCCTGACAGACTATCAGGACACAGGGAGAGCCGAAGGCCTTGTATGCCTTCTCTACCTTCCTGATATTTTCAGGCTTTTCGACAACTATGATCCGCTGCGGCTGCCTGTTGCATGCGCTTGGGGCGACACGTCCCGCCTCCAATATCTTATTGAGCGCATCTTTTTCTATCTTTTTGTCTCTAAATCCGCGAGTAGTGCATCTGTTTTTTGCAAGCGTCAAAAAATCCATTCTATTCTCACCTTATCCTTTTATCCTTTATCCGAGACCTTTATTCGGACTGTTATTTATACATTTTACACCCGTGAAGATAGCCGGAAGCATGGGGGTTGACTGCTCCGGATCAGTTTCTGTGAAAAGCTTGTAAGGGCAGAGCAATAAACTAAAATAAGAGACGGCAATATCGTACAAGAAGATCGTTCCGATTTCATATAAAGTGACCTCAGTCTTTTTTGAAGAGAGGAAAATGAAATGCAACAGGAAACAAGAACAGTAAAGTATGACCCTGAACTGAAGGTAGAAGCTTATTCTTTCATGGGCATAATGCAAAAATTTCCCAACCACTTTCATGACTATTACGTTATCGGCTTCATTGAAAGCGGAGAACGCTCCCTGTCGTGCAAAAACAGGGAATACATAGTGGAACCGGGAGATCTTCTGCTTTTTAATCCCCGGGACAATCACACCTGTGAGCAGACAGACGGGAAGACCCTCGACTACCGCTGCATCAATGTCCCTCCTGAGACAATGTGCAAGGCGGCTTTCGAAATCACGGGGAAAGAATATCTCCCATCCTTTTCGCCCACTGTAGTCTTCCGCAGTGATCAAGTTCCTTTGCTTCGTGAACTTCACAAGATAATAATGGAAGAAGAAAGGGATTTCAGAAAGGAAGAGATTTTTTTCTTTCTTCTCGAGCAGCTGATCGAGGAGCACAGTGAGAAAGAAACGGAAAGACCGTGCCCTGAAGAGAGCAGGGAAATAGGCATCATTTGCAGCCATCTTGAAAGAAATTACATGAAAAATATCACACTGGACGAGCTGAGCGAACTGACAGGCTTGAGCAAGTATTACCTTCTGCGGTCGTTCACAAAACAAAGAGGTATTTCTCCATACCGTTATCTCGAGACCATTCGCATCGACAGGGCGAAAAAGCTGCTCGAAAATGGAGTTTTGCCCATAGAAGCGGCTTTGCAGACCGGATTTACCGACCAGAGCCACTTTACAAACTTTTTCAAGAAATTCATCGGACTGACACCAAGGCAATATATGAATATTTTCAAGGACCTGTAACGTTAAGATCCTGGCATTCAAAGAGTTTTTTAAGAAAAGGGAGAATTAAAGAATGAACGGCAATGTTGAAAAATGTGTAATGATAATAGATCCTGAGCTGCCGACAGGTGTAATTGCAAACACTACCGCTATCCTGGGCATGACACTTGGAAAACGCTTCCCTGAACAGGTCGGGAATGATGTCACAGACGCTTCTGAGAAAACTCATCTTGGAATAATCACTGTACCTGTCCCCATACTGAAGGGCAGCAGGGAAATGCTGAAAGAATTAAGAGAAAACCTATACAAGACTGAATTCAACGATCTGACAGTGGTCGATTTTTCTGATGTCGCACAAGGCTGCATCACGTACGACGAATATATTTCCAAAGCCGCAGAAGTCCCGGAAGAGGATCACAAATATTTGGGAGTCGCAATTTACGGAGACAGGAAAAAAGTCAACAAGCTCACAGGCTCCATGCCCCTTTTAAGATGAGCTTTTAAATAGAACCCGTGCTTAGAACAAAGAGGACTCAAATCGATGAATCGGACTTTTTTCATCTCCCGCAGCATTTCTTATACTTTTTGCCGCTTCCACACGGACAGGGGTCATTTCTGCCTACCTTATGGTTTTTATTGCGTACAAAAACCTTCCCCGAAAAGGGAATAAGGTTTGTCCTTTCGGATCGCTTGAATAACTCCTCGGGTGTGAAACCGTTGTTTTCATATATTCTGGTGTTGTTAAATACCTCTAATAAGACTTGAACAAAACTATTCAAATCATCAATTCCATCAAACACATAGTCTGATTCCGTGAAATACTTTAAACACTCCACAGTATTGAAACCTTCATGTATCATTTCTTTGAGGTCGATCAGATCTCCATCAACACCCTCTAAGCCCTCTCCCCTTTCCATCAGGCGATTTTTTAGGATATACGCTTTCAGGTCAGCATAAGGTTTTAAAGGTTCGGTATAGTCGCCCGTTTCATATCGCAGAAACTCTTCTTTTTCGGGCAAATAACGCGGTTTCCCATTTTGCCTTTGCCGAATCGAAGACACATTTTCTTCATAGTCCATAAAACGCGGCTGAAAGGCAGGTCCGGAAATTATGTCTTTAAAGACAGAATATTCTACGTCGTTTGTTTTTTCTAATCTCCGGAGTGCCAATACAGCTTCTTCGGGATCTGTCTTAACATCTTCATAATGATTGAAAACCTCGACAAATTCGTCAACGCTTATCACACCGTAAAGAAATACCGAAGCCGTAGCGTACCTGGACAGCAGCTCCTTGCGATCTCTTTTGATCCTCCTGGTCGTCCCTCCTGCGCTTGCCTGTTGTCTTTCCATCATGAGCCCCCCTAAAGACCTTTCTTTCCTCTCTGGTATTATTTAAAGTTATCCTGATTGCAAATTTATTGTTGATTTCGGCAACATTTAAGGTTTGAGTGAAACTGTCTTCCTTGTGCTCACAAAAGTTCTTTTGCAATTCCAATAAGACGATCTGCATGATCAGCCATAAAGAGAGGAATGTTTAGCAGGTCGCCGTCAAATTTCAGGTTCTTTAGTGAGAGACGTACCCGTATGGATACTTTGTCTCCGTATTTTTCTTTGTATTGTTTCAGACTCCTGCTTTCCACATTATTCTCGGATTTTACTTCCACCGGAATGATCTCGTTATCTCTTTGTATGATGAAATCGACCTCATTGCGAGGATGGTCTGTTGCCCAATAACGGGGTACTGCCTCAAATTGATCCACAAATGACTGGAGGACATAGTTCTCACTGAGTGCTCCCTTGAACTCTGAGAAGAGCCTGCTGCCTTCGGCAAATGCTTTGGGCGACAAGAGAGAGAGTCGGCGGAGCAATCCGACATCCCCCATATAGATTTTAAAAGCTGAAAGATCGTCATATGCCATTATCGGAAGCCCGGGTGCAGTGTTTCTGTAAACTTTGTAAATCAAGGCCGCATCGGAGAGCCATTGGATCGCATCTTCGTATTCCCTTGCCCTTGCACCTTCTTTGACAGCTTTATATATGAACTTTTTGTTTTCTCTGGAAAGTTGTGAAGGGATCGACTTCCATATCATTGATATTTTGGGGAAATCCTTAGGATCGGGATGCTTTGCAAAATCACGTTCATATGACCCAAGTATGTTCGACAGAACAGATTCTATCAGATCCGTTTCACGTTCTTTGATCCATGAATAGACTGACTCAGGCATTCCTCCGGTAACAAAATACATTTTAAGCTTTTCGTAGAGCGGATTGAAAAAGGCATCCGGCAGCGGCTCTAAATTATCGAGCGATCCTAAATACTCAACGAGATTATTATCTCCGTCAGCCATAAGAAATTCAGTGAATGTCATTGGTCCGAGCTCCATGAATTCAACTTTGCCGACCGGAAATGAAACCGGCTTGGAAAGGGCTATCCCAAGCAGAGAACCCGCACAGGCAACATGGTACTCCGGCGCGTTTTCGCAAAAATATTTAAGTGCGGTCAGTGCATCCGGACATTCCTGGATCTCATCAAATATTACAAGCGTCGATCCTGGGTTGATCTTATACCCGCCGGCCATCATAAGATTTTGCAGGATCCGGTCAACATCTTTCGTTTTTTCAAAGAACTGTTTATATTCACTGTGCTCTTCAAAATTAAAATAGGCGACATTTTCATAACTGCGCCTGCCCAATTCCTTCAAAGCCCACGTCTTACCTACCTGTCTGGCACCTTTTAGTATCAATGGTTTTCTGTGGCTGCTCACTTTCCAAAGGTTGAGTCGACTCAAAATTTGACGTTCCATTGGCATCACACCTTATCACATAATTTCATGCAAAAGTGTGATATAAATCACACTTTTGCATGGATTATATGTCTGATCCAGAGTCAGGTCAAATTTTATCACACAATTTCATATAAAAGCGTGATAAAAATCACACTTTTACATGAAATTGTGTGATGGACTAGGCAGTTCACTTATACGAAAAAGCAAAAAACGGGGAGCATATCCCCGTTTTTACAATAGCATGCAGGTCTGTTAGAACCAAATGCCTCTGTTGATCATTCCGCACAGGAGCATTTGATGTTTCCTGCGAGTATCTCCTTCCAGTCTCCTATGACATCATGGGTCCAGCAGTCGTCAGCTCCTGCGGATTCTCTCATGGTGAGCGCAAAGATATAGCTCAGTTCCTCGACCGTCGCCCCGGCTTCAAGGGCGCCTTTGAAGTGCTTCAGCACACAGGGTTTGCTGCGGCCCTTTATTGAGAGGGCGAAGCACAAAAACTGGTATGTTTTTTCATCGATCGGCATCTTCTCTTTATAGATAGCATCTATCTCGTCAAGTTTTTGGGTAAATTCAGGGAAAAACTGTTCAAGCATCCTCATTTTTCATCCCAACCTTCATTGTTTATTTGTGTTTTCTCTTAATTTGGAAATATACTATATTACATAGATGTATGTCAATATATAGTTTATTTTTGTTCTCCCGTGATGTATAGTAACGACTAGAGAAGGGTATTTCAAGGCCTGATCCGAGGTTTAGATTTTAACGGTCCGGGAGGTCAGAGTATCTAAAAATGTGGAACTACTATATACCGGTCATAATCGTGATCTTCTCCAACACCCTTTACCACATTTGCTCAAAATCCACTCCGCGCGACGCAAATATGTTCATGTCGCTAATTGTCACATATCTTGTTGCAACTGCTTCAAGCATTGCTTTTTATCTTTTTTCCGTTCAGAACAAGGGCATCCTGTTGGACATGAAATCCCTTAACTGGACAAGCATACTGCTTGGTGTAGGTGTTTTTGGCATTGAGCTCGGTTTCATCAAAATGTACCGCGCCGGCTGGAACATAAGTGCAGCATCTCTTCTTACCAACGCAGCCATTTCGATCCTTCTTATATTTATAGGCCTGATCTTCTATAAAGAGCACCTTTCGAGCAACCAAATAATAGGGATCGCACTTTGCCTGGCCGGGTTATTTTTTTTTAATAGATAAGACCGAATAAGAAAGAAATTTGAACACTATTCCTTATTGACATCTTAGCCTTCTGACCACTATACTTTTGTGAAAGTGAATTCACTTTCATTAAGAGGTGTTGTTTATGCCAAGAAAACGGTTGACTTCAACAATGAGACAGGAACAGATACTCGATACAACGTTAGAAATAATCGCCGAAAAGGGGCTTGCCGGAGTCAATACATCGGAGATAGCACAGCGCATAGGCATAGTCCCTTCCGCACTATATCGCCATTTCGAAAATAAGGACGCCCTTATCGACGCTCTGCTTGACCGCACACATAGTATTCTTTTTGAAAATGTCAGGAAAATATCCATGGAATCGTCCGGGGCAAGCAAGAATTTGAGGAGCCTTTTTCTCCTGCACATCGAATTTATAAGAAAAAATCCGGGTATACCCAAACTTGTCTTTTCTGACGCGGCCGTCTTTGGGTCTCCTGAACGGAAGAAAAAAGTCATTTTTATAGTCAGAAATTACATGAACAAGCTTAAAGAAATTGCCGAAAAAGGCATAAGAGAAGGAGATCTGATGAACGACATTTCGTCTGAAGCTGTAGCATTTTCTATGGTCAGCTTCGCCCAGCATGTCGGACTTATTTCCAACCTCAGCGACGGCAAAATCGACATGAGCAATTTGGCGGAGTTGGCCTGGAGTTACATAGAAAGAGCGATCCGAAAAGATAATGAAAAGGACGGACGATAAGTCTTTGCACTATGCCAAGGAAGGAAGAAGATCTATGGGACTAAAGATAACGATCATCAAGATCCTGCTGCTCTCACTCCTGCTGATTTCAGGGAACGCGTGCGCCAGTGTTCCGGAAGGTACAGATACGAAACCTGTCGAACTGTGGGAAGCCATGCTAATGGCCGAAAAAAATAACCCCGCCCTTAAAGGCAGCAATATTGAAAGAGAAAAGAGCGGCATAGACGTAAAGATCGCAGAGGGGATGAAGTTGCCAAAGATCGACCTGTGGGCCAATACCACCCTTTCAGAGTACCCTTCTACCGTGGTGCCCATAAGGGAAGCGGGAGTTTTTCCACCCCTCGACACGCACATCACTCGTTTTGGGATCGAGCTGAACATCCCTATCTACACGGGAGGAAAGCTGGAGGCTGAAAAAGTGTCGGCGCAAAAAACATCTGAAGCAGTTTCCGAAGATCACAAGCAGCAAAGACAAGATCTGCTCTACAGCGTGGTATCCGTCTTCTCTCGGTCACTCTATTTTCGGGATATGAAAGATGCATCCGAAAAGAGGATCGGTGCACTTGAAGACAGGGAACGATCCCTGACGCTTCTGCTCAGTGAAGGACGTATACCCAAACTTGACCTGCTCCGGCTGCAAACTCAGCTTTCCCAGGCCAGGCATGACCACATTGTCCTTGACCAGGCTGAAAAAGACGCGCTCTCTCTGTTGGGCACACTTACCGGAAACGAATTTCCCATTGGATCCGTTGCGACCATACCTTTCGATGCTCGACCGGATGAATTGGATAAAATTGAAAAAAGCGACGTCCTTGAGAGCAGCCATGCTGTCAAAAAATCCTCTCTTCTCACGGAAGCCTACTATGCCAGATCAGAAGCTATCAAGGGAGAGACCATGCCTCAGATATCTTTCTTCGGCAGAGGTACAGGCAGTATTGGAGGAGGTTCGGAAGTATATGACGACTGGCAGGCCGGACTTCAGGTAACTATAAAAATGTGGGACGGGTATGTCAGTAAAAACAGGTTAAAAAAATCTTTGCTAGATATTGAAAAAGCAAGGTTTGATTTGGAACAGACGCGAAACCAGACTCTCAACGATGCAAGAGAGGCCTCCGGATCCCTGAAGGAAGCGGTATCGAAGATCGAAACGGCTTCCATACAGCTCAAAGAGGCAAGAGAGGCATTTAGGATAGAACAGCTCAGATATGAAACAGGGGAAAGCACGATCACCGATCTGCTGAGTGCCGAATCGGGACTATGGTCAGCGGATGCCAGCCTCAGCAAAGCTTACTATGAGAAGATCGCTTCCGAAGCTAATGTTTTGAGACTGCTTGGGAGACTTTCCCCTGAAATGATGCGATTTTCCCCTGATAAGACCAACAATGAAAAAAAGTCAGAGAAAGATGAGGTCGTGAGGTAATGGAAAAGAAAATTGATAAAAAAATAATACCTTTGATCATAATCGCCGCTGCAGCTCTTCTTGCGGCATACACTCTCTTTTTAAAAGAGAAAGGGGAAGATCCTGATAAAATATTCGCCTCAGGAACGATAGAAACAACGGAGGCAGACATGTCATTTTTGGCGAACGGCATCTTGAAGGATCGGAAGGTCAATGAGGGCGACACTGTACACCGTGGCGAACTTATCGCGGAACTGGACAAGAGAGAGGCCGAGGCAAGGCTTCGTCAGAACGCCGCCGCAGTCGAAACCGCACGTTCGAGGTTAAAAGATCTCAGCAGCGGCTACAGAAGCCAGGAGATAGCAGAGGCCGAAGCTCAGGCAGCTCAGTTCAGGTCGAACTGGAATAACCTGAAAAATGAAGCAGAAAGATCTGAAAAGCTTTTCAGCGGCGGGGCGATAAGCAGACAGAGGCTGGACCGGGACATTACAGCAGCCGAAGTCGCCGCTTCTCAGCTTAACGCAGCTCAGAAAAAGCTTGAGCTTCTCCGTTCGGGATTCAGAGAGAAAAGCATAGATACCGCCGCGAATCAGCTTAAAGAGTCTGAAGCCGCAATGCAGGCAGCAGAGGTAATAGTATCCAACCACATACTGAAAAGTCCTATGGACGGAGTAGTCTCAAAAGTTTATGCAGAACCCGGAGAGATGATATCTATGGGAAAACCGGTGCTTACACTGACAAGCCTTGAAAGACCCCGAGTCAAGGTATACATTCCCGAATACAGGATAGGAAGGGTCATGCTGGGTCAGAAAGCTGACATTACAGTTGATTCCTTTCCGGATAAAAAATTTGCTGCTTCTGTGACTTTCATTTCACCTGAAGCTGAATTTACCCCCAAGACTGTTCAGACGGCGGAAGAGAGGGTGAAGCTTGTCTTTGCCGTGGAAGTTACAGCTGAAACGTCAGAAGGACTGCTCAAGCCGGGAATGCCCGCTGACGTAAACATAGACCTTAAACATGAATGACAACAAAACCAAGGGAAGGTCCATCGAAATAACAGGTCTCGGCAGAGCTTTCGGCAGCTTCTGGGCCGTCCGGCAGGTCGATCTTTCTGTCGGCAGAGGTGAGATCTTCGGACTGGTGGGACCCGACGGTGCTGGAAAGACGACTGTAATGCGGATGGCGGCCGGAGTCCTGATCCCTTCCGAGGGAGACATAGTAATAGACGGACACTCCGTCGTATCAGACCCCGAAAAGGTGAAGATAAGGATCGGGTATATGTCGCAGAGGTTCGGACTTTACGGAGACCTTACCGTACTGGAAAACCTGAGATTCTACGGAGATCTTTATGAAATATCGGAAAAGGAAAGGACGGCAGAGGAAGAGAGGCTTCTCGGCTTCAGTAACCTTACGCCATTCAAAAACAGGAAAGCCAGGGACCTGTCAGGCGGGATGAAACAAAAACTGGGGCTGGCCTGTTCACTGGTGCACAGGCCCAGTGTGCTTCTGCTGGATGAACCGACAAATGGAGTCGATCCGGTCTCCAGAAGGGATTTCTGGAAGATTCTACACGAGATGGTCAAAGAGGGAGTGACCGTTTTCGTTTCGACATCATATCTGGATGAAGCGGAAAGATGCGGGCGCGTAGGAATGATTCAGGAGGGGCGGCTGACAATGTGTGACAACCCCCGGGCGCTTAAAAAAACTATATCAGGAACTATTTTGGAGATCCTCTCCGCAGATTCTGTGAAAACACTTCGTGAATTGAGGGAGAGATACGGAAAATTAAGTTCTGATCTGGTTTCCGGCGTAATAAGATTCAGGCTTCCTGAGAACTCTTCTGTAGAAAAGATCAAAGACGAAATAAAAATAATGGGTCTTGATGATCTCACGATAAAAGAGGCCCAGCCGACTCTCGAAGATGTCTTCGTTAGCCGGGCGATGAGGGTTGATGTGCAATGAGTGAAATTTTCGCAGTTAACGTAAAGGGACTGACAAGAGTCTTTGGAAACTTCACTGCAGTTGACCATATTGAACTGAAAGTCCTTAAAGGCAGGATCTTCGGTTTTCTCGGACCAAACGGTGCCGGGAAATCGACAACGATAAAAATGCTGTGCGGCCTTCTGCTCCCAACCTCGGGAGAGGGAACGGTCGCGGGATCCGATATCCTGAAAGGCACGGAGGAAATCAAAGAAAAGATAGGCTACATGTCTCAAAAATTCTCTCTTTATGACGACCTGACCGTTGAAGAAAACATAGATTTCTATGCTGGGATTTATAGGGTACCCAAATCCATCAGATCCGAAAGAAAGTCCTGGATACTTGAGATGTCAGATCTTACTGAACACATTTCCCGCATGACCCGCTCTCTTGCCGGAGGATGGAAGCAGCGGCTGGCGCTCGGATGTGCACTTATACATCAGCCTCCCATAGTATTTCTGGATGAACCAACTTCAGGAGTTGACCCTATATCGAGAAGGCGTTTCTGGAATCTTATTTCAGATATAGCAAGCGGAGGGACTACTGTATTTGTTACCACACACTACATGGAAGAGGCGGAATACTGTGACGAGCTTGCCCTCATATACAAAGGGAAGATAATTGCTAAGGGTACCCCGTCTTCGATCAGGGAAGAGTCTATCCCTTCGGGGCTGATCGAGCTTTCTCTGAATGACCCGTTCGAAGCACTGGAAATACTTGAAAATTCCGGACTGGTCAAGGCTGCCGCTATTTTCGGCGACGGGCTTCATTTAACTGTTGAAAAGGGGACTTCTGATGATGAAAAGATCAAAAAATACCTCACTGAAAAAGGTTTTGGGATCTATTCGATGGACCGGGCCAGACCCTCACTCGAAGATGTATTCGTACATCTGATAGAAAAAGAGGACATATCGTCAGGGGGAACAATTAGATGAAGTATGGGAGAAAGGGAAGGGTATCTCCGCGCAGGCTGACGGCGGTCATTAAAAAAGAGTTCATACACATATTCAGGGATACCAGAAGCCTGGCAATGGCGTTCCTAATGCCTGTGATCCTTCTTTTTATTTTCGGTTACGGTATAACCCTGGATATCAAGAGTATCAACATGGGCGTTTATGACCTGGATAAGACAGCCGAAAGCAGGGGACTTGTAGAAAGATTCCGGGCTTCAGGCTATTTTGACATCGTCGGTACAGTTGAAAGCACGAAAGAAACAGACCGCCTTATAGACAGAAATATCGCCCATATGGTACTCGTTGTTCCCGAAGGGTTCGGAGGATCAGTTAAGAGAGGAGAACCTGTTGACATACAGGCCGTTTACGATGGCAGCGATGCCAACACTACCTCAATAGCGATGGGTTATACTGAGGCCATTACTTCCAGATATTCTCAGTCGAAAGGTGCAAAGGATCCCTCGGGGCAGATCGACCTCAGGCTTCGCGTCTGGTACAATCCGGAACTCAAAAGCCGCTGGTTCATCATTCCCGGCCTGATAGCGATCATAATGGGTGTGATAAGCGCGCTTCTGACATCGCTGACTGTTTCCAGAGAATGGGAACAGGGCACTATGGAACAGCTTCTATCCACTCCTATACATCCGGTGGAGCTTTTTCTGGGAAAGATTACGCCATATTTCCTTATCGGAATGATCGATGTTTTGATCTCAGTAGCTGTGGGTGTCTGGATCTTCGGAGTACCTCTGCGGGGAAGTTTTCTTTTCCTTCTCGTTGTGTCCTCGCTGTTTCTGGTCGGTGGGCTCAGTCTCGGGATCCTCATTTCAACGGCCGCCAAATCACAGCTTGTAGCAAGCCAGGCGGCATTCGTACTCACCCTTCTGCCGGCATTTATGCTGTCGGGATTCCTCTATTCCATTGAAAACATGCCGGTATTCATACAGAAAATTACATATGCAGTTCAGTCCCGTTATTTTGTCACCATTCTGAAAGATATTTTTCTCAAAGGGAACCATCCTTTGGTTTTGATAAAAGAAATACTTTTTCTCTGTGCATTTGCAGCGATCGTACTTACTGCAGCAATAAAAAAATTCAAAAAGAACATGGGGTAGGCCGGTCATGGGAGAAAGGATTTTACGCCTTATGATAAAAGAATTTATACAGGTCCTGAGGGATCCGCGCATGAAGGCGATGATCTTTGTGCTTCCCGTGATCCAGCTTCTGATATTCGGATACGCTGTTACGACAGATGTCAACCTTATCAAGACGGCCGTAACAGACAGCGACAGAAGCGTGCAAAGCCGGCAGCTTATCGAGAGCTTTACCTCGTCAGGAATATTCAGGGTAATTTCATACCCTGACAATGACGGAACTATGACGGAATATCTTGATCAAGGAAAAGCTGTCGTCGGAATCAACATAAAAGAGGGTTTTGCCAAGGATCTGCTCAATGGGAAAAAACCCGTTGTTCAGATACTCGTTGACGGAACAAATTCCAATGACGGAACACTTGCCATGAACTATGCGCAACGCATAATATCCGACTTCGGAATAGGAAAAAAGAGCCGGGATCTCGTTAATGTTCAGGGCAGAGCATGGTACAACCCGGACCTGAAAAGCAGAAACTACAATGTTCCGGGGGTCATAGCGATCATACTCCTGATGACATCGCTGCTTTTGACATCAATGGCAATAGTGAGGGAAAAGGAAATCGGAACGATGGAACAGCTCATGGTTACCCCGATGCGGTCAATTGAGTTTATACTGGGCAAATCCCTCCCCTTCGCTGCCATCTGCTTTATTGATGTCATCGTCGTAAGCTTTGTCGGCATGAAGTGGTTCGATATCCCCATCAGGGGAAGCATGCTGCTGCTGCTCATTTCTGCAGCTCTCTTCCTGATGTCCTGCATAGGCATAGGCCTTTTGATCTCCACGATATCGAAAACCCAACAGGAAGCCCTGATGTCATCTTTCTTCTTTTACTTTCCGGCTGTGCTGCTTTCAGGATTCATGTTTCCCATCTCGAATATGCCGGAGCCGGTACAGTGGATCACGATGATAAACCCCCTCCGGTACTTCCTTGTGATAATAAGAGGCATATTCCTTAAAGGGACAGGATTTGCAGAGCTGTGGCAGCAAATGGCCGCCCTTGCAGCACTGGGGATACTCTTTCTGACCTTCAGCGTATCAAGGTTCAAGAAAACGATAGACTGAAACATTTAGGTTAATTATTGGTCAGTAAAAAACAATCTCACCGAACACAATTTATCGCTTAAAAGATCGGTTCTTCAGAAGCTTTGAATTAAATACGGGGCCTCGAAACAAAAGACAGTATTTCCCACATGACACTTAAGTGGAATTTAAGTGAAAATATGGGCACAACCTTGCCCAAATATGGATTAGGGTGTAGTTTATGGATCGAAAGCGGCCTAATCGTCTCTTATATGCTAAAAAGACGATTTGATTCAAGTATTTATAGAAAGACGAGGATAAAACAAATGAAAAACGTTGGAATTTATTTGTTTAACAAAGTCGAGCTTCTGGACTTCGCCGGCCCCTACGAGGTCTTTTCAACCACGGCGGAACTTAACGACCACAAGCCCTTCAAGGTATTCACCATTTCCGAGGATGGAGGCGCGATCAAATCCGTCAACGGGCTTATCGTCATCCCCGATTACAGTTTCAGCAACCATCCTAAGATAGACATTCTGATCATCCCGGGCGGAGAGGGTACAAAGGCTGAGATAAAGAAGAAAAAGGTCATGGAATGGATAGAAAGGACACAGGCATCGGCAGATGTAATGGCCACAGTCTGTTCGGGGGCGAGGATCCCGGCTGTACTTGGGCTCCTTGACGGACTTGAGGCCACGACTCACCACTCGGTCATAGACGACGTTAAGAAGCTGGCTACGGGGGTCACCATCGACCACACGAAACGTTTCGTCGACAACGGAAAGATAATGACCTCGGGCGGGATCTCCGCGGGGATCGATCTCTCGCTCCACATAGTGAAAAAACTCTACGGAGAAAAGGTCGCCGAAAAGACGATGGAATATATGGAGTACGGAAAGGCAGCGCCTAAAAACCATTAGCTTAGCGATTGCTGAGCAGTAGCTGAGCGATCGTAAGATATATTGCGAAAACCAACTGCTTAAAACGAGGGTGAAACAGTTATGAAAACCGGCGGTGTTAACTCCCGCCGGTCACCTTTTCTTATTTTCTTTTACCTCCCGCATCAGCCTTTTCATCTCTCCCTTGCTGCCAAACATCCTGTTGATCTTTTCCTTTTCAAGTTGGCGTGAATTGAGACCTTCATAAGCTACTTCCCTCTGAAGCTTGAGGTAATTTTGGAAGCGTTCCTCAGAAAGCTCGTTTTCCTCTATCGCTTTTCTTACAGCGCAGGCCGGTTCCGTAGTGTGGGTACAGTCCTTGTATCTGCATTTTTGAGCCAGTTCAATGATATCTTCAAAAGACTTTTCAAGGTTCCCACCGTAGAGGTGCAGCTCCCTCATCCCTGGCGTATCGATAACTATCCCGCCCCCAGGCAGCAAAAGCAGCTGGCGGTGTGTCGTAGTATGCCTTCCCCTGTCATCGGACTCCCGGATCTCTTTTGTGGCAAGGACATCCCTTCCCATCAAGCGGTTGATGAGCGTCGATTTTCCTACCCCCGAAGAGCCTATGAAGGCAATTGTCTTTCCCTCTTCAATGTAAGGACAGACCGCATCGATCCCTCTTTCTTCGGCACATGAGCATATTATGATGTCAGCACCGGTACTTACTGAGCAGATCTCCCGTATTTTATCTTCAAGGTCATCGCAGAGGTCTGATTTGGTGAGGACTATAACAGGAGTGGCCATGCTGTCCCAGGCGATGGACATGTACCTCTCAAGGCGCCGCAGGTTAAAGTCTGTATTGAGCGACATACAGATAAATATCGTGTCTACGTTTGCCGCAACGATCTGTACATCCTCTTTGGTCCCTGCCGCCCTGCGGGCAAAATAACTCCTGCGCTTGAGAATATTTCTGATCACTGCGTTCCCCGAACATTTTTCAGTCCTGTCTATCATTACCCAGTCGCCCACGGCAGGGAAATCCATCGTACCACCGGCAGCGTAGTGGAGTTTGCCCGACACTTCTGCCTGAAGTTCCCCCTCTTCGCTTATGACCTTATAGATGTAGTGGTGCTGTTCGGAGATCCGGGAAGGATAAAGCCCCTCATAAAACGAGGCCTCCTGCTCAAAACGCTCACTAAATCCATACTTTTTCAAATTTGGGTAATGCATCTCATTCTCACTGGCTTTCTTCAGGTTTATGTTACACGTGCAATTATATAACTTAACTTTCCCACCGTCTTCCCGCATGCCTGTGATCGGGAGAACACCGTTTTCCGTGAGGAAAACCTTTTAAATTGACCTTAGTGCTCGAACCATTTCGAGTGCGCTTCGAGATCCGGGATCCATTGTCTGGGTCAGTTTTTCGTAATTTTTCATCAAAATCCAAATGTTAACAGTTTGTTTCTGAAAAAAATTTAACCGATCTTTAGTGAAAACAACCGGCTAAATGCGGCCTAATTTATATTGATTTTCGAATAAATCCTGTATAATGCTAGTGATAAAATTCACAGTCTATGGTCTGCTGCCTCGGAACGATCCGGGGCAGGGGAAAGGGACAGTGATGGAAACCATCTGTCTCCCTGATGATCCGGGGAGGAGGAGAGGACCGCTTTGGGTTTTCGGTATTTTCCTGACGGGCCTTTCGTGATTTTCGCGAAGGCTTTTTTATTGTCAGCCTCTTTTCCTGCACCCTCCCGCATATAGGCTGTGACAAAAAAGGAGGAAATCGAAATGTACGACCCAAAGGAGTTCCACGACGCATCATTTATCGATGATGCGGAAATACTTGCAACACTTGAAGAGGCAAAAGAACTTGTGAAGGACAAGAACTATGTCCGCTCTATCCTCGAAAAGGCGGGGACATGCAAAGGCCTTACCCACAGGGAAGCAGCGGTGCTTCTTGAGATAACAGACCCCGAACTTGAAGCGGAGCTCTATTCTCTGGCAAAAGAGATCAAGGAAAAAATTTACGGAAGGCGCATCGTTCTCTTTGCTCCACTCTATGTTTCAAACTTCTGCGTCAACGGATGCGAATACTGCGGCTTCCACAAGGACAACCCTTCCATGCACAGGAAAAAACTGACAATGGAGGAAATCGACGAAGAAGCCGATGCCATCCTCGCCCTCGGTCACAAGAGAATAGCCATGGAATCGGGAGAGGATCCGGTCAACTCTCCACTTGATTACATAATCGAATGCATGAAACGCGTCTATGCCTATAAAAACAGCAGAGGCGAGTCCATACGCAGGATAAACGTCAATATAGCGGCAACAACTGTCGAGGAATACAAAAAGCTTAAAGCCGCAGACATAGGCACCTTCATCCTGTTCCAGGAGACTTTTCACAGACCGACCTATGCGAAAATGCATCCCATCGGTCCAAAAAGCAACTATGACTGGCACACTACAGCTCTCCACAGAGCTCAGCAGGGCGGGATCGATGACGTCGGCACCGGGCTCCTTTACGGCCTTTATGACTACAAGTACGAACTTGTCGGACAGTTAATGCTCGCCGAACACATGGAGAAGATGTTCGGTGTCGGTCCGCACACTATCTCAGTCCCCAGGATGAGAGAGGCTGAGGGCGTTGATCTTGAGAAATTCCCCTATCTCCCCACCGATGAACAATTCCTCAGGATAATTGCCGTCATCAGGGTCTCGACCCCATATACGGGAATGATCCTCTCAACCAGAGAAACAGCTGAAACCCGCAGAAGGGCCCTTGAACTGGGAATATCGCAGGTCAGCGCCGGTTCATGCACAGGCATAGGCGGATACCACAAGGACATCGCCCACCCCAAATGTGAAAATACGGCGCAGTTCAAAGTTTCAGACGAAAGGACCCCTGACGAGGTGCTTACCTGGCTCTGCGAGGACGGATACATCCCGAGCTACTGCACCGCATGCTACAGGCAGGGCCGCACCGGAGACCGCTTCATGTCGCTTGCCAAATCGGGACAGATAAAAAACATATGCCAGCCCAACGCCCTCCTTACTTTCAAGGAGTACCTCATCGGTTACGGTTCGGATAAGCTGAAAGAGGTCGGGGAAGCCGTAATAGAAAAAGAGATAGAGGAGATCCCAAGCGACAAGGTAAAAGAGCTGACAAAGGAGCGCCTTAAGAAACTGGAACAGGGCGAGCAGGACCTCTTCTTCTAGCCTTTCCCGACTCCCCGTTTTCAGCCGCAGTGGGAAAGGGTGCCCGCGACAACGTATTGGAAATATGTTGAAGCGCGGGTCCGCAAGCCTTGCTAAGTCAAGTCTGTTTTAATGTTTTAACATTAATTCTCGTAATTGGGGCAGATCGTGGATGATGACGACGCAACATGCAGCGGACCCTCGCGAAGGCGTATATCAATACGTCGAAGCGAGGGTCCGCAAATGTTGCTAAGTCAGCGCCGCGAGATGCCCCAATTACACCAGCTTAGCGGGGGGCTTGAGTATACCCAGAATAACCACTGATATAGACCAGGCCGCACCGGGGACATTTATACAGTTCCACCGGAAATACGCTCCCCAGATAGGCCAGTCTGACCTTGCCCAAAGTCAGGGGAATGCCGCACTGATCACAAATCATGTTTTCCGGTTGTTTTTCCTGTTTGCCCATTATTCTCCCTCATTATCTTCCGCCATGATCTCCAGTCTGTGGCTATAGGCATTGTGGAGGACAAAGCCGTCGCCTTTAGGGGAGTATTCCGCCCAGTAGGTTACGGCCGCCGGCCGAAAGCAGGCCAGATAATGGCCGTTGGCCGTATTTTTCAGCCTGCTGCCGCTTTGTTCGGCCTGAGCGACGACCTTTACCACATCGCTGACCAGAATGCGCCGGTCCTCCAGTACACTTTTGACCTGATCCGGGATATTCACTTTCAC
>ENA-UOOK01001362-UOOK01001362.1-fermentation-metagenome-genome-assembly--contig:-NODE-1362-length-32118-cov-7.445280_pt1 | contig 32118 bp, 27 predicted proteins | sample MGYA00245777_ERZ724023 | MGnify/ENA primary metagenome ERZ724023 (study PRJEB28704, sample SAMN03018312) | fermentation metagenome | biome: anthropogenic terrestrial biome; feature: soil; material...
TTAAACATATTTAAAAAAAAAATCGACATTTTTCCATTATTTCATCGGCGCACCCTATCTCACTTGGTATTTCTTCTCGTCTTATTTTTTCAAGAGACGAAATAAATAATTCACAAAATTTTTCACATTCCTCTTTTCGTTGAGATAACCAAAAATTTAAAATTATACCTATGGAATGCCCTAATATTGCTTCTTGCTCCTTGTACCATTTTTTATATTTTAGGACTTCTTTCTCACGCCCTTCTATATCTGTCGGGTTATTATCGTCAGCATAATTTTGATGATTTTTAAAGCATACATCTTTCTTATAACCACGCTTTTTTTTCCAAAATTCATGCGCTTGAGGTAAACTATTTAGCAAATGATACATATCTTTCTCTGGAGCCCAATTTCCTGGCAATGCGAAAAGATTTTTAGGAGTTTTAGGGGGGATTAAGCATCTCAAATCGCCATCCATAATGTAGATATGTTCTTTAAAACAAGGGATATCAAGAGTTGATAAATATTTTAAATGTGGCCCAGACATGGCCTGTGATGGACAAGAAATAATATCTTTCAGGCTATTCCCAATTAAATTATTGAATATTTTTACAGATAACTTGTCTTCTAGAAGTACCACTGTTTTGGATTGAGGTTTTCCCAATTGCGGCATGTCAACTTTTAAATCTGCGCACAAATCCTCATAAGTGATTCCCTCATTGCAAATCACATTACGGTCTTCTCGCTCCAAATGGATCACTTTGATGTCCGGTCTAAGTTTTGACTTGTACGCCAATTGAAGCATATATAAAGAATGTGTTGTTGCAATTACTTGCAATGATAATTTACGAGAAGCCTCAACCAACACATTTAAAAGGTGTTCTTGGGCCTGCGGATGCAAAGTAGCGTCAACCTCATCAATAAGAAGCATCCCACCCTGGTAATTTTCTTTCAATTTTTCTTTTAAATGTTCAAATGATAAAATTGAAGTTAATATTTGACCTACGTTATCTTGCCCGGCAGAACAACTTTCACTATTATATTCATTGGTACGATGACCCAAGTATTTTTTCTGCCGTCCTTTTTCGCCATGAACAAATTCCACAGTTCCTTGATATTCATTTAGCAAAAGAATTTCATTATATGTTTTATCATACCATTCTTTTTCTTTAGCGCTAAGATCGACATCATCAATCAATTCAACTGAATTACATGACGCAAGAGGATATAGTCGATTAAGGCCTAAATAGATTAATGGATGAATGAAGTTTCCCTCGCCAGCATTATGAGTTTTGCCGGTAACAAAACGCATCCATTTATTCTTTGTTGTTGTTCTTGGCTCAGAACGTACTTGTAGTCCATCAACTAAGTTCTTACATTCACAATTGACCGATTCACCCTCGAAAAATATATGATACAACATGTCTTTGGGTTTATCGAAATCTTTTGCCAAACGGAATATTTGCTCTGTATCTCTTTTAAAGGGTATTCCAGTAAGTGTCTTGTATTTAGATAAATCAAAATCATGATAAGAATCTAAATAAACAGACTTCTTCTTTGTCTTTTTTTCTCCAAAAGATAATGGCTGACAAATCAAGCCAAGGGCTGTTGACTTAGAAGTACAGTTGCGTCCACAAATTAAAGTTAAATTAGATCCAAAATTCAACTCTACATTGACAAATCTGCGAAAATTATTAATGAATATTTTCTGTATTTTGACACAGGTGTACTGCTTGGCATCTTTTTTTTGTTCACTCATCCCCATCTCTCTTATTGTATTAATTCCAAATATTCTGGCATAATCAAATTGCTAATAATCAATTCTTTTGTCTTTTTAGGCTGACTTATAGAATATGAAAGGTCTTTTTTGTAAGAAGGAGCGTCAGGATAGAGATTCAATATTTCAGGCGCATCATCATATGATAGTACCCAGGGAAATTCGCACCTCACGATACGATCACGTAAAACGGCATGTTGAGAATGGTCAAAATGATTCAGATAAAGCAATTCACCTTTCTGATAGTACGGTGGATCAAAGTAAATGAAAAGATTTTCCTCTTCATGATCTTGCTCAAGAATATCGATAAAATCAACAGCATCCAAATTATGAAGAGCTATTGAGTCTCGACGATCAGCAATAGCTTGGATTTTATCTTCCAGACCGACCCGGTTGAATCTAGCATCGATATGATATTGTCCATTCTGTTGCAAGCCGCCAATGGGGTTAGCCGCTAAGATTCCAGCTCTGTTTGTTCGGTTCAGATAGAACGTGGCAAACCCAAGTGATAATAAATCCTCTCGTTCATTTCGGTAGATTTCTCTTTGCTCATACCATTCGTCAACAGTAATTGGAGTATCACGCAATAGTTGTAAGAAATCATCTGTCTGAGTTAAAATTGAATTCCAAAAAGCAAATATGGCAATATCGTAATCATTGAGAATAATGGAGGGGACATCGTTGCGAAGCAACATGGTAATGGCGGCTCCAGCGCCACCAGCAAACGCCTCTACAAACGTGCATTCTCCAAGATCATTAAGTTCAATAATCTTAGTCATCATATCTGCATATACGGTTTTACCTCCGGGATACCGGAGAGGACTTGCTGTTATCGGCATATCGTTTCCTGGGAACAATTTAGTTTGCTTAATAAGATACCATCAGTCATGGCTTTATACAAACTTAAATTAGAAAGCTCACGACATTTTTTACTTGGAGATTTTTGTCCTGAACTCATTTCCTATCTGTGACGATAGCCGTAAGTAACTTTTGAACCTCTTCGGCTGAAAGTCCGTCCAACGCTTTGAGAAGCTGTTTCCCCTGAGATGGATTTGTACTTTTTCTGCTGCATCTACAAGAACAGCCGTTATCTACTGGAGCAGCGGCGATTTCAGATTGAAAAATTCTCTTGTCGGCAGTATTTTTACGTTGACAACATAGGAGGTCTTGCTTATGAATGAGAAGCATTCAATTAACAATAGTCGGAAGACGGAATCTGCACCGGGGGCTGCTCCTGAGGAGCCGAGATCACAAAATAGACTTTCACGCCTGTTAAAAAATGCTATGCCTTCTTCCGATGGAGGGGATTTTTTCAAGAACTTGCTGAAAGATGAATTTGCTGCTACTCCTGAGGGCATTGACAGTTTTTTGGATTATGCACGAAAGCATTCAGGGGAAAATACCAAGCTTGACGCATATAATCTCATTCAGGCTAGAGTTTTCCTTAATATAGCGATAGATACCGTAAAACATGCTACTCCTAATGCTCCTAGTAGTCAAGCATGGATAGGCCAACTAATTAGCTATATGGAATCATGGCAAGAGTATGGCAAGAGGCTTGAAGACAGGCAAAAAGCAATCCATGATCTTTCTCAAGCCATTGATTTGATTTCTGACCCAGTCGCTAAAAAGGCCGTGAGCCAAAAATGCGATAATCTGCTTGACGTGCATGAGGAAATTACTTTCCTCCGATATGCAATGGAAGAGTTACGGTTTGAGGCCGAAAAAGGAAAACAGAAACAGAAACATTCGATAACAACATTAGGCACCCCAAATGACCCGTTATTTGATGAGATAGCTAGAATCAGAAACGAACTGAACTCGTTATTTGATAATATAGCCAAAAATGATGTTAGTCATGGAGAAAAACTGGATCAGCTACATGAGCTTTCCAAAGCATCTATCATCAGGCAAGAAGAAATCAAAGGAGAACTGCCGCATGGTGGTATCAAGTATTTAAAGAAGTTGATAGAGGAAGGTCCAAAGGAATTAATTAAAAGATATGCTGAGCGGTTCTCCAAAGTTACGTCCAGTTTAAGTCCGGTGCAATGGAAGGTCTACAAACTCCATCGAGACGGGGAGTCAAATGCAAAAATCGCAAAAGCCCTTAGTTATAGTCACTCTCATATTGGGAGAATGTTAAAAGAGATAGATATGGTTTTCAAGAAAAATAATCTCCCATCTGGAATTATCTTTTACGTTCAAATGAAACGTGAGCCTTCTTATGTTCTTGATGATGACAATAAGGTAGAATTCTCTTCCTGCGAGATGCCTGACGAATATGATGAAGATGGCAATGATTAGTGCATAATATAAACCTGCCTGCAAAATAACGGGTTGATCGGTGAAAATCGGTCAACCTTTTTCTTTCCCTATTTTTCACCGACATTACGTTAATTTGGCTGTCTTCTAGATGCGGTATGCAACCAATGCAACCCTCTTTATTGAATTGTTTTCCACTCAAATCAAATTTTTCCAACGATTTTCTTCTATTTTCATGCACCCCCCTTTCAACCTTTTAGAGAGTCATGATCTCAGAAAGTAATGGCAACTAAAAGTAACGAAAGGAGCAAGAAAATGTAAAAAGCAGGCGCAACAGGCATTATGGCGATGGGATAAATCTATCGTACCACAGGATAAACAGTAGGATTCAAAAGTTAGTGAATGTTTAAATGGATACATAAAAATAAAAAAAGAGGTTTTACAATGAAAAACAAAAAAGAAATGCAGGTCGTCAATGGAATCACGGTTTACGGAAAGAAGACTCAGCGGCAAGAAAACAACTTTCGATCGCCGGAAGATTCATCTATCAACTTCAGCAGTACGGAAGAGTGTAATATCGGCAAGATCGCCGTGTATCTCCTACGTGACGAAGTTTTCGGAAGAATTCTGTCATCGCTCAGCGGTGATAATTTAGACTGGTTTTTTCATCACGGAGAGATTTTGCATGAAGACGGGGATTCCTTCATTGTCAAGCGTTATGATTTCAGGGAATACAATAATGTGAAATTTGTCATGAAGCATCCTGAGCTTTACTCTTTCTTTCGTATTGTCGATACATGGGAAGAAGTTAAAACCATTGGGGTTTTAATGGAGAATTATGTCGAGAGGTTGTTCAGAACACTTGGAGAGGTGTACCCGTTTGACGTCAGAATGCTTGAGGAACTCGAAGAATCTATTGAGGAAGGCTGTGCTCCTGTTGCCGTTTCAATTGAAGCTCAGGAGGCGGTTTTGACAAAACTGCAAAAAACGAAATTCAAATCGGTTTATCAATAAACTCTGAAAATCGAAAATCAATGTTTACCGGCCCTCTTCGGGGGGCTTTATTTTTGTCGAAATCAGATTCAGTGGTTGCGTTGGCTGGCATTGGAAGATTACTTGACCATTCTCTGCGCCCGGATCATTCGATTACTGCTCGATCTTACTTGACCATTGCTTGTTTTTTACTTGACCATTCCCCCTCAAAAGCCACTTGACCATTACTTGACTATTCAGACGTTATACTCTTCAAAAACAAGCGAAATCGGAGGAAAATATTGGAATCATGATAGGCTGATTATTTATTGATAAGTCACTACTAACCAAGGAGTTAAATATGGAGCCGGAAGTCGGGATTGAACCGACGACCTGATGATTACAAATCAACTGCTCTACCGCTGAGCTATTCCGGCCAATATGCTGTAATAATACTCTGTTTTGGCGGAAAATCAAGTCGGATGGAAAAAAAAACGGTTCTTCTCCGGTTTAAACCATGAATCTCCTCAAAAACGGCTGGATATTTTGAACAATATCAAAAATAATAGCCTTCCAAAAGCGGCTATATGGCTGTCAATCATCAGCAATAACGGAGTTTTCCGATTCAATCAAGCCGTAATCCGGCATAACCGGTCGCTTCGCTCCCTATTAGACTGTGTCGCTAATAGATGTATGCTATATTATGCAAACGTCAAGCCGGAGGTACTAAAAGATGACGAATACATACGGACGGCATGATATTTCGGATGAATCTTGGGTAAAAATAGAGTTGTTGCCGCCTGGCCGCAAGGGGGTTTGGGGCGGTAATGCGCGTGATAATCGGCAATTTATCAATGCCGTATTCTGGATTTTGCGGACAGGAGCTCCTTGGCGTGACTTGCCGCCAAGCTATGGAGACTGGAAGAATACCCATAAACGCTTTTGCCGTTGGCGTGATAAGGGAGTGTGGGAGCGGCTACTGGAACAATTGATTGATAATCCTGAGTTTGAGTTGCTGATGATAGATGCCAGTCACGTCAAGGTTCATGCTCATGGAAGTGGCGCTCGCGGTGGCAATCAGGACATGGCAAAAACAAAGGGGGGCTCAACACCAAGATACATTTGGCCGTGGATGCGCATGGTGTGCCGGTCAGAATCCTTATTACAAAAGGTACCACCGCGGATTGTAAGCAGGCTGAAGAGTTGATTGATGGTATCAGCGCGAAGGTCCTTTTGGCTGATCGCGGCTATGATTCGGATGCGATTGTCGAGAAAGCCGAAGAAGCAGGAATGAAAGCCGTTATTCCGCCAAGAAAAAATCGTAAGGTTCAGCGTGAATATGACAAAGAATTGTATAAGTTGCGGCATTGGGTTGAAAATGCATTTTTAACCTTAAAACGTTGGCGCGGAATTGCGACTCGATACGCAAAAAACACTTCCTCATTTCTGGCCGCTGTACAGATCAGATGTATTGCTGCTTGGGTTTTAAATTATTGACGACACGATCTATGAATCTATCCGAAATGATTCGTAGCGGTGACTTTCAAGCGTGGCACTCAGATACCACTTCCAACTATATACTTTTTAACCCGGATTTATACGACCGGATTCATAAGGCCGCCGAGAATGGTTCCGAAGGCAGAACCCACGCAGAAGTCATTGACGAATGGCGCAACTATCTCGATAGTATCGCCTGCGATCTTACCGACGAAGAATACGATGCCATCGAACAGGAAATCAACGCCCGTGAGCAATGGTACATCGATTGCAAAACTCTTGACCACACAGCATAAAGGGAAAAACATGTCCACATTCGACAGCAAAATCAAAGAAGACTTCGGCATCACCGGCAAGGAAGCCATCAACCGCGGCATCATCCAACCCGGCAAACGCATCAACCATCGCACCGGCAACCTGGTTGAGGACGGATGGGAATGCACCCGTACCGGCAATAATTATCCCAGTCAATACGACGCCGTTCAAGCGTATTTTGAAATCATCCGCCAGGAGGAAGCCGATTTTAACGAAAAATGGGCCAGCATCGATTTGCAATGGGTTGTCCATCGACTTTCGGACGGCGATACCCGTCATACTCTGACCGAACGGAAGACCGGCAAAATCCTATTCAACACCGGTTCCCGAATGCGGATCACCGACTATTTCGAAGAACACCCCGAGCTGACTCACGCCAAAAAAGTCATTCTGGAAAATCAGTTGGCATCATGATTTTGGAAACCTGATCTGCCTGCCGTAATCTCTCTACTTCCTCTCAATTCCCCCGGCAGCAGGTCAGGTTTCTTTTTTTACCGCCATCGCTATTGCGCGGCATCGGCTATTTTGTTGCGTGTTTATCGCCGAAAAATATCTGCTGGAAAATCATTGATATTTTCAATCTGCTGCCCTTGATTGCAGGCCTGCTTGAATTATATTAGGGACAAGAGAACGGCATTGTCGCCAAAACATTCAACAAGAGGGAATGCTAAATGGAAAAGACGAGAAACAAAAAAGCCGCCCCCGTCAAAAAAAACACGACACCTGTAAAGAAAACTGCCTCCGCAAAAAAGACAGTCACCATCGCCCAAAAGGCCCCGCCGAAAAACACAGTTACCCCGAAAGCTCACCCGACTAAAGCTACTGCATCGAAAGCCGCTCCGGTAAAGAAAGCAATTACCGCGAAAAAGGTTGCCGTATCCAAAGCTGTGCCGACAAAAAAGATTGCTCCGAAAGCCGCCCCGGTTAAAGAAACTGTCACACCAAAAGTTTCGGCTAAAAAAACTGCTGTATCCAAGGCTGCTCCAATCAAGAAAGCGGCACCGGCCAAAAAAGTCGCTCCGGTCAAAAAGTCTGCCGAACCCAAAGCAGCCCCGGCGAAAAAAGCCGCTCCGGTTAAAAAGTCTGCCGTGAAAAAGGTAGCCGTACCCAAAGCGGCACCGGCGAAAAAAGCCGTTCCGGCCAAGAAAATTTCCAACAAAAAATAAATAAAGCAAATATCGGCTTTCAAGGTTGCCGTATTCAATTATATCGCTGAGAAAGCCGGTTATTTTATTTCGCCTGGAGATCGTAACATTTAAATTTTTCGGAGAACCTGATTCCGTCTGCCAGTCCCTCTCTCTCCCAATCCCACTCCCACCGGCAGCGGGTCAAGTTCTCCGTTTTTTTATTTGCCGCACTTGAATTTTTCTTGATCGCGGGGCATTATTGTAGCAAACACCATAACCGGAGGTACGATGAAGTATTATACAGAGGATCATTTTTGGATTGAGGTCATTGATGGCGAGGCTATGATTGGAATTACCGGATATGGAGTTCGCGAACTGGGCGATATTTTGTCGATCCGGTTGCCGGCCGAGGGGATGATTACATTGTGGGCGATGCTTTTGCAACCGTTAACGGTTGTACCGTATATGCGCCAATCAGCGGCACCGTCAGCAGCATCAACGAGATTCTGGATTCAGAGCCGGCTTTGCTGAACAATTCTCCGGAAGATAAAGGCTGGGTCTGCCGCTTCGAGGACTTCGATATCACGGAATTGGATGACATGCTGCCGGTCAACGCCTATGCCAAGTATTTGAAGACGCTTTAACCAACGCCGGAACATGGAGTTTTCCTATGCCGTTTCAGCGACATTCGGACGCGAAAGCAGTTGTCGGTCGCCGTGTGGTGGTGTATCAGTTGCGCGCCACGGTAAATACATCCGCCGGCATTGAAACGGCATATTATTGCATCATCGATGTCATTCAGGCGTTCATCGCCAAATCTTTATATGTGCGTACCCCGGACGAGGCCCAGGCGTACCGGAATTTCACGGCCATCAAAAAAGAGCGTGGCATTTGCGAATGCATTTCGGCTCCGGAGCGCAAAATATGGGCAGCCCGCTTCGATTTTCAGGACAAAGACAAACAGCGTTGGTTTTATGACATTGCCATGATCGAAGAGAACGGCGAGTTGCTTTTCGGCATAAAAATTGAAACCGTGTCCATTCTTGATCCAATGACGATCCGGCAGAAACTCACGCTCGTCGGAGAACTTATCCCCATGCTTACTTTGCGGCAGGGTTGTCCGCTCAAAAATAATCTCTGGTACATTGACAATCCGCGGGAACTCACCGTTTTTCGAGATTTCCTTTTATCGCCGCGGCGCAGTCTGCCGGTCATCGTGATTACCGCGGTCAACCGGCAGAGCTGGCAGTTCACGCCGCATCCGCCGCCGTACTTGGTGGACGCGTCCTATCTCGCCGTCCGGCTGCAGGGATACGCCTGCGTGGTACGCCTGGGGTTCAATGCGACTTTTGAGTGGAGCCGGATGGTCAGCCGGGAATGGTCGGTATTCAACGGCGCCTGCCGGGTCTATTATCCGTCGATGGACTTCGGCAAGGATATTCCGGGCAGGCATCCCGTTCACTACAAAGACAAAATCTGGTATTGGAGTTTTGACGATAAACACGGGCCGCACGCCTATACCTCGTTTCTGATCGATCTGGCCAACCGCGCGTCGGGCGTCTGCCGCATCAACTGGCAAGGGCTTTATTTTGTGCCTGACGCCCGGGTCATCCAGGCGGAACTTCAGATGGCGCATACGTTGCATGTCGCCAATGCTCCCGAGCGGGAAAAAGCCCTGGGCGATCACGTTCAGGCGCTGCAGTTGAAACTGACGGCTTCCCGCGAAGAAAGCGAACACTGGCTCGATGAACTGGATTCGGCCAATGAGACCGTTGAATTCTACCGGCAGGAAAACATGGCGTTGCGGGCGCAACTTGAATCCCTGCGCGCCCATATCGCCAAACTGTCGGACGCGCCGCCGGACGCCGCCGTTCCCATCCCCGGTGATTACGCCGCCATGGAGGACTGGGTGAAGCAGCATCTGGCCGGACGGCTGCTGCTGCATCCGCGGGCCGAACGCGCGCTTGCCAAGGCGGAATACCTGGATGTGGAGCGGGTCTATCGAGCGTTGCTGATTCTCGCAAACGAGTTCAGGAACAGCCGCCTCGGCGTGTCCGATGAAAAGCCATTCAGAGCGGCATTGCAGGCCAACGCATTGGAATTTTCCGGAGCCATTGACAGGAGCCGGGCCGGAGCCGAAGGCGACGCTTATTTCGTCAATTATCCGCCCGGCGGCCCCAACCGCCGACTGCTGAAATTCCATCTGGAACACGGCAATTCCCGCGAACGGCGCTACTGCCTGCGCATCTACTTTTTCTGGGACGAAGAAACATCCCAGGTCATCGTGGGCTATCTCCCCGGTCACCTCAGCAACCGCATGTCCTGATTCATATGGAAAACTTTATCTCCATTTTCAGCTTGCGCCCATCGATCAGGCGGACCCGTTCGAGCTGAAGTTCCTCGAAAAGCAGTTGAATGCTTTCCGGCGCGGTGATCGTGACACGTCCGACCCTGCAATCAATTTTCAAAGTCAGGAAATCGGCGGAAGCGGTAATCAGGTCAATATGCTCCCAGCTCAATAAAAAGCTGCTGTCTTCCTGAAGCAGCCAGATACGGGGGCAGTGGCCGTTTTCCAGTGAATCCCAGCCGTTTGCGTCAATACTCATAAATAAGCCCTCCGTTTACAGATCCATGCCGCGCGGCGTTTTTTTCTTTGGAAGAACCGGAATATCCTCGATTTCCGGTTCGTCAATTGGTTTTGTCGATTGTTTCTCATTGGTGATGTCCTCTGTTTTTGATTGCTCTGTCATTGTATTCTTTGCGTCCACGGTCCTGTGTGGCGTCAAGTCGGTTTCATGTTCAGATTTTTCTTTTTTGGCTGCCGGAATATTTTCGTTCGCTTCAGATGCCGGGCCTTCTATGGGCGGATCGTTATCCCGGGACAGTTCCGGTTGGTCCATCGTATTCCGCTGCTTTTCCACATAAGCCATGATTTTCTCCAGAAACGGATTGTCCGCATCGATTGATGCTGCTTTTGCAGGAGATTTCGGCCGTTCCATATCCGCTGGAGTCGATATTGGAACTGTCGGATATTTATCTTCATGCGACTTCGGTTGACTGGAAATATTTCTTTGTTCTTCCGTAAAAGTTTTGACTTTTTCCCGGAATGGATTATTCTCATCAATTGGTACTGCCTTTGCAGGAGATTTTGGCTGTTCCGTATCCGATGGAACCGATATTGAAATAGCCGGATACTTATCTATGTACGGTTTCGGTTGACTCACTGTATTTTGCTGTTTTTCTCCAACAGCCTTGATCTTTTCCTGAAACGGATTGTCCGTATCAATAGGCACCGTTTTCGCAGATGGGGTTGGCTGCTTTGTATCTGCTGGAATCGGTATTGAAATAGCCGGATACTTATCTATGTGCGGTTTCGGTTGACTGGAAACACTCTGTCCCTCTGTAAAAGCCTTGATCTTTTCCCGGAATGGATTGTCCGCGTCGATTGACGCCGTTTTCGCAGGGGATTTTGGCCGTTCCGTATCCGATGGAACCGGCATTGGAATGGCCGGATATTTATCCACGTGCGGCTTCGGTTGACTGGAAACATTACTCTGTCCTTCCGCAAAAGCCTTGATTTTATCCAGGAACGGATTATCCGCATCGCGCGAAAGCGGCTTCTTGCTGACTTTCACCTCGGGTTTCGCTTCCACGGCAAAACGGATTCCCTGCTCAAAATAAGTTTTTTCGGTGACGATGCCATAACCATATTTATTGAAACGGGTACGTCGGGCAACCGCATCTTTGGCATTTTCGTAGATCCGCCGGGGAAGTTCCTTGACATACTCCATGATTCTGGCGGCACGGCCTTTGATCGATTTATAGGTGGTATCCGGCAATGTTTTTGCCTTGGCCTCCCGCGCCTCCGGAGAGAGTTGCAGAATGGCATCCTGCCTGATCTCTCCGGCCTTCATCAGGTCGTGAACACTGTTGCGGTCAGAGTTGAGCGACAGCCGCGCCTTCAAAAATTCCTTTTCCGGGCAATGTAATGCCATGTGCTGCCGCCCGCGGCTGAGTGCCACATAAAATGCTTTCCGGTCAAGCGACTGCGCCGCGACCACCACATTTTCAGCGGTACGCCCCTGCGACTTATACGAGGTCGTCACCCAGCCGTATTTGAAGGTATCGTAGCCGGTTGGCATGTCGACCAGTTCGCGCGGTTGCCCGTCCGAATACAGCATCATGACTTTGCCGGGATCGGCGGTAACCATGGCGATGTTGCCGTTATAAATCCGCTGGTCACGCAGATTGACATTGAACTGAATCAAATCCCCCTCACAGAGCTCAATTTCCCGCCGTTCGCCAACTTCAATGAATTCCGCACACCGTTTGGCATAAATGGCCTTGCCGTTGTCGAGCAGTAAATTACCGTCATCAATACCAATGATTTTCGCAGTCTCGCCAGCCTTCGCGATATCCTTCATATTCCGGATAAACGCCACCGCCATACCCGGTTGATAATTTCCCGCATCCCGTAACCGCGCCTTCGGCCAGTTCCACGAACGAAATACATCTTTTGTCTGGCCATCCCCTTTGATCGAACCGAAATCTTTCAATTTTGAACGTACTGCGTCCGTCAGTTTATCCCCTTCGTCATGTGTCGGAGCCACCAATATCGCCCGGTCGATAAACTGCCCGTTTTCCGTATATTCCATATAACTGTCAGCAGCCCGATCCAGGTATTTTGACTTGCCCTCGTGAATAAATCCATTCGCATCAAAACGCTCGAACGCCGCATCAAAACGCCCTAATGCACAGTCCGAAATCCCACGCCGGTATTCTTCGTTCTGCTGCCGGTGAATATCCGTCAGTGAAAACCGCTCGATTTCCGAATGTTCCTCCAGCAGACGAAAAAAGTCCCCATTCTCGACCGCGCTATGCTGTCGGGCATCCCCCACGAACAGCACTCTATAATTATTCGCGCGCGCGACTTTAGTAATTTCCACGCCCTCGCGCAAAGAATTCAGCCCCGATTCATCGATAATCACATAACTCCCCGCTGGAGGCTTCTCCTGCGACAACAGAAAACTCGCCACCGTCTGCGACTGCTCAAATCCCTCCTGCCGCAATACATCCGTAGCTGAATTAGTCGGCGCGATCAAATGAATGCTCTCTATGCCGCCCGACCGCAACCCTTTGCACAATTCCTGCAGCGTCGAAGTCTTCCCGGCCCCCGCCACACCCCGAAACAAATTAAAACGATCCTTTGAACTTAACATCCCATGAATCAGTTCCGCCTGTTTCTGCCGTGTTTCCTGCCCCGGAAACGCCACAAAATCCCCCGCAATCGGCTTAAACAGATCCTTTTGCGTTTCCACCGACTCAATCGCATAAAGTTCCTGCTGGATAATCTTTTCCGTCGAATAATACGGATTTACCTCCAACCCGCCCAGATTTTTCAGCTCTTCCACATCCTTCACCGCAGCCTTCAGTGTCTTTAAGTCAATCTGGCCAAGATTCTGATTCAACGTCTCTGCCAACACTTTATCGAGCTTCAAAATACTGTCACGCTCATACACCACCGGCAGCGCCGCCTGAATCATCTCCACCGTTGCTTCACGCCCTGCCGTTCCTTCCTTCATAAAATTGATTTCAGCCTCGTGCGCCAACAGTTTCAATGTATGTTTCTGCGCATGTGTAAGCTGTTCAAACTGATACTCCCTTACTTCCTGCCCACGGATCTCCTTCAACTTCTGATCCCTGGTCGTCATCGATATGAAATTATTCTCCGCCAAAGTAGGTTTTCGCCCGTGCTCCTCGATAAATTTCTTTTCCTGCGCCTCAATCTGCCCCCGTCGCTTCGAAAAAACCTCCATCACTTCTCCCGAAACTCCCTCAATATCAAACCAGACGATACTTCCCTTGTCATCCAGATGATTTTTCGTCTTATACCCCAAATCATGGCACAACTTTGCCAGCTCATTATGATAAACCTTGCCCGCATAACGAATCGCCCGCACCATTTCCACCCTTAAAACTCAGTTTTCAAGCGTCCATGTGTACCGCAGCCATACTATATTCCTTCATCGCATCCGGCCAAAGCTTGCCACATCAATCCATTCGAATATCTCAAAGATGTCCTGGCCAGAATCAATTCTCATCCGCATTCCAAGCTCGCGGAACTGCTCCCTCACAACTGGCAGCCCACTGGCCGGTAATTTTCTTATTCACTATGCGCCTGGCTTCTTGTCAGCGGATGGTGCTCTGCTAAAAGATAGCCCGATTCCGGCCGGCGCCCTGATCACTGTATAAATTTCCCAATGTTGCCCCCTGTCCAGAGATTTTTATTTCCCGGACCAAATTCTCTACCATTTTCCGCTCAGATGTGGGCTCGTCGGACTCTTACCCCAGAAACACTGAAAAATTGCAAGGAAAGTAATCCTGTCAAGCTCAAAAAGCCCGAATCATTTTGCCCGATCTTGCGTATTGTATAGGATTTTATCTTTGGTTCGGGCGTAGATCGTTCCGGATTTTGGAAAATGTCATTTCCGAATCAGAGATAAAAATCAAATGAGCTAAGCCGCGGTGGTCGGACGAGGACGATCGCTATGTGTATTGAATCGAAAATGGGTGATTGCGGTATATGTTTTGGAGAGAACCTGGATGCGGGGAATGAATATTTTTCCGGCTATTTGAATGGTACGGCAGCGGGCTTGGAACCGTACAGGATCAATATCCGGATTACGGTTATAATTATGATTACCTGGGGCGGGCCGGAGGAGTAGTCAACGCACCGCCGCGCAAGGTCACTTCTCTCAAGGGGCCCTCGCGGATGCTGATGTTTGCGGAAAGCGTTTCGTCATCGCTGGCGAGTTACGGTTCGCACGCGCTCCGTCCCGCCCACGCTACGCTCTATCTGGGCGTCCTGGCGGCGCGTCATGCCAAAAGCGTCAATACCCTGTTTGTCGATGGACATACCCGGCAGGAAAAAACAAACGTCGTCACCGCGCCGCCGCACGTCCCCCTCGACAATCCCTATAAAAGCGAACCCTTCAACGACCCCATCACCTGGAAAGGAGAATAACCATATGAAAAAAGCGATGGTTCCACTGATCATCCTGTTCGCGGCCGCGCTCGGCGCGTCGGAAAATTACGCCTACCTCTATCCGTCCATCCTGAAAACAGGGAAAAACCTGATTCAGCAGGACCTGACCAAATGGAGCGGCAAACCGCTCAAGGACTGCCAAATGCTTCACGGCAAAGGTTCGCCGTTCTCTCCCGACGGGCAGACCCTGATCATCGATTCCAACGGCACTTCTCCGAATTACTGGGGCAGCAGCACGCTGGTTCAACGCGGCCACACGTATCTGGTCGGCGGCTGGGTCAAGAACGACAACGCCAAGATTCTGTTCTGGTCCCATTCCAGCTACAGCGACCCGAAAGAACGGGTCAATGACCGCATTTATTTTTTCTCCGGCGGCAGCAGGCTGCTGGACGGTTATCTGTCCGATTCGGTCAAGCAGCGGTTGGGCGGCGATCCGGATGAATGGCATCTCTGCTACCGGCTGGTGGAAATCCCCAAAGAAGGCTCCCCCTCCCCGCGCCTGAGTTTAATGATCGGCACCTATTTCGCCACCGGCAAAATAACGATTGCCGCCCCGTTCGTCATCGACGTCACCGATGACGCGGCCAATTGGAAGCTGACGCTCGATATCCGCGGTACAGAACCGGTCCACAGTGCCTCCGTCCTCGAGCAGAACGTCCGCGACACCGTCTGGCAGAAAAACTTTACTCCCCCGGCGGAAACCTTCAACGCTGAAATTCCCGGCACGGACTTCCGCCGCGGACTGGATAAAAAAACGTTCGAAGGCTATCTCCTGAAGGTCGAATACGCCAATGGCAAAACAGCGGCGTTCTCCGCTCCGAAAGAAAAAACCGTCAAAGGACTCTGACCATGAAAAAATTCTTCGCCATCCTGAATCTAAGCATATTCTGCCTGTTCTGCACGGCTTCGGAGCTCACGATCTTGAACCGCCAGGGCGGCGCATTGACCGGAGCCCAGCGCCGGGACGTAACAATCGAAATCAAAAAGACGGAATCCCCCAACAACGTCGAAACCATCGAATACCGCCTGGAATCCCTGGCCGACGGGGAACAGTTCTTCCAGCTCCGGTGCTCCGCCGAGCTTACCGGAGAGAACATTTCGGTGTTCGACGGGCTTGAACTGGTACCCGCCAATGCATCCGAGCATCATAAACAACAACTCTTTCTCGGTACGTTTCCGCTGGCGGCGGCCTGGACCGCGACAGAGGGCATAGCCGTCGCCGCCGGGGCGGAAGACCACCACAGTTTTCTGTACATGGACCTGCGCAGGGGCGGCGGCAAAGCGGTCATTACCCAGACCGTAAACGCCGCGTTGCTCAAGAAAGGTTCCATTTACGAAGGCAAATTCCATGTCATCCAGTTCTCCCCTAAGTACGGCGAACGTGACGCCATGAGCCGTTATTACAAACTCTATCCGCAACGCTTCCTGCCCAATCCCGAGGTCGATCCGCGCCTTTACGGCATCAGCGCCACCTATTCAAGCTGGATAAGGAGCAATCCCGAATGGGCACGTTTCACCGGGGCCGAATGGGAATGGTGCCTCCATGCCGGTCGCCACTGGGGCGACCTGACCGGTGATTACTACGACATGCCGCATGAGAAATACATCGAGCGCTATTATTTCACTCAACGCGACGGCAAATTCGATCCGAAAAACCTTAACGGCATGCCGCAGGATGAATTCCGCGAAATCCAGAAACAGCGGCTCGCCGACGGTTATTACTGCGGTATCGCCAACGGCTATTACACCACCGGCGCGTCCCGGATCAACAAAGCCATGTCCGCCAAGTTCAACGATTCGCTGGCGGCCGCGCATCCGCAGGTATTGGACCATTATGATTACGCCGATTCGGTCTTCGCCTTCCCGGAAACCTCGTGGTTCAAGGAACTCATGCGGATGATCCGGGTCGTGGCGGACCGTGACGACGTCGGCGCCATCGCCTTCGATATCCCGCTGGAAAGCGAAGTCTACCGTGGTCCGAAGCTTCGCGAAATGACGAACGCCGGCTTCGACAAGTTCGGCGCCGGAGTGGTCCGGGCGGTAGCCAACAGCAAACTCTATCAGGCGATCAATCAGGTCCCGGCGAAATTCGGCAACTACAAGCTCGGCGTGATCAAAAACGGCAACAGCCTCCACCAGATCAACGACTGCTTCTATGCCGACAACTGCATGGCGGAGGCCAACCCCTGGCAGTACGCCCCGCCGTGGCCCCGCTTCGTCCGTTATGCGATGGGCGAAAAAGGCGCGACGTTCTGGGAGGGCTACCACCCGGAGGAATTCGACGCGAATTACAACTCCTGGCCGCAGGAGGACCGCGACCAGTTGATCCGCGATCTCGGACATTACGCCGCTCACCGGGCATTCCTGTACGGCGTGACCTGCGGGGCGCATTTCACCAGTGAATACCTGACGAACCTTGCCCCGGCGATGCAAGCCTGCATCGACGCCCGTTACAAGGTCGTTCCCGGGCTGGAAACCGCGGATGGCGACATCACCGTCACCCGTTACGGCAACGCGGACCGGAGCTTTATCGCCCTCTGCAACAAAAGCAAAACCGTCAAGACCCCGACCGTTGAAGTATTCGCCGGAGAGTTCAGCTCGGACATTGCCGACGCACCGGCGGGCAACGCGCTGATTTTCGCCGGTTTCCTCGGCGGAGATATCAGCAACCTGTACCGGAACGGCAAAGAATTCGTTTCCGCCCCGGTACAGCCGTTGCGGGTGAACATTCTGGAAGCGGTGGGCGCCGCTCCGGCGGGAGCCACCGGCGAGATCACGGCGAAATGGGACAGCCGTTTTGCCCAAATGACCTTGACCCTCGTTTCAAAGAATTATTCCGGCGCGGTTCAATTGCGCGAACAGTTCGGTTCATACAAAGCGGAACACGGCGGCAGCGTGAAGCTCTCTCCCGGTCAACCGGTTTCGGTCATCTACCGCAACAGCCTCTCCTTCATCGACGACGACGCCATCAAGGCGATGCCGCTGATCGACGGTTCGCCCCGGTTCACCATCCGTTACGCGGACGATCACTGGTCGCGGGAAATGGCCGAGCGGACCGCCGTCTTTTTCCGTGAACTCGGCAAATACCGGGTCCCGCTGGAAAAAGATTCCGCCCTGCCGGAATTCACCGTGGCCCTGAGCCTCAACGGCAAAGTGCCCGCGCTCACCGCGCCCGGCATCGGCGGCAATGCGGAAAATCTGGTGGTTCATGCCGCCTCCCGCGAAGAATTGAGCACCATGACCCGGCTGATGCTGGACGTGCTGAACAACATCAAGTATCCGGAATACATCTGGGGCGTCAAGATGGATGATACGGACCGGAGCATTTTCCAGACGCGCCGGTACAGTTGCAGCTACCGCTAATCTCGAAAACATCAAAAAAACAGGCCGAGCGAAATGCCCTGCCTGTTTTTTTGCAGAAAAGCGTTATTTCAGGTAAATGTCCGCCAGGTCCAGATAATGCGCCCAGTCCGCCGGGGTCTGGTCGTGTTTACCGGTCCGCAGGTGGTAACTGATTTCACCGGTCAAGGGCGTTTCCGGCGGCGGCATGACATCGGTGCCGAGCCCTTCCGCGCCAAAAAGACGGTAGACTTCCGCCGCGTGGACGCCGGACAGAAATTCCCCCTTCGGGTCCGCCCACAGGTCCTCGGTGGCGCTGGCGATACACACCGGGCGCGGCGCCATCAACGAAATCAGGAAGTGCTGGTCGAACGCCATCGCCTGTTCATTCTCCATGTACTGCGCGAAAGAAGTGCGGAACCAATGCGGAAACGCCGTTTTGACCACGGCCACGTTTTCGCCGAAATTACGCTTGAACAGCGAAGCTCCGGCACAGCCGGAGTTGTTGGTGATCACCAGCCGGAAACGCGCGTCGTTGGCCCCCGCCCACAACGAACTCTTGCCCAGCCGTGAATGCCCGTGCACCGCTACCCGGGATGCATTGACCAGCGGCTCGGTCTCCAGACAGTCCAGGGCGCGGGAGAGCCCCCAGGCCCAGGCGCTGATGGCGCTGTAACGGTCCGTCAGCGAAGGCAGTTCGGCTTCGGTAAAAAACAGCGGATAGATGCTTTTGTCCCAATGCCCCGCGCCGTCCGGGAAAATATCGTGGTAACAGATGGTGCCCGAGGCATAACCGCGCCGGACCGTTTCCTTGAAGTACCAGCGGTCAACCTGAGTGCCGCGCGATTCCTCGGAACCATCAAGGTCCGGCATGCGCCGCCCGGTGATCCGAACGTCTTTTTCCGGGGTCGCCGCATGGTTTCCCTTGAAGTTCAATCCGAGAAACGCCGGGACCGGCTTTTCCGCGTTTTCCGGGATATACAGCAGCATGTCGATGGCGTGCGACTTGCCGTTGTTCATTTCAAATGCGATCCGGTATTCCTTACGGATCGCCAGTCCGTCCAGAGCCCCTTTTTTGCAGGACAACAGTTCAAAGGAGACGCGGTCCGGGCGCGGCGGCAGTTGGCCGTACACTTCGTTTTTGTACATTTCCAGAATGCGCGGGCGCTGGAAATTCACCCATTCAAACGCATTCCGCACGTTGGAGCCGTCGGCTTTGTCCAGCGGAGACGGCAGGGTCAGAGCCGGAATTTTCGATTCATCGTAATTGACGGTTTTCTGCGCTTCTTCTCTAGTTTTCATGCGAGTTCCTGTCTGGTTGGAATGTTGATATTTGCGCCGTATACAAAATCTTCAACAAAAAAACAGGATGCAAAGCATCCGTACCGCACCGGGCCCGGGCGGGGTACAGCGGCGCGAAACGCTGCCCGCCCGCAAAGCGGAATCCCATTTCGCCCTGCAGGCGACCAGCGCTGTCCGCGCGCTGGACCGCGTGCGGCAACGTGCCGCCGCGAAGGGCTTTTTGTTATTGAAAAATCTGCACACGGTGTTAAAAACATGTTCATCTTGGTAATGTAACGCGGGACAAAGAAAATTGCAATCCGGAAAACCGCTTTTGACAGACTCCGCACGATCATCCCCACGCAGGAATTTTCCGATTTCCGTATTTTTTTTAATTTGCCATTGACAAAATCCGGGAAACCGTTATATTAATCACAAACGATTGTGAAAGGTGTTTCATGGCAACTCTGAAAGACATTTCGGCGCGGACCGGTTTCTCCGTAGCCGTGGTATCGCGGGCATTGAATCCGCATCCCGACCAGCAGGTGGCGGAATCCACCCGCCTCGCCATCGAGGAAGCCTGCCGGGAACTCGGCTACCGCCGGAACCACGCGGCATCCTGTCTCCGCCGCGGGCGGCACAGCGCGATCGGGGTTTTCCTGCCCGGCCTTGCCGGTGAACTGACGGCAAGCCTGCTTCATGGGTTGACACGTACCGCCAATGCCGCCCGGTTCTCCTGCAACATCAGTTTCGGCGAGGGCATCGACGAATACCTGCGGTTCATCGAACAGGCCAATTCGCTCCAGAGCGTCGGCATCATCAGTTACGCACCGATTTTCCGCCGGGCCGGGGAGCGGGACGTATTTCACAGCCATATACGGAAATTTATTTCGTCGGGCGGCAACGTGCTGATGGTCAACCACGCACAGCCCCCCTGCCCCGGCGCGGACCGTGTCTGCATCGACAATTACCACGCGGGCAAGCTGGCCGCCGAGCATCTGCTGGAAACCGGATGCAGGCGCTTCCGCCTGATCGCCTCCGACGCCGACTACTGGCAGGGCAATCAGCGCAATGCCGGATTTCTCGATACACTCTCCGCGCACCGCCAACCCGCCGAAGTCCTAACCGTATCCGGCAACGACAGCCGTTTCACCGGCATGGAAAAAATCACCCCGGAGCTGACCGGCGAACTCGGCATCTTCGTCCGCAGCGACTATCTCGCCCTCGCTCTGTACCGGGAACTGCAACAGGCCGGGCGCGGCGCGGAGCCCGGGCGGAACCTGAAAATCGTCGGGCACGACGACCTGCTCTGTTCCGGGCTGCTGTTTCCGGCGCTCAGCTCCGTCCGGCCGCCATTCGAAGCCCTCGGCGAAATCGCCATGCAGACGATGCTGAACCACCTGCTCAACACCGCCGTTCCCATCGATACCGAACGGCTGAAACCTCAACTGGTCATCCGCGAAAGCTCGCGTTCCTCATAAACCAAATCTCAAGGAAAACACCATATGCTGCAAGACGTACAACTGAAGCCAATTACCGGCACCTTCATCAGCCCCCTGCTCGGCGATACCGGAATCAACAACTGGGGATTGAAGGAATGGCGACAGGGCTTCCGGCTGATGAAAGCGATCGGCATCGACACCGTCATCGTCATCCGCTGCGAAATGGAGCGCGGAGGGCATTGCTGGTCCGCGCTCGACCCGCGTTCGACCACCTGGCCGGAGGACCCGAATATCCTGAGCATGTTTTTCCGCCTCGCGGACGAATACGGCATGAACCTGTTCCTCGGCGGGCCGGTCGGCATCACCAATCTGCACGTCGGCGACTGGCGCAAGGAAATCGACGACACCAAACGCTTTTACGAAAAAATGTTCACCCTGTTCGGACACCACAAATGCTTCACCGGACTTTACAATACGCTGGAAGCGCTCCCCTGGCATTTCAATTTCCTCGACATTCTGCTGGAAGTCGCCCGGTTCTTCCGCGAAATCGGGCCGGATAAGAAAACCCTGATTTCTCCCACCTTCTACGGCTTCCACGGCGATATGTCCGGGCATTACACGCCCGAACAATGGATCGATATCTACGGCCGTTATTTCTTCGAACCGGCGGCAGGGCTGATCGATTACTGCGCGCCGCAGGACAAATTCGCCGTGCCGGATTGCCGCCTCGGTGAAATCAGGGAGAGCGAAATCTGCGAATGGTACCGTCAGGCGCTTGAGCTGTTCAACCGTTGCGGCATCGAGCTCTGGGCCAACATTGAAACATTTCAGCGCCCCTACGCGGCGGCGGAAAACGCCGGTTACTTCCGGCAGAGCGACTACCGCACGCTGTACATGAAGCTCCAGGCCGCCGCGCCGTATGCGTCCAAATTAATCACGTTCGAGTTCGACAGCTGCATGAGCCCGAACGCCGAATGGGGTTCTTCGCGGCGGCTGCTCGAGCGTTATCTGGAGATGACCGGACGCGACCCCGCCTTGATCGACGGGATCATGTCCTGAGGTTGCCGTGCCGTTCTTTTACGGCTGCTGAAACAGCGGGGTCGAAAGGTATCGTTCGCCGGTGTCGCAAATCATGGTCACGATATGTTTGCCGTGATTTTCGAGACGTTCGGCAATCCGACGGGCGGCAGCCACGTTGGCGCCGGAGCTGATCCCGCAAAGAGTCGAGCACTTCAGCGCAAGCTGCCGGGCGCCGCAGATCGCATCGTCATCACTGACGGTAACGATTTCATCCACAACAAACGGGTCGTAATTCACGGGCACAAACCCGGCGCCGATCCCCTGAATGCCGTGCCTGCCCGGCTGCCCGCCGCTTAACACCGGCGAGGCCGCGGGCTCCACCGCCACCACCCGGATTCGCGGGTTTTTCTCTTTCAGAAAACGCCCGACTCCGGTAATGGTGCCGCCGGTCCCTACGCCGGCTACGAAAATATCGATTTTGCCTTCGGTTGCGTCCCAGATTTCCGGCCCGGTGGTCAGATAGTGCGCTTCCGGATTGGCCGGGTTTTCGAACTGCCGGGCCAGAAATGCACCGGCGGTGGAGGCGGCCAGTTCTTCCGCTTTGCGGATGGCGCCTTTCATCCCTTCTTCGGCGGGGGTCAGGACGACTTGCGCGCCCAGGTGAGCCATCAGAGCACGGCGCTCCACGGACATGGATTCGGGCATCGTCACAATCAACCGGCATCCGGCGGCGGAAGCGGCCATCGCCAATCCGATTCCCATATTGCCGCTGGTGGCTTCGATCACGGCCCCGCCTGGGCGCAACATCCCGTCCGCCAACGCCTTGCGGACAATATTCCATGCCGGACGGTCTTTAACACTGCTCAGCGGTCCGAAAAATTCCAGTTTGCCCCACACCCGGACGTCATTGCAATCACTGCAAAGCTGCAACAACGGAGTGTGCCCGATACAATCGACGATTCTTTGATAATTTTTCATGGCCTCCATCCTGTTTTAATGATTACTCCGCCCTATAAACATAACGTGTTCATAATGAAATGTCAACCGCTGAACCTCGAAAACCGGCAATAAACCTCCCGCCGCCCCCCCTCCTCAGGACGATGGCGGCAGAGCCCCCAAATACTTGAAAAATCGATTTGAACTATCCCTCTCTTGTGATATTGTATGAATGTACTGTACCCAGGACTGGAGGTGGTGTCTATGGAAGCCAATCGCAGAATATTGATCGTCGACGACCAGAGTGACCTGCGCGAGCAGCTCGCCCAGTTGTTATTGAACAGCGGCCGTCCGAATAAAACCGCAATGCTGGTACGGGGAATGCGCGCCCGGCTGATGGGCGTCGGCGAAAGCGCCGAAGCCGATACCGACACGCTCCCGCTCTACGACATCGACACCGCCGGCCAGGGCGAGGAAGCCTACGACATGGCCAAGGCCGCGCTGGCGAACAAAGCCCCCTACGCGGTCATGTTCGTGGACATGCGGATGCCGCCCGGCTGGGACGGCCTCAAGACCGCCCGGATGATCCGCGAGATCGACCCCAACCTCGAAATCGTGATCATGACCGCCTACGCCGACCATTCCCAGGAAGACCTGTCCCGCGAAATCGGCAACCCGGAGAAACTCCTTTACATCAAAAAACCGTTCCAGTCCGAAGAAATTTGCCAACTGGCCCTGTCGCTCTGCGCCAAATGGAACCTCCAGATGCTGCATCAGAAACGCAGGAGCATTCTGGAACGGCTCGTCCTGAGCATCCGCAAGATCAAACAGCAGGAAACGCTGCGCGACACTTACCGCCAGATTCTCGACGCCTATCTGGAATTTTTCCAGACCGAATGCGGGTTCATCGCCGCCTGGAACCCGGAATCCCAATCCTGGAACGTTCAGGCCGCCAACCGGTACGAAGAAAAAAAGGCCATGGAATTCCTGACCCGCCATCAGCCTCAGTTGCTCGAAACGACCGCGCTGAGCGAAGTTGAAACCCTTCAGGCGGTGCCGTTGCGGGAACGCGGCTGCAACGCCATCCTGTTCGCGGATAACGGCATCACCAGCGATGACCCGATCTGGTTTCAGGCGTTCAACGCCCTGAATCAGACGGCGCTCGATCAGATCGAATTCGGACGCAAGCTCAGTATCCGTCTCCGCAACTGTCCGTCGCTGGCGCAGTTGGACGATTGCCGCCAGGCTATTGACGGACTGAAAAAGAAATACCTCGGCGATCCCGATATTGCCCGGCTTTCCGCCCGGCTGAACGATATATCCTACTGAACAAAAACTTATGCAGATTATTTCACTCCGGAATTTCGCCGAGGCGGTACAGGCCGCCTGCGATGCCCTGTCCGTTCCCGGCTCCGTGCTCCTGATCCCGACTGAAACCGTCTACGGACTGGTATGCCGCTGGGACGACGCCGCCGCGCGGGAAAAAATCTACGCCTTGAAAGAACGCGACGGACGCAAGCCGCTGGCGATGTTCGCCGCCGATGCCGACGCCCTGACCGGCGCCGGGGTCGAACTGGATGGCGCCCCGCGCCGCCTGCTGCTGCGCTTCACGCCGGGGCCGATTACGATTATCGCCCCGAACCGGGACGGCTCGACGACCGGATTCCGGATTCCGGACCATCCGTTCGTCAAGGCGCTGCTGTCGGCGTGCGGAACTCCGCTGGCGTCCACCAGCGCCAACCATTCCGGTTCGCCGAACGCCCTGTCGGTCACGGAAGCACTGTCCGACCTTGCCGGAGAATTGGAGCTTGCCATTGACGCCGGATCGATCCCGGCGGACAGCCAGGCGTCCACCGTCGTGGATGCCTCAAAGCCGGGAATATGCCGAGTATTGCGGGAAGGCCCGATTCCGGCGGATGCGGTTCTAGCCGCCGCCGAATCCTGAACAAACACGAAGTAATTATTGCAGCGCCATCTGCGGGAAACTGTTTCCCTCCGGCAGCGATGTCGGAACCTGAATCGGCTGTTCGTGATCCGGAATCCCCCAGCGCCGGGTAAAAGGCCAGAACACAAACGCCGCGCGTCCCACCATATTGCGCCGCGGCACCACGCCCCAGATCCGGCTGTCCGAACTGAACAGCGAATTGTCGCCGAGCATGAAATAGCAATCCTCCGGCACCACGAATTCCGCCGACGGCGAACCGAGATACCGGCACGGCCCCGTGCCGACGATATTCAGGTGGCCCTGATAACCGCCCATGCCGCTGTAGAGTTTTTCAAACGCGGGCGCAAGGTCCTGGACGCGCTTGAATTCCGAAGCGCCTTTTGGCTTCACATAAAGCTGGTTGCGGTCAATGCGCAGCGTATCTCCGGGCATTCCGGCAAGGCGCTTGATGTAGTAGTATCCGGCCAGCGGCTTGCCGTTTTCGAGGATGCCGCGGGTGTTGAACACCACCACTTCGCCGCGCTTGAAGTCGAAAAAATGATGCGAAAGCTGATCCACAAACAGATGGTCGCCCAGCGACATCCAGCCGTCGGCCAGCGTCTCGCCTTTCCGGTATTCGCGGTTCGGGTTCAACTGCGTATAATCGTAAACCTTGGGCCACGTGCCGGGCAGCGTATAACCGCTGTTGCCGATCATAAACGAACTGTTTCCGAAAAAGAATTTGCCCGGCAGGGTCGCGCCCCCGAAACGGGCCGTTTCGCTGATGGAATACTGGTCAAGCCTACCGTCGGACTGGATCGTCGCCTGCGCCGGCACCGCCGAAGAAAGCAGGAAACTCATCGGGTACGGAGTTTTTACCACGTCCTTTTCCAGATAATGAGTGCCGAACAGGGTCGGCTGCATGCTGCTGGTCGGAATCTTGAACGGCTGGGCGAACAGCCCGCGCAAACCAAATGCGATCATACAGACGACCGCGAGGATATCGAGGATTTCGCGCATCCGGCTGCTCCGGTATTTCGGCGCATAGCGGCGGATTTTTTCTTTGGCCTCGGCGTAATAGGCGTCGATGGCGGAAGTCTTGTCCTGTTCGCGGATTTTTTCACCGGCTTCGAATACTCCTGCCAGCGTTTCTTTTTGAGCGTCGCTCAAAACGTCGTCGTCGGCATGGAGAATATAACGAACCTGCGAGATCGCTTCGCGCAGACGCTTCTGCTGTTTCCGTTTTTTCCGCCAGTCAAACATCACTTTGCCTTGTTGTCGGTGGATTTCAGAACTTCGACGAACGCTTCCTGCGGGATATAGACATTGCCTACTTCCTTCATGCGCTTTTTGCCCTCTTTCTGTTTGTCGAGCAGTTTGCGCTTACGGGTGATATCGCCGCCGTAGCACTTGGCCAGCACGTTCTTGCGGAGCTGGCGAACGGTCTCGCGGGAAACGATCTTGCCCCCCACCGCGCCCTGAATCGCAATCTGGAACATCTGCGCCGGAATCAGGTCCTTGAGCTTGGAGCAAAGGATGCTGCCGCGCGAATGCGCATGGTCCACGTGAACGATTGAGGAAAACGCATCCACCGGTTCGCCGTTGACCAGGATATCGAGTTTGACCAGTTTGTCGGCGCGATAGCCGCTCGGCTCATAGTCAAAGCTACCGTAGCCGCGGGTAAGGGATTTAAGTTTGTCGTGAAAGTCGATCAGGATTTCGTGCATCGGCAGTTCGGCTTCGATGATGACATGCGCGCCGTCCACCGCTTCGGTCGACGTGCAGAGCCCGCGCTTGCTCATGACCAGCGCCATGACGTCGCCGATGTAACCCGTCGGAATCATGATTTTGGCTTTGATCAGCGGTTCTTCGATGCGGTCGATCAGGGTCGGGTCGGGCATATGGACGGGGTTGTCCACGTGGATCATGTTGCCGTCGCGCATGTAAACATGGTAAATCACGCTCGGATAAGTGGCGATGATGTCCATGTCATATTCGCGGCGCAACCGTTCCTGGATGATTTCCATGTGCAGAAGCCCGAGAAAGCCGCAGCGGAAACCGAACCCCAGCGCGGCGGAGGTTTCCGCCTGATACTGGAATGCGGCGTCGTTCAACTGCAACTTGGCCATGCTCAATTTAAGCTGTTCGTAGTCCGCCGAATCGATCGGGTAAATCCCGCTGAACACCATCGGCGTAACCTTGCGGAAGCCGGGAAGCGGCGCCGGACAGGGAATGCGGGCGTCGGTAACGGTATCGCCCATCGGTGTATCGGACGGGCTCTTCAGGTTCGGGATCAGGTATCCGACCTCACCGGCGCTGAGCGAATCAACGGCGGTCATGTTCGGTTTGAACACGCCGACTTCCTTGATTTCGCTTTCGATGCCGTTGCTGAAAATCCGGGCCCGGACTCCGCGCCGGAATTCACCGTTGTAAACGCGGACATAAGTGATCACGCCCCGGTACGGGTCGTAACTGGAGTCGAAAATAAGACTGCTGGCACCTTCGTAACCGTCATTGGTCGGCGGCGGGATTCTGGTGACGATCGCTTCCAGAAGTTCCGGGATGCCGATGCCCTCCTTGGCACTGACCAGGATCGCGTCTTCGCGCGGCAGGGCCAGGATTTCCTCCATCTGTTCATAGCAGAGTTCAAGGTTGGTGGCGGGCAGGTCAATTTTGTTGATGACGGGAATCACCGTCAAATTCTGGCGGAACGCCAGCGAAACGTTCGCCACCGTCTGCGCCTGTACGCCCTGCGTGGCGTCGATGATCAGCAACGCGCCTTCGCAAGCTGAAAGAGCACGGCTGACTTCGTAGGTGAAGTCCACGTGTCCGGGGGTATCGATAAGGTTCAGGTTGTACTCTTTGCCATCCTGCGCCGTGTGGGCCATCCGCACCGGGTGCGATTTGATGGTGATGCCGCGTTCACGTTCAAGGTCCATGGCGTCAAGCACCTGCTCCTGCAGGTCGCGTTTGGCGATGGTTTTGGTATGCTCCAGCAACCGGTCGGCCAGGGTAGACTTACCGTGGTCGATATGGGCGATGATCGAAAAATTGCGTATCAATTCAAGCTTGCTCATAGATCAACTATTTATGTTTAAATTATTGCGAATGCATAATCTAGCCCGTAAACACATGGATTTCAAATCGGGAATGAGATTTTTACAGATCCTCCCGTTAAAAATAGTTCACATGGGAAACCGCGGAGCGAAACGTCAGGAGCGAATCTCCGCAATCGGGAATTCGTCATACTGCGCAACGGTCATTTTCAAGCCGTCCGGCGCCCGGACTTTCACGTCCAGCGAACGGTCTTCACGCATACGCCATGAAACGTCGATTTCGCCGTGCGGAGTAGGTACCGAACCCGAGGCATGGGTCAAATGCCCCGGATAAATCTTCAACTCAAACGTCTTGAATCCCGGTTCCAGCGGTTTGACGCCCAGCAGATAAGCGCCGCTGTAGTACGGCATGATGCTGCTCCAGGCATGGCACAGGCTCCCCGCGCCGTTGAAGTCGCGGCTGCCGAACTCGGTTTCCCACAGCGAAGTCGCGCCGGACAGCACCGGACCGGAAAACTCCGACATCAGGAAGCAGTCGGCATAGGCGCGGGCCTCCGGCCCCGCCTCCATCATGGCGTTGAGCATATAGAACAGCGAACTGTAGGTCAATTTGCGGAGCTTCCTGGAATAAACGGCATCCAGGAGCCCCCCCACTTTCTGCTCCGGCACCAGTCCGTTGTAAAGCATCAGCATCTGCACCAGTTCGCAGGGCTCGTAATCGCCGGAGAGGGTGGTTTGATAAACGCCCTGGGCGGGGTCGAAGAATTTCGCTTCGCAAGCACGGCCGATGGCGTCGGCATGAGCTTCCAGTTCGGCGGCGCGCGGTTCGTTGCCGGACCACCGGTGCATGGCGGCGGTTGAACGCAGGGCTTCCAGCAGATAGATGTTATAAGGGCTCTGCGGAAATTCATTGACCTCCGAAAGCTTCCCGCGCCATTCATAGAAATTCCAGACGCCGTCGAACCCGGCTACCGCGGAATGATACAAGCCGTCAACGGCGTCGCGCCGCGCCAGCGCCAATTCCAGAATCTCATCGACCAGCTTCATGTGCCGCTCGAAAACCGCTCCCGAACCGCTGAACAGCCAGTGTTCGCGCAATTCGGAAATCCAGGCATAGGTGAACGAGGGAATTGAGAGCTGATGAAATCCCGGCGCGGTCAGGTTCAGATAACCGTTGCCGCGGTACGAACCGGCCAGCAAATCCAGCGAAGCCGCCGCGAAATCGTAATTGCCCCACACATAATAACCGTAATGAATCTGGTTGCGGGAGTCATAGCCGTAAAGCGCCTGTTCGCGCCACGGACAATCCTCGTAATGCTCGTGCATGCAGAGCTGGAGGGTGTCCACCGATATGCGGTTGATCTCTGTCATCAGGCCGTCTTCGGTTTTGAATTCCGCCGGAGCGGGCAGAGGCAATTCCAGCGGCACGGCTCCGGCATAACGCACCCGGACTTCCCCGTCGCCGAACCCGGTGATGTGAAGTTCGACATAGCGCGCTCCGATCCGCCGGAGCGTGTGGACAAATTCATTGTCCCCCTCGCGGCAGATGTAACGGTCGGCAAAGTTCCGGCCGTCCGGTGCGACTTTGCACCGTCCGTCGTCCAGATGCTCCCCGTGGGCGATATCGATCACCGTCCCGGCGGGCGCGGTGACGGCAATCACCGGCCAGCCCACGGTTTCCCGTTTCAGGTCGGCGATCAGGTAATAGCCGTTGGCGGCGCCGTCGGACGGCAACGGGCGAAACACCACTTCCGCCGAGCGGTCCGCCAGCAGTTCCACCGTCGTGCGGACATAGGAATCACCGGAACGGCAGGGCGGAGCCGATGAGAACAGTTTCTCGGGCGGCACCTGGCGCAGGTAATCCGCCGCGCATGCCTCCGCCGCGCCCTTGTCAAAATCGGTCCGGCAGAGCCAGCCGTGCTGGCAGAGTTCGACCGGAGGCGAATCAAGCTCCAGCAATTCGGCGGTCGGACGCTCTTTCACCGGGCTCCACCAGTCCTGATCCGGGTAAACGTAAACGCCCTGCCAATCCGTTTCGGCGGGCGCTTCCGGGCGGGCGTCGTATTCGAACGTATAACCCAACTGCAACGTCACCCGGCGCTCGCGGCCGGAGCGGTAACGCGGGTCCGGGAGGGATTGCCAATCGCTTCCGGTGGCCGCCAGGATTTCATCGCCGCTGAAAATCACGGCTTTCAGGCAGGCCCTGCCGGGACGGCTGGTCAAAAACGCTTCGCCGAGGAAGTGAACAGTGATCTCGACCGTGTTTTCGCCGTCGTTCAGCAGCGCGGTGATATCGGTCCTGCCGCAGGTTTTGCCGGCCGGATAATCGCTGAACTGGGTAACCGGCACCCGCACGCCGTTGATACAGGCCGAAAAGACGGTGTCGGCGCTGACCTGCAATATAACCGCCGATTTGCGCCCGGCGGTAAAGTTTTCCCTGAAAATGCAATAACGGTCTTTAGCGGTCGTTTCCGGGTTCCCCCAGATCCATTTGGCGTGTTCAATCATCGTTCAGCCTATGGTTTGGTTTTTATATAAATGTGGTTTAATCAATATTTTTATGGGGCCGAAACAGCTTTTCGCGGCGGATGTCTCCAGATATTCCAGAATCGCTTCGACCGTTTCCCGGGTCCCGTGGTTCAGTACGGAAACCACGGGCTTGCAGCGCATGAAATCGCCGCTGCCGTTGAAACTCAGGATTTTGAACCGTTCCGGGATGCCCCCGATCCGGTAGACCGGAGCCGTGATTTCATCCATCCATTCGTCGGACTGGATAAAGATGCCGTCGATGCCCCGTTCCCGCGCATCGACCAGACTGGACGCGCAATCGGGAATCTTCCGGGTAATCTCTTTCGGCGGAAACGGATAACGGTGCAATTCCCCGCCGAGCCGGGGAAGCCGGTCGGAAAACCCCTGAAGGCGCTTGTTGAAAATCGGATGGTCGAAGCCGCCGCAGATCGCCGCGCGGCGGCTTCCCGCCTGCCATAAAGTTTCGGCGGCCATCGTTCCCACCGCGTAATTATCAAGCGCGATCACTTTGTCGAACTGCTCCAACCAGGGATCGGAAAGCGCAATGACGCATTTATGTCCCTGAATTTCCTTCAGATGCCGGACAAAAGGCTCGTGATCGATGATCCCGAGCATGATGACTTCGGATTCAGCGGCGGCGACGGTCAATTCGCCCAGGCCGGTCTGGTCATTCACCAGAAACAGCCGGATATCGGCGGACGCGCCCCGGAGCCGCGGTTCCAGCATCAGCCACAGCCGTTCAAAAGCGGGCAGCGCCACCGTCTGCCCCTGCCCTCCGAGGAAACAGGTGATCCGGCCGCAACGCTCGAGGGACGGTTCCGGCAGAATATGGGTCTGATGCCCGTCACGCCGGATCAAACCGTCGATTTCCGCTTCAGCCAATACTTTGCGAACGGTCATCCGGCTGGCGCCCAGCAGTTCCGCCAATGTCCGTTCAGGAGGCGCCAAAAACACGTTTTCCTCCCTCCGCGCCCGGAGAAAACTCCTGAATTCCTCCTGAACATCCGTATATTTCCGGTAAGTACGCTTGCTCATATTTTCACCATTCACATCACATACCAATTTTCATAAATTCAAAAGTCGCGCGCTCCGAGTCGTACTTGGGCATGAACGAAACGAAAGGTCTTGCTTTTCCCCATGGGCGACCAGCGCTGTCCGCGCGCCGGACCGCGTGCGGCAACGTGCCGCCGCGAAAGACTTTTATTCGATCAATTTACCAGAATATACCATTTGGTCTATTTTTTGCAAGCATGAAACTGGGAAAACGACAAACTTTCGGCAAAGTTTTTCTCCCCGTGCGGAAAACAAAACATCAAGCGGGATTTTTAATGAAATATCGGTACTGAAAATGCATTGTCGATGAAGTTTGCCGTCTTCATCGACAATGAAATATAACCGTATTTTTGATGAATTCAAGACGGTATGTGAGTGGAATTTGATGAATTCAGGGCGATTTGAAAGCAAAGATTTATAACAAATGCCGAGCATGGCTTTAAGCAAAGAATCGGCACCCCGGCATTCCAATAAAGAATCAGTATCAAAAACTCATTGTCGGTGATGTTTGCAGTCATCACCGACAATGCATGTGTAATATACCCTCATTTTTTACAGAATCAA
>ENA-UOOK01001363-UOOK01001363.1-fermentation-metagenome-genome-assembly--contig:-NODE-1363-length-32113-cov-5.030102_pt1 | contig 32113 bp, 30 predicted proteins | sample MGYA00245777_ERZ724023 | MGnify/ENA primary metagenome ERZ724023 (study PRJEB28704, sample SAMN03018312) | fermentation metagenome | biome: anthropogenic terrestrial biome; feature: soil; material...
ACCGGTTGCTACTGCCAGTAAAATCCCGCTTCGTTATATAGATGCTCTTTTTACCGCCACTTCGGCTGTTTGTGTAACCGGGTTGGTGGTTGTAGATACAGGAACTCATTTATCTACTTTTGGCCAAATTGTTGTTATTACCCTGATTCAGATTGGTGGATTAGGGTTTATGACCTTCAGTACAATGTTGGCCATTTTAGCGGGAAAAAAGATTGGACTTCGGGAACGCCTTTTAATTCAAGAAGCCTTTAACCAGTTTAGCCTGGCTGGTCTTGTCCGTCTGATTAAACAAGTTGTAAAGGTAACTCTTTTATGTGAGGGAACAGGTGCAATCTTGCTTACACTTCGTTTTCTTAGAGAGATGCCATTGAAACAGGCAATTTTGTATGGAATTTTCCATGCTATCTCGGCATTCTGTAATGCTGGTTTTGATCTCTTTGGGAGAATTTATACTCCTTTTTCCAGTTTAACGGCTTATGTGGGAGATTGGACAGTTTCTCTGGTTATTGCCTTTCTTATTATTATTGGCGGATTAGGTTTTCCGGTCTTAATGGATTTAAAGGGTCGTTTATCTGGTAAAAAATTATCACTACATTCTAAGATGGTATTGGTTGGCACTGCTTTTTTAATCGGGCTCGGTTTCTTTGTTATTTTTTTACTAGAGATTAATAATCCTGGGACTTTAGAGAATAAGCCGGTTGCAACTAAAATAATAAGTACTTTTTTTCAAGCGGTAACACCTCGGACGGCAGGATTTAACTCATTACCAATTGGGGAAATGAGAGATTCAACCCTCTTTTTTATTATTATGTTGATGTTTATCGGAGCTTCTCCTAGTTCGACCGGGGGAGGAATTAAGACCACTACTTTTACCACGATCTTAGCGACTGTTTGGTCAGTGATTAAAGGTAAACAGGAAACAGAGGTGTTTAAACGCCGTCTATCAAATGAGGTAGTTTTAAAAGCGATTACGATTACTGTAATTTCGATTGGTTTAGTAGCGCTCATCACTTTGTTACTTAGTGTTACCGAGGGGGTATTGCCTTTTGTTGATTTGTTGTTTGAGGCTACCTCGGCTTTTGGAACCGTGGGACTTTCCACCGGAATAACCCCAATCCTTTCCGGTTTTAGCAAAGCGTTCCTGATTGCTACGATGTTTTCAGGAAGGGTGGGATTATTTACCGTCGTGTTAGCCCTTGCGCAAAATAGACAAAAAAATGAGTCGGTACGTTATATTGAAGAAAAAGTAATCATTGGTTAGTTTGATCATAGCTGATTACTCTCTTAAGTTATTGTCTGGTTAGACCATAAAAGCAGTAAAGTAAGAATTATGCTTTTTATGGACAAATCATTGTATAAGGAGAGTGAAAATCATGAAGAAGCAGATCGTGGTGCTGGGATTAGGACGTTTCGGCTATAGCGTAGCGATTAACCTCGCGAAATTAGGTCAAGAAGTGTTGGCTGTTGATACTGATGAACTCCGAGTAAAACAGGTCGCTGCCGAGGTTACCCATGCGGTACAGGCGGATGCGACAGATCTGGATGCTTTGCAAGCATTAGGAATCCGTAATTTCGATATTGGAATCGTGGCGATTGGAGCTGATGTTCAAGCTAATATTTTAGCAACTTTACTCCTTAAAGAGTTAGGTATTCCTTATGTGGTAGCAAAAGCCGTTAATGAGCTTCAAGGTAGGGTTCTGGAAAAGATCGGAGCCAATCGGGTGGTTTTTCCTGAACGTGAAATGGGTAAAAGAATCGCCCATAGTCTGATTTCAACTAATTTTATGGATTACATTGAGTTGGCAAAAGATTATCGGATTGAGGAGTTGACAACCCCAGATGGTTTTCATGGGAAGACTCTTCGTCAATTAAATTTACGAAACCGTTGGGGTATTACAGTGATAGTGCTTAAAAGAGCTGAGGTGGGAGAAATTCTGCTCTCTCCAGGGGCCGAGACCCCAATTTTACCCGGAGATACAATGGTAGTATTGGGAAAGAACGAGGATTTAAACAGATGGAATCAGTTTAGATGAAGAAATTGGTGATTGAGCCAATTTCTTTGCTTAAAATTAGCTTTTTTGAGTAATAATAGAATGATGGAGATCAAAGCTAATGGCGTTGTTACCATTACCAATAAATACAGGGACAACGTAAAGGACCTAGATCAGGAGGTGGTTAAATGGATATTGACGAGAGAGGAAGCTCGGACAATTTAGAAGGAAACTGTCCACCACCAGAAGATAGTTGCTCAAAAAAGATTATTTACTTATTAGGGAATACTGGGTCGGGTAAAACGCAGTTGATCAGGAGAACCCATGAGTCGTTAAGGGGTCGATTACAGATCATGGCTATTTACTGTCAACCTAATTCCATTTACGATGTGGAAAGGCTGAAAGCAGCCGGGATTCCGGCTATTATTCACACAGAAACTATTAGAACTCATTTAAACACAGATCAGCCTCTGAAAGGGGAGGGAAATCTCCTTCTGTTTTATGAATTTTCAGGAAGAACTGGTTATTCTCTCCAAAAAAAGAATGATATTTTTCGCGTCTATGTTTTTAGTGTAACCGATGGAGACGAGAAACCGTTAAAATATCCGCGCATGTTTAAAGAGATTGAATTAATTATCCTTAACAAGGTTGATCTGCTACCGTTTACTGATTTTTCAATAACACGTTTTAAGACCCAGCTTAGATTAGTCAATCCTACAGTACCTATTATTAAACTTTCTTGTCGTAGCGGGGTCGGCCTGGATAACTGGCGAAATTGGCTATTAAAGCTTTATGGAGAGCGCCATTTAGAGGAAAGTGGAAGTTTACCAAGGTTAAATAACTTTCCGGGAATATCCAGTTTTTAAGCTATTTTCGAAAGGAAGAACTGTTTATGATTAGACCCTTAAATGATGGCGAATTAGTCAAGCTTTCTTATACGATCCGGGAAAGTCAGCGAGCGAAAAGAGTAATTTTGAAATTCTTTTCAGCCCAGGGGTTGGAGATCGTAATACCTAAAGGATTTAACCGAAAGCTTATCCCGGAAATCCTAAGGAAGAACCAGAAGTGGCTCATAGACACTACCCAACAGTTTTCTACCAAAGAAGAAGATGATTTTCATCTGGAGGGGAAGAATACCCTTCCAGAAAAGATTTTTCTCCGGGCAATCAAGCAAGAATGGAAAGTAAGATCCAAAGTTACTTCCAAGCAACTCTTAACTCTGGCAGAAAAAAACACAGAACTAATTTTCAGCGGAAAAATGGTTAACAATATGGAAGCGGCTTATTATCTATTAGGAAAATGGGTAAGAAACAAAGCGGAGCTATATCTTAAACCATGGTTGCAGCAGGCGGCGGCAGAAACAGGAGTTTCCTATCAAAAAGTGACGATTCGGGATCAAAAGACAAGATGGGGAAGTTGTTCTTCTCAGAAAAACATTAGCCTTAATTGTAAGCTCTTGTTTCTTCCCCATCACTTGGTGCGATATGTTTTGATTCATGAGCTTTGTCATACTATTCAATTAAACCATTCCCCGGAATTTTGGCAGTTAGTAGCGAGGTTAGAACCAGAATATAGTAAATTCCGGATTGAACTGCGGAAGGCGAGAAAATATATACCGGCTTGGTATGTAAAGGCTAATTATTGAGTTTTTAGTCGCAGGCAAACTCTTTAGAAGAAAGACCATATTTTTCCCCGATTTCTATATTACCGACCGGTTCCACATGGACGGCAACATCATAAAGATTATCAATGGACTGGCGAAGAGCCTTCTCAACTTTCACGGCCAGCTGATGCCCTTCGGCGACAGTTAATTCCCCATCAACCTCTATATCGATATCGATCAAGTAAAGATTGGATAGTTTTCTTACCCTGGTACGATGAGGGTTGGAAACATTCTTTACTTTTTTTACAGCGGTAAAAACTTCTTCATAGATAGAAGTATCCTCTATTCCTTCCATTAGTTCCGTATTAGCCTCAAGAAAGATATGAATTGCTGTTCTGACAATCCAGATACTGATTAGAATCGCCACCATGGGATCGATCAGAGGCATCTTTAGCGTAATCGTGAAGAGGAGACCGACTAAAACACCTAGGGAAATAAAGATGTCACTAAGCATATTCCGACCATTGGCATTTAACATCGAACTTTTTGTTTTTTTGGCGATTTTGAATTGGTAGATGGAGAGAAAAAGCTTACTAAAGACGGAAAAAAAAGTTACAATTATTGCTAGTAGTGAAGGGATCTCGGTTCTATTTGCGGAAGCGAGTTTGATAATCGAGGTAAACATTAATTGAATTCCGGCAAATAGAATAATAAAAGCAATGATTAGCGTCGCTAGAGTTTCGGCGCGAAGATGACCGTAAGGATGCTTTTTATCCGGCGCTTTAGACATAATGCGAGTAGCAAAGAAGATGATTAGAAAACTGAGAATATCGGTAGCGCTATCAATTCCATCTCCTACTACCGCTAAACTACCAGAAATTAAACCTAAAGATACTTTTAAAAGAGCCAGAATGGAATTACCGATAATTCCTACCCATGATGCCACCTGGATTTGTTTTAAACGTTGATTCAAAATTCATTCCTCCGCAATTACTATTTTGGGTGAAAAAATTTATAATGCTAAAGTTAAGTGTTATCTATGTTTTACCCATAAAAGGCAAAAGTTTATACTGTTTATTGTTTAGGTCAAGTGAAGGTCGGCGTGGACGATTACTTAGATAAAAAGCAGAAGAATTCCTTTCTCCAACAAGTTAACATTATATCGATAATGATAGGGAAGGTCTTTATCAATTTATTTATGTTGCGTAATAAAAAAGGTTGGGAATCGTTTTAACGAAGTATTAAAGAGGAAGGATGAAGCATAAGGCTAAAGGTCTCATAGAAGTAATTGATAGTAGGTGAAAGAGCAAAAATGAAAGCTGAATTGGTATGTTATTATTGTTGTATGAGAAAAGCAGATATGTTGCTGGCAGAATATCGGTTAGAAGAACCAGAAAAGATAAGGATTATGAAAGAAGTATTTTTTCAACTGGCGACAGCTAAGGAAGATGGAACCGCGCCTGTTTTGATGGCAAAAGTAATGAGGTTACTTAAAGAACAGGTTGGAATAATAAATGCATATGATCATACCAAAACAGAGTATAATGAGCTTTTACTTTCTAAGGAGGCTAAAATAGTAGAGAAGATCAATTCATCTGAGGATAAATTATTGGCTGCTTTGCAATATGCTATGGTCGGAAATTATATTGATTTTGGCGCCATGGATAGTGTTGATCATAAGAAACTCGAAGAACTGTTGGATAGCGCGGTACAAGAAGAAATTAATGAAGACGAAATTAAAGCTTTTAAGAACCAACTTAAAACAGCTACACAGCTGGTATATATTACAGATAATGCTGGAGAAATAGTATTAGATAAAATCTTTATTAAGATTATAAAAGAACTATATACCGCTCTAAATATCCTTGTTATAGTAAGAGGAGCGCCGATCCTTAATGATGCGACTATTAAGGATGCTCAGGCCATCGGATTAACTAAGATAACCGAGGTCATCCCAAATGGGACCGATATTCCTGGCACGCAATTGGAGGCGCTGGGAGATCGAGCCAAAGAAATAATAGAAAAGGCTGATTTAATTATTTCAAAGGGTCAGGGTAATTTTGAAACGTTGTTTGGTTGTGATCTAAATATTTATTATATCTTTTTATGCAAGTGCGATCTGTTTATGCAAAAATTCCAAATGGATAGGTTTAAGGGGGTTTTTGTCAATGAGAAAAACTTGTAGATCTGAAGTCTGAATCATTAAGGTTTAACGATTGAAAGAGCGGTTTTGCAGAGTTATAGATTAGCATTACTTCTAGTACGGTTTAATCAGAAAGAACCCAAGTCACCAGAACCGGGTTCTTTCTTTTATGCCCTTTATACCTGAGAAAAGGGCAATTATATTTTGTGTAGAAATTACGATTTTATACATAGCATTTCGGGGTTATACTTTAAAAAATTATAGATTTTTCAGTATTAACCTTTTCTAAAAATCTTCTATAGTAAACTCCATGCTATAATTATATTAATTTGGGGAATTGCATAATTACTAAAGATACTATTCAGCCAACATAATAGTTATAAAATCGTTCTTGCTGAATGGTAATTAATAGGTGGTTTTCTATTTTTGTTAATGAAATATACCAGAGAAAGTAGGTGTGGAAATGCCAAATGATTTACTTTATTTTGTTCCTCCCGAACAGTGCAATGCCTTGGAATTAAAAAAACTTCTTTCCACCCATCCGGAGATCAAATTTGTTTCAATGGTCGGTGTTGACTTAGGGGGAAATGATACTGATGCTAAAATTCCGGTCTCGGTTTTTCTTCAAGATATTGATAAGTTTTTAAAGGGGGAGATCCATACTGATGGTTCCAGTGTGGTTTTGCCAGGAATTGCTACTTTAAATGATGGAAAAGTTGACTTTGAAGCTGATCCTTCGGTAAAGTGGTTTGTTGATTACAATTATGAGCATCTTGACCCTAAAACCAAATTGCCGATTGGTACGTTACGGATTCCATCCTTCCTTATTCATTCTCGACAAAGGATCTGTTCTCGTTCAGTTCTGCTGCGTGCAAGGGAAAGGGTTCGCGGGGAATTGTTAGAACTGTTTAATCTTTATCCTGAGAGCATTCTGGAGTTAGGGATTAACCCTCAAGAAATTACCAATGTTTTTTTAACCTCTGCCACTGAATTAGAGTTCTGGGTGAAAACACCCAATGAAAAAGCAGATATTGAGCAACTTACTGTCTCTCAGGTGCTAAGGGAGCAATACTGGAAAAGAACTAAAGGGGTAGTCCGGACCGCTCTTGAATACTCCTTACTTTTACTGGAGGATTATGGGCTTAAGCCGGAGATGGGACATAAGGAAGTGGGTGGGGTAAAAGCCCAAATCGGGGAGGACGGGGGCTTAACCCATGTGATGGAGCAATTAGAGATTGCCTGGAAATATAGTGATGCTTTACAAGCTGCTGACAATCAACTGCTAGCTAGGATCTTAATTAAGGAAGCTTTTCGCAGACATGGTTTAGAGGTTATCTTTATGGCTAAACCAATGGAAAAGGTAGCTGGTAGTGGTGGACATACTCATGTTGGTTTAGCGGTTCAACTAAAAGATGGCTCTGTTAAAAATTTATTTGTTCCCAAAGATCTAACGAAAGATTTTCTTAGTCCAATCGGTTGGGGCGCCTTGCTAGGGATCCTTAAAAACTACGAAGCGGTTGGGGCTTTTATTACCGCTTCAAATGATGCTTTTAACCGTCTACAACCAGGCTTTGAAGCGCCAGTGTGCATTGTTGCTTCTGTTGGCCATGATGTAACCACTCCTTCTCGTAACCGCACGGTGTTAGTGGGGTTAGTAAGAGAAGCCAATAACCCGCTGGCTACTCGTTTTGAGGTTCGATCTCCTAATCCTCATACGAATACTTATCTTGCGTTAGCCGCTATTTATCAAGGGATGTTAGATGGAATCATTCATGTGCTATCGAAAGGTCGAAAGAGCGCCGATTTGGAACGGGAATTTTCCAAAAAAGCTGGGGAATATGGAGAATATCTTGAGAAAGAGCGAGCCTATCGAAGTGAGGAAGATGTTTTTGTTGCCTTTGTCCAAGAGGAGCGCGATCAGCTTTTTGGCGCGCCCCCAGCGACGGTTTGGGAGACGATTGCTAATCTAGAGAAGTATCAGGAGAAAACCGCAGTCTTAATACAGGGTGATGTTTTTACTACACGGATCATCAACTCCTATTCACTAGCGATGTTAAACCAATGGATGACAGAGTTATGTGATCGAATTCTTCCGGAAAATATTGGGGTGATCCGTTCTCTTTCACCGATGGTGTATGGACCCCATTCTTCCCTTGATGAACAGCGTTGGGTTTATCTTAATGAGTTGCGGTGTCAACTGATGAAGGATCGGTCAGATTATACCTCTCTTTTTTCCCAATTACGTCAGGCGATTTCGCAACGGGATTATCCACTAATTTCTAAGCTGCAATTAGAGATCGAAGATCAGATGAAAAAGATAAAGAATCTATATAATGAATATAAGAGAAATCTATTTTAGACGATCTTCCCGATGATCTTGTTTTGAGCTAGTCTTTGACTTATGAGCGCATTTTGGTAAAATAAAAGTAGTGGCTAAAATCCATGTCAACTTTTTAGGTGGCTCTAGCAAATTATAGTTGCTCTGGATTGACAATCGCCGTAGTATTATCCAGATGGTTTAGGATTAGAAGATATTATCTATTGAAAAAGAGGAGGACTAAAATTGAAGGTACTTGATCAGAGATTGTTATTAGATACTAAGTTTTGGGAAGGTAAGAATGTCGAACTACCTAAGTTTAAACGAGACCAGTTGCGGATAAAATCAATTTGTTTTTCTGCGGGGAGAATGGCTTATGCTCATACTGGTGATATTATGCAGGATCTGTTGAATGAAGAACCGGAAATCGGGGCAATGGTTGGAGTTGAAACGTATGCTCCCAAATACGTTACTGAGTTGGCTGCTTCTAATTTTCTTATGACTCAATTGGTCTTTGACAATAAAAAAGGGGTAGTTTTACCCAAAATTCAAGGAGCTATAGATAATGTCCTACTTGTAGATGGCTCTGTGAATAGTCTCTCGTGGGCTAAATTGTTGGAACTTGCCCGGGATCCAGAGGTGGAATTTGCAACGATTAACGCTCCAGAAGGGGCTTACGGGGTTATCTACAGTGGTGGGGAATTTGCGGAACCAATCAACCCGGTACTAAAGAAAGATATGGAAGAGGGAACTGTTAATTCTGATCCGGCAAAATGGACAGCGTTTGCCCGGGAAAGATTTAAAGCCGGTTTAAAGTTCGCAATGGTTAGCTGTACCAACTTTTCAGGTAATGGTCATTATACCGCGGCGACTGTTAAAATGGTGGCCAAGGCATGGGAAGAGAAAGGTTTTGCTCCAAAGGGATTTTTAACTTATCTCTCTGATGCTAAACGTTTTTCTTTTCCTAATTGTATGATTGATCGGATTGCGGTGCCACCCGATCAGCAGACTTTAAAAATCATGGAGGATCTTGGAATTAAATCTAATATGGTAGTCACAGAGAAAGCTCGCTATTGGGCGGTAGAGGATCTTTTCCCAGCGGGGCGTCCTCCCTTTGAAAAAGCTAAAGGTGTTTTCATGGAAGATAGTTATGAAGAAATAAAAAAATATGAGGATATGAAGCTACGGATCCTTAATATGAGCCATTCGGTGATCGCCGGTTTAGGTGTCTTGCTTGGATATCGCGGTTCTTATGGAATTTACCGGGCGATGCAGGATCAGGAACTTACAGAACTGATCAATAAAGTGATTGAGATTGTCATTAAGACTATTGAGCGACCCAAGAAATTAGATCCCCATGCCTTTGCGGAAGCAACCATTGAACGTTTAAATAACCCCAATATTCCGGATGATCCCATGCGGATTGCGCTTAATGGTTCAACAAAAATGCTCCCGCGGTTTATGGATACATATTTTGCTGGTCGGGAAAAAGGAATTTCCGAGGAAGAGCTGGATGTGGTTTTACTTCCAGTCGCTGGGTTCCTTCGGTATACCTTAGGCCTTGATGATCGGGGTGAGAAATATAGCTTGGAGGATGATCCGCGGAAAGAATTACTGGAAAAGTGTGGCCAGAAAGCAAAGATTGGTGGCTCGGCTTCGATCTTTAGAGAACTGATAGCTTCCCAGGAGATTATGGGTAAAGATCTTTTTACTTATGGAAGCACTGGCGAAAGACTGGAGAAGATGGTGACTAAGATGCTCTCTCGACAGGGTGCGGTTCGGGAAATTCTCCGGGAATATACCAGCAAATAATCAAAGCGGGATGATTCATCCCGCTTTTTCTTGTTTAGCTTTACAAGAGACTACTTCTCGAAACTCCGTCGCTTGTCTTTCATTTCGCATTGCTCTGTTTTCATCCCTTCGCGTGTCTCGTGCATTAAATTAGTCTTCGCGCTCCTTGCAGACGTCTCTTCCAGGCGGGGCTAAAGCGGGTAATATGTATTAGTTGGCCGATCATAACATGGATAAAACAATCTTTATCTAACATTATACCAGCGTGGGTAATGGCGCCACCTATTCGAAAGTAGACCAGATCTAAAGGCTGTAGTGGTTCTGAATGGATCGCGACTTCCTTCCCGACTTGCTGAATCCCGCGTAGAAGACGTTCCGGGTCCTTTTTATACCATTCAAGCGAATATTCCTTGCCGTCGTTGTCGGGGATGTTTATTCCTACCTTTTTATAGAATAAGTAGACCAGTCCAAGGCAGTCTAGCCCCTTCATGTCTCGGCCTCCATGACAGTATGGAATACCGATAAACTCTTGAGCGATTTTAAAATATTTGTTCCGGTCCATCAATCTATTCCTTTCTTTGTGATTTGGTGGAAAATGTTCTCTTTTTGTACAGCCAAAATTTCAATTACGGTTGAATAAGGTTGCTACTCACTTTTCACACCTTTTAGACAAAGGTCAAGCTAAAATCAGTCTCTATCAACTGGATACTAATTAAAAGCCCAGCTAAAGATAAAGGGGTGCGAAATGTGAGTTACAATATTGAAAGAATAGTGTTTTTTGGTTTTATCTGTCCCCTATAATATATGAAAATAGAGTCAAATAAGGAAGAGAGAAAGGCATGGATCGGAAAATTTGCGAAAAACCATTTTTTAAAAGACAGTTTTATAAATTAAGATCGTCTTAGCATAACAATTTTCATATAGTTCTTCCCGGTTCCAGTCAGGGAAAGCTTTTAAACACGCTAAGTAAAGAAGGAGGGTTGCCGTGCGTAACTTCCCTTGGTAGGCATAGGTAAGGAATTTAATAATATTAAAATCAGTAACTTGAGATAAGGTATCCATATGAATGGTCATTTTTCATACCCCCTAGGAGTGATGATTAAACTCAGCTAATCCGATGGACGGACAAGCGTCTGTCCCTACCAAGGTATTCAAAGATGAGGCAAATTATTACACTTAATATAAGGTTCTGTTAAAGATATATTGCTTAAATCATCTTTCTTGGTTAACGAATTTTGACTAAGATAAAACTCCATGTAAAAACATGAAAACACATTAAAGACTACAAAAAAAGTTTAGCTAAAGGATTTTATTACCAAGATTAGGTTATCCTTAAAGAAAGAGTAAATTATTTTGTAATCAATAAGCAGGGACTAAGCTCCTTTTATCGAAAACACTTTAGCAGACCATTGTAAACTTATGATCCACTTTTACCAATAATTTAAGGGGGAATACGATGAAACACATCGTAAGTGTAAGCCTTGGCTCCTCCACACGAGACCACCGAGTAGAGATGGAGCTTCTAGGGGAAAAATATTTAATTGAGCGTATCGGTATGGATGGTGACTTACATAAACTTAAAAAGACTATCGAGCAGCTTGATGGTAAGGTAGATGCGATGGGGCTTGGGGGTATAACTATGCTTTTCCCTGTGGGGGAAAGGACCTACTTTCTTCGTAGCGCTAAGCCTTTGATGAAAACTGCTCAGACAACGCCGATTGTTGATGGTACGGAATTAAAAATGGTTCTGGAAAAGCAAGTGATTTTTGACCTGGATCAGCAAGGCGTTGTTCCTATTCGTAGGAAAAAAGTTCTACTAACGGTAGCCTTTGATCGTTATAGTATGGCTCAAGCTTTTGCAGAACTAGGATGTGAATTAAGCTGCGGTGACCTTGTATTCTCGTTTGGCCTTCCTTTTTTGCTCCGAGGTTTTAAATCTTTTCATCGAGTGGCTAGGACTTTAGCTCCGGTAGTTTGTCTTCTCCCTTTTGCAATGCTCTATCCTACCGGAACGAAAGAAGAGTATGTAGAAGACACAGAGAAGTATGCCCGTTACTATCAGGGAGTTGATATTATTGCTGGAGATTATCTCTACATCCAACGCTTTATGCCTGATGATCTTAGTGATAAAGTAATCATTACTAACACAGTAACCGAACACAATATCAAAGACTTGAAAACAAGAGGCGCTAAAACTCTGGTAACAACGACACCAAACTTGGGTGGACGCTCTTTTGGCAATAATGTGATTCAAGCAGTAATTATCGCTGCCTTGGGGAAAAGGCCGCAGGAAGTTACTGGGCAGGAGTACCTGGAGGTAATAAAGGCGTTGGGCTTTAGTCCAAGAGTGGAGAGGTTGTAAAATAGCCCTCTCAGGTGATTCATGCTCTTTAAACTTCAATAGAAAGGGGGGAAAGCTCTTGACTGACCGACAATTACTTGAACTCATAGTTCAAAAAGTTACAGGGATTGAATCTACAATCACGGACCTAGAATCAAATGTTACTGAACTAAATTCGAAAGTCTCTAACTTAGATTCGAGATTTACTAGTTTAGAATCAAAAGTCTCCAACTTGGATTCAAGATTTACTAGTATAGAATTAACAGTCTCTAATCTGGACCGGAAGGTCTCTAGTATGGAAACGAAGATTTCCAACATCTTGTCCCAACAAGCTGAACATACCGCTATGATTAAGGCGTTAATTCATGCCAGTGAAGTTCAAAAGGCTGAAACCGAGGGTATAAAAATGGAGCTTGCCAAGCTTATCGGCGAACAGGCCGCTATGAGGGAGGAACAACAAAGCTCTTTTAAAGCCCTAGCCGATATGTATGGCCAACATGAGTTCGAACTTGCCAAACTTAGAAAAAAGTCGGTTTAACAGCGCAAGGGGTTATTTCTAAGCAAATTTCATAAACGTGTAATTCATGGAAGCGTCACAAACAAATTGAAGATTTAGAGGATATTCTTAAAAGAACAGCGAACTGATTATTATAATTAAATATTTTTCTCAAAAGGTAAACAGGCGCCGTTTAATCAACGGATAATAGGGAATCAGGTGAAAATCCTGAGCGGTCCCGCCACTGTAACCGGGAAACTCCTGTTTTAACCACTGTGTTTCGCGCTCGATCTTTCGTATTTTTTTGAAATCAGGGTTTAGGTTTTAGTCTGGGAGACTGAACCAACAAAAACTTGGGGTCGAGAGAGCCAAAACATGGGAAGGTTAAAACCGTTTGACCTAAAACCCGGGAGTCAGGAGACCTACCTGTTTGCTCCAGGCCAGCCTTCGCGGAAAGGGGATAGGCTATTTAATAATTAGGCTATATCCCCGGCTTTGGTGGCCGGGGTTTTTAATCGGGGCAAAAGTCTCTACCATTTTTTCTTAATCCTCTGCTCGGGGGTAACCGTAAATAGTTGTTGAAGAAAAAAAGTAAAGGAGTAATAAAGTGTTATTAAAATCACAGTTCCGGAGGAGAAAACTCTTCTTGGTAGGCCTGTTTTTTCTGATGGTTGTTATTCCTGCTCATGCTGGGCGGTACCCATTACAAGTTTGGGATCAGTTTGGACGTCCTCTTACTCTTCAAAGGCAGCCGGAGCGCATTATCTCCGGTTCGCCGGGAAACACGGAGATCTTGTTTGCGCTGGGTCTGGGCGATCGGGTGGTAGGGGTTACCGACTGGTGTGATTACCCTCCGGAAGCCAAAGATAAGCCAAAGATCGGTAATATTTCCCCCCTTAATCTCGAAAAGGTAATCTCCCTCCGTCCCGACTTGCTTCTCGCTTGTAATTTAAACGGTAAAGAACCGGTGGAAACCCTTACGGAATTAGGTGTTCCCACCTTTGTACTTAATCCCATCTCCTTCTCCGATATTATCGAAGCTGTCCGACTGGTTGGCTTAATTACCGCTGCAGAAGCGGAAGCGGAGAAGCTAGCGAAAAAGTTAGAAGCGACGATTGAGGCGGTAACCCGTAAAAAAGCGCCCTCCAATAAAAAGCTGAAGGTTTTTATTGCTATTGGCAGTGACCTGCAGGATCTTTGGACAGCAGGTGACGGGACTTTTTTAGATGAGGCGGCTAGGCTCCTGGGATGGGAGAATATTGCTGGGGAATTGGGGTTTAGCTGGGGGCAGGTTAGTATGGAATATATTCTAAAGATGAATCCGGATCTAATCTTGACCGAGCTGGCGCCAGAGGTCTTCCAGAAAGATCCCTTCTTTGGCCGTTTAGCGGCTGCCCGTAAAAAGCAAGTTTACCAAATCGATGTAAATACGTTTTCGCGGCCAGGACCAAGATTAATTGAGGCTCTAAAAGACTTGGCTTCGCTTCAAGAGAAGACCTTTTAAAAAAAGGACTTGTAAATAGGGGCTTAGTCAGAAAATGGAAAATAAAAATACTCTTTTCCAACAAGCACCATTTTCATAGTATTTTGTTCCGGAGCGTAGCGAAAGGAATGGCTATTAAATGAGGGAAAACAGTAAAAAACGGAATAAATCCCGCTCTTTTATTCTACTAATGATCTGGTTAGTGATGATACTCTGCTTTATAGGGTTTGTGGCGCTAACTCTTGGTCCGGCGCAGCTAACACCGGGAGAAGTAGCCGAGATGATTGCTAGCAAAATTCCGATCATCAGCCGGTATTTTCCGGCGGGAACTGACCCTCTCCGGGAAAAGATCCTTTTTGATCTACGGCTACCCCGGATTATCTTGGCGGCGCTGGTTGGGTCAGCCCTGTCGGTGACCGGGGTAATATTTCAAGGTCTTTTTCGGAATCCCATGGCTGACCCCTATGTGTTAGGAACTTCTTCCGGAGCGGCTTTAGGCGCTACTGTAGCAGTCCTTTCCGGTTCCAACCTTAGGATTTTCGGGTTAGGCGCACGTCCGCTCTTTGCTTTTCTCGGCGCTTTACTGGCCACTACTCTAATCTATAATTTGGCGCGGATGGGGAGACGACCTTCCTTGACCATTCTGCTCCTAGCCGGTATTGCGGTTAGCGCCTTTTTCTCCGCCTTCACTTCTTTACTGCTCTTTTTCCGCCAAGAAGAGATGGGGAAGATCATCTTCTGGATGATGGGGGGATTTTCCTATTGCCGATGGTCGGAGGTGAGAATGGTCTTGCCCTACCTGTTCATCGGTATATTGTACGCTTGCAGTTCTTCCCGAGGGCTTAACCTCCTCTTGCTTGGAGAAGAAAAAGCCCATCAGCTTGGTTTAGAAGTGGAGAAGTTTCAAAAAAAGCTAGTCTTCACTGCCTCTGTGCTGGTAGCGGCGGCGGTTAGCGTCAGCGGATCAATTGGTTTTATTGGTTTGGTAGCGCCCCATATAGTCCGAACTTTGATTGGTCCCGATCATCGTCACCTCATACCTGTCTCAGCGCTGGTTGGGGGGATTTTTCTTTTGGTCGCTGATACCCTGGCCCGGACGCTGATCTCTCCGGTAGAATTACCGGTTGGAGTCTTAACTTCTTTTGTCGGGGGACCTTTTTTCCTGTATCTGCTGAGAAAGAGCCGAAAAATGTTTAACTGAAAGACAATTAATATATTGGCGCCGGATGCTAAAGAATCCAAATAGACAATTCATTAAACTGAGGGGTGAGGCGGATGGATGGCCAACCAACTATGGCGATTACTGTTGAAGAGCTTTCTTTTGAATACGGAGAAAAGCGAGTTCTTTCTAATCTGAGCTTTACCGTGTCCAATAAAGGATTCACCGGTATAATCGGGCCAAACGGTTCCGGAAAAACCACTTTACTCCGGTGCATCGATAAAACATTGATACCCAACAATGGACGGATCACACTTAATGGTAAAGATTTGTCCGGGCTCAACATTAGGACGCTAGCTAGGTTAATGGGGGTAGTCCCTCAGAAGTGGGAGGCTAATTTCTCGTTTACCGCACAAGAAGTAGTAATGATGGGACGTTTTCCCCATCTTAAGCCTTTTGCCAGGGAGAGGAGAGAGGACTGGGAGATCGGGCGAGAGGCGATGCAAGCTACGAACACTTGGGAGTTGGCCGACAGGCCGATTGCCGAGATGAGCGGGGGAGAACTTCAACGGGTGATCATCGCCCAGGCTCTGGCGCAAACCCCCCGGATTTTGCTGTTGGATGAACCTACTTCCCATCTGGATATCAACTATTCTCTTGAAATCTGTGAGTTATTGAGGAAATTAGTACGTACGAAAGACTTGACGATCTTGGCGGTCTTCCATGATCTAAACCTGGCTTCTCGCTACTGTGACGCTCTGGTTCTACTTAAGGAAGGCAAGGTTTTTGCTCAGGGCGCTCCGGAGGAAGTACTGACTGCAGAGAATCTGGAAACAGTCTTCGGGGTTAAAACGATAATCCAACAAGAAACCTATACTGGAAAGCCGCATATCTTCTTTTTTCCGAAGTAGTCGCTCACGCTGACTACCGTCCGCACACACAATGGTTTTACCGTTTTTTAACAGATATAATGACGAAGACCCTTTACCTCTGAAATTCTAGTTTTACATTTAAAGTAAATAATGGTATGATTAATATATTCAGTTTACTGATAATTTGATTTAAAAGGGTTATTATTTTACAAGATTTGAAAGCTAGAACCCAAGTTAATTCCAGTAAAGTGAAGAGATTTTATTGGGTTTGGGCAAAGGCTGAATTTTAAGTACGAATCTAATACGAAAAAAAGGGGTAAGGGAGGGTTATGAATAACAACCGAAAGATTTCAAGAGTTGGTTCTTACCGAATTAAGAAATCTCAATAGTGACATAGGTGGCGTGAAGGAAGGCCAAGTAAGGATCGAGGGAAGGCTGATAAAGCTTGAAGAAAGGCAAGATAGGCTTGAGAAGAAACTGGATGTTGTATATGATCAAACAGTAAAATTGACTGAATTTTATGCGGATATTAACATGAAATTGGATAATGTAATTGAAGATAGTAAGTCTATTCATGAAATTCTTGGGGAACATGAGGTATCAATAAGGACTTTAAGAAGAAAGCCAGTGTGAATTTGAGGAGACCTCCATGTTGGTAGATATGTTATGTCCTCGTTCTTTTTAGATATTTCAGCTAATTTAAAAAGAACGAGGTCTTTTTTTGTCTCTAACATGATGTCGAAGTCTTGGTTCAGGTTTGTTTTTTAAATATTGTAATATTTATTTAAAAAAACAGCAGGAATTTGCTAACAAGCAGAGAATACATTACATACATTGTATACAATGGATGCATTAAAAAACAAAAGGTGATTACCATGAATCTAACTGAACAAGTGTACAAGAAGATGCGCAAAGAGATCCTTAATGGTGAGTTAGAACCAGGGCTTAGACTTACCGAAATAAAATTGGCAGAGAGGTATCAGATTAGCCGTACTCCGGTCCGGGAGGCCCTTGTTCGCTTGAAGAACGAAGGTCTGGTTTACTTTGAGCCTGGGAATGGATTGGTGGTCAGTGATACCTCCATCCGTGATATGGAAGAACTAATGGGTATCCGAGCTGTCTTGGAAGAATACGCTTTGGATCAAGCCTTTGACAATGTGAACGAAGCTGATCTGTTACAATTGGAACTTTTTGTAAAACAGTCCAAATATTATCTTGGAGAGAATGATGTTAAGGCCATCTTCGAGAACAATACTAAATTTCACAATTATATTTTGGAAAAGAGCCTGAATAAAAGGTTGCAAACAATTTTACGGAACCTGATGGACCCAATTTTGAGATTCCGGATTGCAACACTACATTACCCTGGAAATAGCGAAGGCTCGATCGAACGGCATGAGCGGTTGATCCAAGCCTTAAAGAATAAAGATAGGAATTTGGCGAAACAGATTATCGTAGAAGATATTAATACTGGTAAAGAGATTTTAGAAAAGTTATTTAGCGATTACTCCCAATCGGAAAATTAAGCTGGAATATTTTTAAACGTTTTCCAATGATTTTGAATGATTTTGACTGATCATTCATTGCTATTGATTCTTGAATGGAGGTAAATAAATTGTATGAGGTTAAAAAAAACTTCAAAATAGTTAAAGCCCTTGTTCATTGGAAAAGTTTAAAAATTTCGCAACAGGTATTTTGTACTTTTGTTTTGGCTGGACTGGGAGTCATTTCTTTATTTATTATCAACTATATTAATACTGTTTTATTATCGTCTTCTCATACTCAAATTCTTAAAGATCAAAACAGGCTGCAATATCTAATGAAATATAATTATGAAATTAAAAATATAGAAACTCATTCAACTTATATTCGTAGTAATTTAGAGGCAGGGCACACTCTCTCGTTATGGGAGGTTACCATGGTTGAAAGTTTCCCACAGTTGCTGGAAAGCGCTTCTGTTGGGGTGACTGCTTTAATTCAAGAAATAGTTCCTGATGAATATGAGCAATTCAATATGGATTTGAATGCGGCGTTAACCGTAAGTCGCGATGGGGCCAGTGCTTCCGACTTAAAAACTATTTCTAAAACTTATTTTGCTGTTCTAAAACTAGTCGATACCAACCAAAAAGTGACCTCGATAATCCAAAAGCAAATTGAAGATAGAATCAAAGCTAATCACAATCTTAATACTATATCTTTTTGGCTAACTCTGGTCTTAAATTTGACTATTCTAGCTGTTTTGGGATTTATTCTGGTCCCCATGCTACGGGAAATGAAAACGGTCTTTGCTCCATTACGACAAGCATCTAAAACTTCGTTGGAAGGCGCTACTGAAGCGCTTAATGCAACCTTGGGAATTAACCAAGCCATTAGTCAACTTCAGCTGGTGCTGTATAACATTGGTAACAGCATTAATGATGTCTCTTTAGGCGCCCAACATAGCGCTACTCAGTTGGATGTAATTAATCTCTCGGTAGCCCAAGCAAGTGAGCTTGTTGGCGAACTGGCTAAACAAGCGTCCAACATTTTAAACAGCTTAACCTTTCACCAACATAACCTGGAAGAGAAGGTTAATCAAGTAATAGCTTATACCGAAAACATCTCTACTTCGCTTGATATGATAACCCAAAATGCCGATTCAGCAGAGAAACTTTCAATACAGGTCGCTAATTTGGAAGAAGAAGTAACCGGAATTAACCTTCTTTTGATGCAAATGAATAAAATTACCGAACAGGTTAATTTATTAGCGTTAAATGCCAGTATTGAGGCGGCTCGCGCCGATAAGCGCGGCCAAGGTTTCGCGGTAATTGCTGAAAGAATTCAAAAACTTTCTGATGAAACATACAAATTTACCAATGAGATTAAGGAATCTGTTATCGGAATCGAACGGGAGAGCAAAGACGTCTCATTTTCGCTTAATGAAGTAATTTCTTCGGTACGTTGCTCGATCTCCGATGTCCAAGTGATAAACACGGAAATGGCCAGTTTAATAGAGTTATTGCAGACTATTTATCATGCTAACTCAGAAATTATTAATGCCACCAATCTACAAATGGTCGATACCCAGAAGATTCACACCAAGACGCTAGGAATCATGGAAGCGGTGGCAAATATCTCTTCCCAAACCGAGCAGGTTAGCGCTTCAATGCAGGAGTTAAATGCGAGCAGTTTCGGGATGAAGACTCAAATTAGTCAGATTAGTAATAAGGTAAATGAAACTCAAACAGTGGTTGAACGCCAGGCTAATCTGTCCCGTCTAGCCATGGAAACCGCCAACCGATTTTGATATCTGCTCTTTATTTAATACACATTGGAGGATATCAGTCTTAACAAGGGAGAGAGTGAACGTCACGATTGTTTAGTCTTGGAAGCGGTGAATGATCTGTTAGGTATTACGGACATAGTGCTCATTGCCGGATTTCAGCTGCACGAGCTATGTCCCAACTTAAGCTTTTAAAGAGGTGGCAATTGTTGATTTAATAATAAGTCAACAATAAACACAAATAAAATAGAAATAATTAGGAGGAATGAAAGTGAAGAGATTCTTGGGATTTCTATTAGTGGGGATTATGACTGTAAGTTTGTTTGGGGGCTATGTCCAGTCGGCTTCAAAATGGGCGCCGGAGCGGGAGATTGAATTTGTGGTCCCGTCATCTCCGGGTGGTGGGAGTGATCTTAATGCCAGGACGATTGCAGATCTTGCGCAGAAAAACAAGTTCTCCCCCTATGCCTTGATGGTTGTCAATAAACCGGGCGGTTCAGGAGCAGTTTCTTTTGCTTATATGAATACTAAGAAGGGGGATTCCCATACGCTGATGGTGCTCCACTCCGGACAGGCGATTGGGTCTTATGTTAACAACTGGAATGTTAAAGTGTCAGATCTGACCTATATTGGAACGGTAGCCTTTGATGAATTAACGCTTGGCGTTAAAAAAGACGGAAAGTATAAGGATATTAAAAGTTTGCTTGCAGCGGTCAAAAGACAGCCCCGCAGCATTAAGATTGGGGGTTCGCAACGGGGCAACAGTGATCACCTGTCCTTTGAATTAATTAATAAATATACTGGTTCGGAATTTACCTATGTAATGTTTAACAGCTCCGGCGAAGTAATGTCCGCTCTGCTTGGAGGCCATGTCGATGTGGGTATCTTTAACCCGATGGAATGTATCGGTCAAGTCGCAGCCGGGGAGGTCATTCCGATTGTGACCTTTGCTAAAAACAGATTAACCGGTCTGTTTAAGGATGCTCCCACCTTTGCGGAGATAGGATACGAAGAGATTCAAGTTACTGAAGTCAGAGCGATTGCAGGTCCGCCCAATATGCCCGCTGCAGCGGTAGAGTTTTACGAAGATATGCTAAGGAAGATTACTGAAACTGACGAGTGGAAGCAAAACTACATTGAGAAAAACTTATTGGTCAATAACTACTTGAATGCCGCTGATACTAAGGAATATCATGAGAAGATGATCGATGTGAATATAAAAACATTCAAAGAAGTTGGTTACCTGAAATAAAGGGATCTTGAGAAGAGAGAGGGATTAATTTGAAAAAAGTGGTACCGATTTTAGCGATCATGACCGGGCTTTACTGGGTGATCAAAGGATATGCGTACGGCTTCTGGGTCCGAAACGGGCCGGGAGGAGGGTTTCTTCCAATCGTAGCTGGTCTGATGGCGATAGTATTCAGTCTGGCGGTTCTGTGGAAAGATCGAAAGGAGAAAACACCCAGTGATTTTACTTGGCTGGCTTTTCTTCCGGCGGCAGCCTTACTCGGCATGGTCTTCTTCTCATATCTGGTTGGCATCCTCATCTCGATGGCTGTTTATATCTTTTTGTGGCTTAAGTTAATTGAAAAGCGGAAGCTCTCCAGTTCACTGGCGATTAGTTTCGGAACGGTAGGAGTAATCTATGGTCTATTTGTTGTCTGGCTGAAGGTCCCGTTACCGAAAGGGCTTCTTGGACTCTTATAGGCGACAAATATAAAAATTGATGAAAGCGAGTGCGATCATGGAAAATCTGCAACTATTATGGATGGGATTAGAAACAGCTTGCAGCCTACCAAATCTAATCTCGGCATTTTTTGGAGCCATCATTGGGCTGGTTGTTGGAGCAATGCCGGGGATCGGGTCCCTCTCGGGAGTAGCTTTGCTACTCCCTCTCACCTTCAAAATGAACCCGACCACGGCTATCATCGGGCTGGCCGCTCTGTATTACTCCAACATGTATGGCGGCTCTTTTAGCGCGATTCTTTTGAATATCCCTGGTGACTCACCGGCGGTGATGACTGCGCTTGACGGATATCCTCTGGCCAGATCGGGCAGAGCAGGGGCGGCGTTGTCGACCGCGATATGTTCCTCCTTTTTTGGCGGAACGATTGGCATTATCATTCTAACCATTTCAGGCCCAATTTTAGCTAAATGGGGGTTGGCCTTTGGCCCGGCTGAACTGACCTTACTCATTCTCTTTGCGATGACCTCGATTGGCTGGCTGTTGGGAGAAAACCCAAGCGCCGGTTTAGTCGCTACTGCTATTGGGGTCATGCTGGCGACGGTTGGCGTCGACCGCTGCCTGGGACAGGAGCGTTTTAGTTTCGGCAGTGTCAATCTTTTCAGCGGAGTATCCTTTATTCCTTTAGTGATTGGGATGTTTGGCTTCAGTCAGGTGATCGACATGGTCGTCAACAGGATTACCTATTCCAGCGCCGAAATACAGAAGGTTACCCTTAAGCAGAGCATGCTGAAAGGAAAGGAGTTAAAGGGCATCACTCCTACCGCAATCAGGACCGGATTAATAGGGACAATTGTCGGCGTGATGCCGGGAGCGGGCGCAACGGCAGCTTCTTTTATTTCCTATATTATGGAAAAGCGGATCAACAAAAACCGGGAGCAAATTGGAAAAGGCGCCCTAGAAGGTGTGGCCGCGGCGGAAGCCGCCAATAATGCGGCGGCGGCAGGAGCTTTCGCGCCCCTTTTAACCTTGGGTATTCCCGGCGGCGGCACAACCGCGGTGCTGTTAGGGGGACTGATGATGTGGGGTCTGCGGCCGGGGCCGTTACTCTTTAAGGAAAATCCTGATTTTGTCTGGGGCTTGATTAGCTCTATGTATATTGGGAACATTATTTGTTTGCTGATCTCCTTTGCCTGTATCCCGTTGATGATGAAAGTGGTAAAGGTGCCTAGTGCAGTAATGGTTCCCGTTATTTCGGTGGTTTGTGTTATCGGGACCTATACTGTTAATAACAACATGTTTGATGTCTATCTAATGATTGTTATGGGTATCCTGGCCTATTTCATGAAGATTGCCAAAATTCCCGCCGCGCCCTTGTTGTTGGCGTTTGTGCTTACCCCGATGTTTGAAAGTTACGTTAGACAGGCTTTTGATATCTCGGACGGTAGCTTTGGTATCTTTGTAGGAAGCAATATTTCAAAAACGTTGCTGGCCTTAACTGTGCTCTTCTGCTTGGCGCCGGTAGTGATGGGGTTTATCAAAAAGGAGAAGACGAGTGTTGACTCAGCTGCCATAGAAAATTAGAAACTTTTTCCAGAATTTTGTTACTTTAAATCTAATTATTAGAAAGAGGAAAGAACAATATGTTGACGACTAAACCTGTAATTGGTGTATTATTAGGTGATCCTACCGGTATCGGACCGGAATTGGTAGCCAAGTTAGTGGCTGAACCGGAAATGTGTGAGCAGGCGGAAATGGTGATCATTGGCGATTATCGTATTTTTGAGGTGGGTCAAAAGATCGCTAAAACCAGCACTAAGGTCTCTTTAGTTTCGAATTTTGAAGATATTTGCTTTCAACCAGGGCAACCGGTGTTTTTGGATTTTCCAACTCTAGATCCAGGTGAGGTTGAAATCGGTAAAATAGATCCTAAAGCGGGGAAGTCAGTCTTAGATACTCTGTTATATAGTATTAACCTGGCAAAGCAAGGAAAGATTGACGGATTTGTCTTTGCGCCTTTTAATAAAAGAGCGATGCATTTATGCGGTTGTCCGTTTGAAAGTGAGTTGGATCTTTTTAAAGCAGAATTTAACCGGCCGGAGGTCCGGGGTGAGTTGAATGTGTTGGATAATATCTGGAACTCGCGGGTCACCTCGCACGTCGGACTGAAAGATGTCTGCTCTTTGATTACCTTACAAAGTGTATATGAGACAATTAACTTTGTTGACCAAGCCTTAAAAACTTATGGGAAGAAAGAACCCCGTTTAGCTGTTTCTGCCTTAAACCCGCACGGCGGAGAGGGATGCTTGTTTGGCACGGAAGAACGGGATGAAATTAAACCTGCGATTGAACGAGCGAAACGAGAGGGAGTTAATGTCTCCGGACCATTTCCCAGCGACACCATTTTTCTTAAGGTTCTAGCTGGTGAATACGATGCGGTTGTTTCGATGTATCACGATCAAGGTCAGATTGCCCTAAAACTCCTGGGGTTTGACAAAGGAGTCACGGTCCACGCCGGTCTGCCCATACCAATCACTACACCCGCCCATGGCACAGCATTTGATATTGCCGGACAGGGGAAAGCGCATGCGGAGGGTTTTAAGCGAGCCTTTATCATTGCCAGCCGGATGGCAGTTAACCAAAAAAAATAGGCTAATAATTTTAAAAGGCTCCCGCTAAGATATATCAGTCCAGATTGCAAGTCTTGAGTTAACTGAAAAAACATTTACCTGGTCGTGACCTCAATGCCTTGTAACACTGGACTTTTATTTTTAGGCGATGAGGATTTTTTTACTGAAATTTAAGGTTCTAAACTCCAAAGGCCAAAAAGGTAATTTTAAAGTTCTTGATCTATAATAGATGAAAGGAAGCTTGATGATGATCTGCGGGATTGAGCACGTCGGATTAATGTCCAAAGACCCTCAAAGTCTGGCCGAATGGTATGAACGGGTTTTGGATTTTCGAATTATCTTTCGTACTGAACCTGAAGCTCTCAAAATATTTATTGCCGGAAAACGGGAGGGCATGATTGAAATTATACCCTATGGTAACGGTATTAATGGTCTTAAGCCCCATGAACGCCAAGTAATGCACCTGGCAATTAGCGTTGATGATTTTGAAGAGGCGCACCAGCGACTTAAAACCGAGGCGGTAGATATTTGTGGGGAACCTTTAGATGTTTTTTCCGGCGGAAAGGTTCTTTTCTTTAAAGATCCTGAGGGAAACTTGCTGCACTTGGTCTATCGCCCGGTGAAGCCATGGACGGCGCTATAGTTTATATGAACTTTATATATATTGCGCAATCCACTCCTTAAAAAGCAAGATTAGTTACGGAAAGATTTTCTTGCCAGGAGACAAGAGCCGTGATATACTTTTATTTGGTGTTAATTACACACGCTTTCGGACTTGTTACCAAGGTGCCCTGTACAGGGTTGGTAGGAGGATGAAAAAAGCGGAGGAAAAAACCAAGAGGGAAGGAGGTGACCAATCATGGCAGTGATTTCCATGAAACAACTACTGGAAGCAGGGGTTCATTTCGGTCACCAGACTAGACGCTGGAATCCTAAGATGGCTCCCTATATTTTTACTGAGCGTAATGGGATTTATATTATTGACCTCCAAAAAACTGTTAAAATGGTGGAGGAAGCCTATAATTTTATTCGCGAGCTCTCAGCTAATAATGGTTCCGTATTATTTGTAGGGACCAAGAAACAGGCGCAAGAAGCAATTAAAGAAGAAGCTATCCGCTGCGATATGTATTATGTCTCCCAACGATGGTTGGGGGGAATGCTTACCAACTTTAGAACCATTCGTTCACGGGTTGAAAGGTTGAAAAAGATTGAACAAATGGCAGAAGATGGTTCGTACACGGTTCTACCCAAAAAGGAAGTACTCCAGTTGGAAAAAGAACGGGAACGGCTGGAAAAATTCCTGAGTGGGGTTAAAGAGATGAATCGTTTACCCGATGCTCTTTTTGTCGTCGACCCGAGGAAAGAACGGATTGCTATTGCCGAAGCGAGAAAGCTTAATATTCCGATTGTCGCGATTGTAGATACGAACTGTGATCCGGATGAAGTCGATTATGTGATTCCTGGAAATGATGATGCGATCAGAGCTGTGCGTTTACTTTCTGCCAAGATTGCCGATGCCGTCATTGAGGGCCGCCAAGGGGAACAGTTCTCTGAAGCGGAAACCGATAATGATACTGAAGAAGTTAATCTGGAGATGCCAATCGAAATAGGAACGGAATTAGCGGAAGAGGAACTCCCGACTGAAGAAGAGCCGGGCCTCGAAGAGGAATAGTGATTGAGGGGGAGCGGCAGGGTTTTTAAAGCCCTTTCTCTCCCCTTTTTTTAAACTATTTATAGAATTCTTTTTGCCTAGTCTTTGGAGATAATAATAGTCGGTAACGTTAACTACCACTTAGCCCGAGTTAAGGAATTGCATAATCTAATAGTCCGTCCTTGGACTGAAAGCGACTCGTGACGTCATGTTGCTCGACCCGATTTCAGACTTCGCTTCACTAAGAATGCTTTTGCTGGGGCACGTGAAAGGATGAAAATACGGATTTCATGTGGAACTTGTCTACAAAGGCTATCATTCACTACGAGCGACGAGTATCGAGCAACGAGAGTGTTTTCTTGTTAGGAGAATTAGAATAATAGAGAAATGGAGGAATTGAATTGGAAATTTCCGCTTCGATGGTAAAAGAGCTTCGGGAAAGAACAGGAGCAGGAATTATGGATTGTAAGAAAGCGCTTGGTGAAACCAACGGCGATCTAGAAAAAGCGATAGAATTTCTTAGAGAAAAAGGATTAGCTTCTGCCGCTAAGAAAGCTACGCGGGTAGCTGCTGATGGGCTGGTAGGTTCATTTATCAGCGCTGATCGAAAAAGCGGTGTTCTTGTTGAGGTGAACTGTGAAACTGATTTTGTGGCTAAAACAAATGATTTTCAGAATTTTGTTACAGAGTTAGCAGAACATATAGCGATTAATGCTCCTCAATCGCTTTCTCCTGAAGAAGAAGGAGCAGAGGCTCCGTACCTGATGGAACAGTCTTTTAAAGACCAGCAAACAGTGGGGGATTACGTTACTCAGATGGTAGCTTCCACTGGCGAAAAGATTACAATCCGCCGGTTCGCCCGTTATGAAATTAATAATGGTGGCTTAGTTCAAGACTATATTCACATGAACGGCAAAATAGGTGTGCTCATCGAACTGTCGTTAGATCATTCAGATCTTAATGAAAATGAGGACTTATTGACTCTAGCTAAAGATCTGGCGATGCAGGTGGCAGCTGCTAAACCTGAGTATGTGAGAAAAGACGAGGTTCCCCAGGAAGTTATTGAACAAGAAAAGCATATCTATAAAGCGCAGGCTATTAATGAAGGTAAGCCGGAGGCGATTGCTGAGAAGATTACTCTTGGTCGCTTGGGTAAATTGTATAGAGAGATCTGTTTAGAGGAGCAACTATTCATTAAAGATGATCAGTTAACTATCGCCAAACTTGTCTCTGAAACTGGAAAGAAACTTGGCGCTCAGATTAAGATTAAGCATTTTGCCCGCTATGAAAAAGGCGAGGGGATCCAGAAAAGGAATGAAGATTTTGCTTCAGAGGTTATGTCCCAGATGAAATTATAAGGGGACACCGTTGGTGTTCCCTTTTTTGCAGGATTTTTAGGTAAAGACGGAGAATTAAAATAGCAAACTGGGGGTAAAAGCAAAATGGAATCACCCAAATACCGGCGGATTATGCTCAAATTAAGCGGAGAGGCTCTAGCAGGGGAAAAAGGTTTTGGAATTGACCACGAAGTGGTAAACTGTGTTGCCAAACAAATTCAAGAAGTTGTAAATATGGGCATTGAGGTAGCTGTGGTAGTGGGGGGAGGTAATTTTTGGCGGGGAGTAACCGCTAGCGCCCAGGGGATTGATCGGGCTACTGCTGATTATATGGGAATGTTAGCAACTGTGATGAATGCCTTATCCCTCCAGGACGCTTTTGAAAAAATGGAGATGGAAACTCGGGTTCTGACAGCGATTGAAATGCGAGAAGTGGCAGAACCCTATATTCGGAGACGGGCGATACGCCATTTGGAAAGAGGAAGAGTGGTTATCTTTGGGGCTGGTACAGGGAATCCCTTTTTCTCAACTGATACGGCCGCAGCTTTAAGGGCGATTGAGGTCGATGCGGAAATAATTCTGAAAGCGACAAAGGTTGACGGAGTTTACGAGCAAGATCCGATCCTTAACCCGGAGGCCAAAAAATTTGATGATCTTAAGTTCATTGAAATTCTCAATAAACGTTTAAGTGTGATGGATTCTACCGCGACCTCTTTATGTATGGATAATCGAATTCCTATTGTTGTATTTAACCTTAACGAATTTGGTAATATAAAAAGGATAGTAATGGGTGAAAAAATTGGAACTTTTGTGAGGGGGGATGATTGATCATGGAGGCAATTAAGGAGGTTTGTCAAGAAGCTGAAAGTCGTATGCAAAAAGTGATTGAGATGACGAAAAAAGATTTTGGGGCCATCAGGACTGGACGGGCTAACCCAGCGATTCTTGATCGGGTTTCCGTGGAGTGTTACGGTTCGATGATGCCTATTAACCAAGTGGCTAACATTTCGGCGCCGGAGCCAAGAATGATTCTGGTTCAACCTTGGGACAAGTCAATTTTAGGCAGTGTGGAAAAGGCTATTCTAAAGGCTGATCTTGGTTTTAATCCATCAAATGATGGCAATGTTATTCGTTTGGCTATTCCACAGTTAACTGAGGAACGGCGTAAAGACCTTGTTAAACTACTAAAGAAAGATGCCGAAGAAAAACGGATCGCGATCCGGGGTAACAGGCGTGATGCTAATGAAATTATTAAAAAGATGGAGAAAGACGGAGACATCGCTGAGGATGATAGTAAAAAAGGATTGGATGAGATTCAAAAACTAACTGATAAGTATATTGCAGAGATTGACAAATTAATGACTAATAAAGAGCAGGAGATTATGGAGGTCTAATTTTTGACGTTATTCTCTCGTTTAACAGAAGGGTTCTTTAAAGGGAAAAATTATACGGCTGGAGTTCGATCTATAGAACCCGGAGATCCTAGCTTACCAAAGCATGTTGCGATCATCATGGATGGAAATGGCCGTTGGGCCCAAAAAAGTGGTCTACCTCGTTCTGCTGGTCACCAAGCAGGTTTAAAAAGAGTACGTGAGCTCACAGAAGAATGTGGCAGATTAGGGGTTAAGGTTTTGACTTTATATGCCTTTTCTACAGAGAATTGGAAACGCCCGCAGCAGGAAGTTACTTTTTTAATGAACCTCTTTTATCAGACTTTGCAGAATGAAACTAATGAACTACATAAAAAAGGAGTAAAAGTCCATTTTATTGGTTTATCGGAAGGGCTTGATCCTAAATTAATAAGACTAATTAACGAGACGGAAGAAAGAACGGCTAATAACTCGCGGGTAACTTTGAATTTAGCAATTAATTATGGTGGACGAGTAGAGATTATTAATGCCATCAGACAACTTGTTAAGGAAGTAGAGGAAAAAAGATTGAAGATAGAAGATATTACAGAAGACTGCTTTACTAACTATCTTTTTACTTCAGGACAACCTGATCCAGATCTGATCATTAGAACTAGCGGGGAACAACGGATTAGCAATTTCCTTCTGTGGCAGGGCGCCTATGCCGAATTATTCTTTACCAATACGCTCTGGCCTGATTTCGGACCTTTAGAATTTAGAGAAGCTCTCCTGGAGTATAAAAAACGATCACGCCGGTTTGGTGGAGTTAAGGAAGGGGGGGCAAAATGAAAACCCGGATATTAACAGGAACCATTGGCGGCCTAATCTTCCTTTTTCTGCTCTTAAAAGGAGGAGCGCTGCTCGCTATAGCTGTAGGATTCCTGGTCGCGCTGGGCACTTGGGAAATTTCCAGATTATCGCAAGCAGCAGGAATAGACATAAATTTTCCTCTAATTCTTTCTTTTAGTCTTTTATTTACTTTTGGACAAGCAATTGTTCTCCATTATGACCTGCCTGTTGGCAACGGTGAATTAGTGGGCTTGTTTTTAGTATTAATCCTTTTATTTTCTTTTCTTTCTCATCTTGGGAAAGAAATTACTCAAGCCTTGCTGTTTTCAATTTTTGCAAATCTTTTTGCTCTGGTTTACCCGGGGATTGTTTTTACCTATATTCTATTAATTAGAGCTTTTCCAGCCCCGTTTGGTTGGCAAATCTTGATCTTTGCTTTTCTAGTGATCTGGGGTACCGATACAGGAGCGTATTTTATTGGTTCCGCTCTTGGTAAGAACCCGTTGGCGCCAAGAATAAGTCCTCATAAAACAATAGAAGGCGCTATGGGTGGACTTCTAGTAGGAACGGTTTGTGGAATGGTTTTCGGTCTGATTGTTAAACTACCTTTGCTTTGGGTAGTTGGGACCAGCTTGTTAACCAGTTTAATGGGGCAGTTGGGAGATTTGTTTGAATCTTTTTTAAAAAGAACGGTTGAGATTAAAGATTCAGGATCATTTTTACCTGGCCATGGAGGGGTTCTTGATCGCTTTGATAGCGCCTTATTTGCCTTACCGCTTGCTTTTTATTTAGCCTTACTTATTGTTAGCTGATTTTCAGGGGAATGATTTTGTTATCGGGTGCGTAAGCTTAACGGGGTGGTATCTGATGAAAATTCCAGAACAGCTCCGTTTAAGTTTAATTCTGTTAATACTTGTGCTCCTTTTTTTCTTGGCAATCAAACACCTTTTTCCATTAATAACACCGTTTATCTTGGGACTGCTCATTGCCTATTTGATTGAAACACCGGTGGCCTTTGTTGAATATCGCTTTAGATTTCCACGAGAAATTGCTGTTTTGTTCGTGTTGCTGTTTACCGTAATTATGATCGGGTTTTTGCTAACTTTGCTTTTTGCCCACCTTTATCAAGAAACAAGAGATTTATTGTTGGATTTGCCAGGTAAGATAGGATTTTTAGAAAAAGGGCTTGAAAAGCTAATTTTAGAAATAGCAACTTGGCTGCAATTACCGAGGGGCTTTTGGGATAAAAACAAGTTAAGTCCGGAAAAGCTGTTGACGGCGGCAAGTAGCCTTCTTGAAAGGGCGCTAAATATTTTTAGAGGATTTCCTGTTTTTCTTTTAAATCTTTTTTTAAGCGGTTTTGCGGCTTATTTTCTAAGTAGGGATAAATTTAAATTTAAACAGTTATTTTTATCTTTCTTACCTGTGGAATGGGAAAAACCGGTCCTTAAGGTTCATGATGAAATTCTTCGCTCTGGCTGGGGGTTTTTAAAAGTTCAACTAATGCTAGCGGTAATTACGGGTTTATTATCCACTCTACTTTTAGGATTTTTCGGATTTTCTAAACCGTGGCTGATCGGCATTACTCTTGGTTTATTTGATTTTGTTCCGCTGATTGGTCCCTCTACTATATATTTTCCTTGGATTGGTTGGCACTTGGCCACCGGTCGTCTGCGGACTGTTATTTATCTGGTAGTGGCTTTTCTAATAACCTTAGGACTAAGACAGATCATTGAAGTCCGGTTAGTCGGAGAAAAGCTGGGTTTACATCCTTTATTGGTACTGCTCTCAATTTACTTAGGGATTAGATTATTTGGTATCTATGGTTTTTTATTAGGTCCGGTTTTTTTTGTCGTGATACGTTCTTTTTATCAAGGGCTTATTCCTTTTTTTACAGAAGATGGTTTCAGATTTAATGAAGGTGATTGATGGTGAAAATGAAGCTAGCAATTATTGGCTCAACGGGATCTATTGGACGGCAGACGGTTGAGGTGGCAGAATTTCTTGGCGATCAGATAGAAATTTATGGGCTTTCAGCTCATAACCAAAGCTCGTTACTAGCAGAACAGATCAGGACTTTACACCCCAAGAAAGCGGTGGTTACTAACCCTTTACAATATCAGCAGGTTGCTTCGGAATTAACTGGATGGGATGGGGAGCTTCTTTCAGGCGCCGAGGGGTTGATTGAGTTGGTAACCGATCCTGAGGTCGATCTGGTAGTGTCAGCAGTAGTAGGGGCGGCTGGGATTAAACCTACACTGGCGGCTCTAAAAGCTGGTAAAAAGGTAGCTTTGGCGAATAAAGAAAGTTTGGTGGCGGCTGGGGAAGTGATCATGGCTGAGCTCGGTAGGAGAGGCAAATCTCAGCTTATACCCGTAGATAGTGAGCATAGCGCCATCTTCCAATGTTTGCAGGGAATTACGAAAGAAAACTTAAAGACTCTGCATTTAACTGCTTCAGGTGGTCCTTTTCGCCAGTTTTCATTAAAACAGATGGAAAAAATTACTCCAAAGGCGGCTCTTGCTCATCCTACTTGGCAGATGGGGGGGAAGATTACAGTTGATTCCGCCACGCTGATGAATAAAGGGTTAGAAGTAATCGAAGCTCACTGGCTATTCGGCGTTGATTATGAGTGGATTAAGGTGGTAATTCACCCTCAAAGTATAGTTCATTCTTTAATAGAATTGGTGGATGGGTCTTTTTTGGCACAGTTGGGACCGGCTGATATGAGACTTCCCATCCAGTTAGCTTTGACTTATCCGCAGAGAAAACCAAACCCTTTTTCACGGTTAGATCTCTGCAACCTTTCTGAGCTACAATTCTATCCACCAGATTTTCAGTTATTCCCTTGTCTGGCATTGGCTTACGAAGCTGGGAAAACTGGAGGCACAATGCCTGCGGTTTTAAATGCTGCTAACGAAGAGGCTGTTTGGTCCTTTCTTGCTGGAAGGATTAGCTTTTTAGAGATACCACGTCTAATTACTAAAGTTATGAACGAACATATGAAGAGGGTTAGTCAGCGGCCGGATTTGGAAACAATATTAGAAGCCGATCATTGGGCTCGGAACTTAACCCGGCAAATGATGGTTTTCTAGGTAGCCGCTCACGCTGGCTACCGCCCGCGCACATGAAATGATGAAAATTCAAAGCCAGGT
>ENA-UOOK01001364-UOOK01001364.1-fermentation-metagenome-genome-assembly--contig:-NODE-1364-length-32112-cov-78.220077_pt1 | contig 32112 bp, 40 predicted proteins | sample MGYA00245777_ERZ724023 | MGnify/ENA primary metagenome ERZ724023 (study PRJEB28704, sample SAMN03018312) | fermentation metagenome | biome: anthropogenic terrestrial biome; feature: soil...
GAAGAAAACGACAAACCGGCTTTTAAAAGCCCGGAAGAAACGATAAAGGTGATATAAATGAGCACACTAAAGGATAAAATGGCTGAAAAAAAAGCTGAAGCGATAGAAGTAGAAAGCGACAACATAGACTTCATAGGAACCGAAACCGACCCCGAAACCGGAGAAGAAGTCGAAAAATTCGTATGGAACCCCTTCAAAATAGGTCATGAAATAGAAGGACTCGTCCTGGGAACTGAAGAGCGAAAATACGGAGACCAACTCCTGATCGTAGTCGATGATGGGAGACAGGTACTTCTACCTGCACACACTGATTTAAAAGGAAAAATTAAGGGTGTATATCAGTTTGATTATGTTTTCTGCGAAGTAGAACGACTAATACCAAACAGTAATCCTCAATACAGTGATAAAATCATCTACAAACTAACAATAATCCCCTCTGATGAAGTGCCTGATGAATACAAAAAAGAATACAGTGAGGGACTGGAATGAGCGACGAAATACAAAACCAAGACGAACAATGCGATAACTTACCCCTCCAAGTAGAAAGCCCCTTACCAGTGGATGTAGACGGTGCTTTAGAGTGGTGGGATGATTATCAACGCCTTACAAAAGAATTGTTAACCGATGACGATTACCAGGACGGGGAATTCAAGAAAAAATCAGCATGGAGAAAATACGGAACTGCATTTCAAATCACAGTAAAAAAAGTATCAAAAGACATACTCCGAGATGACCAGGGGAGAGTTATCACTGCTGAATGGGAAGTTGAAGCCATAGCCCCGAACGGACGCAGCATTCCCGGCTATGGAGCTTGCAGTATCTGGGATAAATCACATGAACTTGATAAAGTGGATAAAAATGGGTGTGTGACTTGTAAAGGGCCTTGTAACGGTCGTAAACACTTTGATAAACCAGAGCATGATATACCTTCGACAGCATTTACAAGGGCTTTTAATCGTGCTATTTCTGATATGATCGGGGCTGGTGAAGTCAGTGCAGAGGAAATGAGCCTAACCACCACAAAAACAGTTAAAAAGGGTAATGGTAGAACAGGGAAGGTTAAAGCAAGACAAAGACCCGGAACTGGGAATCTTAAACAGGAAATGGCAAGTAAGAAAACCCCTTCAAAGTTAAATGATGAAGATGCTGTAAACGATATAATAAACAACGCAGTAGACGCAGACTTCAAAGAAAAAAAGAAACCCAGTCCTACCAAGCAAACCAAAACAACTGATGAACCTGAAACCGTAAACATGGCCAGCGTAGACCTCACTAAAATCAAAGGAATCAACCAGGAACTGGATAAATGGATACACACAGTCGAAGACGTTGGGGCGAACAAGGATGAAGTCATAGAGGCCTGTCAGGACCTCCTCGGTGAGGATAAAATCACTCAAGACGAAGTCGGTAAGGTTAAAGAAGCATTAGGAGGGGACTAACATCTGTAACGGAATTGCCATACTTGTCTATGAGAAAAACGGCCGATTAAAAGGACTCTGCAACGGAGAAAAACATCATGATGTCCTCTGCAGGGAAGACGAAGACCTGCGGCTGGGAAAGATTGAGCCTTACAGGTTTGAACTTTATTATCCTGCGAATATTGTTTTTGACCGTGGAGCTTCATCTCTGCCTCTAGCTGATGGTTTGTTTGGTGAACAACCACCGGAGAAGGTTTTTGACGTGGCTTTTGAGGTGGGTAAGCCTTGGTTTTTCAAGCATAAACTTGATCAGTTGTATGCTGCTAACCTCGAAGATGCTAACCTCAGACGTGCTAACCTCATAGGTGCTAACCTCGAAGATGCTAACCTCGAAGATGCTAACCTCGAAGGTGCTAACCTCATAGGTGCTGACCTCGAAGGTGCTAACCTCATGGGTGCTAACCTCATGGGTGCTAACCTCGAAGGTGCTAACCTCATGGGTGCTAACCTCATAGGTGCTAACCTCGAAGATGCTGACCTCAGACGTGCTAACCTCAGACGTGCTAACCTCGAAGACATCATCACCAACAAATACACGGTTATGCTGAAAATCTAAGGGTTCATCCCTTTTTATTTAATTATTTTACAAGGAGGGGGTGATGCTCTTAATAACCGAAAACACCAACAGTGAAATGTCAGATGGACGATTTATTAAAGAAAAAGATGCAAAACACATTAAAAAACTGTTAAACAAAGTATTTAAATTTAATAATCAAAAAGCCAGTTTAATTCTGGCTCAAGAATTATACAAAGAGTACATCAATTTAGACAGTGCAAGTAATCTTTTTGAGGGACTAAAGGGGGATATTGACACCCTTAAAAAAGTCTATTACCAATACGCAACCACCAAAGAAACAATAGGTGAAATACTTATAGAATCAGGAGAAACACCGGAAGACGCCCCTTTGATAGAAGAAGAAATTCTTAGAAGAATTTCAGTACCTAAACACCTTGGATCATTAAGCGAAAGGATAGAAGACAGCGTTTACATAGTTATAGATCCAGAAAAAAGTGAAACCTTCAAAGAGATAATCACCTACACTCGAAAGGGCGACGAAAATCATAATGATATTAAAATAATTGATGCAGCCCTCAAAGAATTAATAGTTTATGATAATCCTGTTGCAGAGGAAACACGACAATTCAAATCAGTGTGGAGTACAAGATTAAGACCATATCCCCTCACAATTGGGCCTGATACAGCCCCAGAAATTGCTGCAAAACTCAGTGAATCGGGGTATATTATCAAGAAAAGAGAAGGTGAGGACGCTGTTAAAATCTCATTCAACATCTTCATCAAAAAACAATTAGCAGAGATGAAAACAGAAATAGAAAGTCCTGGTTTCTATTTCAACGATAAAGAAGAATTACAATCAATTAAATATGAAGTCAAAGATGAAGTAACAAAAAAAGAACTTCAACAAGCTATAAAAACCCTTGAAGACTTTGCAAGTTATTTCCCAAACCAAAAAGTACAATTAGCCACTGTTTTAAAATGGGGCCTTATAAGTCCGTTTATTTTTGCAATTAAACAAAAAGGAGGATGGGTAAGAAAACCCTTCTGCTATGGTAATGCTGGAACTGGAAAATCAACTTTTGGGAAAATGGTACTTTATATTTGGGGCGAACCTAACAGCGATAGCAACATGATCCCTGGAAGTGGATTTGATACTGAAGCTAGGATAGGGGACCGGCTTAAACAATTTACATTCCCGATACTAATTGATGAACCGGGAGCTTTGTTTGAAAGGAAAGGCCCTTCTGAAATGATAAAAACAGCCATCGAGCAAACAACCAGCCGGGGGAAATATATAGGCCGACGATACCGGACCATCCCCGCTTATGCCAGTTTTATGTTCACATCTAATTACAAATATCCTAATGAAGACGCTTTTAATCGTCGTTTTATGCCTATTCCTTTTTATCGTAGTGAACGGAAAACTCCAGAGCAAAAAGAGAAGTTTGATAAACACTTCAAATTCGATAACATCAAACAATGCACACTACACGATCTTAAACCATTAGGCCAGTACATGGCAATTGAAATCTTAAACAACCCTAAACTACTTGATATTACTTGGCAGGAGCTAACCAATGACCTCATTACTAGGATGTATGTAGAAGCTGGTAAAGTACCTCCAGATTGGATCCTGGAATGGATTGAAATTGAAAGTATGGTGGATCTTGATGAACTTTACAAAGAAAATATCAGGAACTTTTTAGTTGAGGAAATTAATCGGGCTTTTGGTAGTATCCAAATTATGGATGATGAAGGGAAGCCTAAAAAAGATTATAGTAGTAAATTCGATGTTAAAGGGCCTAAAGACTTCAAAGGAATTGTTTGGAGCGTTTTGAATCACAGGCGGCTTTCATGGGCTTTGCTTGGTGCTGATGATACTGTTTATATTACTACTGGTTTTCTTAATGCTTTAAAGAAAAGAGAATGTATTAACGAATCCTTACCATCATTAGGGGATTTATTGGGCTGGAAATATAGTAAGGGGACTATCAAGAGTGCTGGTTTTAGTGGTTCTCATCTCAGAGTTAATCGAGTTAAATTCACTGAGTTCATTTTCCCGTTCTGTGAAGAGGGAGGTCATTGTAAATGAATAGTTTTCCATCAACCCTAATAATGCTCCATCAACCTTCGAGTATGGTTGATGGTCGGAGCATTCTGGGGGTTTTGTTTGGTCTGAATATGGATAAGGTTGCTTTTTCATTTTCATCAACCATTTTCTATGGAAGGGACGTTATACTGGGAAAAAAAGTTGTGAAAAGTAAGGTTGATGGGGTTGATAAGGTTGATGAATAAGGAGGTTGATGGGGTTGATACGGTTGATGAGTTCCACGAATTAAATCCACTTGAAAAAATGTGGTGGATACGATACGCTAAACTCAAAACAGTATGGGAAGAAATCTATCCTGAAAAGGAATTTCCAGCAGAACTACCAGACGGCCCAATATTAACCAAACCATGGAAAGATCCTTTTAATCCTTTAAATGACCAAATAATAAAGGCAGAAAATATTATTGAAAAACAGATGGTGGACTGGGAAAGAATACAAGTAAGTAATGGCCTTATATTCTGTAATTTTCATGATATAGAAAGTTGTAGTGATTGTAAATATCGTTTTAAATGTGAATTGAAAGGAGTTTGAGAAAGATGAAGTTGTCGGATTGTATCTGTGAAAAAATATTAGAAGGGGGACAAAATGGAAGAAACTCTGCAAGAATTTCTAGAAGTTATCAAAGGATTTAAATCAGTGGATATGGATAGGACCAATGTTATATTTGAATTTAAAAAGAAATTAAGAGTTAAAATAGAAATAAACAAGTTTACTTGTGTTGATAGAGCTTTTATGAGAAGAATACCTTTTGATTACCAGATTAAAGGGGATTACTTAATACTATTCCTGGACGCATTCATGGAGGGAAAATAATGTCACCAGGTAATAAAGACCCAAGATTATGCCATGTTTGTGGAAAGCCATTCCCAAAGGAAGAGCCACGGCATTGGAGATTTTTCTGGGGTGAAGATGAAGATGGAAACCTATGGCCAGATGAAGAATTGGGATATAAAACAATTTGCTGTACCTGTGCAGATAGGCCTGGGAAAAAGCCAGAATATCGGGAGAAATGCGTAGTCCACCGTTATCACTGTGAAGAGCTCAGTAAATGGTATCATAATTTCTTTATTAAAAAGGAATTTGTCACTGATATGGATATAGAGGAGTTGGAAAGTGATGTCTAAATATGATGACCTTGCAGCCCGGGAGGGTGTCACACTTGCCCCGTTCACAGGGGGATTAACCTAGAATGCACATAGAGGGGGGGTTCTATTAAGGAATATTGATTTAAAAGAAGAATAAGAGTAGAAGGGAGTGGTCCATACGAAGGAAAGAAAATGTCCAATATGTGGGGAAACATTCAAAATAGAACACCCTAACCAAAGGTACTGCCAAGCCAAATGCAAAATAACGGCAAGGAAAAGAAGTATAGAACTCACAAGACAAAGAAATCAAGAAAAACAAAACAGAAAAAGAAAATTAAGAAAAAAAATAACCTACGAAGCCATAGGCAATGAATACAAACGCAGGGGCAACTTAATGAACCAATACCACACCGGAAAAGGCACAAGCAACCTAAACGAACACCCTAACCCCGACACTAATAAAGAAGAAGTATTAATAATGAATGAAATGAAACGACTTAAACTTGAAGGCTGTTCTAAACTGATCAACACTAAAGGTAAGGAAGCAATCTAAAATTATAGTCCCTGGTGGTTTATGAGGCGGTATGAAAAAGACATTGAATATCTTGAACAGATCCTCAAACAACGATGCCCCTACTGTGATTACTCGCTCCAAAAACCATACAAATCCAAACGGGAATGTGGACGCTGTGATTTCACATTACACGGCAACCCCCAACTTACAGCATACAAAGAAATAGAAGAGCCATTTAACTGGACTGTAAAAGAGGATGAATGCCCCGAATGTCAATCGAAAGATTTGCACTTTGAAACTGATGAAAAAGAATTAGTCTGCCAGGCCTGTGGATTAGTCTTGAAGAGTTTACACCATTATACCGGGCGGATAAGGGTTAATTATCCATTCGGCCATTTCTTTGATGTTAGTCACCTAGAATAATATTTATTTCATTGTCATCCTATGACAACCATTTTTTGCACCTCCTATGCAAAAAACCACTTTGAGGGGAGAGAAATCACCTGTTAAAATCAGACTATTTTAGGATTGAAATATTTTTTACCTCAAATGTATTTCTCCCCCCTCAAAAAAAACCTTAACTAAATGGTGATTAATTATGTCATGGAAGTTGTATGAGGGTGATTGTTTAGAAGTTATGCCCACCCTTCCAGATGATACTTTTGATTTAATCATATTGGATCCTCCTTATAATATTGGTAAGGATACATGGGATAAGTTCCCAAGCCATGATGAATATTTAATTTTTATTGAAAAGGTTTTAAAAGAATCTGAGCGTGTTTTAAAGGATAATGGCAGTCTTTATTTATGGCATAATCAGTTCCCAGTGTTATCAGATTTTCAATGGTTGATAAAAGAAAAAACAGACTTAATATTCAAACAACTAATTACATGGAACAAGCGGTTTGAAGGTGCATCCAATAAAGGTTTTTTAGATGGTTATGTTGAATTAACTGGTTTACGTAATTTTCAGAAAATGGCTGAGTATTGTTTGTTTTATACTTTTCAAGATGAAACAGGACTAAATCAAGTTTTAAAACAAGACGGGTTTTACAATTTAATGGATTATTTTAAACAAGAGCGTGAGAAGTTAGGATGGAATTATAACGAATGTGATGAATTTTTAGGAATTAAAGCATCTTATTGTTATTGGGATAAACCAACAACTCATCCATATAGAATACCAGAAGAAAAACATTATTTAAAATTACAATCTACTGGATTCTTTAAACGTGAATATGAAGACTTACGTCGTGAATATGAAGATTTAAGAAGGGAATATGAAGATTTAAGATACACCTTCAATAACCAAAAAACCCATCACAGCATCTGGAATTATAAAATACCTAAAAAAATAGGGCATATAACTCCAAAACCAGTTAAACTATCCGAAAACATTATTAAACATTCATCTAACATTAATGACACCATACTAATCCCATTCGCTGGCAGTGGTAGTGAAATGATTGCATCAACCAATCTAAACCGTAACGTAATAGGAATCGAACAAAACCCACAATACTGCCAGATAATCAAAGACAGATTATCGGAATTGAACATTGAAGAACAACCCCATGAGGGGCAGAAAGTTTTAACAGAATTTTAATTTTCATATTTTTTTTGATGCACCTTTATGGAAAGGTGCGGAGGCGGTATAATTTTAAATAATTATAAGGAGGTGAAAGATATGGCTGCTATATCAACAGATAAAAGAATTATTTTAGTGATTCTTTTAGCAATGGGTGTGGGTGTTCTTGCTTTTGAATCACAAATCACAGCGATTGTAGGAGTATATGGGGCTGGTGCAACTGTTATTGTTGGTGTTATCTTCTTTGCTTTAAGAGAAGTAATTAAGGAATATGGGGAGCAGAATGGAAATTTAAACCAGACCAACCAGATAGAAGAATTAAAAAAGGAAATAGCAGTATTAAAAGAACAAATAGTACCAACTACTGCTACAGTCCAACCATCAGAAGATGAAGATCAGGTTTCAGCTTAAAAAAACCCCATTTTATTTTTATTTAAATTTTTTTTATTTTTACCATATGACATCACCATGAGATAAGAGTAGGGAAAGGACAGGGGCGACCTTTTCCTACTTTTATTTTAAAAAAGGATAAGGGATTGTAATCTAATGACCAAAAAAGATAAGAAACAACCATTTAGAATAGAAGAATTTAAATTGAGCAAATTAAAAAAAGCACCATACAATCCTGGGGAGATGATTCCCAGTGAATATTTAAAGCTTGAAAAAAGTGTTAAAACCTTTAAAGACCTTGAGCCGATAGCATTTAATGTAAATACCAATGAAATAATAGACGGACACCACCGATTAGATGTGTATACAGAACGAGGCATAGAAGATGTATACGTATTGATCAGGGGGGATCTTGGATGGATATTTACAAAGGATGAAATCAAAATCAAAGACCAAAACCATATGAAAGCTATGAATCTTGTATTACGCAAGGTAAGGGGAGAATTTAGTTTCCCCAAATTAGAGGGAATATTTACCGATTTAAAAGTGGCAGGTTTTGATTTAGAACTTACAGGATTTGATGAACTGGAAATAGAAGAAATCCTGGTGGGTAAAGATTTTGGTGATGAACCAGATGATAATGATAGCGATAAATCAGAAAAGAAAACCAAAGTAAAAGAACCTTTAATAGTTACTTGTCCCGATTGTGGACATGAATTTACAGTAGAAGATGAATTTAGTGTAACGGTGAAAAAAGAGGAATAAATATGGAGTTAGTAGTTAAAACAGATTTTGATGCAGCTCACCGATTACTAAATTACAAAGGTAAATGTAGTAATGTCCATGGACATACCTGGCAAGTTAAAGCTATTTTCCATGTATCAATACCAAGGGATGATCAAGATTTTCCAGATTATTTTAAAACGGTATCTATAGACTTCAAAGAATTAAAAGAAGCTTTAAATGAAATTTTACCAGACCATGTATATTTAAACGATCTTTATAATTTTAATCCAACCGCGGAGAACCTGGCTATACATATCTACAGGATGTTGGCAAATAAGGATTTACCCATAGAAACAGTGGAGATTTGGGAAAGCCGGACAAGTGGTGTAATCTATGAAGGTAAATGAAATATTTTATAGTTTAGAAGGTGAGGGTAAATGGCAGGGTTATCCAACTATTTTTATAAGATTAAGTGGTTGTAATTTAGATTGTGATTGGTGTGATACAGAACATCAGAAATTCCAGGAAATGGAGTATAATCAGATAAGAGAGGAATTAAATAAGTATCCTTGTAATAGGGTTAAAGTTACTGGTGGTGAGCCACTTATTCATGAGAAAACCAATTTTTTGATTGGTTTATTAAAAGATTGGGGTTATGATGTAGCATTGGAAACTAATGGTACTATATTTAATACTAATATTTTTAATAAGGTAGATCTTATTTGTATGGATATTAAACCACCAAGTAGTAAGATGGAATCACAATTTGATGTGATAAACCGGACGCATAAGAGATATGGGGATAAAACAGAATTTAAGATTGTTATATCTGATTTGTTGGATTTAAATTTCGCAGAATCTTATGTTTTACTTAATGGTGATATGGTTTTGATGCCTAATAGTAAGATTAGGGAAGTATCCCAGAAGAAAAGGTTAATGGAAGCCATTATGTATAAATTTCCAGATGCCAGGTATGGTTTAAGATTACATGAAGTGTTAGGGATAAGATAATCATGCCTTATTATTTTGTGGATACTGGCTTTGATATGGTAAAGTACATCCATAATTATAGAGCATTGGGGATTAAGATGCTTTTTAGTTATGCTTATAAAGATGTATTTGATCCATGTTTCCAGTTGATGGATAAAGATGATATTATAGTGGATAGTGGTGCTTTTACTATTGCCTCATCCAGTAATAAAGAATTAAATATAGAAGGTTATATGGATTTCTTATATAAACACCAAGATGAATATACCCATGCCTTTAACTTTGATGTGATAGGCAACCCAGAAGCTACTTATGATAACCAAAAGTTCCTGGAAGAACAAGGATTTGATGTAATACCAGTATTTCACCTGGGAAGCCAATACAAATATTTACGCCAGTACATAAATGAAGGATACAAATACATTTCCCTGGGAGGAATGGTACGTAAACCTACCAAGATAAAAGATACTTTCCTCCGTAAATGTTTTAGTATAGGGGTAAAAGACCAGATAAAGTTCCATGGGCTGGGATTAAACCATAAATATTGTGAAAAATATCCTTTGTATAGTATTGATAACAGTAACCATACAACTGTATTTAGATTTGCACACGTAAAAGTAGGTAAAGGAAAAGTACAACTAAAAGGATACAGCAGAAAAAACAAGGGAGATTTCTTTAAACCAGTCAAAATACAGGTAAATTATAATCTTAAAGCTTATCAGGACATAATAAGAAGGAAAAGATTTATGTATAACAAATATTTCCAAGATGAACAAATAGTAAATGAGATAGTAGGGGATGTAAATCAGTGATAGAGGAAGTAGTATTGTTATTAAGTGGAGGTATGGATAGTACCACATTATTATATTATTTACTTGAAAAAGGTTATCATGTGCATACTTTAACCTTTGATTATGGACAGAAACATAATCGAGAGATAGAATCAGCCCGGAAAATAGCTAAAATAAATGATGTACCTAATAAAGTAGTGGATATAACAACAATAACTGGTTTATTACAGGGTTCAAGTTTAATACAAGAAGATGTACCTATACCAGAAGGACATTATGAAGATGAATCCATGAAATCCACTGTAGTACCCAATAGGAATATGATACTATTGTCCTTGGCTGTTGGATACGCGGTAAGTAATGGTATAAGTAGGGTTTTTTATGCTGCTCATAGTGGTGATCATGCTATTTATCCAGATTGTAGACCTGAATTTTTTGATAAAATTAACCAATTAACACTGATAAGTAATTATCAGCCAGTAGTGGTTCAAGCTCCTTTTTTACACAAGAATAAAAGTGAAATAGCAAGTATGGGTAAAGATTTGGGTGTTCCTTTTAATCTTACTTGGACTTGTTACAAAGGGGGTAAATCTCCTTGTGGTGTTTGTGGATCTTGTGTTGAGAGAAGGGAGGCAATGGAATCTATTGGTATAACTGAATAAAAAGTATTACTAATAAATAAAAACCACGATGTTTTCAGTGAAAATCACCAGAAATTATACTAATTATTATTAAAGTAATAAATATAGGATAAGTGATAAGATGGCTCACCCAAACGCAAAACCAAAAGAAGAGATTGAGCTACGAAGAGAAATGGTAAGAAGTTTAATGGCGCAAGGATACCGGAAACCAAGTAGAATATTAGCAAACAAAAAAATGTATGAAATGTATTCAACCTACAAAAGCCCATATAACCGAGTAAGGGAAGATATGGCTGTAGTAGCCAAAGAAAACGAAGCCATGATTAAAGCAGGATTAAAGGACAATGCTTTAGGCACGTATATTACTGGGTTATTTGATTTGCTGGTTAGATGTAATAAGGATTACCATGGATTGGAAGGTAATGCCAAGGTAGGTATGGGTAAATTAATCAAGGATACATTACAAGATATCGCAAGAGCTTTTGGTATCGATCCAGAAAAGATTGATCCAAGATCCATGATAGTAAATTTTGAACAGAACATTATGGATAACCAAAATAAGATTGATTTACCAGATGAAGTTTATGACCAGTTTGCTACAACAATCGCCAGAGAACTATCAAAAGCAAATAAAAGAGCATCTGAAAAGAGTATCGTACAAAACACTGGCAAAAAATAATTATAATCTTTTTGCCACTTATTATCTTGGTTTGGAATTACCACCACATCAAGAAGAATGGTATGATCTACTTTTCCAATATCCACATACGATGCTATTATCACCAAGGGATCATGGTAAAACAACTGTACTCCCCAGGGTGGTAGCCGAGCATGATCCATTATATGTACCAAATCATAACATTTTACTATTATCTAAAACTTATAAACAGGCAAAGAAAAGCTTAAAAGTTATACATAAAGATTTAACCAAGAATGAAAGGATACAACAGGATTTTGCCAAGGAATTAGCAGATTATGAGATGGTGGATAATTTCATCTTCTTTAATCAGGAAGGGATACAAAGGGATGCTACCATAGAATCCAATGGTATCCTTGGTGATGTAACTGGTGGACACTTTCAAAAGATTTTCCTTGATGATATAATAGACGATGTAAACAGTATAACCAAAGAGAACAGGGAAAAGATATGGAACTTTATCAAAACAACAGTGCTACCATTACTTGAACCTGGAGGATCTATCATAGGGATTGGTACAAGAAAACATTATGATGATTGTTACCAGAAAATGATAGAAAACCCCATATGGTATGTGATAGAACAACAAGCCATACTGGAATATCCAGATAGTTATGAAGTAATCTATGATGAAAACGGAATAGCAACCGGTATAAAGAATATTATTGGTAATCCCAGGGTTTTATGGGAGGATAAATGGACAATAGAACTCCTATTACTTCAACTGGAAGCAATGGGTAGTATTTCCTTTAATCGGGAATACCAAAATGATGCCAGTTTAATGAAAGGTAAAATCCTTAAAGATTTCTGGCTCAACACTTATGTATTACATGAGAAAAATGTTAGACCAGATTTAGGATTATTACAAGCCCCACCAATTGAAACAATGTCCCTTTACCAAGGATGGGATTTAGCCATCCGTAAAGGGGAAATTAATGATTATCTGGTATGTTCAACTGTAGGGGTAACACCCAAAAATGACATATATGTATTGGATTGGTATAGAGATAAAATAGATTTTCCCAGCCAGGTAAAAATGGTTAAAAATAAATTTGATGAATTTAGCAATAGAGGGGGTAATATAGAATTGATAGGTATAGAATCTAACAATTACCAGGTAGCACTTAAACAACAGGTGTTACAGGAGTATATATTACCTATAAAAGAGGTTATTTCTAAACTGGATAAAGCCACAAGGATTACTGCTGGCAGTGTTAATTATGAAAATGGTTTGGTTTATGTACCTGTAGACCATCCATTATACAGGGTGTTTATGGAGGAATATAATGGATTTGATGGAACTGGTAAAGGGATACATGATGATATGGTGGATAGTATGGATATAACGATGAGATTAATATATAAACCAAAATCAGTTCCGTTTAAACGAGGAATGAGAGGTACAACCAATGCCTAAAACGGAACAAAGCACATTACTACCAATATTGAGCAATGATCCCAGTGATCGATTACTCCAAAGAATGAGAAAATTAGATCCATCACTTACTTATGCCAAGTACAGGATGATCCAAGATTATCCAACCATGGATGACTATGAATGTTTATTACATTATTTCAGGGGTGCTGCTGGGAGGATAATAGACCTGCTCCGTTATGTTGATTTTGGTGTTGGATTTAAACTTAAACCCAAAGGATTTAGGAGTGAGGAGGAAGGAGATAAAGCCAAAGATGAAATCCTGGAGGATATGAGAAAACGTAATTTTGAACGGACAATTAATAGAGCAGGGGTTTTTTATGAAGTATTAAACCGGTGTTGTATAGTTAAAACATTAGCACTTGATGATACTTATTATTTTGATGAAACCGAGAAAATAACTGGTTATGATGCTATAAATCCCATGACACTTGAAATTGAAAGTATCCGAGAAGCATTAAGAGATAGAACCGGGAAAATGGTGTTTAAACAATATGGTATAGGACCAAATAATACACCAGATTATGTTGAACTTACACAAGATAGGGTAATATATGAAACCAATAATCCAGTGACTGACCAATCACCACTTGGTAGTGGAGCAATACAAAAATGTACCAAGGATTTAAGAGCATTAGCAGGATTCCCAGACCATAGGGGTAAACTTGCTAAACTATATAGTGAAATGTTTAGCATAGTAAAAATAAATACTGAAAAGATAGGTAATAATGAATTAACAGCCCAAATAACCAGCAGTGTAGAGGAAGCCCAAAAGTTCCTGGATGAAACAGCACAATTTTACCGTGACCAGATGACAAAAGGTAGTGTGGTTGCTGTATTTGATTGGGAGGAATTTGAGGGTAAAAGTTGGGCTGGTAAGGAAGTTAAATTACAGGATTTAGAGATAGCAACACTGGATAGTGTTTGTTTTAAATTTGGTGTACCTATGCCGATGCTCCGATATAGTAATCTGGTTAATAGGGATACATTACCTGCTCTTGTGGATACTTTTATCAAAGAACGAGAAAAGGGAAACCGTAAATACTTTTATACACCACTTATTGAAGATTATTGTGAAGATATCCTGGCGCAGAGAGGATATACAGAAGGATGGATGGAAGTAGAGTATAATCCATTTTTAAGTAAAGATTATTTGGCAATAAGCCAAATGATAGCCAACTTGTATCCAACTGGAAGTATAAGTAATCCGGAAATAAGGGATATGATGGATTGGAATCAGGAAATGAACATGGGTAGTGATGATTGGGAGGAAGATAAAGTAATGCCTAATCAACAGCAGCCAGTGATTAATATTACACAACCACCAGTACAGGGAACACCAGAATCAACACCTAATAAACCAGTAGATCAGGAAACAGTACAAGCCAGTTTGGATTTATTTAAAGAATTAAAATCAAATCCGTATTATGATTATATGGGGTTCTAATCAAATGACAAATCAAGAGCAAGTAAATGTGGAATTATCTTTTAGGATAAATACCAAGAACAAAGAAAAATTGGATTGGGTTTTACAAACTGTTTTTAATCTCCTAACAAGTGATGAGGATATTAAAAAGGTAGGATTGGATATAAAATGAGTAAAAGATTGGTAGATAGTGATACCTTAAAATATTTGATAGTTAAAGCAAATCTATCCAAGGAAGAGGTGGAGATGCTTAAACAGGATATAAATAAACAAGGTAAACTATCAAGAAAACCCAACACCAAAGGGGAGGAGGGCTATGCCAGTCAAGATGAATGGGATTACCGTATACAATTAAGGCAAAGTGTTGAACGGATAGATACACTGTTTAAAAAATTAATCAATAAAAAAACAGATCCAGACGATGCAATAGACCAATTGGATAGTGCTATAGATGGATTTATCGAGGAAAACACCCAACGAGTAAGGGATAAAAACCTTAAAAGATTCACTGCTGGTTGGGATAGAGTAAATAAGAAAATAGAAAGGAATAATAAGAAATATCCGGAATCACAACCAATACCACTTAATACAGAAGATGATAGATTAACCAGTTTACAAAGACAACAAATCCACAATATTGAACATATAGCCCTTATTATCAGGGGAAAATTAAGGCAATTAATTAATATGTTCTACTTACAGGATAACCAAACCACCACCAAACAGGAGGATATAATTAAGGATACAAGTACATGGACACCATGTATGAAAGAACAACATAAGTTACATCCAGAATATAGTGAAACGGAAATACAAAGGGTTTGTGCTTTACTGGCAAGTGAAGAAAACGCAGTAGCTGAAGGACAAGATAGGATGGATGCCCTTGGTATGTTTGGATATCTTTACAGTAATTTTAGTGGAATTATAGCAGCAGGACTTATTGGTGTAGGTACAATGGAAGGATTTGAAATGAAACTTCCATGGCTTACTTGTGAAGATAATAGTAATTGTGCCACAGAAAGCCCAGTATGTGAGGAATGTATAGCAAATGCCATATTTGGTCCTTATGATATCAATAATTATCCAACTTATCCAGCACATATGAAATGTAGGTGTAATGATCCATTTGGAGATCCAATAATAATTTTCATGGGGGTAGAACTAACATGAGAACAATAAATGTAGCAATTTATAATGGAGTTAATTCTGGTCAAAATTCACCAGTAGGTATAAAAAAAGCATTAGAACAGGCAAATAAAGATAAATGGTTTAAAGATATCCAATTTAAAATAAAACTCATCCAATCCGTAACCAAAACAACCATGAAAGATATGGAAATACTGGTTATGCCTGGAGGGGATAGTGGTGAAAAATATCTTAAAAATCCAAAAATTAATGGGGATGTTATAAAAGCCCATGTCAAAGCAGGTGGTGGATTTATCGGTATTTGTGCTGGTGCTTATGCAGGATGTAATAAATTAGATGATAGTACCATTCGTAAAGGGTATAAAGGTTGGGGTGTAGCTCCAAATACTAATTGTAAAATTTCTACCCATGATGGTATAGCACCAATACAGTTTAGAAGCCATGATGGTGAGAAAATAGGATATAGTGGTGTGAAAAAATTAATCCACTTGGCAGGTCCGGCTATGTATCGGATTGATAAAACCAAAAATACAGTATTTGCAGTATTCAGTGATGGTACACTTGGTTATCGTAATTATGGGGCTATTATGTCTGATAGATTTGGTAAAGGTAAAAGTATATTGGTTTCCCCACATCCAGAGTTAAATCCAACTGATTATAAATTAGTTGCCAAGTTGGTATGGTGGGTTAGGAAAGCATAAAAAAAAGGAGGGAGATAAAATACCAAAAATTACAGAAAATTACATTCACCTGGAGAATCCAGATCATCCAGAAAGTGATTTCCGGATGAAACCAGGAACGACAAATACAATAAATGTGGTGGGATCATCCACATTTGGTAAGGGAATAATAGCCAGGTATGGATTATTAAAAGGTACAGGTGGCAGTGCAATAATAACATATCTATTTCCAGTAGACAAATTTGATTTATCAGCGGCTAAAAAATGGCTTGATGACCATAAACAGAAAGTAGAGAAAGAAGATTTGATAAACAAAGATTTTACTATAGTAATGCCAGTAACCAAGCAATGGGAGAATGAGGAAGGTACATTATTCCTTAAAGGTGAAGCATCCAATACGGAGTTAGATTTACAAGAAGACCAGATGGAAACATCAGCCATCAAAGATATGAAAGAACAATGTATTGGTAAAACCGGTTTCCTTAATCATACATATGATATTGGTAAAACTGATTTTGGAATAATTGTAGGATACGAGAAATCAGAGGATAAATTTATACCTATATTTGAAGTTTTTGATGATATGAAACAAATCATCAAAAACAGGATAAGTAAAGGTGCTAAACTGGGATTAAGTATTGGTGGTAAAGTTACAGATGCAATAAAAGAAGCAGGTAAAAGGATTATTAAATCTGTTTTGTTAAGAGAAGTATCATTAACTTATTTCCCAGCAAATATTGGTACACTTGGAACTGTAGGTATGACAAAAGAAGGTTATCCATGTATGGGTGGTATTTGTAAACAAGTTTTTAAATCAATAGACCAATTTGAAGGAGGGATTGATATTGTGAAAAGTATTAATATTACCAGAGAAGACGAGAACATTAAAAACATACAAAAAGCAGTACGTGATGAAAAAGATTCCTATGAGGCATTAAGAGATAAAATAAGGGTGGCAGTAAACCAGAAATATACAATAGGGGATAGAACCAAATTTTGGGTTCAAAACACTTATCCAGATGCTGTTATCGTTGAATCTTATGATGAGGATAAATTATACGAAATACCATATACCATTGACGATGAAGGAAATGTACAATTAAGTGATCCTGTTGAAGTATCAGAGCAATATGTGTCAAAGAAAATGAAAGAGGGTAGAGAACAATTAATTAAACTTTTAAAAGGAGATGATAAAGTGGGAAAAGAAATTGAAATACCAGAAGGGGTACAACTGGATAAGGAAGTAGTGGAAAAACTGGAAGGGGTTAAAAAAGATAATAAAGCAATTGATTTTATAAAAGGATTGTTTGGTATCAAAGATGAACCCAACCCATCACCAATCACAAAAACAGAAACAGATCCAGATCCAAAAGAATTTGATAAATCACAAGTAATGAAAGATATCAATGATATTAAAAAGAAAAATGATGAGCTGGAACAAAGTGTTTACAAGCTCCAAAAATCCAATGATGAAAAAGATGAAACCATCAAAACCTTGATTGATGAGAGGGATGAAGCTAAAAAGACAGCCAAGGAAACAGAGCATAATGATTTAGTAACCAAAGCCATAGACAGCTATAAAGTCCTTAAAGAAGAGGGTGTTAAGGATGAGGATTCCCTTAAAGAATACCTGGAGAAAAACGAAGGATATACCAAGGAAGAAATAGAAAAAGATGTAGATGGTTGCCTTAAAACAGTTATAAAAGCCAACGAGAAAGCAGCCAGTAAAATCAAAAAACATCCAGGACCAGCCATAACCAATCCATTATTAGATAAAGAACACGATGAATACAAGGAAAGAGCAGATGCCATGAGAAAAGAAATGGAAAATCATGGAACCATACAAGTACCATCAACACCAGCAGGAGAAAAATAATTAAAAATTTTTTTATATTAAAAAAAAGGAGAACAGGAGGATATAATATGGGATACCAACCAGAAGGAAAAGTAACAAGATTACCAAGGGAAAGGATTGCCGGTGAAGCATTACCATTTTATAGGATAATCAAGGAAGGTACAGGTGCAAACGCAGGTAAATATTTCCTATGTGATGCCGGTGAAGTACCTGTAGGATTAACCATACCATCAGAAGATGGTTACCGATGGGATAATACCAATAAAGCCATGGTTAAAAGAACCAATTATCCAATCAATGAATACCCAGAAGGTATAATAGAAGGTATTGGATATGTAGAGTTAGCAGAAACCGTATCTCCCGGACAAATATGTGTAGCCGCAGCAGATGGTAAAGGTGCTGGCAATGATAGTCAACTAACTGCTCTTACAGCCGGTGAATTAGCAGTAGGTATCGGTAGGTTTATTGATGGTGGGGATACTGGCGATTTTGTAAGGGTAAAATTATCAATATAAAAGGAGGAATCATAAGATGGGATTAGTTACAGACCGAATGATATCATACTATGAAATGATAATGTTAGAGGAAATTTCACAGAATCTTGTAGGTACACAAGTTATTGCCAAAGCACCAACACTACCACCAGGAACACAAATAGTACCACGTGACGAAATTAAAATGTTAAAAGGTAAAGCCAAAAGGGGTAAAAAAGGACAACCAATTCCAAGAGAAACTGGTGATACCGATAGAAAAGCAACCATCATACCAGAAATAGCCCACGGATTTACTTTACACAGAAAAGATATACAAGCTGCACAAAACACTGGTTTAAACCTTCCAGATGCCAGCGCAAGACAATCCAGTAAATTAGTCCTTGAAAATATAGAGGATCTAATATTTAATGGAGATGATGCCCTGGGTATTAAAGGTATATACGCCGATGCTGGATTATCTTTTACTGTAGACGATGGATATGAATGGAACACCAGCCAGGGACAACCATACAATGATGTTGTAGATATGTTTGGACTTCTACGAAGCAGCGGACAATATAGGGGTAAAAAACTAATATTATCTCCAAAAGCATATATGGAAGCTTTCAAAACAAACACCATGGGAATATCCTACATGGATCAGATTGCCAAACTATTCCCTAATGGATTAGCTGATATATTTGAAGCACCAGCAACGGCTAACGGTGGCAGTACCATAATACCAGAAGATGGTGGAGTATTATGTGATTATGGTAACGGTATAGCAGAAAGATATGTAGAAGAGGAAGTTAATCTACAACAGGATTTTGCTATGGATGAAAACAACCTGTTCCCATTCAATGTAGTAACCTACCAATCACTGGATATACACTTTGTCAATGCCTTTGTTAAATTAGATAATCTAATAGCACCAGAAGAACCATAAAAAGGGATTTTTTTCCCTTTTTTTATTTTATTTAAAAAATTAATTATTTGGAGTGATCAGCTTATGACCAAAAACAGTGAATTAGATAAACTTGATGAATTTCTCAATAAAAATCCAGATACCAATGAAGATGAGGCAATAGAGATAATAAAAGCCCGAAAAGTAAAAAGGGTACTGGAAGATGAGAAAAAAAAGTTAAACAAAGAAAACCGATGTTTAACACCACAATGTAAAGGAAAATTAGTAGATTTTAATACAGAGAAATATTTAATCAAAGGTAGAAAATCTTATAGATTAGAATGTGATACCTGCCACCGTCTACACAGATTAAAAGTATTTTATCCAGATGAACCAGGACTATCTACTGGGGAAATAATTTTAACAGGTATGGAATTTGCCTGGAGAACCAACCACCCATCCAAGATGACCGAACAACAATTAACTATGTGGCTTGATGAAGAAAGCAAAAGGATAGTTAAAAACAAATCAGAGTACATCCGTAGAGATGAACAATTAATGTTAAGAATCCTGGATATGGTAAACAAGAAAATAGATAAGGTTTTAAAGGAGAATCAAAATCTTAAAAAACAAATTTCAAATTTTAAAAAATTAATCAAAAAAGGTAAGGAGGAGGGATAAAGGAATGGGATATGGTATATATACTGATGGAGAAGGTAAAGAACATACAGTACCAATGCATATGGTTAATATTGGCACGACAGAATCACCAGAATATGCCCTTGTATGTTCTATTGCAGGTGTTGAATTAACAATAGGACAAATTAATGTTAATACAGATGAAATTGAAGGATTATTAGCTCATTTAACAGACGGAAACCAGAAAACACAAATTGTAGATGCGGATAAAAATCCAGTTGAACCAGTAAATAGTATTGGTATAACACCACCAACCACCTTAGTGGCCGCTGTGAAAACAGTAACCACCGCAGGAACTGGAGAGAGAATTACGGCCACTTCTACACCATGCCAGTATGTTATAATCAGCGCCTTACCTGATAATACAGGTACGGTGTTTGTCGGTGGTTCTGATGTGGATAAAGACACGATGAACGGTATCCCATTAACCAATCCGGCTGATGGTGATGGTATTAAAGTCCCAAGTAGTATTATAATCCCTATTGACGATTTAAACAAATTATACGTGGATGTCACAGCAAGCGGCGAGGGCATATCCTATACAGTATTGACTTAAGGGGATGGAGATAAGATGGATAATTCTATCCTTTTTAAGCATTATTACAACAGACCGAACCCAGTACTGGGTAAGAAGATTAACCCCGAGTTGTTTTCAGATAACCAGGTAACAGGTACAGACGCTGAAGGAACGACAGAAGGATTTGCAGGGAATCATGGGGATGAAACAATTGAAAGCAGTACCGAACAGGCAGCAGTCGGGGCTAGAAGCCTTAAATGCACGGTGCCATCACAATATAAGGGGATAAAGGTAATCGTACCAACAAATTTGGAACCGCTTACAACTTATCTAATATCATGGAAATCATGGTGGCCTACTGGGGTTCAAAAATATAGTGGATTTGGATATTTTAACACTTTTCTTTCAGCATATTTTCCATCTACATATGGTCATGGAACAAGCATGTGGGAAACAATATCATTTGAATATACAACAGATGAAACCCATTACAACAACCCATTAATGTATGTATCTGAATGGTCCAACAGCCCAGACCCAACATATTTTTATGTTGATGATTTCAGCCTTAAAAAGAAATGAAGGTATGGAGGTAAAAAAATAATGATAATTCTAACAACATCCCCATCTCCAAGACGAAGATATGAATCAAATGTCTTCATATCTGCATCTAACGCATTAAATAAACATAAAAGCAATAGTAATATAGTATGTGATGGAATAAACGATGAACAACAAGTATTAAGTATAATAGATGAATTTAAGGACGAAAATGTTGGTGGGGCAATTCAATTATCAGAAGGAGATTTCAACTTCGACGACACCGTCTTGATGGAAGATAATATTAGTATATTAGGGGCGGGAATGGGAGCAACCACCATCACGCAATCTGCAAGCAACAAAACAACATTCGATGCTATAACCAATTGTAATTATGACGGTAGCCATGTATCCATTAAAGATTTAACCCTAATATTACCATTAACCAACAGTGGGGATGGGATTAATATTGGAACACGATCTATCGTGGAGAATATAAGATTGGGTGGTGGAACACCAGATAGTTATGGTATACGAGTTACAAATGCTTATCTTTTCAGTTTAAGAAATATTTACACCACAGAGGGAACAGACCCGCAGCCCATACAAGCAAATATGAACCCATTACTAGTAGAATGCACCGATAACCTCTATAATTATGGCAATGCACAAATACAAAATATACAGGGACTAATACAAGAAGACTGTACCGGGATAACATTTAGGGGAGTTCCTAATAGTCATCCTATCAATCTCATAGACGTTTCATCGGTAAATCTCGCTGGAAGACCCAATAAAACAAATCAGATAGGGATAAGCCTGGAGAATGTGGGAAGTTGTAGTTTTACATCATTAGATTTAGAACAATTTGCAACCGCAATAGATATGAGTCCCTGCCGTGGAAGTGTTTTTACTAATTGCTATTTTGATGCAGATGAAAACGTTGGATATGATGATAATTGTAATACAAACCTATTCGTCGGGGGACACAACCCACAAATACCCATCAATGTCGGAGATTATGTTCATGGTGGAAGTTGGAGCGGAGTGATAGGCGGCCCGCCAACAACAGGCACGTGGACAGTTGGTAATACTGTGAAAATAATAAATCCCCAACCTGGTGGCTATTTAGGATATGTTTGCATAGAAACAGGCGAACCAGGAATATGGAAAGGATTCGGATTAATAGAAGACGATTAAAACATTATTAGAAATCGGTACAGAAAAAACACCCTGGAAACCCGGTAAATAATAATATTATAAAATGGTGATATAAGATGGTTTATGCTGATGATTTAATAGAATTGGATGATGTTAAACAAGAAGGTACTATAACCGGTACGAATCTTGATACTGATATTGAATACAGAATACCAAAATCTATTGAGAATATTATCTATGAAGAATTAGGATTGGAAACACAAAGCCAGATCCAAGAATTAATAGATAATCGTAAAAAGTTAATCAGTTTAAAATGGGCTATTATATATGATGTACTGGCTTGGCTTGAGAATGAGGGTAAAATAACTGGTAAAAATATGGATGTAACCAGTGTAAAAGATAGCCAAGTATCCATAAGTTACAGTAGACGTAGCAAATCAGAGGGTAATAATGCTAAATCCTATAGCCAGTTAAGTAAGGATTATGTTTTAAAGCTTAAACCAGTAAAAAGAGTTGGTGGCTCTCCTCATGGTTACTAATAACGCATTTTCACCAGAAATGTTTGATACTTACATAGATACATTTGGTATAGAAATAACGGTAATAACAGTTACTCCAAAAATAGTTGCTGGAGAAATCCAGAAAAATAAAAAGGGTAAAATAATAACAGAAGAGGAAACATCACCACTTATTGCCAGGATACTTGAAAATCCAACCAATGAAGTATTATGGAATAACATGATACAACAAAAAAGTGATGCTATTGGATTATTTCATAAAACTGATAAGGATAAATTAAATGAGAATAGCCGGTTATTGTACAATGGACAGATTTATTATATGAAAGAACCAAAGGAACGATTTACACATATGGAAGTTCCTTTATCCAAGAAAAAAGTATAGGAAATAGAATATGGGTAGCATATCTACAATAGCAGATAAAAGCCAAGTATTAAACTGGATAGATGATAAAACCAGTAATGCACAGCCAAGAATGAATACATTAATTGAAGATATCCTTAATTTATTCCTAATCATTGCTCAAGCCCTTGCACCCATAAAAGAGGGAACATTAGCCGGTAGTCATATAGTTGAAGTTTTTGGTTTGGAAGGATGGATGTATCCAACTGTTGTTCATGCTACCTTTATTATCCTTGGTGTTGATCATGAATGGACAATATGTCCAATAAATAAAAAAAGCTTATATTGGGAGGGTTTGGATCATCCATTACCCATAGGAAGATGTGTTACACATCCACCAATGACACCAAATCCTTATATGGATGACACCATGGATGCAGGTTTAACACAAACCGATCAGCTTTTAAGTGATTATGGGGATTGGATGGTATCATGAAGGAAGAATTAGAGGAAACAGTATTGGATTGGCTTAAAACATTAAAATATAAAGATAATCAAATCACTGATAGTTTTATCAGGGGTAGAGCTGATAAACCAACAGGTAATAGTACATCAATTGTTGATTACCACCAACCGATAAGTAATAAACCAAAGGAACATAGGATTGGTAGTAAAAGGAAAGAGGTGATAGGACAAGGCACAATTACATTAATTTACAAGGCAATAGATGAAGAGGGAGCAGTGATAGAGGAAGCAGAAGAATACAATGATAAAATACCAGATTTGATTAGTGAACATATTTTCAATGATCCTTCTTTGGGGGGTACAATACCAGGTGAAGTTATAATTATTAAACAAGAATCTGGTTTTGTAGAGCTTAAAGAGAGTGAGGATAATTACCCATTTATAAGTTACCTTGTATTTGAGTATAAGGGATTATGGGTAGCACCACAAGATGTCTAAAATTTTAAAATAATTTCTAAACGGAGGGAAAAATATATGGGAGCAATACCACAAAATGATTTAGATGCTATTGTAGCATTACAATCAAAAAATGTAGGGTTAGTTGTAGGACTTGAACAAGAAAACATAGCATTAACCGGTACAGGTATAAATTGGAGCATACCAGAGGAATATCTACCAATATTCCCAAGAACTTGTGTATCACTTACCGCGATAGCCAGTGATATAACCGTTACAGATAGTGGAGTAGAACAAGCAGTAACAAGTATAGATTCCGATGGGAATATTGTACTTGAATCAAGCGCCACTGCACCAGTAGCAACATTTATACAGGAATTTGAACCATACCTGGCACAGAACGTAAAAGTAGATGTATCCCAGGATTCAACCAGTGTGGGAAGGATAAGAAGTGATGTAAAGAAAAAAATCTATGGGGCAAAAGAGATAACCATAAGCCAAGACCAGTTAATAGGGGATATGGAAACACTTATCCAATTAGCATTTGATGATTATGTTAATGAGGATGTAGATATCCCAGATAATGTAGATGTTTTTGAATTATCCAGCGAACCCAAAGAGCTTTATGCCTATGTTATATTGGAAAAATCTGGTGTAGCACAAGGTAAGATGTATTTCCCACAAGCCAGATGTACATTAACTACACTTATTGATGTAAGTGAAGGGGATACTCCACAAAGCAGTATGGAAATATCTATAGATAAAGCACCAATGATTGTTAGACCCAAAGCAGCAACTTAATTTGTTTGGGGATTTGATGATCCAAATTTTTTTATTTTTTTTATATTTTATTTTACCTAATTAATGTGAGGTTAAACCATGGAACTGACATTTAAAGAACCAGAAACAATAACAGTACCAATAATAGATGAAAAAGGAAAAAATAAAGATATTATATGTGAAATAATCCCATTAGAAGTAGAGGATATGAAATTAACAGTCATATTCCAAGAATTACAATTAGAATTAGATGAATTAACTTATACCAAAGAGGATCTGGAAAATCAAATAGCAGATTTAGTACAAAAATCCAAAGAGAAAAGTAAAAATAAAGCTGTTATTAAAAAACGTGGTGAACAATTACGTAAATTAACCAGGGAATTAAGAGAAGCCAGTATGGTAAGGGAAAAATTTGTTATAGAAAAATTATTACCAACACTTACAAATGTGGTGGATAAAGGGCTGGTTATCTTTGGTACGGAAAAAAAATTTATATTACCATCAAGACACCGGACACTTCCTAAAATGATGGCAATAGCTGTAAAGATACTTAATATTACTACTGAAACAGATACAGAAGTTGATACAAATTTTCAACTGGAAAAACCCCAGAAGAACGACTCAAAACAATCAGAGCCGGAGTAATGTATTTGGAGCAGGTGAGCAATAAAAATGAGAAAGAAATTTTAAAATTACCTTATCCTAAATTTATGGAGTATATTAATTTTTATACGGATTCCAAAGAGTTCCTTAAACCCAAAATGCCTAAAGACCAACAATTAAGTGAGTTAGAACGAATTAAAAAATTAAAACAATCATTAGAAGGGTGAAAAACTTTGGTTGAACAAAAAGAATTGGGTATAAAAGTAACCGGTGATATTGAAGATATCACAAATGCTTTGGGGTCAGTAGTAGATCTACTTACCAACATAGTAGACAAAACAGTTGAAGTAGTAGTTAGTGTTAATGATACCCAACTACAAGAACTGGATACCCAATTGGAAACTTTGGACAACCAAACACTTGATGAATCTGTACAGGTAGAGGATAGCCAACTTGATGAAGTGGAAACCACCATAGAACAGTTAGATGGACAAACAATTAATGAAATAGTGGATGTTGATGCTACAGAACTGGATACGGTAGAATCTGATTTGGAACAGTTAGATGGACAAACACTCCATGAAACAGTAGAAGTTGATAGTCAAGGTATTGATGAGGCAACCAATAGTTTACAAGAATTAGGCAATACCGGAGAACAAGCCAGTAACCAAGTAACAACAAGTATGGACGGTGCTATAAGTAAAGTTGATGAATTAGGGAATAAATCATCAGAAGCAGCACAGAAAACAGGAGAAATAGGAGATAAAGCCCAGGAAACAGGTTCAAAAGCAGAATCTGGTATGGATCAAGCCATCCTTGCAGTTGCCGCACTTACCGTTGGATTAGAATTAGCAGCCGAACAAGCCCAGGATCTAAATATTTACTTTGATAAAGTAAGTGGCACAATACCAGAAGAAGAAATGAGGGATTTCTTTGCCACTTTATCCAATGCTAAATTCCCAGTGGATGAAGTACGTACATACATAACTCTTTTAAAACAGATGGGTCTTACCTCACAAGATGAACTTGGTAAAAGCGCACAAGCTTTTAATGATATACGGATTGCTACCGGATCATCTGTTGAAACGATGAAGAAATTTGGTAGTTCCGTTGCTGTTATGGGTATAGACCTTGCCAATATACCAAGTGCCTTTAATGCCATAGCATATGCACAAGCCAATGTTATAGGTGGATTTGAGGCATATGTACAGTGGATGCAAAAATATGATGCTACATTCAGGGAATTAGGTTTAAACATAGACCAAACAGCAGTTATAATCGCAGCAGCCACAAAAAAATGGGGTGGTGGGCGAGCTGCTTATCAAGGATTAAATGAAGCAATAAGAGAAAGTAATGGTAACCTGGATATATTAGAACAGAAACTTGGTTTACAACCTGGAGCTTTAGCCCATGCCAGTGAAGAAACAGCAAAATATAGTGGAAAAATCGAGAAAAACAGTGATATAGTAAGGGATCATACTACCGCATTACAACAAAGTGGTGATGTAGTAAGTGATTTACAAGTGAGATATGGTGATCTGATTGAAACACTTGGTGGTTTGGGAGCTGTAATCGCAAGTATAGCAGGTATCTTTGGATTGGTTATACCAAAAATACTTGGTATGTGGGATGATCTTTGGAAAACAACATACAAAGAAAGTTACACTAAAGGATTGTCAGGTATAGTTGATAAGGTAAGATCATTTGGTGATGATGTAGGTAAAACCATAAAAGGATGGATAGGATGGGGTGATGATGCTGGAAGAGCTGCTGGAAGAATTGGTACAGCTATTGAAGGACAGGTGGATAATCCTACAATTTGGGGTAAAATAAGAAATTTTGGTAGTCGAGTAAGTAATATTATTAATAAGGATTGGGCTATTTGGGGAGATGAAGCTGGAAAGGTAACTGTTGATATGGTAAAAGGTGTTGATGGTACATGGACAGCAAAATCACCAGGTATAATAGATAAGATAATTAATTTTGGTAGGAGAATACCCACTGCTCTTGATGATGCAATAAAGCTTGTTGGCTGGAAATTACCATCCTTGGATGGTGCAGGAGTAGGTATACTGGATGGTTTGGGTGGTGGCATATTAAAAGCCATACCTAAATTAGTAAGTAAATTAGCCATACCATTAACAATAGCCCAATTAATAGCAGAGGAATTATATAATTATACTGATAGATTAGATGAGAGTGTAGGGGAAACTTATTTTGATATGCTTACATCAGGGTTTGGACAATCCATATATGAGGCATTAGTACCTGAATTTTTAAGGAATTTCATAGATCCTTTAAATGATTTTTTATCACCTTCCCATCTTGGTCCTTTGATATTTGGTGAAGGATATACCCAAATGACGGATTGGATAAGCACAAATATAGAAAAACCTTTCCGTGATTGGGTGGATAGTATAATCCCAACTTTACAGGGCATCATATCCGGCACTACTAAAATAGATATATTAGGAATGATCTTTGGTGGTATTGGTGATCCGGGAGCTGGTTTAAATAGTATAATTGAAGGTATTAAAAGTTCTATTGTGGGTTTTGCCAGTTGGCTTACTGGTGTACCCATGACATGGGTTCCCTGGGATTGGAATAATATCATGGGTAATCTGGGATTGGTATGGACAAATATAACAACACAATTTACCAATTTCACCACGTGGTTATCAACAATACCAGGACAGATAGTTAGTTTCTTTTCTACTTTACCAGAAAATCTTGGTAGATTGGTTGGAGATGCTATTGTTTTTATTTTACAAAGTATCTACAATATTTTAAGCTTTATTATTAACCTCCCGGGACAGATTGTGGCAGCATTAGGTAATCTGGGAGCTCAAATACAGGGTGTGGTAGCAAATATATTACCAGCTATACAAGGAGCATGGGCGCAGGTTACCAAAATATTTACTGATTTTTATAATTTTATAGTTGCTCTCCCAGGTAATGTTGTCATAGCACTTACCAATCTTGGTACACAAATCTACAATACACTTGTAGCCATGGTAGAAAAAGTTAAGGTAGGATTAAATGTTGTAATCCAACAGTTCCAAAATTTCATTAATTGGATGGTAAATTTACCGGGAACGATTGTAAGTTATGTTACCAAGATGGGTAACGATATGATCGCGGTTATCCAATCTATACCAGAAAGAGTGAGAGTGGCTTTAAATGTTATAATCCAAAAATTTAATGATTTCATTAACTGGCTTAAAGGATTACCAGATGAAATAAGAAAATGGATTGAAAAAACATTTAATGATATGGTAAATGTTATTGCCAGTATTCCAGATAGGGTTAAAAGGGAACTGGATAAAGTTATCAACAAGTTTTGGGATTTCATACACTGGATAGAAGGATTACCCAATCAGTTATACCGAGCCATTTTAAATGCTTGGGATGGATTCATGAGAGGATTAAGTGAAAAATTTCCACAAATAGAATACTGGCTTGGTAAGATAAGGGATCTATTCCCACACTCCCCACCAAAAATTGGTCCATTAGTTGATATTATGGATTGGGGAAAAAATATGGCTGATGCTATCGGTTCTGGATTTGATAGGGCATTTCCGGGAATTGCTGGTAGATTTGCAGATAAGTTACAGGTATTAAAGGATATGGGTATGGATTTACAAACTGGTTATAATTTTGATGTGGGAATACCAGAAAATAGGTTAAAGGTAATTAATCAGACAATGAGCAATCTTAATGAACCTAATACTACCAATGATAATAGTTTTTCCCTTACTTTACAAGTGGATACCGTAAATGCTGCTACCAAGGAGAAGGCAAGGGAATCCTTGGAGAATGTGGAAGAGGTTATTAAGGAAATATTAGAACAGCAATTAGCCCAGAAAGGCATACCAATCTATAATATAAGATAAAAAGGAATTATACCATGAGTAATTATGAATATTGGATGTTTAATGATATACCAATAGAAAATGTGATGAAATCCAATTACGATAAAGAAAAGGGTATTATCACATTAAATTGTTATACAGAAGGGGATAATGAGAATGATCCCAGATATATAATTAAAGCATGGCAGGAATATGAAGCTATATCAGAAAGCCGGACAACTGGTGTTGGTGGTAAAGTTGTATTACAAACTAATAGATCCAAAACCTATGTTTTAACAAATGCTATCCAAAATTTCCGGTCTGTATTAAGTAAAGTATCATTTACAGAAGATGAAAATAGTGATAGGTTAATATTTTTTGATTTGGAATTTACTGTTGGGGACATTATTTATATAGACAAATATGGTAAACGATATCTCCCCAGGGAAACAACAGCAATAAAGATTACAGATGGATTTTACAGGGAAGAGGAATATGAAGGTGAAAGGGTTTATCTTGGTACTTTTACTTTTAATTATGATGGACATAGTCCCCTTGTCCTTGCCTCTACCAGTAATGCCGATCTTGAAAGTGATAGGATTTTTATTGATGATTATCTGGAATTAATTGTAAATGGCAATCTGTATAAAGTAATTCCAGAAAATCCGGGAGTAATTACTTATGTACCACCCATTAATGTAACCAGCTTATTCCGGCAAGGAGTAAATACTATCCAGGCAACCATAGTAAGTCAAGCACCAGTACAAATTGGTTGTAGTAGTTTATGGTTTATACAAGGGGCATATCCTAATTTAAGTTATAAAGAATATTTGGATCAATCAAATACTTATGGTGTGTTGGGGGTGAATATGGGTGAAGTAAAAATTACCGAGGAACATCCCATAACCAGGGTGGATATTTATGGTGGAGCAAGTGAATTACCAGGATGGGTAGAAGTTAATGGTATAAGAAAATATTGGCATTATGCACGTGATCAACAGATAGAGAAGCTTATATTTGATGTGGATAGGGTTCAACAGGTAACAATTAAAAGCCCAAATTATTTAAACCCACCAAACAATTTTAAATACCATAAAACAATGATAACAGCGATATGTACCTTTTATAATGAGAATATAAGTATATTGGAAAAATTCATCGAGGGAATGTAAAAATATGGCTATCGGAGATTGGGTAATAGGAGATTTCGCACCAAGTAATGTAGTGGATGCTTTTTACACCCAAAAAGAAGTTACACTTACTTGTGCATCCTTTAAGAAAGATGACGGAAGCGATCCGGTAGATGAAATATTACAAGTACAAAGTAAAGTAGCTTATGGATATGATAATAGTGATGTAATAGGGGGTACAATTTTACAATCCTATAATCCAGATGATATAGTAGTAGTTACAGATGGATTTGAAAGTTTTTATGGTGTAATATCTAATGTAATAACACCAGAAGACCAGATGGCGGATAATTACATCCGATACCAGATTAAAATAGCACGATTCGTACCACCAAAAGAAGCAGTATACGCGGGTATATTACCAGATGGTGATGAAACAATCTGGGATGACGATTGGGAAATGGGATATGAAAAATATGGAGTAGTAGATTGTACAGATAGAGGAAGTAGTGGTGGAGGAAGTTATGTAATTGGACAAGAATATTCTAATCTTAATGTTTTTAGGAATTATGAGATAGGGGGAGCAGCATATGATCCAAGATTGGGTTGGTTAATGCCAACAGGGACAAGACATAAAATGCCTAATAACCTTTATGGTTATGCTTTATCAATTGATTTGGGAAGGGTATATAAACAAGTGGTTTTAAATGTGGGCTATGGTGGACCAGGAAAAGCAGTTATAGGTGAATTTGGAGAAGTGAATTATGTTAATGTAAATAATATAAGGGATGCTAAATTAACAGTCAATGATAAAACTTATAATATTCCATGGAAAGCACAAGAAGGTTTTAATAATATTATAGTTCAATCATTTTATGCTGATATTAATAGTCAATATCTTATTTTAAAAGTTGAAGCTGATTGGATCGTATTCCAAATACAGAGCATAACACCTTTACTTGATGGTCAGGCATTATCAGATACTTGCCAACAGCAGGATAATACAGTACCATTTCCAGGTGGTCCATTATATAGTGGTATGTGGAGAGCGCAAGATCCTTATTATAATATTAATAAATTAAGCTGATAAACAACATATATTACATATATAATGTAAATTATAATTATATGAATGTATATTTTCAAGATAACAATAATCTGTTTTCAATTTGATCAAGAAGCCATTTTATCACACAATTCCACTAATTTATAAATAAAAAAATGCTAATTTTATTATACTACCGATAAGAGAAGTACGGAGCCTAAATATATTTCAGAGCATCTATAGAATCCTTCAGTTTATTAAGTGGCAAAGAAGCATTCAATAAATTACACGATAAATAATAAATTCTTTTCGATAAACATCATCGATGAATATATTTTGAGGAAACGCAAGTTTATTTGGAAAATCAGGGTAATGATGTGCTTCCATACTTATACCGGCAAAAGAGTGATAGGTGCCGGAAAGATAATCACCTGTATAAATCATGATTCCGGGCATGGTGGAATGCACTTCCAAACTCACACCCGATCTTTCACTCCGTAAAGTGCCCAGCTTTTTTAATTTACCGGTTTCTTCCCGAGCAATAAAATAGGTATTGTA
>ENA-UOOK01001367-UOOK01001367.1-fermentation-metagenome-genome-assembly--contig:-NODE-1367-length-32084-cov-44.317181_pt1 | contig 32084 bp, 30 predicted proteins | sample MGYA00245777_ERZ724023 | MGnify/ENA primary metagenome ERZ724023 (study PRJEB28704, sample SAMN03018312) | fermentation metagenome | biome: anthropogenic terrestrial biome; feature: soil...
ACGGCTCAACGGCAAACCAACGACGTTCGAATAGCAGCCTTTGATGCCAGACACGAAGACAGCAGCATGACCTTGAATGCCGTAAGCCCCGGCTTTGTCAAGGGGCTCCCCGCTGGCGACATACGCCTCAATTTCGCGTTCACTCAGTGAACGAAACTTTACCAGGGTGCATTCGGTTGCGGCTCTGCTACGTCCTGTTGCGGCGTCAACCAGGGCGATGCCTGTGCAAACGCGATGTACACGCCCACTCAGGCTGCGCAACATGGCAGCAGCTTCGTCGCTGCTGCCAGGCTTACCAAGTATTTTGTCGCCGATCACAACCATTGTGTCGGCGCCTAACACCAAGCCACGCCCTGTGCGTTCGGCAACCTCAGTCGCTTTGGCCAGCGCCAATGCCTTAACCTTTTTCACAGGATTACATTCTGCTGTATTTTCCGCCAGCCTGCTCGGAATCACAGTAAAGCTGAGACCGATTTGGCGCAATAATTCCTGTCGGCGGGGCGAAGCGGAAGCCAAAATCAGTTCCAAGCAGCATCCTCCGATCAAAGGCTCGGCAGCTAAACAACATACTTTGGATATTTTCCACACGCTCGCCGAGATCCCTCTTGTTAATTGTACTTCCATCTGTCTTTTTCAGGCTGGTCCGGAAAAGAACGGCAGTGCAGCTCAGCGCCACCGGAAATGGGAGCTAGCGCCTCAGCACATCAGCACCTCAGCGCCACGAAAACCGTTCGCGAAAACCCGGAGTCATATGGATCTCTCCGTCACTGTCAACTAAAATGGCTCCCACTTCCGGAAAGTGACTCTCCAGAAAGGCCAGCCCTTTGGAGACGCCCATTACGAAAACAGCCGTCGACAAAAGATCCGCCTGCAGAGAATCGCTACTGACAATCGAAACGCTCTGCATGCCAGTAGCCGGAAAACCGGTGGCGGGATCGATAATATGATGATAGCGCTCACCATTTTGGATAAAGAAGCGCTCGTAATCCCCGGATGTCACAACTGCACCTTCATTGATGGACAATGTTCCCAGAAACCTTTCGCTGTTACGGGGATGCGTGATGGAAATGTTCCAGGGACGCTTTTCCGGATGTCCCCCGAAAACGACAATATTGCCACCGGCATTGATCAGAGCGTGTCGGACACCGTTGCCTTTGCCGCCATTACCCCTGCCCCTGTCGCCGGCTGCTGGCGGCTCCACTAAGCGCTCCATGGCTGCGCCCGTCGCATATCCTTTGGCGGCACCGCCCAGATCGAAGGCCATGCCAGCCTCCGTAAGCTCTACTGTGCTTGTGGACGGATCCAGAATTACTTTGCGATAATCCGTAAAACGTAGCGCCCGCCGGATTTGTTCCCGATCCGGCACCTGATTCTGAGCTTCGGCCTGTTTCCACAACCCGGAAATTCTTCCAATCAGGGGGTTAAAAGCCCCATCAGTCAGTCGCGCCATCGCCAACGCCGCTTCAATTACCTTGAAAGTATCGGCCGAAACTTGGACTGCCTTTTGACCGGAGGCCGCGTTCACCATTGCTAGTTCGCTGCTACTGTCAAAGACATTCATGTGTTGATCAGACGTGGTGAAGACGGCCATTGCCTTGTTAACGGCGGCACTCGCATCTGGTCCATAGGCTTTAATCGTGATAAAAGTGTCCATGGCATAGATGGTCTGCTCCGTAGGTAGCGTAGCGCAGCCCGACAATGTTACACAACATGCAAACAAAAGGAGCAGGAGAGCAATCCCTGCTCGCCAGCTCCGTAATATCAAGTACATCCTAAAAAAACCTCCCACAGGCTATCCTGGGTGCATGCTTTTATCTACCAGTTATCGTTTTCATAGGGCATTTTTCTATGCAGACTCCGCAAGACGTGCATTTTTCGGGATCAATATGCGCCAGCGCGTCCTGCATGTCAATGGCATCCACCGGGCAGTTTTTAACACAGATCCCGCAGCCGATACACCCTACCTTACAGGTCTTCCGGATATCTGGTCCTTTGGCATGGCTCATACAACGCACATGGATCGTCTTATCAGCCGGTACAATAGCGATTAGGCCACGCGGACAAGCGACCGCACATTTGCCGCAACCATGACAGAGCGCCGGATCCACTTCGGCCAGGCCGGTAGAATCATTGAGGTGCATGGCTCCAAACGGACAGACCTGCACACAGCTGCCCTGACCGAGGCAGCCATAACCGCAATTCTTATGACCGCCAGCTACCTGATTGGCAGCCCAGCAGCTCTTAACCCCGGAATAGTCAAAATGGGTACCGCATTGGTCTTTCCCGCCATGGCACATGACCATTGCAACATCAGCAGTAACATCCGCGTCTTTGCAATCAACACCCATAATATGTGCAATGGCAGGAACGGCCTTTGCTCGGCCAACCGGACATTTGTCGATCGGGGCCGCCCCAGTGACAATCGCCTGCGAGTAGCCCGCGCATCCTGGAAATCCACAGGCACCGCAGTTTGCGCCAGGCAGAACGGCGGCAATCTTATCAATACGCGGATCAGCCTCAACCGCGAACTTCTTGGAAGCATAGCCGAGTCCAAAACCGAAAACCAGACCCATCGCAGCCAGTAACCCGACTGCGGTGAGAATTGCTGTCAACATTCGTTGCCACCTCCATCATAGCCCAAGTAGCGCCTTCAGATTAAACCCGTTGAATCCCATGAAAGCCAGTGATAAGAGCCCAGCTGTTACCAGTGCCAGCGGAAAGCCTTCAAAGGACTTATAAACCTTATTGGTAGCCTGACGTTCACGAATCGCGGCAAAAGTCACGATAATTAGCGTAAAGCCCAGAGCTCCCCCGATGCCGTTGACCACCGAGGTGATAAAGTCATAATTCTCGGTCATATTAATGAGCGTCACACCAAGCACGGCGCAGTTCGTGGTAATGAGCGGCAGATAGACGCCCAGCGCCTTATAAAGTCCCGGGCTGACCTTCTTGAGCACTACTTCCACCAGCTGGACCAGAGCGGCGATCACCAAAATAAAGGTCAGTGTTTGCAGGTATTCCAAATGCAGCTGCACGAGCAGCATCTGTACCAGATAGGTAATCGCAGAAGCCATCGCCATTACAAAAGTAACGGCCATGCCCATGCCAAATGCTGTTTCAACCTGCTTGGAGATGCCGAGAAACGGACAGATCCCCAAAAAGCGTGACAGTAGAAAATTGTTTACCAGTATGGCACTCAGCAGTACAAAGGCAAGGTTACCGACCATTAGCGCGCGCCTCCCTCCGCTGGGAAATATAGTTAATCAAAGCCATCAAGAGACCGAAGGTGATAAATCCTCCTGGAGGCGAGATCATGATTTTTGCCGCAAACGCCTCATTAAACAATTTAAACCCGGCGAAGCCAAAGTCTTTAGCGACTAACAATTTGCCAGTTCCCAGTATTTCGCGGATCGTGCTCATGAGCACTAATGAAAGGGTAAATCCCATGCCCATGCCAAGGCCGTCCGCCATTGAATTAATCACCGGATTTTTTGAGGCAAATGATTCAGCGCGGGCCAAAATGATACAATTTACTACAATCAAGGGAATGAAAATCCCCAGCACTGAATGAAGTGAAGGCACAAAAGCGGCCATTAGTTTATCCACAATGGTGACAAAAGCTGCAATCACCACGATATATGCCGGAATACGCACTTTGTCGGGAATCACATTGCGCAGAGCCGAAATAATCGCATTCGAACCGACTAAGACCACCGTGGCTGCCAGTCCCATCCCGATCCCATTCGATACTGACAAAGAGGTGGCCAGCGTCGGGCAGGTTCCGAGCACCAAACGGAAAATAGGGTTTTCCCGTGCGATGCCATTGGTTAGATCATTCTTGATACTCATTGCTTTGCCCCTCCCTAATAAGTCAAGTCAAGCCCTGTGGCGGTGGATCTGTAGAGTTCAAAAGCGGCGTTGATTCCGCGTACTACTGCACGTGATGAGACCGTAGCACCGTTAACCGCATCAACGTTGCCGCCGTCTTTGGTAACTTCAAGGTCGTCCGAAACGGCCTGACCAGCAAAAGCTTCCTGGCCGTAAAACTCGGGTTCTGCGATCTTGCTCCCCACTTGGGGGGTCTCGCTCTGAGAAATCACGCGTATACCGGTCAGAGAGCCGTTGGCATTCATACCAACGAGTAACATTATCGTGCTCGCGTATCCGGTCGGCAGAACCGTGACAACCAAACCCGTGGTGGAACCTCCATCGGTTCCGGATTGGGCAACATAAATGTCACCAAATAGATCCTGAATTTCTGCAGGCGCTTGATTTTTCAGCTCATTATTCAGGACGAAAACACTACTGCTACTGCCTGGCAATACTTCCGAAAGTGCATTTTGCAGGGCGTCTTCTTTCTGTTTCTGAATCAGCGGTTCGGTGAATGAATTGACGACAGCCAGGGCACCGGCAGCACACCCGGCAATTAGCATCAGGATTACTCCCAGTTTAATCGATTCACGCACGGCCTTTCACCTCCCCGAAAATACGCGGGACAGTGAGACGATCAATCGTAGGAGCAAAGGCGTTCATGATCAAAATCGAGTAGCAAACGCCCTCGGAATTCGCTCCGTAACGGCGAAACAGAATCGTTAGCAGCCCTGCTCCGATGGCAAAAATCACACGGCCTTTTCTGGTTATCGGTGAGGTTACATAATCGGTAGCCATAAAGAAAGCCCCGAGCAGCAGGCCGCCAGCCAGCAAATGGAATAGCGGATCCTGCCTGGAAATTAGAGCGATCACGGCGACTGTCCCAAGGTAAGCCACAGGAATACGCCAATCTATAATACGGCGGATAATCAAATACAGGCCGCCAGCCAGGAGTGCCATAGCAGAGACTTCGCCTAATGAGCCGGCGATGTTACCCCAAAATAGCGGTTCGAGCGGTACTTGTACCTCCATGGATTTAGCCAACTCCAGCGGCGTAGCCGAGCTAATCACGTCGCTGGCCGCTGAAACAGCATCACTCGCTGACAACTGCTGAACCAAAGATTGTGCGGCGTGCGGCCATTTCCAGGTAGACATGAGTTTCGGCCAGGATGCTGTCAGAAACGCACGGCCAATCAGCGCGGGGTTAAACGGGTTGGACCCTAATCCGCCAAATACTTGTTTAGCGATGGCAATCGCAAATATGGCACCCAATGCCGGAATCCAGAGCGGTACCGTCGGAGGCAATGTTAAGGCCAGCAGCAGTCCAGTCAGGGCTGCACTTCCGTCCATGATCGTAGTTTTCTGCTTGAGGGCTTTCTGGATGATCGCTTCAGTGCAAACTGCTGCCACCATTGAGACCGCAATTACAGCCAATACGCGCCAGCCGAAAAAATAGACTGCGGCAGCGCTGGCTGGTAGCAGTGCCAGCATTACTTCACGCATAATGCGTTCCGTAGTCTGGGTAGTGGCGATATGGGGGTTGGATGTTACAACAAAACGCTCAGGCAACGCATTCCCCTCCTTATCCCTTTCTCCGTCTGGCTGCCACTTCAGCCTTGGCGGATTTAATAGCATGCAATAGTGGACGCCGGCTGGGACATACATAAGAGCAGCATCCGCACTCACGGCAATCCATCAGACCCGTTTTCTCAGCATCCGCAATTCTCCCCAATTCGGAGTACTTACCAAGGAAATTAGGTAACAGTCCATAGGGGCAAGCTTCTACGCACTTGCCGCAGCTAATACAGGCAATCGGCTCCAGTTTCCTGGCTTCCGCTTCAGTCAGCACAACCAAGCCAGCAGTTGCCTTCATGATCGGTACCGCTAAGTCATAATAGGACGGACCAGTCATGGGGCCACCTACGATTAATTTCGCTGCATTATCCTGTAGACCGCCGCAATACCTGGCGGCGTCCTCCAGCAGAGTACCAATCCTGACTTCCAAATTTTTGGGGTTCACAATACCGGAACCAGTAATCGTTACGATCCGCTGAATTAGAGGCCGACCTGTTAATAAAAAGTCCGCAAAAGTGGCCGCAGTTGACACATTGCTCACAATCGCGCCAACATCTGCCGGCAACCCGCCACGCGGAATCTCGCGGTTTAAGATCGCCTTGATAATCAGCCGTTCTTCACCTTGCGGATAACGGGTATGAAGCCTGACGATCTTGATTTGCGGCAGACTAGCGGTTACCCGTGTCAAACGATCGATGGCATCAGCCTTGTTATCTTCAATAGCAATAAAGCCAGCTGGCGCGTTTACCGCCTTCATAAAGGCACGCAAACCCAAGACAACCTTATCGGCTCGCTCCTGCATGACACGGTGATCACACGTCAGATAAGGCTCACATTCCGCGCCATTCAGAATGACAGCCTCAATCGGCTTGTCCGCAGGCGGCGCAAACTTGACGTGCGTCGGAAACCCTGCCCCGCCCATTCCGACAAGTCCGCATTCTTTGATCCAGTCCACGATTTGTTTGGAAGAAGCTTGTTCCCAGGTGTGATGAGGTGTCAGATCCGGATGCTTCTGATCGCGTCCGTCCGAATCAATGACCACTGAAAGAACTTCTTGCCCGGTGTAGGTGGGCATCGGAGCAACTGCTGCCACTTTGCCGGAAAGCGACGCATGAATAGGCGCTGAAACAAAACCGCCCGGTTCACCGATTACTTGTCCGGTTAGCACTTCGTCGCCAGGCTTAACCAAAGGTTTGCACGGCGCGCCAATGTGCTGCTGCAGCGGAATGATTACTTTCCCAGGAGGCGGCACTACTTCGATTGCCAGTCCAGCGGTACGTTTGGCTGGATTTGGGTGAGTTCCGCCCCGAAAGGGTTTCCAATGCATTTCAATTTCACCTCTCATGTCGATTGCGATCTATTGTCACAGACAGTAGTTGTTGATCTGCCTGCTATACTTCATAATCATACAACTCAAAAGAGGATAAGGGCACCCTTTTAGGCAATGCGCCGGCCTTTTTTGCCGGCACACCTGCCTGTTGCAGGCATTTTGGCTAAAAGGTGGCACAAAAAGTGAAACATACAAAAAAAGCAGCACCCAAAGCAGCACCCCGCTCAAAACCTATTTAAATGTTTTTAAATTCTCCTTTTATCGTCTTTTTCCTGCGCATAGTGAGTTGTTTTTGCATTTCGCGGATCTCGTCAGCGTCCGCGCCTGCGTTGGCACCAGCTGGCATTTTCGCTATTCCCTGCAAACAAAATGCAATCCAGACTGTTATGAAAAGGGGCCTGGCGGTTAAAACCAAGGCCTCTTCGGGAATTGGATCCAAGTGAGGGAATGGCACTTTACCACAGGTCTTGATGTCCCCGCACGCTCATTTTGACCAGCATTTCAGCCAAATCCGGAAATTGGATACCATAAGCGCGGGCGGCGTCCGGCATGAGGCTTGTCTCAGTCATACCAGGAATAGTATTCACCTCGAGCACGCACAGTTCGCCCTCATCGGGGACGATCATATCAACCCTGGCCATGTCGCGGCAACCGAGGGCTTTGAAGCATCGAAGTGCCGTTTCTTCAGCCTCTGCCTCTCGCTCAGGTCCAATTCGGGCGGGAATGATATGCTCACTCAGGCCTTTCGTATATTTAGCTTTGTAGTCATAGAGCCCGGTGTGCGAGATGATCTCTATTGTGGGAAGGACAATCGGTTTCTTGTTGCCGATGACTGATACGGTGATTTCCGTTCCCATCACGAATTCCTCTACCAACGCCACGTCGTCGTAGAGAAACGCATGCTCCAGCCCCGCGCGCAATCGATCGATATTATCGACGATCGTCAATCCCAGCGTCGAGCCCTGCTGATTAGGCTTAACAACGACGGGGTACGAGAGCCCAACCATGAGCCCGGTCAAAGTGTCCTTCTGGTCCTGGTCTACTGCCCTCCAGTCGTTGATAGAAATAACTTTACCAAGAGGAGACCTAATTCCTTGCCGAGCCAGGATTACCTTTGTCGTCACCTTGTCCATGGCGATGGCACTGGCCAGCACGCCGGACCCCACGTAAGGGATGCCTGCAATCTCCAGCATCCCCTGTACACAACCGTCCTCCCCGTAGCGCCCGTGCAACGCAATAAAAACCGCATCGGGCTTTTTCGTGAGCAGGATACCAAATGTGTTCTCATCCAACTCCAGCGTGAAAACATCATAACCCTTGCTCATGAGGGCGGAACTGATCTGGGTTCCAGTCTGAACAGATATCTCACGTTCAGAAGACTTTCCTCCCATGAGAACAGCGACCTTCACTAATATTTCCTCCTTAACATTCCCAAGTTGGGTGGGCGATCGCAAGTCTTACCAGACTAATGACCGGACAAAACCACAAGGATCTTCAGATCATTCACGTTCGTGCCAGTGGCACCGGTGAAAACCGAATCCCCTAGCTTCCTCAGCGCAGGGCTTACATTGTGCGTTTCCAGGCTGGCGAAAAGGTCTACCCCCACAGAGGCCGCCCTTTTGACGGACAATTCGTCGCATATCCCGCCTGCCAGATCTGTCGGTCCGTCGGTACCATCGCTATCAAGACCTAAAACGGCCACCTTTCCAATACCGTCAATCAGCAAGGCAGCGCCCACTGTGAATTCCTGGTTCGGACCTCCGTCGCCGGGTTGGCCGGTGATACGCACAGTCGTTTCCCCGCCGCCAATAATCGCACAAGGCACCTTCAACGGTCGCCCCGTAGCCAGAATTTCCCGCGCAATGTCGGCATATGTCCCGCCAACCTCCCGGCTCTCCCCCTGCAACATGGTGGAGAGTACCATGGTTGAGAGACCCATCTCTTGTGCCTTTTTATATGCGGCCTCAACCGCTCCTGTGCCGGGGACCAAAATGTAACTATGGATGTCATGGTCAGCCAAATCTTTCGCCTTGGGGCTCTCATCTTTGGCTGCGGCAGCCTGCAGGTGCTTTCGGACCGACTCCGGCACCTGGTTCCACAGGTCATACTTGGTCATGACACTATGGGCATCGGCAAACGTTGAAGTATCAGGCACGGTGGGACAGGTGATGTAATCCAGGTCATCGCCAATAACATCTGAAACGGTGAAGTTGATTATGCAAGCATGAGGGTGGATCATGCTGGCAAGACGCCCCCCCTTAACTTGTGACAGGTGTTTACGGACTGAGTTAATTTCGAAAATATTCGCTCCTGATCGCAGTAAAAGACGATTAACTAGTTTCTTCTCTTCAAGACTGACTGATTCAACCGGCATCGTCATAAGTGCAGAACTTCCGCCGGTGATCGCGCAGAACACCACATCTCCCGCTTGAGTCTTCCTAGCCAGTTCGACTGCCTCCTGCGTCGCACGGAATCCGGCTTCGTCGGGGACAGGATGGTTGGCAAACCTGAGCCGGACCCGCTGGAGTTGGCCTTCTTGTCCGTATTTACAGATCAGAACTCCATCAGCAATACGATCACCCAGAACTTCCTCAAGTGCCTTAACGATCGGAAAAGAAGCCTTGCCCGCTCCCAAAACGTATATTTTTCCCCTTTTTGAGAGATCGATTCGCACGTCGCCAGCAGTCAGAATGTTACCGCTTAACGAAATGTGAGATTTGGCTGCCGAATAAGGATTCGCTTTGTCCAGAGCATGTTCAACTATGTCCAGAGCCACCCGGCGCGCTTCAACGTCGCCGTGGCTCAACAGCTCTTCCCGATTGCGAATGTAAGCCATGGTTCCACCTACCTTCTTTCAGATGATGTGCTTGGAGGTAGCGACTAGCGCTACCTCCAAGCCAGGGATAGATTGATCGCAAAGATTGATCAGAACGCAATCTTAAAATCTTTGCCGGCATAACGTGCTTCAGAACCCAACTCTGCCTCGATTTGAAGTAAGCGGTTATACTTGGCCGTCCTCTCGCCACGCACCTCAGCACCGGTTTTGATCTGGCCCGCGTTCAGGCTGACTACCAAGTCAGCGATGATCGGGTCTTCGGTTTCACCGGACCTCTCGGATACCATGACGCCGTAATTGTTGCGGAAGGCCATTTCGGCAGCGTCGAGCGCTTCAGTAAGAGTACCGATCTGATTGACCTTCCAGAGCAAGGCATTTCCGGCTTTCTTGGCGGCACGTTCCTTGATGCGCGCTGCATTGGTGACGAAGAAGTCATCACCCACGATCTGAATTCCCAGTTCAGCGGTAGCCCGAATGAATCCGTCTACATCATCTTCCGCTAGCGGATCCTCGATGCTGACGATTTGGTATGATTTCAAGAGATCTTTATAGAAGGCAATCATGTCGGAGGTGCTGCGTTGTTCGCCTTCCAGCGTATACAAGCCAGTCTTGGCATCATATAGATGGGTGGCGGCGCAGTCCAGACCATAGACTATCTTGCTGGCATACCCCGACCGTTCGACAGCTAATACCAAGCAATCCAACGCCTCGCGGACTTTGGTGATCGGAGGGGCAAAGCCGCCTTCATCGCCTACGTTCGCTGCGATCTTGCCATACTTGGCGACAATGATTTCGCGGAGTTTGGCATAGACAGCATGGCCAATCTCCAAGGCTTCCATGAAGGTTTCCGCACCGATCGGGAAGATGCAGAATTCCTGAAACTCAAGATCGTTGGAAGCGTGCTTCCCGCCATTGATCAGGTTGAGTAGCGGAACCGGCAGGACATGGGCATTCACATCGATGTAGCGATACAAGGGCAAACCGACCGAATTGGCGGCGGCCCTGGCCGATGCAAGCGAAACTCCGAGGATCGCATTGGCACCCAGACGGGATTTATTCTTACTCCCGTCTAGATCGATCAACACACGATCGAGATGCCGCTGGGCCGTAACATCAAGACCTTTGACTTTCGGCCCAATGACTTCGGCCACATTCTTAACAGCCTTCTTGACGCCTAAGCCTGCGAAGCGAGCACCGCCATCCCGAAGCTCGGACGCTTCATGGGCGCCGGTCGACAGACCAGCCGGAACATCGGCGCGGCCGATGGTTCCGTCATTAAGCACCACGTCAACCTGAACTGTCGGATTACCACGGCAGTCCAATACCTCGCGGGCAAATACATCCTGGATAGCGCGTTTCATTTTTTCCACTCCTTTTTTCTTGACAAAGACCCATTTTGCAGAAATTACTCATTCATTCTCTAGTCGGCACCTGCATGAGCACTACCTGAAGGATAGTTACCGCTCAAGCTCGGATCGCTGTCCCAGCTCGTCCCAAGAGGGCCTCGTTGGCCTCGTTCAAGGACGCGATGATGGCACGATGGCCGCCATGTTCCACAAAGCGAACGCACGCTTCCACTTTGGGGCCCATGCTTCCGGCCTTAAAATGCCCCTGGCTCAGATAAATCCTGGCCTCTGCGGCAGACATGGCGTCTATGTTTTTTTGCTCAGGCGTACGATAACCAAGAGCCACCTTCGATACATCCGTAAGAATGAGAAGCGTATCCGCCTTTGTGTCCCGAGCCAGACACTCAGCAGCCAAATCTTTATCTATTACGGCTTCCACCCCAACGAGCGTTCCATCTGCGCCAACTGTCACGGGGATCCCGCCGCCGCCGCAGGCAATGACGACTGTTCCGTCAGTCGCTAAGGCGCGTATCGTTTCGTGCTCCACAATGGCCTTCGGGTTAGGGGAAGGGACCACCCGCCGCCAGCCTCGACCTGAATCCTCGATCCAAGTCTCGCCTTTTTCGGACATCCGCTTGCGCGCTACGTCCTCCCCGTAGAATGGTCCAACCGGTTTGGATGGCTTCCCAAAGGCAGGGTCTTTGGCGTCTACCTGTACCTGCGTAACGACTGTGACTACTCGCGGCCTTGGCTTCAGATCATTCAACTGTGCCAATAGGCTTTGTTGAATCATGTACCCGATCTGGCCCTGGCTCTGGGAACCGCAGATATCAAGCGGCATCGGAGGCACCAGTCGAGATGCCTCTTCCTGCTGGATAAGGAGATTACCGACCTGCGGACCATTGCCGTGGGTCACAATGACTCGCATCCCTGATCGAATCATGGTGGCTATTTGTCGGGTCGTCGTCTGGACATTAGCCCTCTGCTCTTCAGCAGTCCCGCGCTGACCGGGCTGCGAAATTGCGTTTCCGCCAAGGGCGACCACAATAACTTCGCTCATGTGTTTTCCTCCGTGATGGGTTCTACCGCATGATCAGTGACATAACAGCCTTTTGAGCATGGAGCCGGTTTTCAGCTTCGTCAAAAATGACGGAGTTAGGGCCGTCAGCCACGGAATCAGTTACTTCGTGTCCACGGTCGCAGGGCAGGCAATGCATATACAGTGCGTCCGGTTTGGCCAATTTCATCATCCGATCGTCGCAGATCCAGTTCTTGTTCTTGTTGAAAAGCTCTTTCTGTTTTTCTTCCATGAATTCGGGAGCCTGCGGCGGGAAGAGCGACAAGCTTGCCCAAGCCTTCGGGTATACCACATCGGCGTTTTTGAAAGCGTCCTGCATGGAGTCAGTTTCTTCAAAGGATCCACCATAGCGAGTGACGTTATCACGCACCGCATCCATGATGGTCGGGTCAAGTTCGAATCCTTTGGGGCGAGCAAAGCAGATGTTCATTCCGAACTTGCTGGCCGTAGCCATTAAGCACTGCGGCACCGAAACCGGCTTCTGGACACTCGGTGAATAGGCCCAGCTGACCACTAGTTTCTTATTGCGCAGATCACCCAGTTTTTCTTTCATGGTCAGGACGTCAGCCATCGACTGACAGGGGTGGTACACGTCGTCTTCCATGTTAATGACCGGAATACTGGCCCACTTGGCAAACTCCCGCAAGTATTCATTGCCATGACCGTATTTCCAGCCTGTCGGGTTTCCGTACAGACGGATGGAAATCGCATCACCGAAACGGCTGAGTACCCTTGCCACGTCAGAAACGCGCTCTGTTTGGTATGCCTTCTCTTCGCCGGCCACGGCGGGAGTGTAGATCTTGTCGGCATCAAGGTAGTTCGTATGGCCACCTAGTTGAGTCATGCCAGTTTCGAAACTGTTACGGGTCCGTAGTGAACGGTTGTAGAAGATGGCAAACAGGGTTTTGTTTTTCAGCAGCTCGTGTTGCCGACCCTCGGCGTTATCCGCCTTAAGACGTGCGGCAACCTCAAGAATGGACTCCAGTTCGTCCTTGGTGAACTCCAGGGTTGAGATAAAGTCGCGACCTCTCATCGATTTTGTCTGCATAATTTCCTGCCTCCTTGTATTATTGATGACTTACTTTTCACGCTCCAGTTCAAAGGACAGACAATGCGGGCCAGTGCCGCTCATCACGAATTGACTGAGGGGCGGGTCGTAAACCTTGAGTCCCAGTGCCCGAAGCTTCTGGTTTCCAACGGTGTTCTCTTTGAAGGAGAGTACCTTGCCATCGCCCAACGCCAACACGTTTACCGCTCCGGCGAAAACCGCCTCGGCAGGTATCTCAATACACTCGTACTTTTCACGTTTCAGGAAGCCACGGAACTCTTCTGGAATCGCTTCAGGGCAAATCATGACAGTCTTTGGGGCCACCACGGACATGATCATGTCCAAGTGATTCCACTTCGCGTCGAAATGAACTGACACGACCTTAATCCCGATGGGATTGAGGATTTTCTCAGCGTCGCGGACACCATCAAGAGTGCTGCGATTTCCAATTCCGACCGCGAGCGTCTGCTCGTCAAGGTACCAGCAGTCTCCGCCTTCAAATGCCCCTTGGGACACCCTGCCCACAATTGGCGCATTAATCTTTTGCAGGGCCTCGATGGCCAGTTCTTCATCGCCCTCATTGTCGGAGTACCGGAAGCTACCAATCAGGATTCCCTTGACTGTGTTAACGCCAAAGTCACGAGTGGCCACCTGATCGGGGTGTCCCGGCTGGGCTTCCTGCCACTCGATCTTAGCCCCGATTTCCTCGAAGACTTTTACGAACTCATGGTGCTGATCGACAGCTGCCTCCCGCGATACCTTGAATCCTTCGGCAATGTGCTGTCGGGCTACGTCACTGAAAGCGCATATTTCGTAATACGTGGGTTCGCATAATAATACGGATTTCAATTTTCCATGAGAGTTGAATACTACCATTTTCTCACCTCTCCCAGATGTCGCCCCAATGGCGGAGCTTGTTCTGCATGTTGATAGTTCAATACCGGTGTTCCCTTCTCAGGTGCGCAACGTTGTTTTGGGAGGCAATTTATAAATGAAGCCGCTTTTCCCCGGGCTCACACCACAGGAGACTTCCATCCGCCAAGAAGGGAAATTCTCTTGCTGCCCCCAGAATCTCAACCCCCTCTCGCTGCAATACTTCTGCTACGAGCGACTCGGAGACCCAAAGCCTGTCAATATGCGAGGTATCTCGTATCCAACACAGGCGCACGCGTGTCGGGTCCTCGTAGCGTGAAATCTTGGTCCCTACGATAACAACTTCACGGTCGGTTCCGCAAAGCATGGGAACATGAGCGTGCTGCGGCAATGTAGCTGTAACAAGGCTGGCATAAGTCGCGCCAAAGTCCATTTTTTCCACCACGCGGCGCGAGGCAATGTCCGCGATCGAGACGCCAGCGGCGTTTCCATGGGTTCCGGGAGAAAGGTCGAGTACGCCCATGACCGAAACATTGGGATGTTCGAAGTCGGAAACGTTCCAGATCTTCCGCCGGCCCGTAATATTCGGGTCGAATCCGGCTCCGCTGATGTCTTTTCCAACGTACTGCACCAGCAGGAAGTCGATGTCGTTAACCGGCAGTCCCGGCATCATGAGACGGGCCTCCGCTAGCAATTCCTTCTCGCGTTCTTCAAGACTATGCCCCGGAACCACCTCAACACGGGCGGTTTCCTTGTACGCATCTTCCAGAATGGCGATGCCACCGATCACATTCACCCGGGAGCGAATCACCCTGGCCACTTCCACAATATTGCGGCCCAGGTTGCCAAAACCGAAAGAATGGATCGTACTGGCCCCCCGATGTTTACCCAATCCAATCGCCAGCATCTTAGTCAAACCACTTTCAATTTCTCCGCTGAAGTCCGTATGCGGCTTCACACGATTGACAACGATTACTCCGTCAGCTGATGCTGCGGCCCAATCAAACCAGACTGGAACTCCCCCTACGGTACTACCAAGTTGGATTACTTCAAGGGAGGAACGGACTGGGATACCTAGAGTTGTTTCCGAAATACCATAGTCTTCAAGAATTTCCGTCTGTCCCTTCGCAGTGGGTCCACCATGGCTTCCCATAGCTGGAACAATAAAAGGCTTAAAATTCCTTTCTTTCAGCCATTCGACCAAGGCTTTGACGACACGTGCGATGTCAGTAATTCCACGACTGCCAACGGCAATTGCCACGCTGGCGCCCGGCCCCAGTGTTTCCAAGCCCTTGAGCCTTTGAAACTCTGTAACCAGCGTCTCTTCTAAAGCAGTAACACGCTTTCCGACAAATGACTGCGCTACGGGAACCAAGCGTGGAAGTGGAAACTCTCCTCCGCCTTCCAGTAACGTCTCTGCGGGAAGTATGGGAATTTTAACGAAACGAGCGTCTTCCATCAAGAATCACCGCCGGTGTAATGGTTTTGATTACTCAACAGCGTTAATGCCCAGATAAGCCTGCCTGACCTGCGAGCTGTTAAGCAAATCTGCCGCTGTGCCAGATAAGGTTACCCTTCCCGTCTCAAGCACATAGGCGCGATGAGCAATTCCGAGAGCCTGGACGGAGTTCTGTTCTACGAGCAGAACAGTACGTCCCGACGAGTTAACTTCTTTGATTATTTTGAACACCGTCTCCACCAAAGCTGGTGAAAGCCCAAGCGATGGTTCATCCATGAGCAGCAGCTTTGGATCGCTCATTAATGCCCTGGCAATCGCCAACATCTGCTGCTCGCCGCCGCTGAGCGTCCCAGCCATCTGTGTGCGGCGCTCTACCAGCCATGGAAAAAGCTCATACGCTCTCGCGATTCCCGCTTGAATTTTCTGTTTGTCATTAACTAGATGGGCTCCCACAAGCAGGTTCTCAAAAACCGTCAGGTTGGTGAAAAGACGCCTACCTTCTGGCACATGAGCAATTCCCATTGCGATAATGTCATGGGGCTTCGTTTTTGTGATATCGACGCCTTCAAAAATGATTTGCCCTTTGCGGGAAACGACCGACCCACAAATCCGGCGTAGCAACGAAGTCTTACCCGCCCCATTGGCTCCAATGATGGCAACTATTTCGCCTTCATTGACCTCCAGTGAAACGGAATCCAGAGCATTAATGCCGTCATAGAATACGTCCACGTCGTTGACACGCAACATTGCCGTCAGGCCTCCTTCCCGCCAAGATACGCTTCTACCACTTCCGGATTCTTCAACACTTCGGTCGGCGAGCCAAGGGCAATGGGTTTGCCGAAGTTAAGGACACAGATCCTCTCAGCCAGCTGGGATACCATCTCGACATGATGTTCAATCAGCATCACTGTGAGACCAAAGTGTTCCTTAATCTTAAGTATCAGACCAGCGAGTTCGTCTCTTTCTTGCGGGTTCATGCCGGCCGCTGGCTCGTCAAGGAGCAGCATCCGCGGCGAAGTCGCCAAGGCCCGGGCAATTTCGAGACGACGCTGGTGCCCATATGGAAGATTCTTAGCCAACTCGTCCCGATCTTCAAACCCCAGAAGATCCAACAGCTCGAAAGCTCGCGATTCGATCTCTTTTTCTTGTTTTCTCTGCCTGCGGGTATGCAATAGTGCATCCACCAAGTTATAGCGGGCAGACGAATGATAGGCAGTAATTACGTTATCCTTAATGCTGAGGTTCGAGAAAAGACGAATGTTTTGGAACGTGCGGGCAATGCCAGCGTTTGTGATTTCGTATGGTTTGAGTCCCGTGATGTTCTTCCCGTCAAACACGATCTGCCCGGAAGTAGGCCGATACAGTCCGCTGATCAGGTTAAACACCGTCGTCTTACCGGCTCCATTGGGACCAATCATGCCGAGAATCTCGCCTTCGGACATACTGAGACTCAAGTGATCCACTGCCACGACGCCGCCGAAATGCTTGCCCAGATCCCTTATTTCAAAATAGTTCTTTTTATTGTTATTGCCCATCTGACGATTCCCCATTTCCGGAGTTGCGAACTCCAGTAATAGGCCGACGAGTCAATCGCTTCAGAAAATCAAACGACAGCTCCTTGTTACCGAACAATCCGGATGGCCGAACAATCATTAGAGCAATCACGGCGACTCCATAGAAGACTAACCGCCACTCGGCAGCAAAACGCAGGAATTCCGGAAGAATGCTGAGAATGATCGTCGCCACTACTGATCCGGTAATGCTGCCCAAGCCGCCGAAAATGACCATAATCGTCATATCCGTTGACCGCGCTATGCCAAACATGCTCGGGCTGAGTAATCCGACGTAATGGGCCAGAAGTCCTCCGCCCAATCCCCCCAAGGCACCGCTAATGATCAAGGCAATCATTTTATATTTGAAGGGATTTATCCCGATACAACTCGCCGCCATTTCGTTATCGCGTATCGCCTCGCAGTTACGACCGTACTTAGAACGCCGGAAGTTGCTGACTAGCCAAACGCACAACGCAACAAAAGCCAGTGTAACCCAGAGATCTGTTTTCACGGGAATGCCGGGGAGCCCGCGGGCACCGCCGGTGATTGAATCGAAGTTTTCAATCAAACGACCGATGATTTCCCCTACTCCAAGACTTGCGACGACAAAGTACTCTCCCTTAAGGCGCAAAGTAGGAAAACCTATAGGCAAAGTGCACAAGACGGTTGCCAATACCCCGAGCAATAGTGAAACGGGTAAGGGAGTCCCGAGCTTAAGGCTGGCGAGAGCAGATACATATGCCCCGATAGCCACAAACCCTGCATGCCCGAAGGTGAACAGACCGGTGAATCCCAGAAGAACTGTCACGCCAAGCACCATAATCACATTGATGCCAGCTGTAATCGCTAATCCTTCCCAATACGACATTTAAAGGGTTCGCCTCCTCTCCTCAAGCTTTCTCCTCTACCGTTTTCCCCATCAGACCAGCTGGCCTTATCAGGAGCACCGCGATAAGAAGAACGAACGTAAAGACATCACGATAACTGGATGAGATGTAACCTGAAACCAGGGTCTCAATGACACCTAAAAGAATACCGCCGACAAAGGCACCTGAAACGCTCCCAAGGCCTCCCAGAATAGCGCAAACCCAAATTTTAATCACGATGCTCCCCATTGTTGGGTAAATCGTATAGCTGACGCCGCGCAAAACACCAGACAATCCTGCGAGAAGCCCCGCCAAAAGGAAGACCGCCATGCTGGTGCGACTGATATTAATCCCCATTAGCGACGCTGCGTAGCTATCATAGGCCACCGCCCGAATCGCCCGACCGGTGCGGGTATACTTCAAAATGGCTTCCAGCAGGAACACGCCACAAATGGAAAGGAAAAATGTCAGAATATCAATTGCCCCAACGCTGATGTTTCCAAATCGAATGGTTTCTATGGGCAGCTTGAGCGGGAACGTGCGAAATGTAGCGCCCAAGGTAACGATACCCAGGTTTTGAAGCAAGATGGACATACCCATAGCCGAAACAAAGAAATACAAACTGGGAGCCCTGCGGTTCTGCAAAGGACTATAAGCTACCCGTTCAACTAATACTGCGGTAATAGCCGCTCCAGCCATGCCTGCGAGCACTGAGACTGCAAAAGGAGCGTTCAGTGACGATGCCGTAAACAGGGCGACAAATGCTCCCACCATTGTGAACTCGCCATGAACGAAGTTGCTGAAACCGAACACGCTATAAATCAAGGCATAGCCGATTGCTGAAAGTCCATATACTCCGCCTATTGACAATCCGTTAACCATTTGCTGAATAAACAGGCCAAACTGCGCCATCGCAGTCACCTCCTAGACGTAGGACCAGGGCCGTAAAAACGGCCCTGGCCAATAACGGCTATTCGCCGCTGACCGACTTAACGTAGTGGAGCGCACCATCCTTGACCTGCAGGATAACCATGGGCATATCGCTACCACTCGGGTTGTGGGTCTTGAGGTTCATGGTAATTGTGCCAGCGACACCATCAAGCTTAGTTGTCTTTTCGATCGCGTCGCGGATTGCTTTCGAATCATCGGATTTCGCACGACGAATCGCATCGGCGACTAAGTAAAGCGCATCGTGGGCTTTTCCAGCATTCGAATCAGGGTCAATCTTGTGCTCTGCCTTGAAACGATCGCGGAATTCCTGAACGATCGGCCGCGGATCTTCCGGGGAAAAGTGTGTCGTGACATACGCGCCTTCAGCAGCGGGACCAGCCAATTGAGTCAGAACTTCGGACTCAAGACCGTTACCGCCCGCGAACTGCTGATCAAGACCGAGTGCACGAGCCTGTTTCATCAGCAAAGCCGCCTCTTTGTAATAGACCGTAAAGATGATCACATCGGGATTGGCAGCCTTAATCCGCGTTAGGACCGCGCGGAACTCTTCTTCGCCGCCTTTGATGGACTCTTCAACCACGATTTTGCCTCCGAGAGAGTTGAACTTCTTCGTAAACGAATCTCGAATACCCAGTGAGTAGTCCTGACTAATGTCATAAATAACGGCCGCTTTGCCGAATCCCCGCTCACGAACATAAGTAGCGAGTGATCCGCCTTCGGCTACCGCTGTTAAGACAACCCGGAAGAAGTTGGGACGCGGTTTGCCGGATCCCGGAGTCGGTTCGGTGACTGTTGGATGCGTGGCCATGGCGCTGACAAACGGAACCTTGTACTGTTCCGCCAGCGGAGCCACAGCCAGGCAACAAGAACTGTATGCGTGGGTAAGAACTGCAACAACCTTGTCGCGGGTGATCAGCCTCTTCACCGAGTTGACGACTTCGAGCTTGTCCGCACGATCATCGTAAAAAATAACCTTGATCGGACGACCGAGCACGCCGCCAGCGTCGTTTATTTCCTTTTCGGCGGCCTGGACGCCCCATTGCTCCATTTGCCCCCACGCAGCTCCGTCGCCGGAGAGCGGACCAGACCAGCCAATTTTGATTTCTTTGGCCTTCGAGGCGGCCGGAACGCCGAGTGCCATTACCATTATTAGCACTACAACTGTGAGAACAAGGTATCTCATTCTACGCATTTCTTTCCCTCCTATTATCTAGTTGAATTGGTTTCCAAACAGTCCCTCTAAAAGCCGTACCCCCTTCCTTTATGAAAACAGCCAGAGATCTACAGTAATTTATCCGATTGCCTTTGTGGCGTTATGGCCCAGTTTGGCTGACAACTCGTCAGCCGATTCCATTACCGACTTGATAAGTCCATGAGTCAAGTTGTCGGCCAAGCGAAAACTAGGACCCGATACGACTAGACTAGCTACCACTTGGTCCCTCACATCAAATACCGGGGCAACTACCGAGTAAGCCCCCTCCTCCCGCTCACCGTCGCTAAGCGCATAGCCCTGCTCGGCGATCTTCTCCAAGTCCTTCTCCAGTTCGCGAGGATCCGTGATTGTGAGCGGAGTAAACGCCTGCAACGGGCGTGAGTATATTAGCTTTCGACGAGTCTCCAGCGGCAAATAGGCCAGAAGAACCTTCCCAGCCGCGCCACAATGCAACGGCAAAGGGCTACCCAGGGTGCTGACCTTGGCGATCGTGAACCTGCTATCCGCGCGCGCTACACAGACGCGTGCCGAGCCACGTAACACATGGAGCGCAACTTCCTCACCGCATTGGTCACGCAATTGCTCCAAAAAGGGGCGGGCAAGTTTCGCGAGGTCAAAGCCTTCTTGCGCCATTCCTCCAAGCATATGAGCTTTGATGCCCAGCCGGTAGGAACCTAACTCGGAATCTCTCTCGAGCCATCCGCGGCTTTCCATTGTAGCCATAACGCGAGAAACCGTCGCTTTACTTAGCCCTGTCATGCTAGCTACTTCCCTGACACGCAGAACCTCATGTCCTGTAAGAAAACACTCGAGAATCTCCAATGCTTTATCGACCGATTTTACCGGCATTTAAAACACCCAACTTTCAGGATATTTCGCAACGCCGTTTCTGAATGATCAACGTTGCATATCGTGCAACGGCGTTTCGGATTTAATTAGTTATTCCTCCTTTAAATAGAATATCCTGCTGGTTATAGAAACTTTTTGCCGGATTTTGCGGGAAACTGACAAATCCGTACTATTGGTCCGGGGCGTGCCTCTGGGTACGCCAAATAACAAAAGGCCGTTCCCTCCGGAACGGCCCATCTGGCGCTTCTTATTAATCGTTCTGCTAACGACCTCTGCCTGGCACCCTTGGGTGCCCTTTGGCTCCCTTAGGCGTTACGATCCGGTACGACCCATTCCTGGATCACACGGCCGTTCATGATATGGCTATCAATAATCTGACGCGCGCGTTCGGCATTGATGCGCCCATATCTAACTCTGGACTGACCGGACACTATCACATCAACTACCGGTTCATATACGCATAGCCCAATGCAATCGGTTTGAGTAACAATTACGTCCGTCCTGTTACGTTTGGACAATTCCTCCATGATGGCTTGCAGAGTTTCCCGCGCGCCGGCAGCTAAACCGCAAGTCCCCATGCAGACAACAATACGGGTAGAATCTTCCGCCGCGTTACGCAGGCGGAGCATCGCTTGTGCTTTTTCGCGGATTTTCGCCAAATCATCCAGAGATTTCAAAGCCATGCTCCTTCCTTTTGGCAATAATGCCGGTAATGGCTAATGGCTACGCTGGCCTATAATAGTGCGGGCACTAATCTTGTTAATAATCTGGATCACGGTCGGAATGTCGGTGGCCGAGATATCCTTATGAGTGACCATCCGGACTTTGCTGCTGCCGACCGGACCGGCCAGCACCCCGGCTTCCGCCAGCTGATTCAGGAACGACTCCATCGTAGTGCGTAAACCGCTAATATCAAAGACGACCATGTTAGTTTGTACAGACGACAAATCAATGCTTAGTCCGTTGATTCCCGCAATTCCCTGCGCCAGGGCGGCAGCATTATGGTGATCCTCTCCCAGCCGTCCAATCATCTTCTGCAGGGCGATGATGCCAGCAGCTGCCAAAATCCCGGCTTGCCGCATTCCGCCACCCAGCATTTTGCGATACTTTCTAGCGCGGACGATAAACTCCGCACTGCCAGCCAATAGCGATCCGACTGGGGCTGCCAATCCTTTTGACAGGCAGAACATTACCGAATCACAGCTTCGGGTCAATTTGTCGGCCTTAACCCCCAAAGCAGCGGCCGCATTAAAGATGCGCGCGCCGTCAAGATGGACGCGCAATCCTTTGCCATGGGCGGCTTGAATCATACGCTCCATTGCCTCGGGGCTCACTACGGTTCCGCCGGATCTGTTATGGGTGTTTTCCAGACATAACAGTCTACTTTCTGGAAAATGCACATCCGCTCCCCGAATGGCTTCCTCAATGGCAGTTGGCTCCATATAACCGTTGCGGCCTGGAATCGTTCGCAGCTGTACTCCCGAAAGTACGGCACAGCCGCCCACTTCATAATAGACGATATGGGCATTGCTTTCTGCGATAATCTCGTCGCCGCGATGCGTATGGGTGAGAATGGCCACTTGGTTACCCATGGTGCCGCTGGGGACAAACAAAGCCGCTTCCTGTCCGACCAACTCTGCCCCCAGTGTTTCCAGCTCGTGAACAGTGGGATCCTCCCCATATACATCATCGCCTACCTCGGCTTCCGCCATAGCCTGTCTCATTTCTGGGGTCGGTTTAGTGACTGTATCACTACGCAAATCGTAGATCATGATGATCAGCACTCCTTAATCGCCTTTATTAAGAGCCGTAAACTAACAAGCCCCATAATAGGTGACCCAGGCATCCGGTGATTCATAGACCTTGATACTGTAAATGGTAAAATCCAGCCCCTGCTCATGCAGGCGTTTGGTCACTTTCTCAAAGATTGCGCTGGCTATATTCTCAGAAGAGGGATTAATATTGCTGAATTCCGGTAAGTCATTCAGACAGACATGGTCTAGTTGCGCCACCGTTTCCCGGAGCGCTTTTTTTAGTTCAGTAAAATCCAGGGCCAAGCCGATTTGATTGAGCTTGTTACTCCGCACAGATGCCTCTACCTGCCAGCGGTGACCATGCAAGTTTTCGCAGCGGCCATGGTATTCCCGCAAGTAGTGCGCTGAATCAAAATGGGCGCTTACTGTTACTTCATACATTGCTTTCACTTCCGTTCTTGTCTTTAGGCGCGGCGGTCTGTTTCACCGTTGCCAGGGGCGCGCCGCTTCCGGCGTATCTTGCAGCAACGCATCGCACAGTGTACGGGCAGTTTTGCCCAAAATTGGATGCCGCCAATCAGGCCGAAAGTCACATAATGGCTGTAGCACAAATAGCCGCTCGTGCATGCGGGGATGCGGCAGAGTCAAGCGACAGCTCTGAAACACCCAATCTCCATAGGCCAGCAAATCCAAATCAATGACCCGCGGACCGTAACGGAAAATCTCTTGCCGACCGGCATTAATCTCAAACGATTTCAATAAATCCAGAATCCCGAGCGGCTCCAAATCGGTTTCGGCTTGAACTACGGCATTCAAAAAGCGGGGCTGATGCATATAACCCCAGGGCTCGCTTTCATAAATATCAGATTGTGAGGTTACGGCCATCATATCCTTAAGATAGGAGACTGCTTCGGCCAAATACCGGGCACGATCCCCCAGGTTGCCGCCAAGTCCGATCAAAATTTCCATCAGATTACACCAGCGCCTTTCTGACCGCACTATTAAAAACCGGTGCTATTTCTGACAACCGCGTCCGCCATGCGGGATACCAAAGTCATTTGAGCCACGTCATGCACCCGGACAATGTCAGCACCATTGGCAATGGCCAACGCCACTGTCGCAGCTGTTCCCTCAACCCGGTGTTCCTCAGGTAACTGCAAAACCTTGCCGATCATCGACTTACGTGATGTGCCAACCAATATCGGATAGCCTAAGGTTTTTAAATCTGCCAGATACTTTAGGACTTCCAGGTTCTGTGTAGCGGTTTTGCCAAATCCAATACCTGGATCAATAATGATGTGTTCTTTGGAAACGCCGGCGTTTTCGGCAATGCCGATGCTTTTTTCCAAAAAGGCAATGATGTCGCCCATCAGTGACTGATAAGTGGTTCCTTCCTGATTATGCATCAAAATCACTGGAGCATGATATTTAGCAGCCACTGCAGCCATGTCGGGATCGGCCTGCAGAGCCCAGATATCATTAATCCAATCAGCGCCTGCTTCCAGAGCCGCCTGTGCCACTTCCGCCTTAAAAGTATCTACCGAAACCGGCAAATTGACCGCACCCTTGATTGCCCGAATCGCCGGGAGGATGCGCCCCTTTTCGGCATCGGCGCTGACCGGCGTGTGCCCGGGTCGGGTGGATTCACCACCTACATCAATGATATCCGCACCTTCAGCCTGAAAGCGCATGGCCTGCCGAACGGCTGCTTCCACTGGGTCCTCACTGACGGCCAAGCCGTCTTTCGAGAAGGAATCCGGGGTGATATTCACGATCCCCATGATATAGGTGCGCGCTCCCCAGACAAAATCACAGGTTTTGGTCTGGAGGGGCTGCGGAAAGCCGGTCTGTTGCTCAAGGATCGATTCGATTTGCTCAGCCAGACGGACCAAACCGAAAGCCTGTTCTTTTAAACGCACACAAGCTGAGCGGATCTGTTTTACGGTACCAAACAGCAGGACATCCGTTAAATCATCACCGCCGAGGCAGCAGTGATAAGAAACCGCCGCATCGCCGCCATTGGAGAGCAGGGTTTGCTTAAGAATATTGGCTGCCTTGTGACGGACCCCATAGACCCGCATCACCAAATGATCTGCTTTCGGCAGCATCAATTCAATTCCACGTTCACTCACTTTAATTTCGCGCATTTCCCTGGCGAGCACCTGCTGATCTTTGCATGCCAATAAGCGCACATGCATTCTAACCAACCTCCCTTAGAAACTTTGGAGACGGTTTGGAACTTTGGGGACGGTTCTAAAAGTGCAAATTGCCAAAATATGTAACATTGCACTTTTAGAACCGTCCCCAAAGTTCCTTACGTCCGCGTCGCATCCAATGCGACAATGATCTTACGGCCGACTATGCCGGTCAACAGTCCGGCCGGCACGGCCAGTAAAAATAGAAATGGCAAATAATAGAGCAGCCCGGCATTTGGAAAGAAAGGATAGATGGCTGCCAGTTGACTAATGTTATGCGCCAGGGCACCCATAACACTTACCCCGATAGGGCTGACTTTGGATTGAGAGAACAGCCGCACGGCTGCCATCGTTAGTGTGGAAGTGACAGCCCCTGCTAAAGTCGGCCAAAAAGTGATCCCCAAAAAGGTGCCGCTGAAAAAGCTGCCCAAAAAAACGCGGCTAATTGAAATAAGGAAGGCCGTCTTAAACCCTTCTGTATATAACACAGTGAGGATCACCATATTAGCCAGGCCCAGACGCACCCCTGGAATGGGAAGCGGCGGAAGAATGGCGTTTTCAAGCGCGTGTACCGTCAGCGCCAAAGCTAGATAAAGCGCCGTGCGCGACAGGTGCCGAATGCTTTCCCGTCGCGCGCGGCGGTTGGCGGAGCGCTTGGTGCGGCCACTATCGAGAGATGGCATCCGGACCACCTTCCCCTGACAGTTTGATCATCGTCTGGTTTGGCAGACACACAATGCTCTGCCCCGGATTCGAAATCCAGCCGGTTTGCACACAGACTTGCTCTGGGCAATCAGAATGAATGACCCGGATGCGTCCTCCGCCATACTGCAGTTTCATGCCTACTCCTGACAGAACGTGCTCGCACTCTGCACCGCTAATATCGAGGCGCAGGACTGTTTCCCCCTGAACAGTGACGGTCGCATTCTGCGCTGTAGTACCATGCAGACGTGTCATTACGAAAAAGATCCCCAACAGAATCGCCCCTATCAAAGCGACTGCAGCGATCAATCTCCAATCGGCCGGTGTCATATAAATCACCTCTGTTTGGACAGATCATTTTTCGTTATTGACTATGGCAACTCCTGTCAGTATAGCAAATTTGCCAGGCATTTTTCAACTCAGGGATCTTTTAGGATTTCTTCCGAATACTCTTCTAGTGCGCTGATGCGTTCCCTGTTTTCTCCCAGACTGCGGTAGCCAAATGCGTCTGGTATCATAGACGCGTTTACAAGGCCGCTTTCGAGCAGGGCTGCTTCCTGTCCGATTTCCGGTTGCTCGTCGAGATTTTGTTCCTCAGTCGTATGGCCGTCTTTCCATTCAGTGCCCGTCTTGCTTGTGAAATCAAAGTGCTTGGCATGATCTTTCTTTCCAAAGCGCTTCCTATTTTTCTGGCTAGTCATGGGTATCCCTCCCCTGATAGTCTGTCCCAATGAGAAGGATACCGGATAAAGCTGGAGAATATTTTATGTTGGTTTAGCGTATAAATGCGCAGGCCAAATTTGGGAGGGGTATAAAATGCAGGGCCAAATGAAGGCGGTTATCAAACCCACCGCTGCTCCTGGCGCACAATTAATTACTGCGCCTATTCCACAGCCGGGGCCCGGACAGGTATTGGTCAAGGTCAGGACTGCTTCGATCTGCGGAACCGATCTCCACATTTATTTTTGGGATCCATGGGCACAAGCCCGGATCAAGCCGCCAATGATTTTTGGACATGAATTTGCTGGCGAAGTAGTTGAACTCGGTGCCGGCGTTGATTCGCTCAAAGTCGGCGACTTTATTTCAGCCGAAACGCATGTGGTTTGCGGCAAATGTATCCAGTGCCGGACAGGCAATGCCCACGTCTGTCAGGACATGCACATTCTCGGAGTGGACATTCCGGGCGTGTTCGCCGAATATGTTGTCATACCAGCCTGTAATGCCGTGATCAATGATAAGAGCATCCCACCTGATTTCTGCTCTGTGCAAGAACCGCTTGGGAACGCTGTTTTTACGGCACTTTCTGATGATATCACCGCGAAGACTGTTGCGATTACAGGTGTCGGTCCGATTGGGCTTATGGCGGTGGACGTTGCCATAGCAGCCGGCGCGGCCGCAGTTTTTGTTACCGATGTCAATGATTACCGTCTCGGAATCGCGCGTAAGCTAGGTGCTGAAATGGCGATCAACTCCAAAAACGAAGATCCGGTTGCGGCCGTCAAAAAGGCCACCGGTGGTGTCGGAGTCGATGTCGTTTTGGAAATGTCCGGCAATCCTTCTGCAATCCATCAAGGCTTCGCCATGTTGCGCAGCGGCGGGCGTGTATCCATGCTCGGCATACCCTCCAACCCGATGGAGATTAATATCGCCGACGAAATAGTTTTTAAAGGCGCCACCATCTATGGCATTACCGGTCGACGTATGTATGAAACGTGGTACCAGGTCGGCGGTCTGTTACGCTCCGGGAAGCTGCATCTGGATACCATCATTACCCATAAATTCCCGCTGGAACGCTTTGCAGAGGCAATGGAGATTATGAGATCCGGTAATTCCGGCAAAATATTATTAGTCCCCTGAACCGAGTTTTTTGATTGGAGGTATCGCTATGTCTGATCCATTAGGTTTCATCAACGCAGAGCTTGATGCCTTGAAAGAAAAGGGATTGTACCGCAACTTGCGAGTCCTGCAAGGCGAACAAGGCGCAGAAGTCAATTACGACGGCAAAAAGGTTCTGCAATTATCCAGTAACAACTATCTGGGTCTGAATACCCATCCGCGCCTGCGTAAGGCAATGATTGACGCCATTGAAAAATATGGCGCTGGTTCTGGTGCCGTACGCACCATTGCTGGCACCATGTCTCTGCACGAGGAACTGGAGCAAAAACTGGCCGAATTTAAGCACGTTGGCGGAACCCTCGTACTGCAGTCCGGTTTTACCGCCAATATGGGCGTAATCCCCCAAGTGGTCGATGATGGCGATCTCATTATCAGCGATCAACTAAACCATGCCAGTATTATTGATGGTGTACGGTTGTCCAAAGCTGCGCGTGCCGTATACGCACACAGCGATGTCAATGATTTGGAACGCGTATTGAAGGAAAAGGCTTCGCAATACCGCCGCATTCTGATTATTACTGACGGCGTTTTCAGTATGGACGGTGACATTGCGCCCTTGCCAGACATCGTGTCTGCTGCCGAGAAATATAACGCCATTGTCATGATCGATGATGCCCATGCCAGCGGCGTGCTTGGCCGCAACGGGCGCGGTACAGTTGATCATTTTGATCTGCATGGTCGTGTCCATATTCAGGTAGGCACTCTTTCCAAGGCGATCGGAGTTTTGGGTGGCTATATCGCCGGTCCGGCCCCCTTACGCGATCTACTGATCCATCGTTCCAGACCGTTCCTGTTCTCCACTTCGCATCCGCCCGCAGTGGCCGCAGCCTGTATCGCCGCCATTGACGTGTTACTGGAAGAACCGCAACTGATTCAGAGACTTTGGGATAATACGAAATTCTTTAAAGATGGATTAACCAGGCTTGGCTTTAACACCGGTCATAGCGAGACACCCATTACGCCAGTGATTGTGGGCAAAGGCGATCTAGCCATGAAATTCAGTGACCACCTGTTTGCAAACGGTGTCTTCGCGCAAGGGATCGGTTACCCGACCGTGCCGGAAGAAAAGTCCCGCATTCGTACCATCGTTACCGCCCAGCATACTAAGGAGCAGCTGCAGTTTGCTCTGGACGTTCTTGAGAAGGTCGGTAAGGAATTGGCCATTATCTAAAGTATCTATGCCATATGCCATATGCCGACATACAGCGAAAGCTTAACAGCGCGAGCGGCCTGCCATTTTCATACCTGGCAGGCCGCTTTTCAAACAAAGAGCCGCCCCTTGGAGTAATTGACTTTTTGTAAAAAGCTGCATATAATATCGCTATAAAAGCGACGATGGAGAAAGTAAGCCGCATTCAAACGTCACAGTGAGCCGGAAACAGTGAAAACCCGGCACAAGTAGGATGCTCCCGAAAATCCCTCCTGAGCTGCGCACTGAACGGTTTGCCTAGTAAGTTGCGACGGATTTCCTCCGTTATAGGGGACGCATATGCTTGTATGGCGTAATGGGTGGTATAACGATAGCCTGATCAGGAAAAGATCAGCTTTCGTCCCGTGCGAAATCGTATGGGGTGAAGGCTTTTTTATTTACCCCATACTCCGCGAGGGGGTGATTGGGCTATGAGCGTAGCCAGTATAATTGACAGCCTTTCAGACATTCATATTAAGCCAAAATCTGAAGCTGAAAGGAAGCGTCTATATGTCAAACGAAGCAAAACCTGATTTTATAAAAATGGAGCATGATGTCCTCGATTTTTGGGAGGAGCACCAATGCTTTGAAAAGCTGCGTGAAAAAAACAGGGCGAACCAGCGATTTCGTTTCTTGGACGGGCCTATAACGGCTAATAATCCCATGGGCATACACCATGCGTGGGGCAGGAGCATTAAGGATACCGTACTGCGGTATAAGGCGATGAACGGGTATTCATGCCATTACCGAAATGGTTTTGATACACAGGGTCTGTGGGTTGAGGTCGAGGTCGAGAAAGAGCTTGGCTTTCGTGACAAGAAGGATATCGAGGCCTATGGCATGGAAAAATTCACTCGGAAATGCGTTGACCGTATCAAGCATTATTCCGGCGTTATCACTGCGCAATCCAAAAGACTCGGACAATGGATGGATTGGGGAAACTCATATTTCACTCATACTGATGAAAATATATCTGCCATTTGGCATTTCTTAAAAATATGCCACGAAAACGGCTGGATAGTGAAATCGCATCGCCCTATGCCTTGGTGTCCGCGTTGTGGCACCTCATTATCCGAGCATGAAATGTCAGGCTCGCACAAAGATGTGACCCACACCGCTGTATTTGCCATAGCTCCCGTAAGAAATGCAGATTTCGATATTCTGGTCTGGACGACCACGCCGTGGACACTTTCATCGAACGTGGCGCTTGCTGTCAATCCTGAGCTTGATTATGCCCTTGTCGAGTGCGCTGGCTTTAAAAGACCGCTTGTCATGGCGAAAGCCGCCATTAAACACGCCGAAGGAGAAAAGCAGGTACTGAGGCTTCTTAAAGGTAACGAGCTTGTCGGGCTTGAGTATGAGACCTTTTTCCCTGAATTACCTGTACAAAGTGGATTACGTCATACTGTAATCCCATGGGATGATGTTGACGCCAACGAAGGTTGCGGCGTTGTTCATATAGCGCCCGGCTGCGGCGCAGAGGATTATGAGCTTGGGAAGTCCTTTTCACTTGAGGAGATCTGCCCGATTGATGAAAGCGGAGCGTTCCTGGATGAATACGGCTTTTTAAGCGGGCTTCCTGCTGCACAAGCCGCTCCAATAGTATTTGATAATCTGCAAAAGCAAGGAAAACTATATAAAACACATGAGTATACGCATAGTTATCCTGTCTGCTGGCGCTGTAAAACAGAAGTACTGTTCCGTTTAGTCAGGGAGTGGTATATCAAAACTGCCAATATAAGACCGAAGCTCATCAGGGCTGCCGAGACTGTTAAGTGGGAGCCAGCATTCATCGGAAAGCGCATGACAGACTGGCTGCAGAACATGGGTGACTGGAACATTTCGAGGAAGCGATTTTATGGGCTCCCGCTTCCATTCTATCCGTGTGAAAACTGCGGCAAACTCACTGTCATAGGCTCTGTGGATCAACTTGCAGAACTCGGAGGCGCGGATGCATATCAATTGCCCGAGCTTCACCGCCCATGGATTGACAGCATAAAGGTTTGCTGCCCTCATTGCGGTGCATCTGTTTCCCGCGTCCCTGAAGTTGGTGATGTTTGGCTTGACGCTGGAATCGCTCCATTTTCCACGCTTGGGTATTTTAGCGATAGATCTGAATGGGAGAAAAGTTTCCCCGCAGAGTGGGTCATTGAGATGCAGGAGCAGGTTCGGCTTTGGTTCTATTCTCAACTTTTTATGAGCGTTACCATAACCGGCCGCGCGCCTTATGAGAACGTGCAAACCAACAACTGGGTGCTTGCCGAGGACGGAACAAAGTTTTCAAAAACGGGTTTCATGATCCGTTTCGACGAGGCAGCTGAGAAACTAGGCTCGGATGCGATACGCTACCTGTTTGCCGGCGCATCCATGGCAAGCGACGTGCGCTTCGGTTATAAACTCGGAGAAGGCGCTCGTCGCAAGCTTCTTAACTTCCGGAATATCTTCTCGTTCTTCATGACCTATGCGGAAATCGACAAGCCTGTCATATCCATGGCAGAATCTTCTGATGTGACGGATAGATGGCTGAAAAACCGCATTGATGATTTTGTCTTGAAGGCCACGACGTGCTATGAAAAATACAACTTTGCCGAGCTCATACGGGAATTCGAGCTGTGTACTGATGATGTTTCAAACTGGTATGTCCGCATAAACCGCAGGCGGTTCTGGAGAAACGCCCTCGACGCCGACAAGCAAAATGCATACAATGCTCTGTTTCATGCAATCAAGACTATGGCTCCAGTCCTGCCGTTCATGACCGAGCACATCTGGCAAAACATGACGCTAAAATATGGCGCCGGGGAGGAGTCTGTTCACCTGTCCGATTTTCCCAAAGCCGGCGTCGTTGATGAAGCCGTCCTAAAAAATGTCGAGGTGGTGCGCGCGGTCATTACTCAAGCGCTGAAACTGAGAAATGACAAGAACATCAAGGTGAAGCAGCCATTGTCCGCGTTGTACTTGGATAAACAGCTTGAGCTTGTTTGCGCTCCGTATTTCGACATCATCAAGGATGAAATAAACGTCAAGGAAATCGTTTATCTCACGGATTTTGCTTCTCTCAGCACCGAATATCTGTCGCTGAACTTTCAAGTGGCCGGAAGGCAGCTTCGGGATGATTTAAACAAAGTCAATGAGTTGTTTGACAAACTGACAGACGACGAAATGGCCGCTTGCGTTGCTACTTACAGAAAAGAAAGACCGATAACGGTAAGCGGGTATAAAAATTCCCTTCCCGGGGAGCTTTTCAACCTTTTATCCAAAGAAAAGGAGCATATGGCCAAATCTCAAAGCGGGGTGTTGGTTGCTCTGAATACCGAGCTAACGGACGCACTGAAAACCGAAGGACTCTACCGAGAGATTCTGCGGCACTGTCAGCTTTTACGAAAAGAAGCGGGCTTTGCGGTATCCGACAAGGTGTTGCTGGATTTTGAAACTGCGGTTCCTGCCCTATCCTCTGTTGTCAATGAATATGGTGCCGACATTAGGCGCGAAACTTTATCGGAG
>ENA-UOOK01001368-UOOK01001368.1-fermentation-metagenome-genome-assembly--contig:-NODE-1368-length-32052-cov-5.360971_pt1 | contig 32052 bp, 44 predicted proteins | sample MGYA00245777_ERZ724023 | MGnify/ENA primary metagenome ERZ724023 (study PRJEB28704, sample SAMN03018312) | fermentation metagenome | biome: anthropogenic terrestrial biome; feature: soil; material...
CTATTACCGCGTACGACACGGTCTTCGAGATCGGGCGGCACTCCATTATGGTGACGTCGTCCCCCGGTTCCAGCTTCATGCATGCCGGAAGGTGGGCCGGGTATTTCTTCGACCTCTTCTCGTATCTTTCGTATTTCTGCTGATATTTCATGTATTTGCGCTCTACGATGGCCGTTCCTGTTGAGATGGATACGACCTTCCCGTCGAGCGTCTGTCCCCTTACCGACAAGCTGCCGTGGAACGGGCAGTTGGGGTCCTGGCACTCTGCCTCGGGGGGTGTGACGTTGATTCCTATGTTCTTTGTTGCCATGATTTTCACCTAACCTTCTTTATTCTGTCTTCTGGTCGGTGCAGTATCTCTGATCCTGCGATTACGAACTCCTCATCGTGACCCATGAACCTGAACTCGTTGCCTCTCTTCGGCACCATCCTCTCGGATCTGGCCGTGGCAATGGTGAATGTGTTCTTGGACTCATCCACGATCCTGCCGGCTATCCATGCGTAGCAGGGTGCGGAAAGCACCTCGACCTCCATCCCGATCAGTTCAGTTCTCATGAAATCACTCTTCTTCATCTCAGACTACTTCCGTTTTGAATCCCATCTCTTCGAGAACGGTCTTGACCTTTTTCTTGTGGTCTCCCTGAAGCTCTATGCGTCCGTCTTTGGCAGTGCCTCCGGCGGCGCATTTGTTCTTGAGCTTCTTCGCAAGATCGTTGATATCGATGTCGTTCTCGTCTATACCGTCTATGACAGTCACCATCTTGCCGTAGCGGCGGCTGTCCATGGATATTCTAACGGACTGCTGCTCACGTGCGATCTCCTCGCACATGCACAGCTCTCCGGGGAGTCCGCAAACGGGGCAGATTTCCGCCATCAGATCTCGTCCTCCTCCCTCTGCACAGTCAGGATGCGCGCTATTCCTTTCTTAATGGAACGTATCGCTCCGGGATTGGTCGGGGCGCCGCCCATGGCGGAGACCCCCCTCTCGTGCATGAGCTCGTCGCGAAGCCCTTTGAGCTTGCTGTTTCGCTCTTCCGCAGACATGTTCCTTATCTCGGATACCCTGATCGCCATCAGATTTCCTCCTTCTTTTCCTCGGCCTTGGGCTTGGCCGCCTTCGGCTTCTCTTCCTTGGGCTTATCGGCCTTAGGCTTCTCTTCCTTGGGCTTGGCAGCCTTCGGCTCATCGACCTTTGGCTCGACCACGGCTGGCTTCTCCTCCAAGAGGTTCTTGTCCACTATCGGTGCCGGCGTCTCGTCGAGGAGCTCGGGATAGACCTGGGACACTTCCGTCTTGGTGAGCACTTTGATCTCATCGGGGAGCCTGGAATTCGAGTCCATGATGTCAACGGTCACGCCGATTATGCCCATTTTGAGCTTGGCGGTCGCGTATCCTCTCTCCATGAACTGCAGCTTGGGCTCTCCGCAGAACTTGATGTAGCCCTCCTTGAACTTCTCTCTCCTGTGCCTCTGACCGGTGAGCTTCCCCGCCAGCATTATGTGGCATCCCTTTGCGCCGGAATCCATGATCCTGCGCACGGTGGAGTGCCCTGCCCTGCGGAAGTGCCAGCCCCTCTCAAGGGAGAAGGCCAGTTTCTCAGCCATTATCTGCGCGTTGAGATTGGGGTCCGCGACCTCGAGGACCTCTATCTTGGGGTTCTCGAATCCGAACTTGTCCTCGACGGCGATGGTCAGGTTCTTTATCGTCTGTCCTTTCTTTCCGATGACAAGACCGGGGCGCTCCGTGGTCAGTATTATACTGGTTCCCATGGGCGTCCTCTGAACGTCCAGCCCGCCGAAGCCGGCGCGGCTGACCTCTTTCATGAGGTACTCCTTGAGGAGGACCCTGCGTATGTTCTCGGCTATGAATTTCCTTTCGGATGCCATATTCACTCTGCCTCCTCTAGTATTACCTCGAGGTTGACCGTCTCCTGGTCCCACTGGGTGGCTCTCCCGTGCGCTCTGGGCATGCGCCCGTGTATGGTCTGTCCCCTGGATGCGGATATGGTCGCCACGAACATGTTGTCCGCGTCAAGCCCTTTGTACTCCGCATTGGAGACGGCGCTCTGGATCACCCTCAGTATGGCCTCGGCGGCCTTCACCGGGTATCTGCCGGGTCCGGTTCCCTTCTTGTGGGAGACGCGCTTGTTGTACCTCTTCAGGGGCACAGCCCTCTTGAGGTCTATTACATCCTCAAGAGCTTTCATCGCTGCCTCCACTTTCATGCCGCGGATCATCCCGCAGACCTCGCGGGAGAACTTGGGAGATATAGGTATGTCCCTTCCGATCGCTTTCGCGGACGTGTCGGGGTCAGATTCCATTGTGTATCCTGCCATATCTCATCACCTCATTTCAGCGGCATGAACTTGGACGACCTCGTAGCACCGACACCGGGGCCGGAGTGCTGCGGGACTTTCCTTGTCAATACGAATTCTCCTACGAAGTGGCCGATCATCTCAGGCTTCACCTCTACTTCCTTGAATTCCTTTCCATTGTATACGCTCACGATCTTCCCGACGAACTGGGGGACTATTGGGAGGTCCTTGCGGTGGGTCCTCACTATCTGTCCCTCCTCTGCCGTCATCAGATTGTCGAAGAGCATCTGCTGCTCGTGGTTAAGTCCGCGCAGGTATGTCCTTCTAGACCTGGACGGCATGAGCATCAGAACTTCGTCGAAGGGCATCTCAAGAAGCTCCTCCATCGTGTATCCGCGGTAGAGGAACTCCTTCTTCCTTCTCGCCTGGATCGCGCTGGCCTTCTTCCTGGACTTTCTCCTGGAAGCCTTTGCCGAGCCTGGTATTATCTTTGCTTTTGCCATTCAACTCACCTATTCTTTTTCTTCTTCTGGGGGGACAGACGTCCTACCTTCTGTCCGGGCCAGGCGTTCCTGCTGACTGTGCTTGGGCCTCCCACGTGGGGGTGGCTGCCTCCTCCGTGCGGATGATCGACGGGGTTCATCGCCACTCCGCTGACGTGGAAGTTGTCCTTAGAGGACGATCTGAGAGCGTGGTGCTTCTTACCCGCTTTGGCCAGGGGCTTGTCGGTCCTTCCGCCTCCCGCTACCACGCCTATCGCGGCGCGGCAATCGGGATTGAAATCCTTCAGTTCGCCCGAGGGCATCTGGAGGACGACTATGTTGCCTCTGCTGATCACCTGGGCCGATACGCCGGCGACCTTGACGAACTTCCCGCCGTCGCCGGGGGATTTCTCGATGTTGTGCACCGCGGTACCTTCAGGTATCTCGGAAAGTTTCATGATGTTGCCGATCGAGACCTTGCCGGAACCGACGTCTATCGTCTGTCCCACGCTCATGCCTTCTGCAGCCAGCTGATAGTCGACGTCGCCGCCGAAATCAACGACCGCCAGAGGGCTGGTCCTTCCGGGCGCGTGTATGAGGTCCGTGATGGTCCCCGCACCCTCCGCGAAGGCAGGGAGCCTGACATCATCCACATGCCTGTGGCTGGGGGAGCGGTACCTGGGGGTTCCGCGGCCTCTTCTCTGGGTTCTTAGTCTTTTTCCCATTTTCACACACCTCAGAATACTCCGACTCTCATTCCGACGTCCTCCGCAGAGTAGCCGTCAGCGAGTTTTATTATCGCATGCTTACCGTCCTTCTGAATCCTGGTCCATATCTTCTCGACCTTGACCTCGAAGCTCTCCTCGAAGACCTCTTTGATGAGGGCTTTGTCGGCGTCCCTGTGGACTATGAACTCGATCCTGTTCCCGTCCGTGAAGTTCTGCGTCGGTGTTCCCGACGTGTGGTTCATGGACTTCTCCGTAACGAAGGGCTTTATGAGAACATCGCTCCTCCTCACTGGGTCCACCCCCCTATCTTCTCGAAGGCGGATCTGGTGAACACAGTGAGCCTGCCGGCGTCCCCTCCGGGAGCCAGCGTGGACGTGTTCAGGTTGCTTACCGCCTCGACCTCCACTCCGGGGAGGTTGTTGGCACCCTTGGCGACCGGCGCATCCCTGCTGTCGACGACTATGAGTATGGAGACCGGCGTGCGGTATCTTCTGTTCCTCATCTTCCCCTTGCCTGCACGGATCTTCGTACCGTCCTTAGCACGGTCCACATCGTATCCTATGCCGAGGCGGTTGAGAACCTCATAGACCTCGGAAGTTGCCTGTATGTCTTGGAAGGCGTCATCCACCACGAGGGGGAATGTCAGCGCATCCTCGAACTGGTGCCCGCGCTGCTTAACGCAGTCCTTGCTGCCGGTTGCGGCGAGGGCGGACTTGCGTGCAAGGGACAGTTCCTTGGTGTTGACCTTCTGGGCCCATTTCCTCTCCGGGCGCGGAGGGTGAGCTCTGCGGCCGGAAACGTTGTTGGGAGACTCCGTGGCCTTGCTGCCTGCTTTCACACGCTGGACACGGGACACTCCGCGTCCCTTGCCCCATGTGCTTACGGAGTGCCTCATACCGGACCTGGGGGAGGGACCGTAAGGCTGTCTCCCGTTGGCCGCGGCGGCCAGAACGGCCTTCTTTATTATGTCAGGCCTGTAGGGCGTGTTGAACGCCTCCGGCACATCCACATTTCCGGAGACTTCTCCGTTGACGGAATAAACATTAGTCTTATTCATTTAGAATCACGCTCCCTGCTTCGACTCGGTCGAGACATACGTGACGCTGACCTCTTTGATCACTTTCTTCGGGAGCCTCACGGGGTCCCTGAGCCTTATGAGCCTCTTTGTGGGTCCGGGGACGGAGCCGTGCACCAGAACATACTGGTTGGACACAACGCCGTAGTTCAGGAAACCGCCCTTCGGGGTTATCTCCGCGCCTTCCGCGCCGATCTTCATAAGCTGCTTGTTGAACTCGGTCCTCTGGTGGTATCCGAGCTGTCCGGCCATGGGAACCGTGCCCCTCACGTAACCGGGCCTCTTGGGTCCCAAGTTGGCTGCTCCGCGGCGGTGCTTGCTGTTCTTGTGAGAGAGCAGTCTGACACCGAAACGCTTCGTGGCGCCCTGGAATCCTTTTCCTTTGGTAACTGCCACAACATCTACGAAACCGCCCTCCTCGGCGAAGTCGGAGATACCGACCTCTTTCCCGAGTATGCCCTTGGCGTAGGCTATCCTCTCGTCGATTGTGCCGCCGCCGATCCTGAGCTCCATGAGGTCGGGGACCTTCTTGGGAACCCCTTTGACCATCTTAGGCTGGGTATATGCCAGAACGCGAACGTCCTCGACATCTATCCCGTCGTACTTGGAGAAGGAGGCCTCAGTGTGCGCCTTAGGAACGGACAGACGCTTGGAGAGGAGAGGGTCCAGATCCTGGGCCCAAACCTCGCCGGCGGTCTTCAGTCCGTCCAATCCGGACGTGTAGAACCTTACTGCGGCTATCCTCATGGGGGGAACCTCCAGCACCGTTACCGGCACCTGAAGCTCCATTCCGGAGGTTGTGCTTTTGGCACGCTTGTCTATAGTGAATGCATGAGTCATACCGGCCTTGTAGCCGGCAAATCCCTGGATTTTAGGGGCTCCGCTGCCCTCTGCCCAAGAATCCAGTCTGGGGGTCTGCGACTGTGCTCTTTTCCTTGGACCGAAACCCTGGGAACCCCTTTTCGGACGTCTCCTCTGTGACATTTTTCACATCCTGCGAGAGTATCTTCGCTAATCTCGCGTTTTTCATCCGATTCTCGCGCCCTAACCTCCGACCGTGACGCCGTATCCCTCCCAGAACTGTTTGTGCAGGAGAGAGCATGGGTTGCAATCGCATTGCCCGATGCGTCTGGTCAAACGCCGCGCGCGTTAATCTGTTCCGTCGTATGAACAACCTGTATTTAACGGTTCCCTATTTCCCTATATACATTAGTAAAAGGGACCCGGGGGATCAGTAGCCTTTCTTGGCCTTGTCCTGAGCCCTCTTCTTGCGGGCCTTGACATCGAAACCGGTGGCCTCTTCCACGAATACGTTGAGCTTCCTCTTCGCATCCAGGATCGCCTCGTCCGTAAGGCCGTCCTTGGCGGATTCCGTGGCCACGTGCATCGAGGTCTTGGAAAGAATCTCCGCCTCTATGCGAGACAATATCCCGTATTCGGAGACGACCATGTTGCCCTCGGTCCTTGCATTGCCGAAGATCCTTTCCATCATCTCTCTGAGCTTGTCCCCTTCGATCTTGCTGTGCCATCCTTTCTTTATATCGTACTCGACCATGATTACCTACCTACCAACATAAGTTCGTCTCTGATGCCGCGTTCGATGTCGGCTGCCGTCCCCAACATCTTCTCCGACTCCAGATACCTTTTCCATTGCTCTTCGCATTCGCAGTGAGCGTCCATGCAGCCGAGGTCTTGCGTTATGGAGAATTTGTGAATCGCATCTAAAATCTTTCTGTCGCAGACCCCGCAGTTGTGGACTCCTCTCTGCGTCCCTCCTCCTGACGGGGAAGACATTATCCTCGCCTTCGTGAGTGGGGCTGCCTCCGTGATGACCTTCCTCAGGGACCAGATCCAGGGCGGCCTGTAACCGCCTCTGCGCCACAGATGCTCCAGGTACGTTCCGCGCTGAACGTTCACGGGGTTGATGGATATCTCATCCGAGAACGAATCGGCGAAGGCTATTGACCTCAGCGTGTCCTCCATGGATTCCGATTCGGTCATGAAGGGGGGCTTCAGGAGCAGATAGGTCCTGACGCTCAGGCCCATCTCCTTGGCGCACTCCCCGGCCCTTCGGGAATCGTCGGGAGTGAACCCTTTCCTCACAGATTTGGAGAGGACCTCGGGATCCGATGACTCCAGACCAAGTGCCAGAGTCACGGTCTTCGGTACCTTGGAAAGAGTATCGCGACTAACGTACTCAGGACGGCTCTCGAAGAGTATGCGGGAGCAGCCGGAGAACTCCCTGAATATCCTCTCCCTGACCTCCGGAGGTATCTCCCCGTCATCAAGAAAGCTGCCTGATGTATAGAGCTTCACGAACTTCTCACCTTCGTATCTCTCTATCACCGCATCGATCTGGCTCATCAGGTCTTCCGAGGTGACCTCCGATAAGGACGCCGAGCTGTAGCCGCACATCGTGCAGCCGCCCTTCTTGGCCCAAGAACATCCGCTGGTCCGGAATATGGCCACCATTGCGTCCTCCTCTCGTCCCGACACGAGGTCCTTCTCCTTCCAGACCGCCTCGGGCTGAGATGCGGATCTCCTCTTCTCCATGGATGTCCGATAACTGTTCCCGTTATATCTTTTATCTCCCCGCACGCGAGACGGATTCTGAAAATCGTTTAATAGTGTACCGACCATCAACCGATTCAGAGTGTAATGGCTAGAAGAATCGTCATCATCGGATCTGGAGCGGCCGGGCTTACTGCCGCTTCCGCGGCTAGGAAGAAGGACAAGGACGCAAGGATAACCGTGATAACCGAGGATGAGCACATAGCCTACTCCCCCTGCGCGATACCTTGGGTCCTGGAGGGTGTTTCCGAATGGAAGGACATCATAATGCATGATCCCGCCTTCTACAAGAAGGAGAGGGACATTGACGTCCTGATAGGGACGAGGGCGGAGAGCGTCGACGGGGCTGCCAAGAAGGTCATCGCCGGCGGCAAAGAATACATTTACGATTCCCTTGTCATTGCGACCGGGGGCACGGTGTTCGTACCTCCCGTTCCCGGCAAGGACCTCAATAACGTTTTCGTGGTCAGGACGATCAGGGACGGCATGGCCATAGAGAAGGCCATGAAGGATTCTGAGAGCGCCGTCATCTGCGGTGCCGGGGTCATAGGTCTGGAGATGGCGGTCGCCATGCGCAATATGGGCCTGAAGGTCACGGTCATAGAGATGATGGGCCAGGTCATACCCCGCATAGCGGACCCGGATATGGCAGCACCTGTCCAGAAGCACCTTGAGGACAGAGGTGTAAGATTCGTGCTCAACGCGCCCGTGCAGGGCGTTAACGGAACGGATAAGGTCGAAGGTGTGACGGCAGCCGGAAAGGACTACGAATGCGACATGGTGGTATTCGCCACGGGCGTCCGTGCCAACCTGGAGATACCCAGGATGCTGGGCCTGGACATAGGCCAGCTTGGGGCCGTGACGGTATCGCCTTCGATGCAGCCCTATGTGAGAGGCCGCCTGCAGAAGGATATCTTCCTCGCAGGGGACCTGATACAGTGCCAGTCCGCCCCCGGCAACGGCCCCACGATGAGCCAGCTCGGTTCTTCGGCCGTGAGGCAGGGAGCTGTGGCCGGTACGAACGCCGCAGGCGGCAACGAGACCCTGGGTCCCGTGTGCAGCCCCTGGATCAGCAGGATCGGGGGGCTGGAGATCGGAGGTACGGGCCTCTCGCACAGCCTGGCCGAATGGTACGGCATCAGAAGCATAGAGGGGAAGGCCAGCGGATCCACGAGGGCCAGATACCACCCCGGAGGGAAGGCGCTTACCGTGAAGATATCCGCTGATGCGTCCTCCCACAGGATAATAGGTGCCCAGGTCCTGTCGGGCGAGAATGCCAACGGACGTGTCAACTGGCTCACCGACATAATAGCCAGAGGGGAGACTGTGGAGGGCCTCCTCTCATATGCCGAGAACGCATATTGCCCCCCCACATCCATGGTCAAGGACGTTGTTCTGTCCGCGGCCGAGGATCTTCGCGATAAATTCACAAAGGTCATTTGATGGAATACGACGAGTACAAAGCAATATACAACCGCCTTAACAGACCGGAGGACGTCAGGAAGATGATGGAAGAGGGGTACGACCCCCGCCTGGTCAAAACCCTTTATGTCCAGAAGACCAGCAGGGACGTGAAGAAAAGATTCCATGTCGTCAAGAACCACACCCGGCAGATGCTTAAGGATTGGAAAAGCGGGCACAGCTTAATGGAAATCTCCGAGAAATGGAAATTCCCTCCCATACTAACATCAATGTTCATATTCCAAGAGGACGGAGCCTCGAAGAAGGAATTCTGGTCTTACATCCGGAACCCTGATTCTCTGAACAAGCGGACCGCCGAGGAGATAAAGGAAGTGGTCGCCAACGATTACGTCTACTCCCCGGATGCTAACGAGGACCAGAGGCTCAGAGGGATCTGGGGCGAGGACCTTCTGCACAAATGGCTTGACGGCCAGGGCATAACATACCGTACAGAGAACGATATCCGCGGAGAGTACCAGAAGACCCCGGACGCCCTTTTGGACGAGCCCATGATGTTCAATGGCCACAAGATATACTGGGTGGAGAGCAAGGCCTCCTTCGGAGATAATGTGGAATTCAGATTCAACTCGAGGAAGCAGCTCATACCCTACACAGAGATCTTCGGCCCCGGGATCGTGATCTATTGGGTGGGCTGTCTGAAGGACATGGAGTGCCCTAAAGGGATATTCCTCGAAGATTACGATATTCTGGAGAAGAATCTGAAACCCTGCCCGAAGGAATGACCTTCACAATGGATCGGACTGGGACATCAGATTGAAAAGGAATGGTAGCGAGGAATCGATTTGAACGATTGGTCTCCGGGTTATGAGCCCGACGGGATATCCTGGCTACCCTACCTCGCTATACTGACCTCTACTCGGGAGCTTGTATAAAAATACTTTGCAGATTTGCTCAGAACAGATGCTTCAGTTTCAGAACATCCTGAATATTGCCCTTGATGATTATCTTTTTCGTTATGTAGGCCTTCGTCGGCCTAAGGCTCCCGTCTATCAGGGCGGCCATGTTCTCCGGTGTGGACTTAAGGAGTATATCCGCTCCGTCCAGGAGCCCTTCCTTGAATTCCTTGATCTCCGCGTCCTCGAGCCTCATGCTGTATGACTCGGTTCCCAGATCTATGTTCACCGTTTTCTTAAGGGACATGACCTCTTCTTTGGCCTCTGGGTCCTCCGCCATCCTCTTGTGGAACCTGTCCACCATCTCCTGGATCCTGGATTTCATATTCATGTTATTCACCAATCGGTTATCCTTGTATTCGCAGAAACGGAGAGCATGCGCTTCACGGGTTCCCACGAGTTCCTCGTGTGCTTCGGCGATACACCGTACCTTTTAATCCATTTTTCTATGAAGTCCATGGTCTCGGCATCGCTGGGATAGCCGCTCCCTATACTCACCCCGAATTCCTGGGAGATCTCCTCCACCATGCGGTCCCTCGTCACCTTGGCGACGATGGAAGCAGCAGAGACCACGGGGAACGTATCGTCGGCCCCGTGCCTACCTATGACCTTCACATTGCCTGTGAGAACAGACAGCCTGTTGGAGAAACCGGATTCATTCACGTCCGGGCAGTCAGCGTATATCCTGCTGACCTTCCTGTGACCGGCGGCTTCCGCGAACATGCTCATCTCTATCTCATTCAATGACTCCCTGGCACGTCTGGCATCGATCTCGCCGGCCGAGACCGTGACTATTGTGTAATCCGCCACCCCGGCCATCTCCGAGAAGATCCTCTCCCTGGCCTTGGGAGTGAGCCTCTTGGAGTCCCTCACCCCCAGGGCCACCAGGTCTTTGTCGTCCTCACAGAAGACCGCACCGACAACCAACGGCCCCATGACCGAACCCCTGCCCGCCTCGTCGATGCCGCAGAACATCGTGGGTCATTCTCCCTGCGCATATATTGGTCCTTCGGATACCTACCCAAAACGCTGTTGCTAAATGATAACTTTAAATCAGATTCAGCGTACGTCCTCAACATGATTCCTGTCTGTGACGTGCAGAGCAGAGAGACCGATAACAGATTCAAGCTCACCAAAGTAGGCGTTACCGGAGTGAAGAAGCCCGTATTCGTCAAAAGGAACGGAAGGGAGAACGGGCACAGCGGCACGCTCTCCTGCACCATAGATATCTTCGTGGACCTTCCTGCAGTGCAAAAAGGCTCCCACCTCTCGAGGAATCTTGAGGTTCTCCGCGAGATAGTCGAGGAGAGCGTGAGACAGCCCGTGTCGGGAATAGAGAACCTGGCAGCAGACATGTGCAAGAAGCTCCTTGACAGACATGAATATGCCAGCACCGCTAACGTTCGGATGGTCGCCGACTACTTCAAGAGCAGCCGGACACCCAACGGAAGAGAGACCCTGGAGACGTATTCCCTTCTGGGAGAGAGTGTTTACAAACGCGGTGAGAAGGTCCGTAAGACCATAGGGGTGAAGGTCATCGGGATGACAGCCTGCCCCTGCGCCCAGGAGACCGTCACCGAATCTCTGAGCTGTTCGAGGGAATGGCCCGTCATGTCCCACAACCAGAGGAACATCTGCACCGTGATCCTGGAGATGGATGAGGATGTCAACATAGAAGCGGATCTTCTCATTGACCTGGTGGAGGGTGCCTTCTCGTCGCCGACCTATGAGCTCCTGAAGAGGGATGATGAGGCGGCGGTTGTGATCAACGCCCACAGGAACCCAAAATTCGTGGAGGATGTCGTCAGGGATGTCCTGAAGCTTTTGGTGGACAACTGCACGGATCTGCCGGACAACGTCGGCGTTACCGTTCGCAGCGAATCCGAGGAATCGATCCACAAGCACAACGCATTTGCGGAGAGAAAGGCCACCCTGGGAGACCTCAGGGTCTAGAGCAGGCTCTTGGCCTCTGCCGGATCGAGTTCCAGCGCCATTAGCATGTACTTGAGAGCTTTCTTCGCGTACGGCGCCCTGGCCTTCGGATCCTCCATTATCTCACCGTATGACGCCATTACGTTGTCGAAGAACGTAACGGCGAACTCCGAGTATAGCGCGGAGGATCTGGACTCATCCACTTCTGCCGCTTCGCAATAGGCCTTCTCGGCCTCATCGTACTTGTTGATGGATATGCAGAACTGGCCGTAGGACTGGTAATAATCGGCGTTCTCAGGATCCAGTTCGATTGCTTTGTTATATGCCTCCATTATCTCCTCATTCGAGATCTTGGCACCGAACATCCCGGAGGCCAGGCTGCCGCATTCCGCTTTATAGTACCAGCATTCGGCGTCATTAGGATTCTCAACGCACAACTTCTTGAATTGGGAGTAGGCCTTCTTGAAGTCCCCCTCATCCATCGCCTTCATGCCCGCTGCGAGCTTCTTTCCTAGATCATCGGCCATATCTATCACGCTTCATAACTGGCAACCCGCTTTTAACTCTTTCTCGGGAATCGTCTTCCCTGGTGGCTCATTTGAAAAGATTATGATATTCCGGATAACGCAAACGATATTGGAACCTTCGATTCCGATAAAGCTCACAGTACGCTACTAATATATCCAAATTAGACAATCAGGCCATCGGTCTTCCATGGACAGAGAAACAGTAACCAAGGTCGCAAGGATAGCACATCTGGAGCTTACTGAAGAGGAGATAGAGCTCTACCGCAAGGACCTGGAGGAGATACTGGATTACTTCCAGGTGCTGGACGGGGCTCCCTCCTCCGACGCGCTTCTCGTGAATCCCGTGGAAGTATCCGACGTCCTCAGATCTGACGAGCCGCGCATGGACATCCCTGCCGATGACCTGCTGGCAAATATGAACACCTATGAGAGATACGTCAGGGGGCCCAGGGTCCAATGATCGATCTTTCTGACCTTGCGAAGATCAATGAGAGATACAATATGTTCTCCGAGATAACCCCAGAGACCTCAACGGACGCTGAGTTCGCATTCTCAGCCAAGGACAATCTTACGGCGGTGGGCTTCCAGGCCCGTGCCGGGTCCGCCATACTTGAGGGCTACAGGCCCGTTTTCGATGCGGCATGCGTGGAGAGGATGAGATCTGCCGGCGGATTCCTGGTGGGGAAGACCAACATGGATGAGTTCGGATTCGGGTCCTTCTCGATGAACTCCGCCTACGGAGTGCCCCGGAACCCGTACGATATCGAGAGGTCATGCGGCGGATCCTCGGGGGGCGCCGCCTGCGCCGCCGCGGTCATCGACGGGCACGTGGCCCTCGGCGTCTCCACGGGAGGGTCGATAGCCTGCCCTGCGTCATTCTGCGGGGTCTACGGCATGGCGCCCACCTACGGACGTGTTTCCAGATACGGTCTGATAGATTACGGGAACTCCATGGACAAGGTCGGAATACTCTCCGGGGACGCGAAGGATCTGGGAAGATACCTACCGTTGATATCGGGTGATGATATGAGGGACCCTGTCTCATGCAATCATCCCCCGTTGCAGAAGAGATTCAGGAAGCTCCGCTCTGTTGCGGTTGTCAGAGGAGAGGCCAGCGCAGGCGTGAACTCGGCGATGGGATCGGCCGAGGAGGAGCTGAGGAGCATGTCGGTGGACGTGGAGACCGTGTCAATGGACACCTTGAGATACGCCCTCCCGGCGTACTACGTCCTGGCATCCGCAGAGGGCTCCACCAACATAGCCAGATACTGCGGTCTGAGGTACGGCAGGCAGGACGGCGACCTCTCCCTGAAATTCGATGACTATTTCACGAAGATGCGGTCCCTGTACCTGGGAGAGGAGACGAAGAGGAGAGTCATCCTCGGAACCTTCACCAGGATGATGGGCTTCCGCGACAAGTACTATGCTAAGGCCCTCGGGGTCAGGAACGCTATCATCTCAGAGTACAAGAGGATATTCGAGAGGTTCGATGCCGTGCTGACGCCCACCATGCCGTTCATATCCCCGAGATTCGACGAGATCTCCGGGATGTCCGCTTTGGAAACGTACCATGCGGACGTTCTTTCCGTCCCTCCGAACCTCTCGGGCCTTCCCCACATATCGATGCCTTGCGGGTATTCCGAAGGCATGCCGGTGGGCATGATGCTGGTCGCCGACCACTGGAACGACGATATCCTGCTGTCCGCGGCAGAGGAATGGCAGAAGCGCTTCGACGCCCGGCACCCGGAGGTATCCTTATGAAGATAGGTCTCGAGGTCCACGTTCAGCTTCCCACCAGATCCAAGATGTTCTGCTCCTGCCCCACGGAAGGCAGTGCGGAGCCCAACACCCGGGTGTGCCCCGCCTGCATGGGATTCCCCGGATCCAAGCCGTCCCTGAACGGGGAGGCTCTCAGACTCGGATTGAAATTGGCGAAGATGCTTGGATGCAGCATACCTGACACCACCTGGTTCTCAAGGAAGATCTACTTCTATCCGGATCTGGCCAAGAACTTCCAGGTCACCCAGCAGGAGACCCCCGTCGGATTGGGCGGAGTCTATATGCTCGGGGATAAACCGATAAGGATCACAAGGATCCATCTGGAGGAGGATCCGGGGAAGATAAAGAGGACCGCCGATGGCTCCTCGTTAATAGACTACAACCGCAGCGGCATACCTCTGGCGGAGATAGTCACCGAACCGGACATCTCATCCCCGGCAGAGGCCAGGAGATTCCTGGCCTCGCTTCTGGCTGATATAAGGCACACGATAGATCTTGAACCCGACAGCGAGAGGAGCGTCCGCTGCGACTGCAACATATCCGTCGGCAAGGAGAGATGCGAGGTCAAGAACGTCACCGGCCTGAAGAATGTGGAGAGGGCTCTGACCTTTGAGATGGTGAGGCAGACGAAGATCCTCAAGGCCGGAGGGAAGATCGAGAGGGAGACCAGGCATTTCGATGAGGAGCGCAAAGTCACCACCTCGGCCAGGAAGAAGGAGTTCGAAGCGGATTACGGATACATCAACGAGCCTGACCTGGGAGTCTACCACATAGCCAAAATGGCATCGGAGATAGAGAACAAGGAGACGCCCATGGAGATGATCGCCCGTTTCGTCGGCGATTACGGGATGACGCAGGAGGCTGCCAAGCAGATCGTGTCCACTGACATCGGTCTGGCCGGATTCTTCGAGGAACTGGCCGCCGCGACGGATGCCGAGAATGCCAAGACCTTCATATCAGGGGTCATAAGTTCCCACTGGAAGGGATTCAAGCCGTCCGGGGGGAGCCTGGACGACATAACGTCCATGATCGGGAGATTCGCTAAGGGAGAGATCACCGATGTCGAATGCAACATGAGGATCCGTTGCATAATGACAGGCGATGAGGATTCCTGCAGGGTATGCTCCGACGATCTGGACGAGATCGTCGGACGGGCACTGGACGAGAATCCGTCCGTGATAGCGGACTACGCCAAGAACGAGAAGGCGGCGAACCGCATAATCGGGGGCGTGATGAAGGAGACGGGCGGAACATACTCCTCCGCGGAGATAGTCAGCGCCGTCAGGCGCCTGATATCCGAGAGGCTGTGATCACTCCAGATCTTCCAGGTCGCCGATGGCTATCGACATTATCTGAAGCTCTTCCAGCTTCTCATCGTCCACCTTGGCAGGCGAATCGTCGAAGAGGGACTGGGCTCTCTTGTTCTTCGGGAACGCTATCGTATCGCGTATTGTATCCTTTCCCGTGAGCATGGCTATCAGCCTATCGATTCCCAGAGCTATGCCTCCGTGGGGCGGTGCGCCGTAGCCCAGCGCCTCGAGGAAGAATCCGAAATCCTCTTCTGCTTTCTCCTCGGATATACCCAGCATCGAGAATACCTTCCTCTGCAGGTCCGGATCGTTTATCCTGAGGGAGCCTGAGCCCAGCTCTGTGCCGTTGAGCACAAGGTCGAAGGAGCTTCCCTTGACGTCCTTCTCATCCAGAGGGGACCGGGGCTTGACGAAGGGGTGATGGAATGTGGTGAGCCTTCCGGAGACTGGATCGGTCTCGAAGAGGGGGCAGTCCACCAGCCATGCGAATTCGAATACGCCTTCCGGCACAAGATCCAGATCCTCTGCGAGCTTGAGCCTTACCTGCCCGGCACCCTCCTGGGTGGCCTTCTCGGGGCCGGCGAAGAGGAACAGGAGATCCCCGTCCTTCACGCTGAGCTTGCTGATCAGGGATTTTATGACCTCGGGACTGAAATATTTCACTATGTTGCTCTCGAGAGTCCCGTCCTTCGCCCTCATCCATGTCAGACCGCCAAGACCCACCTTCTTCGCATAGTCTATGTAACGGTCCACCTCATTCCTGCCTATCCTCTCCGCCAGAGCGGCCTCGATCCTTATGCCGAGGATTATGCCTCCCTTGGAGATGATCCTGCGGAATATCTCGTAATCCGCCTTTCCTGCGACGTCCGTGACATCGTTCAGCCTGAGCCCGAATCTGAGATCAGGCTTGTCGGAACCGTATGACCACATGGCCTCCTTGTAGGATATCCTGCGGAAAGGGATCTGCAGCTTCTTTCCGTAGATGCCTTCCCACACATGTGCCAGCATGCCTTCTATGGTATCCTGTATGTCCTTCTCCTCAACGAAGGACATCTCCATGTCCAACTGGGTGAACTCGGGCTGCCTGTCCTTCCTGGAATCCTCATCCCGGAAGCACCTGGCCACCTGATAGTAACGGTCCAGGCCCCCCACCATCAGCATCTGCTTGAAAAGCTGCGGGGACTGTGCCAGCGCATAGAATGTACCGGGGTGGACCCTTGACGGCACTATGTAGTCTCTGGCACCTTCGGGAGTGCTCCTGCCCAGTATCGGGGTCTCTATCTCCAGGAAGCTCCGGGACTCCAGATACTGACGGGCCATGTGAACGAACCTGCTTCTGAACTCCAGGGTGCGGATCATATCCGTTCTCCTGAGGTCCAGGTACCTGTACTTCATCCTTATGTCCTCGCCGGGGAGGACACCTTCCTTCTGATCCCCTACCTCAAAGGGCGGGATGCCCGATCTCCCCAGAAGCTCGGCGGATGTGATGAGGACCTCCACGCTGCCCGTGGGGTTCCTCTCATCCTCCGTTCCGGCCACCCTGCTCCTCACGATCCCCCGGACGGAGACGGCGGATTCGCGGGTGAAGGTCCTGATCGTCTCTGCCAGATTCCCTGCGTCCGCATCTTCGGGAAGATCCTCGGGGTCGAAGACCGCCTGAGTTATACCGTATCTGTCCGCAAGGTCGATGAAAGCCACTCCTCCGTGGTCCCTGGAGAATCTTACCCAGCCCTGAAGGCACACTTTCGCGCCTATGTCGGACGTTCTGAGCTCTCCGCAGGTATGGGTTCTTATCATTTACTGCATCCTCTGAAGGTTATGAATCAGCAAATAAAGGCGTATATTAAAATACTTACTCGGAGGAGCCCGCTTTCCCGTGCACGTCGGGAACGAAATCGAAGGGATCCTTGATCATATTGAGAACGACCATGGTATTGGTCTTCTTCACGCCTTCTATCTCCAGAATGCTCTTCACCGCTACCGAGAACTCGTCCCTGTCCGTGCATGCTATCCACGCGACGGAATCGCACTCACCGGTCACATCGAACACCCCGATGACCTGCGGAAGCTCCCTGACGGCCTGCTGGACATTCAGAATGTTGCCCTCCGCGTATATCTGGACTATCCCCATGAACTCGAAGCCCATGCGCATGTAGTCCACTTTCGCCCTGTAGCCTTTGATTATCCCCTTGGATTCCAGATTCTTCACCCTTTGGATCAGGGTGGTAGGATGTATGCCCAGCTGCTTCGCCAGCTGCCTGTAGGAACCTTGACTGGAAACGCACATGAGCTCGATTATGCGCCTGTCTGTCTCATCGAAATCCCTGATGTCGGACATATTACGTTTCCCGGTGCGCCTCATAGGTTTTATCGCATATTTATTAAATCTTACAATTAATCGGGAGCCCGGTAAGGATATCATGACAGAGGAGATCTTCGCACACGACGGCTATCTGACTGAATTCGAGGCCGTCGTCTCTGCGACCGACGGCGACTGGGTATCCCTGGATTGCACTGCGTTCTACCCCGGCGGCGGCGGGCAGGCCCACGATAAGGGAACCATCAGAGGGGTGTCCGTCGAGAAAGTCGAAAGAAGGAAGAACGAGATCTGGCACCTTTGCCCCGGCCATGGACTTGAGGCAGGGGATAAGATATGGTGCAGCGTGGATTGGGAGAGACGCTACGAGCTCATGAAGGGGCACACTGCCGAGCATATGCTGTTCGGGGCCCTGAGCCGTTTGGTTCCCGATTTGAACATAATAAAGATAGACATAGAATACGGCGATAAGTACGTCGTAATCGACAGGGACGTCAGCTGGGACGTCATCTCCGATGCCGTTGCGTCCGTTAATGCGGCCATCGAGGAGAACCTGTCTGTTCTCAAGAGCTCCATGGACCGGGACGACCCGGAGCTGGAGCACATAAGGGCAAAACTGGACAGGATAGAGGGCAGCGAGATCTCGGTAGTGGAGATAGACGGTTTCGACATCGCAGCCTGCAGCGGCCTCCATGTGATGGAGACAGAGGAGATCGGGTTCGTATTCGCGGACAGGAAGGTCTCCTCGGGAAAGGACGGCTACGCCATACATTTCAAGGTCGGAGAGGCCGCGAAGAGGGTCTCCTCGGAATTGGCATACGCCTGCCTGAAGGTCTCCGATGCCCTGAACAGCAAACCCTCGGATGCGGAGAAGGCCGCTGCCAACCTCCTATCTGACCTGAACGGGACCAGGGCCATGCTGAAGAAGGCGGGCAAAGCGCTTGTGACCGGTGCCGGGGAGAAGCGGATCTCGGGGGCAGCCGTCAGATACGGCGTGTTCCCTGCGGACATCGATACTCTGGCAGAGGCGGCGGAAAACTGGAAGGCCGAGGGGCACACAGTAATCCTCGCCACGGATTCCGATCCGTCATACGTGATACTGGCCTCCGGGGACGCAAGAATAGACTGCAGGAAGATACTGACGGACGTCCTCTCATCTGTGGGAGGCAAGGGCGGCGGCAAGAAGGATTTCTCCAGAGGAGGACTGCTGAAGGGATCGGATCCCACAGCATTCGTTGAGAAGGCTGCGGATGCTGTCGGGGACATCCTATCTAGCTTGTAGACCCTCAAAGGATATAAGTTCCCTCGATATACGAGTCGCCATGGCAGGAAGAGGCATGAACCCGCGTCAGATGCAGCAGGCCATGCGCAAGATGGGCATAAAAAACGAATCGATGAAGGGCGTTACTCAGGTGATCATCAGGACCGCCGACAGGGAATACGTCTTTGATTCGCCGGACGTCAACATCATGACTGTGCAGGGGCAGAAGACCTACCAGCTGACCGGAGAGCCCGCGGAGAGACCTCTGGGGGAGACTGCGGCGGCACCGGGGATGCCCGAAGAGGATATAGAATTGGTCATGTCACAGACCGGATGCGGAAGGGATGCCGCGATCAAAGCTCTTGAAGAGAACAACGGACAGCCCGCAGAGGCTATTCTGCAAATAATGACTGGGTGATACAAATGTGCCTTGCAGCTCCTGGAAAACTGCTCTCCATAGACGGGGAGATAGGTAAGATCGATTTCGGCGGAACGATCAGAGAGGCCAACATATCAATGGTGGAAGCGAATATCGGGGATTGGGTAGTGATCCACGCAGGATTCGCCATACAGACCATGAACGAAGAGGAAGCGAAGGAGACTTTAGAGCTCTGGAACGAATTCCTCAGCGCGGAAACCACCGAGTTCAAATGAGCTCACCCAAAACCTTATATACTTTCCAGATATGGCATGTTTCGGCATGACGGCCATAGCGGCGGGGTAACACCCGGTCCCATTCCGAACCCGGAAGTAAAGTCCGCCCGCGTAACTGTCTGTACTGTATTGCGCGAGCGTACGGGAAAACAGATACGCTGTCAGCCACTTTTCCTTTTTCTTGCATGAGCGTATGCGCTGGCCTTTCGGTCCGCGGTTGTTTTCATCTGAATGAGGCGTACGCGAGCGCTGTGCGCACGTACAGTTTATAATCGAGGACAAAATATCCGACGTGATGATACTCATCAAGCTGGGCGGGAGCGTGATAACGGACAAGGCGCGTTACCGCACTTTCAACTCCGGGGTGGTCGGCAGGCTCTGCCGCGAGATCAAGGAGTCAGGGAAGGATGTCGTGATCGTGCACGGCGCCGGGTCCTTCGGCCACGTACTGGCAAAGGAACATGATGTGAACTCCGGTTTCAGGGACAAGAGCCAGATCCCGGCTGTGGCCCAGATATGCTACGACGTCAGGGAGCTCAACTCCATGGTCGTCTCAGAGCTCATATCCGCCGGGATCCCTTCGGTTTCCGTACCGACCGGGTCCTGCTTCGTGATGGATAACAGAGAGCTCATCTTCGACAACAGCGAACCGATACGCAGATTCCGCGACCTGGGTATCGTACCCGTGCTCTTCGGGGACGTTGTCACCGATCGGAGCCTCGGATTCGCCATATGCTCCGGCGACCAGATCATGGAGCGACTGGCAGAGCTGCTCAGCCCGGAAATGGTCGTGTTCGTCTCGGACATAGACGGCTTATATGACAAGAATCCCAAAACGGAACGGGATGCAATGTTATATGATGAAGTTGATAGTACAATCCTGAGGGAAGCGAGCACCAAGCACAGCGTCGATGATGTCACCGGAGGCGTCCGCGCCAAGATGGAGGCCATGCTGAGGATGTGCTCCGACGACCGAGATTGCGTACTGGTGAACGGCAACGCGGAAGGAAGGCTTCTGAATCTCCTGCGCGGAGAAAGTGTTGTCTGCACCAGGGCAAGAGGCGGTATCCTATGACACAGATGAAGAAGAGAAAAGCAGACCACATAGAGATATGCCTTAACAGGGAGATCCTCCCGGGATACAGATACTGGGACGACGTCACCCTGATACACGATGCTCTGCCCGAAGTGGACCTGGACGAGATAGATACATCCGCCATGGTCCTGGGCAAGAAGCTGGATTTCCCGTTTATTGTGACCGCCATAACCGGCGGCTTCGAAGGGGCCGAGAAGATCAATGCTAACATAGCCGAGGCCTGCGCCGAGATGGGCGTGGGCATGGGAGTGGGCAGCGAAAGGGCCGCCATAGAGGGAATCGACACTGCATCCTACGAGATAGTCAAGGATTATGATGTCCCTCTGGTGATAGGGAACGTGGGCGTACCTCAGCTGGTCCGCCAAAAAGGGAAGAGGGCGTACACGGCGGCCGACGTGGCCGTTGCCAGGGATCTCATCGATGCGGATTATGTCGCAATTCATCTGAATTTCCTTCAGGAGGTTGTGCAGCCGGAAGGGGATACCAATGCCAAAGGATGCTACGATGCGATAAGGAGCATAGCCCGGGAAATCCCGATAATAGCTAAAGAGACGGGTGCCGGCATATCGGCGAGGACCGCCGCAAAGCTCTCCGCCATAGGGGTTGCCGCCATAGACATAGCAGGGATGGGAGGCACCAGCTTCTCCGCTGTTGAGATGCACAGAGCCAGGGACAGAGAGGATGCCATACGCTCTGAGTTGGGGATGACGTATTTCGATTGGGGCATACCCGCACCCGTTTCACTCCTCGAGGCGAACGTCGGCGTCCCGCTGATATCCTCAGGGGGCATAGTCTCCGGACTGGATGTTGCCAGGTCCGTCGCCATGGGTGCCTGCTGCGCAGGTGCGGCGGGGCTTTTCCTAAAGGCCGCCACCGAATCCCCGGAGGCCGTGATCGCCATATTGGAACTGATCAAAGAGGAACTGAAGGCGGCGATGCTGCTGACCGGTTCCTCTGACATAAGAGAGCTCTCTGATGCAGAGTATATCGTCATGGGAGAGACACGCAAATGGATGGAAGGCCTGAAATGACCGACGTCAAGAAGATATTGAAACAGATGTCCGACGAGCTGAGCAAGCCGATCGAATCATACATAGAAGACGAACTGCCCGCCAATCTCATCGAAGCGGCAAGACAGTACCCCTATGCCGGCGGAAAGAGGATGAGACCGGCCATGGTCATCGCCGCGTGCAGGGCGGTGGGAGGGGATGGCAGGAAGGCCGTTCCCCTTGCGGTTGCCATAGAGTACATACACAATTTCACGCTGATCCATGATGACCTCATGGACGGGGACGAGAAGCGCCGGGGCATGACCACATCCCATGTGAAGTACGGCATGCCCACAGCGGTGTTGGCGGGAGATGCCCTGTTCGCTAAGGCCTTCCAGATAATCGCCGACCTCGATGCGGACGGCGAAACGGTCAGAGATGTCCTTAGAGTGGTCTCCCAATCCGTCTGGGACCTGGCCAGAGGTCAGCAGATGGATATAAACAACGAGAACGGGACCGAGGTCACCATGGATGAGTACATCGAGACCATCAGACTGAAGACCAGCGTTCTGTTCGCCGCCGGTGCCGCCGGAGGCGCTATGATCGGAGGTGCGAGCAAGGAGGTCGTGGACGCCGTCCACGGCTACGCCATGAACCTGGGCGTCGCCTTCCAGATGTATGACGATATACTTGGGATAGTCGGGGACCCGGCCGTTACCGGTAAATCGTCCGGTAATGACATTCGCAAAGGGAAGAGCACCGTCATCGTGTGCCACGCCCTGAAGAACATAGCTGACAGGGCGGACCTGCTGGTCTTCCGCGATATCCTCGGCAAGACAGACGCCACCGATGCGGAGATAGACGAGGTCAGGAGCATACTCCGAAGAGCCTGCAGCCTGGATTACGCCATAGAGACCGCAGAGGATTACATCAACAAAGCCGTCGACTGCCTGGATGCGCTGGAGCCCTCAAAGGACAAGGACTTCATGATAGCCCTGGCAGAATACACGATGACCAGGACCCTTTAGTCGGAGATCCCCTTCTCCGTTATGGAGTATGTGGCTTTCCGGCCTTCCGGTATGCTGCGGTGCTTGACCATGATCGCGGCCCTGCGGCCGTTGCCTTTCTTCTCCAAGCGGATTATGGTCTTCGCGTTATGATGCATGGCGTGGCCTCCGAGGAACTCTATCGTACCGGCGCCTATGTTGGTGTATACCTGTGAGGTCAGCAATACGGCCACCTCGCTCTTCCTGGCTGCGTTCAACAGCATCTCCGTCTGCTTCACGAACTCGTTCCTGACGGACATATCGTCGGATTTCAGACGATAGTACATGGTCATGGAATCCACGATGATCAATCCAATCTTATCGTTGGCCTCAGCAAGGCGGACGACCTTTGCGATCCTGTCGATCTGCTCCTCGAAGCTACGGACCTGGAACACCAGAAGATTCTTCCTGGCCTCCTCGCCGGAGGATATCTGCTCTATCCTCTCCGACGATAATCCCTCGGTATCCACATATGCAACCTTCCTGCCCTCGCTCTCGATGAAGCTGAAGGCGGCCTGGAGGCATATGTTCGTCTTACCTGTTCCGGCCTCGCCGTAGAGCAGAGTGACACTGCCGCATTCTATGCCTCCGCCCAGAAGATCGTCGAAGGATTTGGAGCCCGTACTGAGTCTATGCACGGTGATGAAAAAGAGTAAAGGGGTTGATAAAGGTGTTTGGCTGGAAGGATCAATTCTTGTCGTCCTTGTCGTCCGAGTCCGTCTCTTTGACTGACTTCACCTCATCCAGACCGTAGGCTTTGTCGACTTGGTACTTCTCCCCCTTGTACATGTACATGGGTATGGCGAGAACCGCCATCAGGAAGAATATCACCAGAGCTATCAGCACAATGGCCACGACGATTATGATCGCCAGAGTTGCCAGGGACTCGAGGACCCCAGGCGTCATTATCACGAACGCTATGAGGGCCACGAGACCCACGCCGCACAGCACCAGCAGTATCCCCGACAGGGTCGTGGATTTCCTCTTCTCGTTTGTTGCTTCCATTTTCATCCCTCAGCTCTGTGGCATGTACTGGTACAGAGAAGCTGCGAGTTCCGACAGCGTCATGGACTGTATCACTATCTTGCCGGGCCCCGTCAGAGTTGTGACGAAGAGCCCTTCCCCTCCGAAGAGGGCGTTCTTGAAGCCGCCCACTGCCGCGATGTCATACTTCACGGATTCCTCCCAGGCTACAGCGTTGGCCGTGGAGACCTTGTACTGCTCTCCGGGCTTGAGGTCGATGACGTTGAAATCACCGCAGGCCGATGCCCATGCGACGCCTTTGCCGCTGATCCTCTGAAGGACCAGCCCCTCTCCTCCGAAGAAGATGCTGCCCAGCTTCTTCTGGAAACCTATGTCCACGTCGACGCCGGGATCGGAAGCCAGATAGGCGCTCCTCTGCAGAAGATAGGTCTTGGTGCCGTCCAGCTTCAGGTCTATGATCTTGCCGGGAACGTTCCCGCCCAGGCCGACGACTCCGGTGCCCCCCTCGCTCTTGAAGTTGACAAGGAAGAAGGACGCCCCGGATATGGATCTCTTGAGTCCTTTCAAGAGGCCGCCTTCCATCTTGGTATCCATCCTCATGTTGCCGCTCATGTACTTGAAATTCCCTGGCGTGGCTCTTATGGTCTCGTCCGGATCAAGCTGTATATTCACGAATTGTAGGTTGTCTCCGGTGATGGTGTATCTCAATCTTCACCCTCCCTGTCCAGAGAACTTTGGTATGAGGATAAAAATATGTTCATGATATGATATCCCTAACCCGATGGATGTCGAGATAGGGAGAGGCGCGGAAGCGGTGATAACCAAGTCTGTATTCCACGGAAGGAGAGCTGCGGTCAAGATGCGATCGCCCAAAGGATATCGCCATCCCGTGATAGAGAGCAGGATCACGGCCTCCCGCATTAGGAAGGAGGCCAGGGTCATAAGGGAGACCAGGGCGGCCGGAGTCAGGACCCCTGTGATCTATGACATAGATATGCAGAAGGGGAGCATCACCATGGAGCTTCTTGAGGGTCCCAAGGCAAAGGATGTCATCGACTCCGCCGAGGATCCCCTTGAGATATGCGGGAAGATCGGCATCGCCGTAGCGAAGCTCCATTCCGCCGGCATATGCCACGGGGACCTTACCACATCCAACATGATCGTCTGCAAAGACGGCAGCATAGGATTCATCGATTTCTCCATGGGAGATATCGGAGCTGACACAGAGGCTCTCGGCGTGGATATGCATCTCCTGGAGAGGGCGTTCTCCTCCGCCCACTCCTCCGTCGTGAACGGATACGAGACCATCGTGGAATCATACAGCGATAACATGCCAGATGCCAAAGCAGTTTTGGATAGGGTAGAAGTGATAAAAGGGAGAGCCAGATACACATGATCCTTAAGGTTGTGACATCCAATCCCGGCAAGGTCGAGGAATTCGCCGAGGCATTTGCAGGCCTGGGCATCGGATTCGAGCACGTCCGCATATCCTACGGGGAGCCGCAGGTCTCCACTCTGGAGGAGGTCGTCGAAGCAGGCATAAGAGAGCTCAGGGCCAAAGGGCTGTCGGACTTCCTCATAGACGATTCTGGCATGTTCGTGGATCATTTGAGGGGTTTCCCGGGCGTATACTCCTCATATGTCCAAAAGACCATCGGGAACGACGGCATCCTGAGGCTTATGGAGGGCGTTTCCGACAGGAGCGCCCATTTCAGATGCTGCATAGGGTGCTGTATCGGAGGCGAGACGATCATCGTGACCGGCGTTAGCCCGGGTTCCGTCCTCTGTGAGCCGATGGGCAGGGGAGGATTCGGATACGACCCGATATTCAGCCCCGACGGCAAGAGGTCCTTCGCGGAGATGCCCCTGGAAGATAAGAACGTGATCTCCCACCGCGGAAGGGCCATCAGGCTTCTGATGAAGGAGCTCAAAAGGAAAGGGCTCATCTGAAGAATACCCTTAATTACGAGCGTCACATCATGAAGCGCACGGGTCTGTGGGCTAGCTTGGTATACTTGTGGCTTTGGGAGCCATTGACCCCGGTTCAAATCCGGGCAGACCCACTAAATCATCTGACCCGGGGATGTTCTGGATTATGGGGCGCCGGGCCAGCAAGGTATAAATACCAGACCTGACTCTCCACTCGTTTATGGCTGTCGAGTGGATATATCTTTTAGCAGCAGGGATACTGGAGCCCTGCTGGGTCATAACCCTCGAGAAGTCCGACAGATTCAGGAAGCTGTCATGGGCCGCAGCGACCGTGGTAATAATGGCCGTCAGCCTCTATCTTCTGTCCCTTGCCATGGCAGTCATCGGCCCGGGGACCTCCTATGCCGTATGGACGGGCATCGGAGCCATCCTCACCATGATATTGGGGATCGTGATCTATGAAGAGCCGGCCAAACTGATCCGTATATTCTTCATACTGCTGATAGTCGCAGGTGTCGTGGGGATCAACCTCGTATCGGGGGTGGCCTGAATGAGCGACTGGAGACGTCTTTGGCTGTATCTCTTCATTGCCAGCATGTGCGAGATAATCTGGGCCGTCGCCCTCGGATACTCCGACGGATTCAGAGTTCCGCTTCCCTCGGCCGTGGTCCTGATATTCCTTACGGCCAGCATATATCTCCTGTCGAAGGCCATAAGCGGAGGTCTTCCCGTCGGAACCGCCTACGCCGTATGGGTAGGCATAGGGGCTGTGGGGACCATGACCGTCAGTGTGATCCTTGGGAATGAGCCAGCTCTTCCTATGAAGCTGCTCTTCGTGGGATTGATCATCGCAGGGATAGTAGGACTGCAGGCCACATCCTGCGAGAAAGCACAGGATTAATAATTCAACAGCCATCCGCTTCCCATGGCTAGGTTCGAGATAGGGGATGTTGCCCCGGATTTCACACTGCCCTCCACAAACGGCAGGGATTTCAATCTGTACAAAGAGCTGGAGAAGGGTCCCGTGATGGTCAACTTCTACGTGGGGGATTTCGGGATCAACTGCTACAACTATCTTGTGAAGTTCATAGAACGATACGGCGAGATGGCGGATGCGGGGATCAGGTTCATAGGCGTCAACCCGGACAGTGCGGACAGCCATAAGAAATGGAAGGAGCGCCTGAACGCGCCCTTCGATTTCCTTTTCGATGAGGACAAGAAGGTCAGCACGGAGTATGACGCCATAGTCGGGCCGGGGCATATGGTATCCGGCTTCACCAACAGGGAATTATATCTTGTGGGCAAGGACAAGAGGATAAGGTACATCTGGAGAGCCGATGTGCCCAAGACCCTCCCGGATTTCGATGAGGTCCTTGAAGGAGCGAAGAAGGGACTGGCTCTTCAGTTCTGACCCTTGTTCTCAAGGGTCGCCTCCTCTACCGTGAGCAACGATGATCCGCGACTCACATCCCTGCGCTCCTTTCTTATCGCAAGACGCTTGGTGTGCATCGGAGAATCCAGAACCAGGGATTCGTACTCTCCTCCCTCGCCCGTCACGCTTAGTTCGATCCTCTCTCCGGCTTTGATCAGTCTCTCCTTGCATGCCGCATCTAGACTGCATCCGAGATACGTTTCATCAAGCCCTTCGGCGAACGTTCCTACGATGATCGCCTCGATTCCTGCCGCCCCGATCTCGTCGTAAACGAGGCTCTGGTCCTTCCTCCACAGAGGCGCGTACACCATAAGACCCAGATCGCCGCAGATGTTGTTGATCCTGTCCCATTGGTAATCTGACCATATCCCACCCATTATCACGCCTTCCGCATCCAATCCGCCGAGAGCGCTTCTCAGAGCCTCCATGTCCCCGGCTTCGGTGCCGTCCGTCTCCGCTCCCTTAAAACGTATGCCCATGGCATCCGCGATCATCGGCACGAGCCACGCATTCGGAGTATGGAATATCCAAGATTCCCCGGGAGAGGATATGCCCACGACATAGCATATCTCATGACCTGACTGATGAGCCAGGTACATCGAGAGCACGGAATCCTTCCCGCCTGAGCAAAGGGCAGCCAAACGCATGGCCCCGGATAAGCGAACACTAATTTAATCTCTTACGAATGCGGTGGGGCCGTTCATGAGAATAGATGAGATGACCACAGACAGCTTCCGCCGGGCTGTCATGGACGGCGCAACGGTCATTCTGCCCATGGGCGCCACCGAGGCACACGGGCCGCACCTCCCTCTGGGAACGGACACATTCCAGCCGGAGTATATCGCTGAGGAGGTGGCAAGGATCAACGATAACGTACTGGTCGCACCGACCATGCCCTACGGGCAGCATTCCTCCACAAAGAACATGGCCGGGACCATAGGCGTATCGTTCGACACCTTGCGCTCGTTCGTAACAGATGTTCTCAATTCACTGGTCCGGGGCGGCGTGAAGAGGATGGTTGTCATAAGCGGGCATGCTGGCACATCTCATATGTGCGCCATAACGGAGGCCTGCAGGGCCGTGGTCGAAAAAGAAGACGTGCGGATAGCGTTCTTCTCCGATTACGACATAGCATCCAAGTTGATAGAAATAGAGAACGACGGGCACGGAGGCATGGTCGAAACCTCAAGGATCATAGACATAAGACCCGATCTGGTGAGAAGTGCCAGACCTGTAGGCGAATACAAGAGCCACGGATACATCGTCCTTAGGGACGGCAGCGCCTGCTTCCCCGAGGGGATGGCCGGCGATACCCGCAATTCCTCGCAGAGCTTCGGAAAGGAAATAAATGATTACGTTGTGAAGGCAGTATCCGAGATAATCAGGAAAGACCTATCATGACCGTCAATATGAAGAAGATAGCAGCGGAGAGGGCTGTGGAAGAGTATGTGAGAGACGGCATGAATGTCGGGCTGGGCACAGGGTCCACCGCATTCTATGTCATCTGCAAAGTAGGCGAGCTTGTGGCCGCCGGCATGAACCTGACATGCGTCGCCACGTCCGAGGAGACGGAGCGGATAGCGAAGGATCTCGGCATCAGGGTCGTGAACCTTTCCGAAGTGAACAATCTTGATGTTACCATCGACGGGGCTGACGAGGTCACCAGGCAGCTCCATCTCATCAAAGGGCTGGGAGGGGCGCTTGTCAGGGAGAAGATAGTGGCCGCATCCTCCATCGATCAGATAGTGGTCGTGGATGAGTCCAAGCTCGTAGAATCCCTGGGGAAGGAATGCCCTCTTCCGGTGGAGGTCATGGTCTTCGGTCATGAGAAGACGAAGCGCATGATCGAGCGTCAGGGGTGCAAGGCCACCCTCAGGATGAGGGACGGGGAGCCCTTCATGACGGACAATGGCAACTACATCTACGACTGCAAGTTCGACGGCATCGCCAACCCCTATTTCCTGGAGAGCAGGCTGGACACCATACCGGGAGTGGTCGAGAACGGTCTGTTCCTCAATATGACGACGGCGGCCTTCGTGGCCCGCTCCGACGGCACTGTGGAGAAGATCTGCTGACCTTCTTCTCTTATAACGCGCGGGCTAATGCTTTTTATATGACTTCAGTGTTAGGCAGTCCTGCTTCCACCAGAAGGTGTATTGATAATGAAATTGCCCAGGACAGTCAAGAGATATTGCCCGACCTGCAAGACCCACGCGGTCCATGATGTAGAGAGGGTTAAGAAGAAAAAGGCCAGCGAACTGAAATGGGGTCAGAGGAGATTCAGGAAGGTCACTTCCGGATACGGTGGTTTCCCCAGGCCTAAGCCGGAGGGAAGAGAGAAGCCCACCAAGAGGGTCAACCTCAGGTACAGGTGCACACAGTGCAAGAAAGCCCACCAGTCTCCCTGCATCAGGGCCAAGAAGTTCGAACTCATGGAGGGATCCCACCAGTGACCGGAAAATTCATAAAGATCAAATGTGCGGACTGCAGCAACGAGCAGGTCGCCTTCGCCAGGCCGTCGACCGTGGTAACATGCCACGCATGCGGCTCCACCCTCATCGTCCCCAAGGGCGGTAAGGGCCAGGTAAAAGGCGAGATAGTAGAGGTAATAGGTTAATCATGCCCCGCAACAAGGGTTTCCCCGAGAGAGGAGAGCTGGTAGTCTGCTCAGTCATCAGCGTCAAGGATTTCGGGGCTTTCGTCACACTCGATGAGTACAACGACAAGGAGGGTTTCATCCACATCAGGGATGCCGCTACCGGCTGGGTCAAGTACCTGCGCGACTACATCCGTGAAGGACAGAAGGTTGTCTGCAAGGTCCTGGGCGTCGACCCGTCCAAAGGGCACATAGATCTTTCCCTCAAATCCGTCAATGCGCACCAGAAGCGCGAAAAGATCCAGCAGTGGAAGAATGAGAAGAAGGCTGAGAAGCTCGTTGAGATCATCGCGGAGAGAATGTCAATATCCCTTGATGATGCGTACGACCAGTTCGCCAATGAGCTCATAGATGATTACGAGACCCTCTACGGGGCCTTCGAGGCTTTCGCCATCTCCCCCGAGGAGATGACGGAAGAATACAGCGGCGCATGGGTCCAGACCTTCCTGGACGTTGCCAAGGAGAACGTGGCTGTCCCCTCGGTGAAGATAAGCGGGATCTTGGAGCTTAGGTCCTACGCCCCGGAGGGCGTGGAGCACATAAAGAACGCTTTGCTGAAGGGACTGGATGCCGCCTGCGATGCGGATGCGGAGATCACTTGCGTCGGATGCCCGAAATACCGCATAGTGATCACAGCCGAGGACTATAAAGAGGCAGAAGAGACGATGAAATTGATCTCCTCCGCTGCCATCAAGGCCATGGAGCGCGCGGGTGGCGAGGCGTCCCTTAAACGCTAAGAAGATTTTTCCATGAGAACCGTGATAAGGAGATGCGGGAACTGCTGCAGATATTCCATGAGGCCGACGTGCCCGGAATGCGGATCGGATACCCGATACCCTGCGCCTCCCAGATACTCTCCTGAGGACAGATACGGGGAGTACAGAAGGAAGAGCATCATCGAGGAGTACGGCGAGAATGGAAAGCACTGTGATCTATGAATCCAAACCCAAAATGAAGAGGACCATCTTCATAGAGGGACTTCCGGGCGTGGGGAATATCGGCAAGACGGCCGCGGACTTCATGGTCAAATCCCTGAATGCCGAAAGATTCGCTACGATACTCTCAGAGCACTTCCCTCCCCAGGTTATGCTCGACGATGACTGCGTGATACGTCTGGCATCCAACGAGCTTTGGCACGCCAGGGTCAACGGCAGAGATATCATTTTCCTGCTGGGGGACTGCCAGGCAATGACCCCCAACGGTCAGTTCCTTTTCTGCAAGGACCTGTTCGATAACGAGCTGGAGAAGTTCGGCGTAACGGAGATCTATACTCTCGGCGGCTACGGCACAGGCGGCATGGTGGAGAACCCGCGCATACTGGGGGCCATCAGCGACATAAAGATGAAGGAGAGGCTGGAGGAGTGCGGCGTTGTCTTCTCTCCCGGGGAGCCCGGGCCGGGGATCGTGGGCGCCAGCGGACTGTTCATCGGATTCGGTAAAATAGCAGGCATACCGTCCGCCTGCCTGATGGGCGAGACCTCGGGTTTCTTCGTGGATTACAAGAGCGCCGTGGAACTGATCAAAGTGCTGGAAAAGCTGATCGGTTTCGATATAGACAAGACCGAACTGCTCGAGGGCGCGGAACACATCGACGAGCTGAATGCCAGAGTCAAGGAGTACGGTGCGGAACAGGAGAAGCACAGCCTGACCTATATCGGCTGAGTTCCCGAATGTGTTAAATAATGTATCCTTTATCCTACCCTGTCCCCACCTAGCTCAGACTGGCTAGAGCGGCTGACTGTAGAGTGTTTCCGGTATTACCGGTGCAGCCGCCGAAATCAGCAGGTCCCCTGTTCAAATCAGGGGGTGGGGACTCCCCAATATTATATTGTTAAATTCAAGAAATGCGCATCTCAAAGTCACAGTCAAAATATGATATTTTCAAAGTATTCGCCAAATGATGAGGGTTGTTAGTTGTCCTTACACAATCACGGGCGCAGTCAAAAGGATAAGAATCTTGCATATACCCAGAATTCACTTATTTTACAAACATATGAGTGAGGGTTTTATCTTCTCCAAATATCAGTAGGCGCTACGTGAGATTCTGTGAACTGTCCGGCTCCCGAAAGAGGCAGACAAAACAATTCCTGTAATTTCACATACTGCGATGCGCGATCTTCGGCTCCGTCGAGATGAGTTATCTTTCTGAATTCACCCCTCTCGGTCGCAACTCTGATGCTGAATCACACCAGAAAAGAGCTGGTGGTTGTTTCTCGTGACCGATTTTATAACGGATATGAATCCGATGGTGGACGAGAAGAGTGGATTTTTCATGTGTATTCTCTGATGCACGAAATTATTCTTAAATTGTTCAGATTTCTTTTGATGTGTGAGGTTTATCGAACTCTGTACTCAATAAAGAGGGGTTTTAGACTCCTATAGATTAGATCAAGACCAAAAAATTCCTGGGTTTCGTACAGATCTGCCTGCGCATTCATATTAAAAAAGGGATTATGGCGCGATGTCCCGAGACGGTCGGGTCACACAAGAGGGTTTTCAAAACCTTGTGCCCCGGGACGCCGCGTAATTGATTGTTTTTCTGTTCATTCACCGCATTCATCGTGGTGCATATGGTCCCGACAAACTTCGCCTGTG